>ERZ1034913.16-NODE-16-length-190338-cov-16.386971_pt1 | contig 190338 bp, 151 predicted proteins | sample MGYA00520697_ERZ1034913 | MGnify/ENA primary metagenome ERZ1034913 (study PRJEB33766, sample SAMN09781786) | gut metagenome | biome: gut microbiome | host: Homo sapiens | place: Madagascar | study: EMG produced TPA metagenomics assembly of the PRJNA485056 data...
AGGTGTTCGGCGCAACCTATCAGCTCCTCCGCTGGTTCCGCAGACACTGGTGCCTCGGTCCCGCCCTGGTCTGCGCATTTGGTACCGCTATATGGATGGCGTGGCCGGAAAAGCCTTATGACATTACTGCAGAGGTTACTCAGGAGTATGTCAATAAAAAAGCGGGAATCTCAATGACTATTCCGAAACAGTGGGATGTCGTCTCTGCATCGACCATGCTGGAGTTCTATAATGATCCTGGAGAAGACCTTAAACAGTATCTTTCTCCTAAATACTTGAAGGCAATGAAGATGGGGCTCGAGAATGGCGTGGAATTTATTTTTTGTGATGCCGACGAGAAGTTTAGAGATAACATAACTGTTTCTCCTCAAACAAAAGCGCCTGCCAATTTTACAAATGCTCCTCTTGATGGAGTCCAGCTTATGATCCGCGGCATTTTCCTGCAGAACGGCGTGGAAACAAAGATTCATAAGCTGCAGCGGACAACGATTCTCGGGGCTCCCGCAATCATGGTTGATGCGACGAATTATGTATCACCGAAAATGGCGGAGGGATGCCGCGTCAATATGTACATGATACTGCGGACGCCTGAAACGATGATAGATATTACTCTCACCACTAAGCATGAAACGTTTGAGAAGCGGAAAGAGGAATTCGAGGCGGTTCTCAAGACTCTGAAGTTTCAGCCGCCTTACTCGGGGAAAAAATGAACTTCCCCCGAGAGGCGGGAAGAGGGGTGATCGAAAATTTTCCTCTTTTTGCTATCCCGGCGGACTGTTTTTCCGTCAGTCCGCCGGATGAGTTTATTTTCCCTCAAGGACTTTCTTCGTTTTTCCTTTCAGAAAGTCGAAGCCTTTTTTCGTTTTCTCTTTGGCCTCTTCACGCTTTTTGTCGTCCTGCGTAAAATCGGCGGCGATGTCGCCGAGACTTTTCGTGCCGGTTTTCAGCTTCTGATACTCTTTCTGCATGCGCTCCATACGCTTCTTGTCGGTCGGATGGGTGGAGAGAAAACTGCTCCGGCCGGAATCCGTGCCGTCGTCGAGCATGCGGAAAAACTTGATGGCTCCGGCGGGATCGTAGCCGGCACGCGCCATGTAACGGATGCCGAGCGTATCGGCTTCCTTCTCCATTTCGCGGGAGAAAGGAAGCATGAAGGCAAGTTTGCTTGCGCCGAAGTAGCCGATGGCAAGGAGTGCGCCGCGCTTGACTTTGCCCTGTGACCAGTATTTGTAAACTTCGTTGGCGGCGACCGTGTTCCCCGCCATGGTCATGATGCATTTTGTGGAGCTTTCGTTGCCGTGACGGGCGACGTAATGCGCGATTTCGTGTCCGAGGATAAACGCCAGAACGTCATCGGATTTGATCTGCTTCAGAAGTCCGGTGTTGACATAGATGGAGCCGTTCGGGAGGCAGAAGGCGTTGATGGAGTCGTCGCGGTAAAGATGAAGTTTGAAGTTTTTGCGATTCTGCCCGGGAATCTGCGCGACAATGCGGTCGACAATCGTGTTGATCCGCCGCATTTGCTTTTTATCTTTGCAGACGTTCCCTTTCGCCTGAAGTTCTCTGTCAAACTCATCCCCGAGGAGCTTTCCTGTTCGGGGGCGAGAAGAAGGAAGCGTTTGCGCCAGTGTTCAGGAGCGGTGTTGCGGTACTTCGCCGGATTCGCTTTGATGTCGGCGGCAAGCGCCTCTTTGTCAATGCCGAACTCCTTCAGATCTTCATCCACGAGAATCAGAAGAGGCGGCAGAACGACTTCCGGCCTGGTTGCATCCAGAATCGAAAGTTTTTGCCCTTGTTTGATTTTCGCAAGCTCGATTCTGGCTCTTTCTATGCGGGCTTTGACTGCGGCTTCATCCGCCATGCAGTCGACCGGTGCGAGTGCGGCGGAAAAGAGGACGACTGCGCAGCTTGCAGCCAGATGTTTTTTGCAGAAATTCAACATGTTTCAATCCTTGTTTTCCGTTTGGAATATGTTTTCCTGCAACCACCTGATGGCGTTTTCCTCGCCCTGCTCGGCGGCTTTATTGATGAGCTCGAGTCCGGCTTTTTCATTGCGCGGGAATCCAGCCTGACCGTTCACAAGAGCGGTGCCGACAAACCATTGTGCGGTCGGATAGCCGGCGTCCGCGGATTTTTTGAGATACTCAAGGCTTCTGGGTTCATCGGGGGCGGGGGCGTAGATTCCGCCTGCGGAGTACCAGAGCGCAACGTAGAATTGCGCCGGAGCCGAGCCGTTTTCCGCAGCGGCTTTGAGCGAATTCAACAGATTCATTGCGTTTTCGGACATCGTTTTCCCGGAGTTTTTGAACAGTGAGACATATTGTCCGTAAAACTTCAGATTCTCCTGAGAGAACGGATCGGCGGTCTTTTTGCAACACATCAGGAGTTCTTCCGCGAGCGCGGCGGCTTTGTCGAGCTGTCCGGTGAGCTGATAAACCTGAAACAGGGCACTTCCGGCGGTGACCGCCAGTTCGGGCGCGTTTTCCTGTGATTTTCTGTCGATAAGCGACTTCATGATATCGAAGGTTTCGCGGAAATACTTTTCCGCTTCGCCGAACCGTTCGATCTGCGCGTAAAAGATTGCGAGAGAGAAACGGAGGTCGTTTGTTTCCTTATGCTTCGGACCGTTTTTCTGAATGGACTGCTGCAGATCGCTTTTGATTTTCTGTTCGATTTTGTTCAGATCCGGCTTCTGTGTGATTGTTTCTGCCGCCCCGCAGAAGGCAGCTGTTCCGAAGAGTACCGCAAGTGCGGCGGCTTTGACGAGATTTTTCATGTATTGTCCTTAGTTCTTTTCGTTTTGTTTGAAATTTTCTTTCAGAAGTTTTGCCAGCGGAACGTCGTAATCGGGCATTTTGCCGTTCTGGTAGCCGAGGAATTTCTGCGCGGCTAGAATTGCAATCCATGTTTAGAATACCGCAGATTTTGAAAATAGCAAGCAAGTTTTATGAAAAATGTTCTCTTTTGACAGCGTCAGTTCAGCATTTCGAGCTTCCGGAACGCGAAGCCTCTTCGTAAATCCGGACACTCTTGCGGAGCTGATGCACAAATTCGTCTTCGTGTTCCAGTTCCCCGAGCAGTTTCGTACACGCCGGACACTCCTTCAAGTGCGCGGCACATGCAATCCGCCCGAGGATCGAAAGCTGATGATGACGATAAAGCTCCAAGTCCTCTTTTGTGTAGTGTTTCATGTTTTACCGTTCCTCCAAATTCTCAATGATTTCTTTGAGTGTTGATATGCAGCGGCTTTTCGCCGTGTAGACCGATGATACGGAGAGATTCAGGAATTTCGCGACGTCCTGCACGGGGCGTCCTTGAATCGCGTACATTTCAAAAGCGACGTATGTCTCCGGCTGGATGCGTCCTTTGAGCTCCGCGAGCGCCATGTTGAGAACATGATGTCGCCATTCTTCATCCCAGACTTTGTTCCAGCCGTCGTCTTCGGAAACTTCGGGCGTGTTTTCGATATCTTCGAGCTGGACATGTTCATTTCTGCGGTGATAGATGCGGATTGCATGGTTGCGGATGATTTTGCGGAGATAATGCCGGAAGCGTCCTTTTGCGGGATCGTATTTGAAAGTGATATCTTTCGGAATGTTGTCCGGGTCGAACTTCCCGATGATGTCTTTCCGGAAGATTTCGGTCATGACCTGCTGAACGAGTTCCTCTTTCTCCGCGTTATTGAGTCCGCAGTCGTTTCCGCAGAGATAAATGAGGGGTTTATATGCGGTATAGAAGTCGCTCCACGAGACTTCGTCGCCTGCGCGTACCTTGGCGAGCAGAGATTTACGAGTTGTAAAAGCCATGATTCACTTCCCTGTTGTTATGTTTGTCGTATACGGACTTCCGCGCTTCCGGAAAATCTTACAACGGAAAACGGAAAAATCAAGGCTCTCGCTGTAAAAAGTAATTTTTCTCCCGGATGCAGATGAGGAATGCGAGGATTGTTCCCGGCAGCCATCCGAAGATAGTGAAGAGGAAGACGAGGCATACGGAGCCGCATCCCTTGTCGATCACCGCGAGCGGGGGAAAAATGAAGCGCCATACAATGCGGATGACGAATTCCATTGAAGTCGAGGTTTTTATTTAGCTCTAATACAACAGATAGTGAAAATTACAAGCGTTTCGGGTGAAAAATATTACCTTTAAACTTGTTTGCATTCAAAAAAATCTGAAAAGAAAATAAAGTTCTCGGCGGAGGAAAATAGCGGTCCCGCAAGCCGCAGCAGCGGGACCGGATGAGGTTATACAAGCGTCAAAACAACTTTGCCGATGTTTTCCGCACGGCGGAGAACTCCGTGCGCGTTCTCGACGTCGCGGATCGGGAACACCGCATGAATGTTCGTGATCAGCTTGCGCGATGAGAACAACGGCCAGAGTTCCGTCTGCAAGGCTTTCAGAATACGGCTCTTCTCCTCCGGCGTACGGCTGCGCAGGGTGCTGCCGATCAGACGGATGCGTTTGCGCCAGACCGTTTCAAGGTTGATCGTTGTCTCCGCGCCCGCCATCGTCGCAATCATGATCCAGCGTCCGCCGAAAACCATGTTGCGGAAACATTCGCCCATCAGCTTGCCGCCGATGCAGTCAAGGGCGACCGTCGGGGGATGCGCTTCAATCACGGGGCGGACATCCTCCTTGCGGTAGTCAAGGACGTAATCCGCGCCGAGTTTGCGGACAAACTCCGCTTTCTCGGGGGAGTCGATCGTCGTGATGACTTCCGCGCCGAGCTGTTTGGCATACTGGATTGCGGCAAGTCCAACGCCGCTGGCGCCCGCCTGCATGTAGAAGACATCGCCCGGTTTCATGCCGCCGGCTTCCAGCTGAAGATTCAGGTAAACCGTCGACCAGACTTCCGGAAGGGTTGCGGCTTCAATCATCGAAAGTCCTTCCGGAATCGGAATGACCATGCCCGCAGGGGCCGTCACCAGTTCGGAATATCCGCCGCCGCCGAGCAGCGCACAAACCTTGTCGCCAGGTTTGACGGCGGCGTCCGCGGGGGCTTCCAGGACTTCGCCGGAAACTTCGAGTCCGCACCACTGCGGCCAGCCGGCGGGGGAACTGTAGCAGCCGTCCTTCTGCATCAGGTCGGCGCGGTTGACCGCCGCGGCGTGGACCCTGATGAGGACTTCATCCGGTTTGCGGACCGGATCGGGAACCTCCGCCCATTTGAAATTGAGTTGTTCGTCGAGAATCATTGCGTGCATGGTTCTTAGCTCCATTTTGTATATCCGGCCGCGGCGAGGGTGACCTCGTGGACCAGACAGTCGTGTTCAAAAGTGTAAGGGCTTTTTGCTTCGCCCCGGATCATTTTCGCCAGCTCGATGAGCTGTTCTGTGTAGCGGTCGAACTGCGGCGGAAATTTGATGACGTTTCCGCCCGCGGGGTAGCCGCAACAGGCCTTTTTCAGGTAGATGTTGAGTTCGAGCGGTTTGCCGTCGAAGCGTTCGACCGGGCTGATTTCAACCCAACCGTTCGTGCCTTCGATTTTGAGGCGGCGCTCGTTGACTCCGCCGCTTGCGTGGCGGCTGCAGGCGCGGATGAATGCGGTCGCGTGCGGGTAGCCGAGCACGGCCGCGGTGTTGTTCTTCGTGGCGGGGGCGACGTCGGAAGTCGACATCAGGAACGATTCCACGCGTTCCGGGCGGCCCATGACCGAAACGATGAAGTCGATCAGGTGACAGCCCAGGTTGAACATGATTCCGCCTTTGAATTTGGCGAGGTATTCCTGGTAGTCTTCGCCGCCGTAGCCGTGGTTCATATCCATATCGATCGCGAAAATCTCGCCGAGCGCGTTTTCGCGGACGAGATGCTGAATGAACTGAAAGGCCGGGTTGCCGCGGTACATGTAGCCCATCTGGAACGGGAGGTTGCGCGCTTTGCAGCCGTCGAGCAAAGCCTTATACGGAGGCAGTTCTTCACCGGCGGGTTTGTCCATGTGCATGGCAAGGCTGCGCTCCATGCACCGGGTTGCGACGGGGACAAGATCATTGTTCGGAACCTCAACTGCGACGGCTTCGAGGCCGGGGTAATCAAGCGCTTCGTCCAGCGTCAGTTTGGGGATGCCCTCATAACGCTCCATGTTGGATCCGTTGCCGAGACGCGGCGTTTTGCTGAAGGTGCGTTCATCGACCCAGCCGACAATGTCGAAGTAATCCCGGAGCAGTTTGAGCGACTGGATTTTGCCGTTCGCGTGCTCGTGGCAGACTCCGATCTGAATGATTTTTACTGGATTGAACATCGGTTACTCCTGTTTGTTTTGAAACATCGCTTCGATTATGCGGTTACGTCCGTCGTAGCCCTCCTGCCAGTCGCCTGTGCGGGAGGTGAGGACGACCGCCGCGAAATCGTTTTCGGGATCAACGCAGATGGTCTGACCGGTCCTGCCGGAGTGGAAGATGGCGGAGGCGATGTCGAAACGGGAATGTTCCGTCATCGCTTTCGCTTCCGGATGAACGTTCTGAAGTCCGGCGGCCGCGATCTTTTCCGAGCGGGTGGAAGCGGCGACGCCGCCTTGGATCAGCCCGCTTTTGACTTGTTCCTCAAGCAGTTCCAGTGGAGTTGGCATACGGCTCTCCTTTCCGGCGTTTTTTACGCCAGCTTGGTCCAGTCGAAGACGAGCCCCATCGGCGGGTTCTTGTCGGTCGCGAGCATCTGATAGACGGAGTGCGCGTCTTCCGGAGAGATCATCTCGGAGATGATGGAGCTCGCCTGCATTTTTCCGTTGGCGAGGAGCTTGAGGAATGCCTTGTAGTCGTCTTCCTGGGTCCAGTGGTACGGAGCGGATTCGAGTTTCGCGCGGCTGAAGGTGTGCGCGCCGAAGAGCTGAACGCCGCGTCCGTGGACGAAACGGTAGAAGTCGGTCGGGAATTCGGGGACGCGGGTGCAGCCGAGCAGAGAGATGCGGCCTTCCCATGCGACGTATTCTAGGGCCTGCTGGAGAGCGGCGGCGCTTCCGGTGACTTCAACGATTGCGCGGACGCCTTCTCCGCCGGTGATCTCCTTGATCTGATCCATGTAATCCTTGTCGCCCGGGTTGAGCGCGTAGTCGGCACCGAGTTTTTTGGCGGTTGCGCGGCGTTCGGGGGAGAAGTCTGCGGCGATCAGCGGAACGGCGCCGCAGAGTCCGGCAACCTGAAGAGCGAATACGCCGAGAATGCCCTGTCCGGCGATCAGCGCGCTTTCGCCGACTTCAAGATGAAGCTTGCGGACTCCGTTGAAGGAGAAGGAGGCGATGTTTGCGAATGCGGCGTCGAGAGTCTTGACGTTGTCCGGAATCCTGACGAGCGCGCCCTTGCGGACGTCGTGCATCGACTGCGGGTTCGTCACGATGTCGGTGACGTTCATCGCTCCTTCGTTTTTGAGCGCGTAGAGCTGATGTCCCGCCCAGTTGATGATGACGCGGTCGCCGGGTTTGTAGAGGGTGACTTCGGGACCGACTTTGACGACTTCTCCGGCGGCGCAGTAACCCGGCGTGTAGGGGAAGGTCGGGTGGGCGTTGTTCATATCCATCGACCATGCGCGTTCCGTTCCGGCGCTGACGACGGAGTACATGGCGCGGACAAGCACCTGATCTCCGACGGGATCCGGAATTTCACTCGCTTCCAGTGCGGCATTGCTGGCGGACTTCATGACGATTTTGTAGTTTTTCATTGCTGTCTCCTTTAAATGTTAGGAATAACGTTTCTTCCGGAATATAGGTGCTGTGAGCGCGAAAAACAACTGATTTTCCGATTTTTTCATGAAAAACCGATTGAAAACGGTCTGAATTTGCTTAAAAAAAATAGAATTTCTGCAAATGAAGCAATTTTGAGTTCAGATGCCGTTTTTTTCGTTTGCGCGGTTGACGAAACGGCAGTTTCATGATATAATACCACGGGAAACAGTACCATAAGGAGATTTGAAAATGCCGTTTGATCATGGAAGCATCGCTTTGACCATCTGCCCGTTGAGCTCGCCGCTGCCGGAGGATTATCTGAAAAAGCTTGCCGGGGCATCCGCCGGCCGCCTGGAAGACGTCGCCGAGGAACCCGAAATCGGCTGGGTCAGCGGACGCTTTCTGCTTGAGACCGAGATCAGCGAGACTACTTCCATCTGCGGAGGCCACCTCTATCTTAACCTGCGCAAAGCGGAACGCAAAATCCCCGCTTCGCTGCTGAACGCGATCTGCCGCCGCGATGAACTCGCATACATGCATGCGAATCAGACCTTCTCCGTGCCGCGTCTGGAAAAGAAGCGCATCAAGGAGGACGCCGTCAAGCGCAATCTCATGAAGATGCCGCCGGTGATCTCCGGAACTCCGGTCGTCGTGGACCGCGCGCTGAATGTGATGTACATCGGAACGGCCTCGTTCGCGCAGGTCGACCTGATTGTGAGCGCATTTGTCAGCCTGCTCGGTGTGGAACCGGTTCCGGTCACGATCAACGAGCTGATGATCAAGCTGTTCAAAGAGGAATCGAGCGCGCTGCCGGATATTTCGTTCACGAACAATGTCACCGGGGCGACGGATTCCACGCCCGGACGCGATTTTCTCACCTGGCTCTGGTATTTCTCCGAACTCAACGGAGGAGAGCTGGACGTGGAGAACTGCGGCAGATTCCAGCTCGGAATCGAAGGTCCGCTGACGTTCGGTTACTCCGCCGAGGCGAAAGGCGCGGAGGAGAGTGTGGTCAAGAAGGGCTGTCCCCAGCTTTCCGCCGAAGCGAAAGCCGCGCTCGCGGTCGGCAAGAAACTCAAGAAGGCGAAAATCATGATGGCGCGCGACCAGGATGTCTGGACTTTCACTTTCGATGCGGACAAGTTCAATTTCACCGGACTGAACCTTCCCGAGGGGGAGGAGATGGACCGCGAAAGTTATTTTGCCGAACGCGTGGAGTATCTGCACATCTTCCACAAGGCGGTAGAGGCGTATTTCAGAAAATTCGTGGAAGACATTACCGGCGATACCCGCGCGGCGGTTCAGGAAGACATCAGGAAATGGGCGGAGGACCGCGAGTCCTTCTGATGACATAACAGAACAAAAGGAGGTGCGTCATGCCGGAACTTTTTACTGACGGAGCGTATCTGCTCCGGATCTACACTGCGGAAAAAGATCATGTGGAAGGGCTTCCGTTCTACGAATGGATCGTCCAGCGTGCGGTCGCCTCCGGCATTTCCGGAGCGACGGTGCTCCGCGGAATCGGCGGTTTCTGTTCCAGCAATCCGGTGCTTGCGCCGGAGTTCCGCGCGTTCCAGATCAACCAGCCGGTTCTTGTGGAAATTGTGGATACGCGGGAGAATCTGGAGATGTTTGTGCAGAAAATCGACAGCCTGATTCCGCGCGGTCTCATGACCATGACGCCCGTTCTGACTCGTTTTTACGGAAAAAAGGAATGAACGGCGCAAGATCTCCGCTGTGGAAGCAGCTGCTTAAATTGTTTCTGAAGCTCGGCGTCGCCGTGCTGCTCATCGCCTGGGTGATCGGCGGCGACGCCCGTTCCATGCTTGAATCAGTCCGGCGGATGGATCCCGTCTGGGCTGTGCTCTGCTTTTGTGCGCTGTTTTTGCAGGTGACGCTCACCGGAGTTCGCTGGAAATTCCTGATCGCCAAAGAACTGAACGTCTCGTGGTACGAGGCGATGCGGCTGGCGTTCATCGGACTTTTCGCGAATATCTTCATTCCCGCCGGCGCGGTCGGCGGCGACGTTCTGAAAGCCGCGCTGCTGGCTTCCAAAGTGGAAAAAGGGCGGCGTATCGAAGCGACGGTTTCGATTCTGGTCGACCGCATTGTCGGCATCGGCGGGTTGTTCCTGCTGGTGCTGTTTTCGTTCTGCCTGATGTTCCGCCGGATCGGGGAGCTCCCCGTTGCTGCGAAATCGATCGTGTATCTTTTCACTCTGCTCAGCGCGGGCGGAACCGGAGTTATCGCGGTTCTGTTTTTTCAGGATTATATTTTCCGCTGGAAGTTCGCCGCGAAACTTCTTGAACTTGCGGACCGCTGGCTGAAGGGGATTCCGGGCGGAGTCGTCCGTTCGGTTTCCGCTTACCGGACGCGCTGGAAAACGCTGGTCCTGACCACGCTTTTTTCCGCTCTGATCCTTCATCCGCTTCTGTTCGGGGCATTGTATTTCCCGCTTTACGGCGCGATGCGCGAACCGCCGCCAACGGATGTGACGCTGGCCGCCTCGGCGTACGGCAGTCTGGCTTCGGCGATCCCCGTGACTCCCGGCGGGCTCGGCACGCGGGATGCGGTTGTCAAGACTCTCCTGAGTGCCTGGCGCATCCCCGAAAATTCCGCCGTGACGGCGATGATGATTTACACCGCGCTTCTTCTCCTGACGAATCTTCTCGGCGGCATCGCCTTCCTCCTCCCTGCGGAGCTGAGGAGGAAAGAATGACGCCATTGTTCTACTTTTTTGCGGAAAGTCCGGCAATGCCGGAGATGATGAACAGGATTCCAAGCCAGCCGTAGAGCGAAAGTTTTTCTTTTTTGAAGAAAACTCTGTAAACGCTGAACAGCAGAATGCAGGTTCCGACTGCGGCCGGATAGACTGCAGAGCTCCAGCCGCATTTTGCCGCCGCATCGGCCGCCAGGTAGAAGGTGTACTGCCCGCAGAGCACAACGACGCCGTAAAGCAGAGCCGTTTTCCAGATTCCTTTGAGATCGTATCCGGCAGTCATTCCGGCGATTCCGTTCCAGGTGATCAGGGCGACGAATGCGCCGAGAGTGATTCTCCAGCCCAGCACCGCCGGACTCAGGGACATGTAGTTGGGCAGCAGACGCAGGAATTGTGCCGTCCCGGTCATCAGGAATGCGCATCCGAGAATGAGCCAGAAACGTTTTTCTCCTGCGGCTTTCTCCTTCGCCGTGCTTTTTTTCCCCTTCGCCAGCAAAGCGAGCCCGATGAGCATGAAGAGAACTCCGGTCCATCCGAACCATGTCGTATGCACGCCCGGCAGAAACATTCCGCCGAGAAAGGGCAGAATCATGGCGCTTTGAATTCCCGCCCATGCGATGCTCTGGGGGCCGGAATCCATGACTTTTTTGAGAAGCCAGAATCCGGTCAGATCCGCGGCAGATGCGGGAATCATGACGGCGGCAAGCTTCATCATTTCTCCCCAGCCGGTTTTTTGCGCCGGAATGAGGAGAAGAGAGGAAAAACAGTAGATGACAGAGTAGACTGCGAAAAACGAGATCAGTTTTTTGCGGTCGCCCGGAGCTTTTCCGAAGATTGCGCCGACTGCCGCCCAGATCAGCCCGGTCAGCAGAGAAAGAAGAAGCGCTTTCAGCATGGATCAGACTTTCTGATGAGCCACTCCTGCAATTCGCGGAGAGTCTGTTCGGTGTTCAGAATCGCTTCGGGCTCTCCGATGCTCAATGATTCGCGGAGAATCCGTGCTCCCAGGGAATCCGGGTAGGCGTCTGCAATTTTCAGCGCGTCGCGATAGACCTTGGCGAGTTCCGGCAGTTCTGCAATGAGGGTGCGGACATTGCGGATGACATCCAGTTTGTCTTCCGGACGTTTCAGATCCGGATAAAGTTTCATGCCGTCAAATACGCTGCGCACGAGCCCGGTTCCGCCCCACGGATATCCCCACGGGAGAGGAATGAGCTTTGTCATGACCGTCGTGAAATTTCCGGTGATTTCATGGTCGTGATTTTTCCCGAAAAGCAGATTGTCCGTATCGGGTTGTTCGGGTTTGGTGTTGTCGTTGCGGTACTTCTCCCGTATGTTTTTGTCGCGGAAGTCGGGAATGTCGATCGGAGCTCCGTTTTGAGCCTGGCTGCGCACTGCCATGAGCCCGGTCATGCAGACGTCGCAGGCGCGGTAGATGTCCCAGAACGCCTTTTCGCCGGTCAGAATTTCGCGGGCGAAATAATAGAGCTCCCAGAAATCGCCGCCGCCGTGTCCCATTGTCTCGGCCAGATCGCCCATTTCAGGCCATTCGGGTTTCAGTACATATTTCCGTCCATCGCCGCGCGCGCCAATGGAAATGAGGCAGTCTTCGGTGAAATCGCAGGCCGCGCGGGTTCCCCATATTTTCCGCGAATGCGAATCCATGGTCATCGACCCCATGAAGTTCCGGAAGATTCCGCCGTTGTTCATGGTGACGAAGGAAACCGAAGGGGTATGTCGGAAGTCGTTCACCCATCCCGGCAGCGGAACGGAGAGCTTGGGCGCGGAAACCTGAACCGGCCGCAAGCCGGTGACATACATGAGCGGCCCGAGGGAGTGCGTGCAGTAATAGTGTCCGTTGAACCAGGAGCGCCAGTTGTGAACAGCCCATCCCGGCTGAACGGGAGTTCCGTCAATATAGGCGTACGAAAGGACGCGGCAGTCGTGGTTGTAATCATATTCTCCGTACAGGAACTCTCCGAACAGACCTTCATCCCAGAGTTTTTTCGCGATCATGTTGGGTTTCATGAACGGATAGTTTTCAAGCAGATTGTAGACTTTTCCGCTTTTCTCCACCGCTTCGACAAGAGCGACCGCTTCCGCCGGAGTGTAGAACGACGTCACTTCGCACATGACATGCTTTCCTGCGTTCAGAGCTTTGATCGAGTGTTTCGCATGGTCCATAAACCAGGTCGCGACAAGCACGGCGTCCATGTCCTGAGCGAGAAATTCGTCTTCATCCGCAGTCAGGAAAACATCAGGAGCGTGTTTTCGGAAATTTTCCCGGATGTGTTCGTTGAAGTCGCAGCCGGCGACGACGTCGATGTTCAGAGCCTTGCAGCATGCGATGAGGTCTCCGCCTCGTCCGAGTCCCCAGACGCCGAGTTTGATGCGCTTGTCGGTGTTGAATACTTTGTTCGCCATTTCTGGCCTCCTTTCGGTTGGTTGGAAAATAATATAAAAAATTTTTTACAGTTTGCAAGCATGCAAAACGGTGTTATATTTATATAAGAACCTTGAAATTTATAAAAAAGCGACTTGTCATGAAATTGCCGAATGTTATCAGTTGCGGAGTTTACCGCGAAGCTCAGAAGGGGGTTCAACGGATGGATGTTCAGTGGATCAGCCTGACAGTATCCGGGTTGAAACGGTGCAAAGTGTACTATCCGGACGGTCTGCTTGCGGGAAGCTCCTTGCCGGAGCCTCCATTTCTGTCGCTCGGTTTCCCCGGGTTCCGATGCGACTTCGATTATGGAGCGGACCGGGAAAACTGGGTGCTGATGTTCAGTCTGCCGGAGTTCCGGTATGATCCGCGGAGGCATCAGCTGTATCTGCGGGAAGGCGAAAACGAGATTCCTCTTTGCCGCTGCACAGTTCCTTCAGCCGATGTTTATGAACTCCGGAATATGTTCAGCAGCATATCCGGACTTTCGAAAAGCGCGCTTCCGGCGGATCATCTGCGTGCGGATTTTGCCGCCGCTTCGCTGCTTCGGCATTTTCTTCCAGAGGAAAGCCCTTCGGCTTCTCCGGCCGCACAGTTGCGCAAGCGTCTGGATGCGGATCGGGAACATCGGTATTCCCTGAAGGAACATTGCCGGATTCTGGGATGGAATCCGGATTATCTGCGCCGGACGTTTCTCGCCGAATTCGGCGTTCTGCCCGGCGTTTACAGAGAACGGCGCCAGAAAAACGATCTGCTTTCCCTCTTCACTTATTCGACTCTCTCCTTCAAGGAAATTGCGGACAAGCTGGGATTGAAGCATGTTCAGCACCTGAATCTGCTGACCGAGCGTTACTTCCATTGCACTCCGGGTGAGCTGAACCGCCGTTACAGGAAGACGCTTCCCTATATTGAAGCGAATGCGGTCCGCTGAACTGTTTTCAGCCGTGGTTTCCTTACAAAAAATTTACGGAAAAATAAAAAACGCCGGATTGCAAAAACGGGAAAATGTGGTATCTTTTCAGCAAAAGGAAATTGGAGGTCCTGCTATGGATGCCACAGCGCAAAAAAAAGCGATCGCCGTGCTCACAAGCGGCGGCGACGCACCCGGTATGAACGCTTCGGTCCGCGCCGTCGTTCGCGCCGGAATCTCGTATCATATGGATGTCTACGCCGTCTATGAGGGCTATCAGGGACTCATCGAAAACAACATCGTCCTCATGGACTGGCGATCCGTCTCCGGCATCATGCAGGAGGGCGGAACCATCATCGGAACCGCCCGGAGCAAGGCTTTCCGCACACACGAAGGTCTCCTGACCGCAGCGGAAAACCTCTATCACCGCGGAATCAGCTGCCTCATCGTCATCGGCGGCGACGGCAGTCTCTCCGGCGCGGATGAATTCAGCCAGCTCTGGAAACAGCTCGGCGAGGAGCTCGTCGCGGCAAACCGCATCACCGAAGCCGAACGCGCCGTATGCCCCGATCTCCGGATCATCGGGCTCATCGGCTCCATCGACAACGATATGGCGAACACCGACATGACCATCGGCGCGGACACCGCGCTGCACCGCATCACCGACGCCATCGACTCGCTCCGCAGCACCGCGTACAGCCATCAGCGCATCTTCATCGTGGAGGTCATGGGACGCAACTGCGGCTATCTCGCTCTGATGAGCGCAATCGCCACCGGAGCCTCCTGGGTTTTCATCCCCGAACGTCCGCCGCAGGAAGGCTGGGAGGATGAGCTCTGCACGCTTCTCGAAGACGGCAAGAAGGCCGGACGGCGCGACAACATCATCATCGTCGCCGAGGGGGCGCGCAACTGCAAGGGCGAGCCCATCACCTGCTCTCAGGTGCAGGAGATGATCGAAGGACGTCTCAACCTCGAATGCCGCATTACGATTCTCGGACACGTTCAGCGCGGCGGCTCGCCCAGCGCCTACGACCGCTATATGAGCACCGCGTACGGGTACGAAGCCGTCAAGGAGCTTGTCAAGCACCCCGACGCTTCCGAGTCGGTGATCATCGTTTCCAAGAACAACCGCATCACGACCGCCCCGCTGATCGAATCGGTTCAGAAGACCCGCGCGACCGCCGCCGCAATCAAGTCCGGCGAGTACGACAAGGCGGAAGCCATGCGCGGCATCGACTGGAGCCGCGTCAGCGAGCTCGTCAAGATTCAGGCGCAGATCCGCCCCGCCAAAGAGATTGCGGAGGACAGCCCGCGCATCGCGATCATGACTTCCGGCTGGCCCGCCCCCGGAATGAACAACGCCATACGCACGGTGATCCGCGTCGCCATGAACCAGGGCTACAAGGTCGTCGGCATTGAAGACGGCGTGGACGGTCTGGTCGCCGGACGCTTCCGCGAGTTCTCGTGGATGGAGGTTGACAACTGGGCGGGTTCCGCCGGAACCAAGCTCGGCACGAACCGCAAGCTCCCGACCGAAAAAGATTACTACCGCATCGCCGTCAATCTTGAAAAGAACCGCATCAGCGGTCTGCTGATTCTCGGCGGCTGGACGGCGTTTACGCTTGCGACCGAGCTGCACAAGCACCGCGATACGTTTGAAATTTTCCGCATCCCGCTGATCTGCATTCCCGCGACGATCAACAACAACATGCCCGGCGTGGAACACTCCATCGGCTGCGACACGGCGTTGAACACCATCGTTCAGGCGATCGACAAAATCAAGAATTCCGCCGACAGCGCGCGCCGTCTGTTCATCGTGGAAGTCATGGGACGCTACTGCGGTTTCCTTGCGATGATGAGCGGCATGGCGACCGGCGCGGAGTACATTTACATGCATGAAGTCGGCATCAACGTCGATATGCTGGAGAAGCACACGCACGCGCTGGTCGACAATTTCAAGCTCGGCCGCCGCACGGCGCTGATCATTCGGAACGAGCATGCGAACAAGACTTACGACATCAACTTCATCGCCTCGCTCTTCGAAGAGGAGAGCGGCACGTGGTTCGACGTCCGCAAGACGATTCTCGGACCGATGCAGCAGGGAGGCAACCCCAGCCCGTTCGACCGCACGCTCGCCGCGCGTCTCGGCTACGAAGCGACCATGCACATGATCGACCGCATCGAAAAGCATCTGGACAGCTGCGCGATCGTCGGCCAGGCCGGCGGCAAGGCGCTGATCTTTGAAGACGAGTTTCTGGAGAAAATGGTGGATACGCGCTATCAGCGTCCGCTGCGTCAGTGGTGGGAGAACTTCTACGAAGTTTCGCACATTCTCGCGAAGCCGCCCGAGGTTCGGGAAATCCGCTGAATTCTGCCGCATCCGCCGGCCGGTTCCTTCGGGAGACGGCCGGCGGTTTCGTTTTGACGCTCGCGGCGGAGCAAGAGGTCTCCCTTCCGTTTACGCGCTGAACATGAAATGCGGAATACCGGTGAAGTTCAAGAACGGCGGAGTTGAGCTCGCGCCTGATACAGGCAAACTTGAATACGGCGCTCCCCCCCCCCTCGAAGAGGTTGTCCGCAATCGGCACGGAGAGTTTATCTGCCGCTGGAGGGAGAAGGCGGAATTTTTCTGTAAACGAGCGTGAAACCCGCGATTCCGCGTGCGCGGAACAGCGTTTCGTTTTCCGGTGGCGGGAGCAGCGGCGGGTTGCTCATGCCGTATTTTTCAAAATCGTTTTCCTGATAGACAAACAGCGTTTCCGGCGGCATCGCTTCGAGCGAGGTGAGCTTTTTCACGGGGGCGTAAAACGGCACGCGTCCGGAGTAGACGTTCGGGAGCGGTTTCGCGACGTATCCGAGTTCGGGCATGGTCAGCATCTGGACGATCGGCCACGGCGCGACGACGGGAGAATCAAAATGTTCCGTTTCCAGAAAACGGCAGAGCTCCAGATTCGCCCGGGTCTGATTCACATGTTCCGCATTCCGTTCCAGATATTCCCCGGAACAGCGTTCGCCGAACGAGAGCGGTCTGTAGCAGAGCGGCGCAAGGAAAAACAGCGCGCAGAGTCCCCATGGCAGAAAGCGGTTCCGGCAGTTCAGCGCGGGCAGAAGCAGAATTGCGGGAACGGCAGCCGCCATGTAGCGGGGCAGGGCGGTTCGTGCAATCAGGTACGCTCCGGCATATCCGGCCGCGGCCAGGAAGAAAAGCAGGGAATCCCATCCGTTCTTCCGGATTCGCGCACAGGCGAACGCGATTCCCGCGCAGAAAACCGGAATCAGAACGGGAAAGTAAAGTCCAGTGTGAAACCACGCCTTGCGCAGCAGATAGACCGGAAATGAAAACGCCGCATCCGCCGAAGCGGTCTGAAGTCCGCCCGCCGTCATGTCGACGTTGTGCTGAAGCAGAAAGAGCTGGAAGAGGAAAATCAGGAAGAATCCGGCAAGCGGGATGCGCATTTTTTTCCAGCCGGAGCGGTCGGCGGAAAGGCGGATCAGCAGATAAAGGAACAGCGCAAAACTCAGAACCGCCGCGCTTGTTTTGAGAAAGACTGTGAGGAAGGCTGCAGCCATTGCGCAGTTCCAGCGTTCCCGGTCCGCGAACCAAAGCGCGAGCATGACGCCGAAGGTCAGCGCGGGTTCCAGCCCGAGCGCGATCGTCTGTCCGTATGTCAGCGGTTCGAGAAGGAAGGCAATTCCCCATCCCGCGGCGCAGAGAGCGGAGACGCCGCGCGAGCGCAGAACGGAGGTCAGCAGAGTCGCGGTTCCCGTCATGCATGCAAAGTTCAGCAGATGTCCGAGCAGATGAACCGTTTTCGGGGGAAAGAGGGAATACCAGACGGCATGGAGAATCGGCAGAATGCTGTACGGGTAGACATTGGAGCCTTCGAAACTGTGCTGTCCGGGAGCATGAAGTTCTGCAAAGGAGAAGTTGTGTTTCGCGAGAAAGAGCGCCTGATTGTGAAGTCCGATGATTTCGTCCCAGTGGGGCGGGTTGTAAATCAGATGAATATTGCAGAGGAGGATGAGAAGAAAGAAGAGCGGGAAAAATTTAAAATGCGAACCGGAGGCGAGTCCGGTCCGCATTTTCCGAATCAGCCGCATGAGAGAACTCAGAGGCTCTCCGCGCTGGCGCCGTCGCCAATGGAGCAGATGACCGTTTCGATCGTCTTTCCGGTTTTGAGTTTGTAAGCGGCGGCGAGACGTTCGCAGTAGTTTTGCGCTTCGCTTTCGCGGACGAGGTGAATGCTGATTCCGCCGAATCCTCCTCCGCTGAGACGCGCTCCGACGCAGCCGGGGATGGTGTGTGCGAGTTCGACGAGGACGTCGAGTTCCGGACAGCTGTTTTCGAAGCAGTCGCGGGAGCTTTCATGGCTCTGGAACCAGAGCGCGCCGAATTCTTCGACTTTTCCGGCTTCGAGGAGTTCAACGCCCTTCATGACGCGTTCATCTTCGCCGACCACGTGTTTGGCGCGGAGGTAGTCGGTGTGGTCGAGGATGGACTTGCACTCTTCAAGCATGGCGGAGGAGACGTCGCGCAGGGTTTTGACCTGCGGGAATTTGCCTTGAATGACTTTGGTCGCGCGCTCGCAGCTTTCGCGGCGCTGGTTGTAATCGGATTCCACGAGGTTGTGTTTGACCATGGTGTTTGCGACGACGATCTTCCAGCCGGAGGGCATGGTGACGGTTTTCAGCACTTCAACGGAACGGAAGTCGCAGAGAATGAAGGAATCCTTCTTTCCGTAAAGGGAGCTGAACTGGTCGAGGAGCCCGGATTTGAGTCCGAGGTAGACGTTTTCGACGGACTGGCCGACGCGCGCCCATTCGGGAAGCGGCAGGTCGATTCCGGCGAGCTGTTTGAGGGCCATGCAGAACGCCATTTCGAGCGCGGCGGAGCTGCTCATTCCGGCGGAAAGAGGAACGGAGCTTTTGAACAGAACTTCAAACGCCGGATAGGAAATGCCGCGTCTGCGGAGTTCGACGAGAACGCCCTTGATGTAGTTTGTCCAGTCTTTCGGACGGGGCGTATCCATGTCGTCGAGGTCGATGGTGAATTCGCCTTTGAGCGGCGGGTTCTGCAGTTTGCAGATTCTTCCGGGGATTGCGGCGATCGCCATTTCGGTTGCCTGACCGGTAGCGCAGCTCAGCACGAAGCCCTCGTTGTAGTCGGTGTGGTTGCCGAGAATTTCGAGTCTTCCGGGGGCGCGGGAATACGCCGCCGGTTTCGCGGAATATGCCGCCGCGAATGAGTCAATGACATCTTGTTTCATGAGTTTCTGTTCCTTTTGGTTGATTTCTCATACCGGAAATATATTGGAAGAACGCGGAAATTCAAATTTAAAATCATTTTTTTCTGAAAAAGCACAATATTCCGGCTTGTCCGGACGTTTATCCGGACAAGCCGGAGAGGAATGGAGAAAATCTCCGGTGAAACTTTCTCTTCTCTACTCTCCGGCGGACCGCGCCGTGCGGTCCGCCAAATTTCCTTTATTCCCAGTTCACTCCCCGTTCCTGAGGCAGAGCCGCATTGAGATAACAGTCGCGGAAGACTTCGTTGACGTTGTCGAGAATATACTGACCGTCCTGTTCGCGGCGCACGGCGGATTTCTTCAGCGCAACCGGCGTCAGTTGTTTCGTAAGCATCTCAATGCAGTGCGTGTGCTCCAGCGCGATGGAGAGCGGGCAGACGAAGACCGTTTCTCCGCTGATTTTGCGGAGCATGTCGCGGAACATGTCCATGTGCGGAGTTTCGACAAGTCCGGAATTGAGAACGGCGCCTTCGGCGTTGCGGATGTTCCAGGTGGAATCAAGTTTCCAGTAGACGGAGCCGTTTTCGCACTCAATGCGCATGGACGGGTTGTCGTTCCTGTCGGCGGTATGGGTCAGCAGAGAGAGCAGTTCGACTCCGTTCGCGGTGCGGAAGCGGAGCGCGGAGGTGTCGAACGTTTCGATTTCCGGACGGGCGCGGTAGAGCGTGCCTTCAACCGTTTCCGCATGTGCGGAGGTCCCGAAGGCGTCGCCTGAAAGGAAGAGCTGAAGGTTCAGATAATGTGCGAATGCGTTGTTGACCGGAGAGTCGAGAACAGGCGTTCCGTCGTCGGCGGCAAGGCGTCCCGCCCAGTTGTTGCGGTGATAGTACTGATCTGCGCGCGGCCAGAGCCCCTTCGTCACAATCCGTTTCACTGCGCCGATCCGTCCGGAGAGCAGGTACTGTTTGATGAACTGGATTTCCCGAGCGTAGATGTGCTGGAATCCGACGGCGGCGAAGTGACCGTATTTGCGTTCCGCCTCCATCATGCGGCGGATTGCGTCGGTGGATCCCGCGGCGGGTTTTTCAACGAGCACGGCCGCGCCGTTGGCGAGCGCCTGTTCGGTCATGGATTCATGGAATGCAATTCCGGTCGGAATGCAGACCAGATCCAGTTTTCCGGAGAGTTCCGCGTACATGGCGTCGGCAGACGGATAGACTTTTGTTCCGAGCGTGCGCAAAACAGCGAGTTCGTCTGGAACCTGGTCCGGGTTGATGACGACCGCCGCGGCAAATTCCGCTGCGCCCTCTTCCGCAAGCTGTTTCAGATAGTCGAAGTGAACTTTGCCGTAACCGGAGACGCCGATCAGCGCAATTCTGATTTTCTTCATGTGGGGCCCTTAAAAATAGATGGTTGTTCCGGTATCCGCCGCTTTCTGGGCGAGCAGACACGCATGAGTGAGTTTGAATGTTTCGTCGTCGCTGACGAGTCCCGGGCGTCCGCCCGCAAGTTCGAGCAGGAAGTCGGAGAACAGGCGGCGGTCGGGTGTTCCGGGTTCAATCACCTGTTCGCCCGTTTTCCCGATATAATGAATCTTTCCGCCGCGGACTTCGATCACGCCTTCTGTTCCCGCCACGCGGACGCGGTCGTCGCCGTGAGTGGGTGCGGCCGCGGGACGGAGGTAGTCGATTCCGGCGGAGGCCAGCACGCCCGATTTCATGCGGAACTGACAGTGCGCCGCAATCTCCAGATCGCCGTTCCCGAAGTTGTCTTCTGTTGTCTGGATTGCGGAGACCGATTCAAAATCCGAACCGGAGAACCAGAGAATCCAGTCAAGCGCATGGCTGCCGACCCACGGAATCGTTCCTCCGTAAGTCGCGCGGTGTTTGTAGAACTCCGGACGGATTCCGAGGCGGTAGGATTTCTGCGCCCGGACCGTTTTCACTTTTCCGATTGCGCCGTCGCAGACCATTCTGTGCGCCTGGTAGAACGCCGGTTCGTAACGGAGCCCGACCATCGAGATGATGCGCGCGGAGCTTTTTTCATAAGCCGCGCGGATGATTTCTAGCTGTTCGAGCGTGAGCGCGATCGGTTTTTCGCAGAAGACATGGATTTTGCGTTTCAGGGCCTCCGCGCACATTTCCGCATGGAGTTCAAACGGTCCGTCGATGCAGAGAACATCGGGCTGAAATTCATCGAGCATGGCTTTCCAGTCCGCACGGAATTCCGGCTGAAATCCGTTGTCGCGCGCCATTTTGAGAAGCGGTTCCGGATCGTCGCAGCAGCCGGAGGAGACGCAGGGAAGTTCGATTCCCGGAATCTCGCGGATGCTCTGGAATACATAGAAGGCGTGTCCGCGTTTCCCGATCATGCAAAGTTTCATGAGAATACCTCGTTTGTTGATTATGTCAGCTTTAAAATAGCGGTGTTTCCGGAAAAATCAAGACGCGGAGAAAAATAAACTTCGTTTCCCCGCGTCTGTTTTTTCCGGCTTGGTTCACTTCGTCGTTTTCTGCCAGCGGTAGATTGAGGGAACCGGAGGCTTTGCGGGTGGCGGGGCGGGCGTATACGGATAAAAGGCGTTGCCTTCTCCTTTTTCCGCTTTTCCCGGGCCGGCGGCGAGCTGTCCGCTGCCGCCGTAGATGCGGTTGTTCAGCGGCAAATTGCCGCGGTTGTCCAGGAATTCGCTCCAGAGCATCGGTGCGGCGGGATCTTTCAGAATGAACACATTCCCCTGAATCCGGATGTCGCCGCAGTTCAGCCGGAGCAGAATTCCGGGGCCTGAATCGACGGTGAAGGTGTTGTACATGATTCTCCAGTTCCGGTTCATGCCGCCGAGATAGACTGCGCTTTTGAGCGAAACGGAGGTGCAGTTGTAAATGACGTTGCGCTGTCCCTGCGGCCCGTGCATCGAGTCGTCCCACGGCGTGGCGTAGAAACCGTACCCGTAGCCTTTGTGCGCGGTCGTCGTGGACTCAATTCTGCACTGTTCAAAAAGATTGTCGGTGCACCAGCCGGAATGCCATTGGGCGTCCATTTCACGCATTGTGCATTCGCGGAATACGTTTCCGCTGCACGCCCAGTTGAGGAGCGGTCCGTGGCGCAGGCGGGAGGCGTTGACGCGCTCCACAAGGCAGTCCCAGGATGTGTCGAAGCCGAGATACGCATAAGTGTCGCGCGTGTTCCAGGCGCCATTGAATTCGCAGTCGCGAATTTCGCACCATTTCGCGCAATAGCCGTAGAGCGGAGCGAATCCGGTGTTTTCAACCCGCACGCGCTCGGCGCGGAAGTTGACGGCGTTTGCAAATACGATGCTTCCGGTTTTCAGTTCCGTCTGTATGACGCCTTTCTGTTCCAGAGTGAAATCTTCCACGCCGCAGTTTTCGATGGGAGCAAAGCGCATTGCCCCGGTTTTGTCGACGAGGGGGAAATCAACCCGCAGAGGCTGTTCCAGACGGATGCGGCTGCCCTGGACGGATTCAATTCTGGTGACGAAGCGGCGGAATGTACCCCACTGACAAGCGTTGGCGGTCTGACGGTTCCAGCGCGGTGTGGGAGGAGCGTCAAGGCAGATGTAGCCGCCGGCTTTGAATTGCGAGGCATCGGCGAGAACAATTTCACGGTCTCCGCGTTTGAGATCGTTTTGAACCGGTATCCGGGAACGCGGGTTGGAATAGAGTGCGCCGCGGAAGGTGAACACCGCATTCTGAGCGAACGTGTTCCAGTTTTCCCCCGGCGCGATGAAAAAAGGCGCCGTCGTATCGCGGATGGAGCCGTCGGCATAGGCGACGCGGACTGTAATGTCGTGCCTTCCGCGCGGCAGCTTCTCGGTCAGTTCTGCTCCGGTGAATTCAATTTTCCGGAATTCCGGAGCCCGGTCGGCGGGGAGGAAGGATGCCGCTTCCCGCGCGAGAATCTCTTTTCCTCCGGCGGAAATTTCCACGCGCTTTGCCTCTTTCGCCGGGAAGACGGCGACGCATTTTGTCCGTGGACAGATGTTCGCGCCGAAGGAGACCGGGTAGAGACCGACGCCGCTGTCCGGAAGTTCAAACACAATCCGTGTCTTGTCGCGTCCGGCTCCGCGCAGAACGACACCGTTTCGCGTGATCAGAATTTTCCGTGTCAGGCGGTAAACGCCTTTGTCGAATACGACCGTTCCGCCCGCTTTTTCCGCCGCTTTGCAGGCGCGCTCGATCGCATCGGAATCATCGGTTCCGTCATCCGGAATTGCGCCGAAATCGCGAACGAAAAACTTCTGCGCGGGTTCGGGGAACGGGGTTCGCAATCCGGCAAGCCGCCAGTTGGGATAGGTGACGCCGTCCGGACCTTCGAGCATGAGCGCAGGTTCCGTCGCCGGAGTCGGCTCGGTTGCGAGATATTCACGCGGGGCGGCTTTGCGGATGGAGATGTCATCGACCCAGCAGTCCTCCCGCCCCCATTTGTCAATGACGATCTGTATTCTCCCGCCATTGAGCGCGGTGTCAAACGGAATCGTCATGGGCAGTACGAATTTCCGGTGGAATTTTGTCGCCAGCCAGAGCTGTTCGAGCGTACGGGGAAACTGCGGCGTGACGAGTTTTCCCGATTCGTCGAATTCGCGGATGTGGATCCTCAGCTCCCCTGGTCTTCCCGACCAGGTGTTGAGAAGAAGCTCATAGCGTTTACCCGGTTTCAGGGCAAGGACCGGAGACGCATAGCGGACGTTGCCGGAAAAAAGGAGCGCATCGTCTTTCCGTCCCGGAATGGGGGAACGCCGGAGCTCTTTGCCGGATTCAATGCGCCAGCCTGCGGCATCCTTGTTGAAATCTGTCCGGTATTCCTCCGCGCACAAGCCGGCGCAGAGAATCAGAAATGCAAAAAAACGTATCATGAACGCTCTCCTGTCTTAATAATCGTAGCGGTGAAATTCATTTTTTACTTCTGTCGTATTGATAAACGGCCAGCTTTGAAACGGATGTTCCATATCCCGGATTTTATATCCGCGCACGCTCCCGTCGCCGTGCATGACATTGGCGAGCGAAAGGTGGCGGGCTGCGACATTGCCGTAGTCGGTGTTGTTGAATACGCCGATCTGCCAGCGGATGCATCCATACCGTTTGTCGCTGACATCGGAGGCGTTGCGTTCCCAGATGTCTGCGGTGTAGAGTTTCTTGGAGGGGGACTTTATTGCGGAAATGCGAACCGACTGGCCGTAGGTCGCGGGGTACATGTTCGAATTGAGCGCGTAGTGCGGATTGCGGATCCACCACGAGGCGGATTTTTTCGGGTTGCCGCCCGCATCGCTGTGCGTGACAGTCGCGGTAAGATCGACTTTGTCGAGCATCGGCGAGGGGCAGTGCAGATTGGTCGTCGATATGTAGTCGCCTTTTTTCATGTACAGTCCGCTCTGGTATGGATTCGTTGCGTCATTGCGGTTCGGTCCCATGAGCATTTGTGTCCAGGTGGCTGTATGAGTTGAAGAGAGATAGGTTCTTTGCGGCGGCATGTAATCATCGAAATCTCCGTGATAGAGTCCGATTCCGAGCCCGAGCTGCCTCAGGTTGTTTACGCACTGCGTTCCGATGCCGCGGGCTCTTGCCGAGTTCAGCGCCGGGAGCAGCATTCCTGCAAGAATTGCAATGATCGCAATGACGATCAGGAGTTCTATAAGAGTGAACTTCTTTGTTCCACGGATCGATGGGAGCGTGCGGCACGGTTTTTGTGAGTTTTTGATCATGTTTCGACTCTTTCTTTGGTTGAATTTTTGTCTTTGAGGTTTTGAGACGCGACCGGGAATTCTGAAGAAAAATTTTTTTTAGTCGGGACCTCCATTCACTGGTTGCCGGCGAAAGCGCTGCTGCCCATGACGAGCGCCGTTTTGAAGAGACGCCGGAGAACGGGGAGGGAGCGGTCTTTGCCTTTGTCTATGAGATATTGAATTGCGCATTCCGTCATTTCACGGAGCGGCATATCAACGAATGTGATGTTTTCATCCCGCACCATCGGTCCGTCGACTTTGTCGAAGCAGAGGACCGCGAGGTCTTTTCCCGGCCGGATTCCGAGATCGCGGCAGGCGAAGAGAAAAGTGTCCAGAGAATAGCGCATGGTGAGGAAAACCCCGTCCGGGCGTTCCTTTGAGAGAAAATCCCGTGCTTTCTGCACGGCATCGATTCTGTCCTCGAGGAGGCATCGGATTTCCGTTTTCCCATGTTCGGCACACGCTTTTGCATACCCTGCTGTGCGGGTGGCGTCCGCATAGCGGCTGATATAAGGCGTTTGCAGAACCGCGACTCTTTTGCATCCGAACCGGAAGAGAAAGTTTACGGCATTCCGGGCTTCCTGTTCATAGTCGACCGCGCAGTAGGCGATATTCGGCAGAACGGAGATGCGGTTCAGCAGAGCGACCGGCAGGCCGTCCGCGGCGATGCGGTCCGTTTTCTCCAGCGAGACGCTGTCCCAGCCGGCAAGGATCAGCGCGCCGTTGAGCGAGTTCGCCTTTGCGGAGGAGAGCTCCGTCAGATCGGAGAAGATCAGCTGTGCGCGGTTGTTGGAACAGACCTTGTGCGCAGTTTCAAAAATATCGGCGGTATACCAGCTCCAGGCGGTATTGCTGATTCCGATGCTGAGGCGGCGTTCCGGTTCCGCTTCGCCGATCCGGCGGACGAATGACCCGACGCCGGCCTGACGCGAGATGAGCTGTTCTTCTTCCAGAACGCCGAGGGCTTTTCTTGCGGAGGCCCGGCTGATTCCGAACTGAACCGCCAGTTCATTTTCCGAAGGCAGCATGCATCCGGGAGAAAATTCTCCGCTTTCGATCCTGCCCCGCAGTTTTTGCGCCACATCTTTGAATTTTGCGAACTGAGCCATCTCTCTTCCTTTTTGTCAATCCATACATGTATGTGTTCCATGTATACTGTAACATTCCGAAGAGCCGATGTCAAGTGTTTATCCGAAAAAAAACAAAAAATTATTCTTGCGGGAATGTTTCGAGGCGGCGGATTCCGTTGCGGCAGAGCACGAGGCGGCAGCGGACGTACTGTTCTTCGCCGCCCTTTTCCCCGAAGCGCAGGATGATGTTGACATGATAGTCGCGGTGCGCCTTCAGCGGATGCACGGCTTTGCCGTCAGAATAATAGATGATGCGTTTCGGATTGTCCATTTTGTAGAGCCAGTGCAGGACGTTGACGCGGTAGATGTTCACAACGCCGCTGACGTCGAATTCCCGGAAAATGTTTTTGCAGGAGTTTCCGAAGAGCTCGAATTTTTTGCGGTAGACGATGACGTTTTCGTTCAGTGAACCGTCTTCGAGCCGGCTCAGGGTGGTGCGGTTCCGCACGGCGGTGATTTTTTCGTTGAGGTCGCTTCCGTCGCAGTGACGGAAGCCCTCGCGGCAGATACCGATTTCGTTGCCGAATCCGTCGAACACCTTCTGGCGGTAGTCGTAAGCGTAACGGCTGCGCTTGTTCAGGCAGAACAGCTGGAGCTGGGATTTGATCCGGTCTTTGAACATGTAGGCAATGACCCAGACGACAAAGAAGGAGAGGGAGAACTCTTCGAGAAACAGCCCTTTCCATGCGAATGAAATCGCCGTGACGAAGATCATCGCGACAGCCGCGGAGAGTGCGAGCAGCGTGTTTTCGACGAATACGCCGTCTTTGCGGGTTGCGACTCTCAGGAAGAGAATGCTTGCCATGGCTTTCTTGAGCGCGCTTTCGCGGTAGAGCATCTCGGAGTTGTCCGTATGCTCGTCCGGGATGGAGGGACAGCCCCGTTTTTTGCGGTATTCTATTTCCAGGAGTGTGACTTCCGCAATCATCGAGCACTGGCGTTCGAATCCTCCTGCGGGAGAAAATTTGTTCCAGAGACGGTAGAGACGTCCGTTGAGAGCTATGCTCAGATATTCATCCACGAGGTCATAGAGTTCAAGCGCTTCCGGCTGAAGCAGCAGTTTGCGGCGCAGACCGCGGAAATTCGCAAGCAGCGCGCGCGCCCAGTTGAGATAATCGAGCAGCGCAACCTTCTGGTCGTCCGCCTGAAGCGTTCCCAGGCGCAGAGCCGTATCGCGGAGGGCGGAGCGCGCGATGGAGCAGAACATTTTCAGGTGAAGGGAAAACTCCTCTTTCGATGCGGGCAGGTTGGCGATGGAGCCGGAAAGTCTCTGCAGAACCGGATTTTCCGGCGCGGCGAGTTTTTCGAGGCTGACGGACGGCGTTTTGAACCGGATGTATTCGGAAAAGTCGTTGTAGAATTCGCGTCCGGTGTACGTGTGCGAATTGATGGAGAGATTGCGCGGCAGAAAGAAAAAGGCGTCGACGTAATAGTCGTTGACCCGCTGATGTTTGCGGATCGGGCAGACCGTTTTGATTTCCACCTGGAATTTGTCGTGCTGTGTGATTTCCGCGGAGATTTTCATTTTCCGTCCGCCTCGGAGCCTGAACGTTCGGAACAGCCGGTCATTGCTTTTGCGCTGGAAGGTCCGGACGCGAGAACCGGGCGGCGGCTGTCGCTCCTCTGGAGTTCCGCGCCGCCGTCGACTCTGCTGAAAGAGACCGTTTCGCCGCTTGCACCGCCGCAGAAAAGATCGCCGAGACCGATTCCGGGAGCTGAAACGGTCTTTTCAAGCTCTTTGCGCGACGGCGTCGTGCGGAAGTTCTCTGTCAGAGGGATGAATCCCTTGCCGAAGCCGCTTTTCTGCGCCGTGCGTACGCGGCGGATGTATTGAGAGAGCTCCGGCGGGTTCACTTTGCAAGATCCTTCACTTGACGAGACTTTCACGGTCGCGCTTGTAGGTTGAGCTTGACGGCATGGCGTCTTCGATGCCTTGTTTCGCATCTTTTGCTGCGCGGTTGATTTTCTTTCCGGCTTTCCGGAAGAAGTTGTCGGTTTCTTCAAGCAATGTTTTGGATTCTTCGCGGCAGCTCATGTACCAGAAGATTCCGGCGGCGACGGCCGCGAGGACGATGATTGCGATGACGATATTGCGAGCGTGCGCCTTCTTTTCAACTTTCCGCTTGTTGTCGAGCACGCTTCCCACGCGTGCCGCGCCCTGTCCGGCTAGGTCGGCGCATTTCCGCGAGCAGTAGTTCAGACCGTTTTCCCGGACAATGCAGCGTGCGCAGATCGGTTTGTTGCAGCTTGCGCAGCGGGCGACGGCCGGAGTATCCGGATGATTCAGGCAGACACTGTCGTTGTTGGCCATAAATATTCTCCTCTTGTTATAGGTTGCGGATTGTTTCGTTCCATTCATCAATATAAATCCGTTTTTCAGAAAATAAAGCGGGAAAGGAAAATTTTTTTTGATTTGCTTTTTTGCCGTTTCCGTGCTATATTATAAGGCTTTAATGCAAACTCAATTCAAAAGAGGTAACCATGTACAGTGCATCTGATCTGAAAAAAGGACTGAAAATCGAAATCGACGGTCAGCCGTGGGTCATCACGGACTTTGACTTCTGCAAACCCGGAAAAGGAACGGCTCTCTATCGCTGCCGTCTCAAAAATCTCGTGACCGGCGCCGGCATGGACCGCACCTTCCGCCCCGTCGACAAAGTCGGCAAGCCCGACCTCGAAGAGCGCGAAATGCACTACATCTATCAGGAAGGCGACAACTTTGTCTTCTCCGATTCCGAAACCTATGAAGAGATCACCATTCCCGGTGAAAAGCTCGGCAACAAGAGCAAATTCCTCGTGGAAGACGCTCTCTGCAGCGCCGTTTTCTTCAACGGCACCCCGATTGACATCACTCTCCCGACCTGGTACATCGCGGTGATCGCCGAGACCGAACCGGGGGCGCGCGGCGATACGGCTTCCTCCAACGTCATGAAGCCCGCCAAGATCGAGAACGGCTATGAACTCATGGTTCCGCTCTTTATCAACACCGGCGACACCGTCAAGATCGATACCCGCACAGGCGAATATGCCGAACGCGTCAACAAAGCCTGATTCCCTGGCTTATCTGTCCGATCGCATCAGGGCATTCGAGTTCCGCTCGAATGCCCTTTCCCTTGTCCGCGATTTTTTCCGCCGCAACGACTTCTTTGAAGTCGAAACTCCCATTGCCATCCGTGCTCCCGCCGCGGAGGAATACATCGAAGCGCCGCGTCTCGAAAGCGGACTCTTCCTGCGGTCCTCGCCCGAGCTGGAAATGAAGCGTCTGCTCGCGGCCGGCATGAAACGCATCTACGAACTCGCTCCCTGCTTCCGGGCGGGCGAAAACGGGCGTCTCCACCGGCAGGAGTTCACCATGCTCGAATGGTACATGGCAAACTCGAATTACCGTGAGATGCTGGACTTCACCGTTGCGCTTGTGCGCCATCTGGCAAAGGAACTTGAAGTCCCCGCCGAAGTCTGTGACGTCGCACGGGAATGGGAGCTGATTCCCGTCCGCGAGGCATTCCGCAAATTTGCCGGCGAGGATGCCGACCGCTGTGCGGAGGAAGAGGCGCGGTTCGAAACCGTCCTTGTGGAAAAGGTCGAGCCGAATCTGCCGAAGGACAGGCCCTGTGTGCTGATCGACTATCCGATCCGGTTCGGCGCTTTTGCGCGTCCGAAGCCGGAAGACCCGACGCTCGCCGAACGCTGGGAAATCTACATTCACGGCGTGGAGGTCGCGAATGCCTACGGCGAACTTATTGACCCCGCGGAGCAGGAGTCGCGTTTCCTGAAATACAATAAGAAGCGCGCGGAGAACGGTTTTGCGGAGTATCCCGAAGCAGCCGAATTCCTGGAGGCGATCCGTTACGGCATTCCGCCGTCCTCGGGCTGTGCGCTCGGATTCGATCGCATTGTCATGCTCCTTTTCGGAGCGGAAACTCTTGCCGATGTGGCGTTCCCGCTTGATATCGGCTGAAAGGTTGGACCATGAATATTCAGACTTTGATGAACGAGCTGTTCCGCTGGTGCGCGGACGGCGCTCCCCATGACTATTCCGGAACCTGCGATACGCTCAAAACCGGCAACCCGGAAACGGAAGTGCACAAGGTCGCCGTTTCGATGTTTGCGACCCCCGCCGTGATCCGCGCCGCTCATGAATGGGGCGCGGAACTGCTGATTGTCCACGAGCCGACTTTCTATGCGCACATGGACGACAATTTCGCCGAACTCGGAAACGATCCCGTTTACAAGGCGAAACGCGAGCTGCTGGAAAAGACCGGACTCGCGGTCTGGCGTTATCACGATCATCCGCACTGCAAGTTCAAAGATATGATCAGCGAGGGCGAGGTCAGATATCTGGAGCTCGACGGCGAATGGATCCGCGGTCCGCGCTGGGCGGTCAACCGGTTTCATCTGAACACGCCGATGACGCCGCGCGAACTTCTGAAACGCGTTGAGGAGAAACTCGGTGCGCGCCATGTCCGCGTGAGCGGTTCGATGGATCTTCCCTGCACGAATCTTTCGCTCTGTTTCGGCACGCCGGGCGGAGTTTTCGAGGAGCTCCGCAACCCGGAGATCGACGTTGTCCTGACGGGCGAAGCGTGCGAATGGCAGCTGGCGGAATACGCCCGCGACGCCGCGCAGCTAGGTTTCCGCAAGGCTCTGATGATTCTCGGACACATTCCCTCCGAACGCGACGGAATGCGTCTGCTGGCGGATTTGATGCAGGAGCGTTTCACCGGGTTCGAATCCCGCTATTTTGAATGCGGTGAAGCGTTTGATTGAAAAATGAGCGGATTTTTCCGGAAATCCGCTTGTAAATTTAAAAATCCGGAGTAAATTATCTGGTTCCTGAATCCGTATTACCCGATCACGGAAGGAAGAGCGAACCGCAGACCTGGCGGAAAACGGTTCAACAGATTGTGTCCGGAGGCGGACAAATTACAAAACATGAATCGGAGAAACTGATAATGAAAACTTTTCTTGCAAAGGCAGGAGAAATTGAGCGCAAGCACATCGTGTTTGACGCGGAGAACGTCCCCGTTGGACGCCTTGCTGTAAAGATCGTCAACGCTCTTCGCGGCAAAGATTGCCCGACCTATACCCCGCATGTCGATACGGGAAAATTCGTCATCGTGATCAACGCCGCCAAGGTGCTCCTCACCGGAGCGAAAGAGACCGGCAAAGTCTATGTCGACTACTCCGGCTACCGCAGCGGCCGCACGGAAAAGAGCGCGGCTTATGTCCGCGAGACCAATCCGGAGCGTCTGATCCGCGACGCCGTCTGGGGAATGCTTCCCAAGGGCCGTCTCGCCAGAGCGCAGTACCGCAAACTGAAAGTCTACGCCGGCGCCGAGCATCCGCACGCCGCTCAGAAACCTGAAACGGTTAAATAAGGAGAAATGGAATGAGCACTGAACTCCGTACAACCGGACGCAGAAAATGCGCCAGCGCCAGAGTCGTGATCGCCGAAGGTTCCGGCAAGATCACCGTCAACGGCAAAGCTTTTGAAGAATATTTCAATACCGAGGCTCTCCGCGGATACATCCTCCAGCCGCTCGCGGTCACCGGTTTTTCCGGCAAGATCGACGTCAAGGCGACTGTTTCCGGCGGCGGAAAAGCCGGTCAGGCGGGCGCCGTCCGTCATGGTATCGCCCGTGCTCTCGTCAAACACGACGAAGAGGCCTGCAAGGCGCAGCTCAAGGCCAACGGCATGCTGACCCGTGACGCTCGTGAGAAAGAACGTAAGAAACCCGGTCAGCCGGGCGCAAGAAGACGCTTCCAGTTCTCCAAGCGCTGATTTCGATTTTCCGGAATCATTCAGGGAACTCCCCTCAAAAGGAGTTCCTTTTTTTATTTTAAAGCGTTGCGGGGCATTTCAGGCAGCTGATCCGCAAGATGCAATCTGTTCGCGGAGTTCCGCCCGCTTTTTTCTTTTCGCCGATCGGCTCCCGGAGTCCGGATCAATGACCATTTATTACAAGAATGAACTTTCCGTGAACGGACAGCCGGCTTCACCGCCGATGCCGGAATCAACGCCGCCGCAAGGGTATAGCGCCGTCCGCCCGTTGCATCGTTGACCTGCCCCCGTATCTCTGAAGGAAAAGGTCATCGCAGTGAAAGCAGAGACTCTTTTTGGTTTTTCTGATGGATTCTCCATTCTCAAATGAGGCTCACAGGAAAATGTCAAGTGGATTCAGACGGAAAATTTTCCCGTCCGGAGAAATTTTTCCACTGCTTCCGCCGTATCTTCGCGGAAGAGTATGTTCGTGTGGCGTCCCGGGAGAATGCAGTGTGCCTGTTCCACTCCGAGATGGGTCTGTTCAATGTTGACTGCATGGTCGTTTTCCGCGGCGAGGATTCCGATTTCAACTCCGGAGGGGATGTGGAGCGTGTGAACCGGACTCTCCTTGCCGGAGCTGAGATCGGGGAGGGGAGTGACCAGCTTGTGCGCGAACGAAAGCCGGTTCAGCCATTTCAGCGCAAGATCCGATCCGCGGTTGGGCGGGGCGATCATGACAACGCGGCTGAGCCGTTCCGTCAGTTCCGGCGCCAGTTCCAGAGCGGAACGCAGAATCAGCCCCCCCATGCTGTGGGTGACAAGATGAAATTTTGCAACAGGAAAGCGGGCGAGTGTTTCGGCAAGTTCGCGTCCATGCTCCGGAATGCGTTTGCGGCAAGTCGGATAATCGTAGCCGTAACAGTGAAAGCCGCCGCGGTTCATCCGTCCGGCGAGCGGAAGCATGATTGCGGAAGGCATGAAAAGCCCGTGTATAAAAACAATTGAGCCGGAAGCGGTTCGGCTTTTCAGCTTGAAATTGATTCCGGCTCTCAGAAGTCCCATGGGCGGGGATTACCAGCGGATCAGCTGTGCGCCCCAGGTGAGTCCGCCGCCGAACGCGGTCAGAAGAACATAATCGCCGCGTTTAAGCTTGCCTGCGCGGTTGAGTTCGTCGAGACAGATTCCGATGGAAGCGGAAGAGGTGTTGCCATAGCGCATGATGTTGACGTAGACCCGGTCTTCAGGAACCGTGAGGCGCTGCGCGACGGCGGAGATGATGCGGTGGTTCGCCTGGTGCGGGATGACCCAGGAGACTTGGTCCGGAGCGATTCCGGCGTTTGCGAGGACCTCTTTGCAGGCGTTTGACATGTTTGTGACGGCAAGCTTGAATGTTTCCTGACCGCCCATCTTGATGAAGTGGAGTTTTCCGTCGACCGATTCATGGCTGGCGGGCATGGCGCTTCCGCCTGCGGGGAGGTGAAGAATGTCGCCGTAGTTGCCGTCGGCGGCGAGTTTGCCGGCGACATAGAAATCGGGGGCGCTGTCGTCGCGTTCAAGAACGAGAGCCGCCGCGCCGTCACCGAAGAGAACGCAGGTGCTGCGGTCGGCCCAGTCGACGATGGAAGAGAGTTTTTCTCCGCCGATGACGAGGGCTTTTTTGTAGTTTTTGTGAGCGGTCATGATGCTGTGTCCGACTTCAAGGGAGTAGAGAAGACCGGAGCAGGCTGCTTCGATGTCGAAACAGGGGCACGCTTTTGCGCCGAGTTTGCGCTGGACGAGAGCGGCGGTGTTCGGGAACATCTTGTCGGGGGTTACGGTTGCGACTGTGATAAGGTCGAGCTCCTCGGGAGAGACTCCGGCCATGTCGAGCGCGCGTTTAGCGGCCTCGCAAGCGAGGTCGGAAGTGGCAACGCCCTTGTCGGCGATATGGCGCTGCTTGATTCCGGTGCGGGTCGTGATCCATTCGTCGGAAGTCTCCACCATTTTTTCCAGATCGGCGTTTGTCAGAATACGATCGGGAACGTACATTCCCGTACCTTTTATCACAATTCCCATGGCAGTGAAGACTCCTTAAAATTTTCGAGGGTGCGGATCAGGAATGTTTAATCGCGATGCCGCATTCATTGATACGTTTGACGATTCGGTCGGTCAGTCCGTGTTTCAGATAGGTGTCCGCGAGCCGGATGGCGTTTTTGATAGCCTTCGGTGTGGATGCGCCGTGTCCGATGATGCAGACTCCGCGAATGCCGAGCAGGGGCGCTCCGCCGAATTCCTCCGAGTCGGAGATCTTTTTCAGATCCCGGAACGCCTCTTTTGCGAGGAACGCTCCCGTCTGACGGATCGGGTTGCGGGTGAATGCCTCTTTCAGCCAGTGATAAGTTGCGCGGGCAAGACCTTCCGACGCCTTCAGAATGGAGTTGCCTGTGAAGCCGTCGCAGACGATGACGTCGCAGGTGCTCTTGTGGAAAATGTCGTGTCCTTCCACGTTGCCGACGAAGTTGATCGGCATGCTGGAGAGGATTTTGAACACTTCCTTGGTCAGATCGTTGCCCTTGACGTCTTCACCGCCGACGGAGAGCAGACCGATTCTGGGTCTTTCAAGACCGAAAGTCAGCTGCGCATAGAGTTCGCCCATGACGGCGAACTGCGCGAGGTTTATCGGGGTGCAGTCGGTGTTGGCGCCGACGTCGATGAGGATATTTTTCCCGCCGACGGCCGGCATTGCTGTTGCGAGAGCCGGGCGGTCCACTCCTTCGAGTGTGCGGAGACGCACTTTGGTTGCGGCAACGGCCGCACCGGTGTGGCCCGCGGAAACAATCGCGTCGGCGCGTCCGGCTTTCACCAGATCGGCGCAGACGGTGATGGAGGAATGTTTTTTGGAGCGGATCGAATCCGTCGAGTGGTCGCTCATCTCCACGACCTGTTCGGCGTGTACAAGTTCCACTTGAGGGTGATTGCTCAGTCCGGCTTTTTCGAGATAAAAGGAGAGTTTCTCCTGATGTCCGACCAGAACGAGCTGAAGTCCGGGGATTTCCTGCAAGGCGAGCAGGATGCCCTCAATGACGACTCCGGGCGCATAGTCTCCGCCCATTGCATCAACGGCGATCTTCATAACGATCCGCTTCTCCGTGGTCAGATTACTGTTCGACGGTAAGAATCTGTTTGCCTTTGTAAGTTCCGCAGTGCTTGCAGACCGTGTGGGGAGCCGCAGGTTCGCCGCAGTTCTTGCAGAAGTTGGCCTGAACGCCCTCGTAGCTGTTGGCTGCAATACGCTGACGCTTTTTCATTTTCGACATTTTTCTCTTAGGAACGCCCATTTTTATCTCCTCAATATTTGGTTTTTGCTTTTCCGGTTTCCATATATGCACCGCAACAATGCGGCACTATGCAGAAAAGGGAATATAGCACCTTTTTCTGTTTTTTCAACCTTCGTTCGTTATTTTTCCGTTGTTTTCGCAACGTCACGTATGATTTGTTCCAGCGGAATTTCGGCTTTCCAGCCGAGAAGTTCCCCGATCGCCGTGCAGTCCGGCGCACGGTGGAGCATATCCTCAAAACCGCTCTCATAAGCCTTGTCGTACGGGATGAACTCCACTCCGGAGTCCGAACCGAGTTCACGGATGACGAGGTGTGCAAGTTCTTCTATCGTAATGCTCCGCGTGGAGCCGATATTGTAGATGCAGCCGTATGCGTTTTCGTTTCCGGCGAGACCGCGGAGCGCGCGGATTGTGTCGAAAACATGACAGAAGCAGCGGGTCTGTTTGCCGGAGCCGAAGACGCGCACCGGTTCGCCGTTCAACGCGGCCTTCACGAAACGGGGCAGAACCATGCCGAACTGTCCCGTCTGGCGCGGGCCGACTGTGTTGAAGAAGCGGACGACGGTTCCGCGCAGATTTTTATTGCGGCGGTATGCCATCAGGAGGAATTCATCAAGCAGTTTGCTGCAGGCATAGGACCAGCGGGAGTGCGTGGAAGGCCCGATGACCAGATCGTCCTTTTCCGAGAACGGGAGACGGGCGGATTTGCCGTAAACTTCGCTGGTGGAGGCGAGAATGATCTCCTTGTCGAACTTCGAGGCGAGCGCGAGAATCCGTTCAGAGCCGTTGACGTTGGTCATGATGGTTCCGATCGGGTCGCGGACGACGAGGTCTACGCCGACGACTGCCGCGAAGTGGAAGATCACATCCGCTTCGCGCACCATGTCCTCCAGTTCGGGGGCGTGGATCATATTGGCTTCGGCAAAATGGAAACGCGGGTTGTTCCGCACGGCTTCTATGTTGCGCGGAGAGCCCGTGGAAAAATCGTCGATGGAGAAAACTTCATGTCCGTCGGCAAGAAGATTTTCCGTGAGATGTCCGCCGATGAAGCCGGCGCCGCCGGTGATCAGATACTTCATTTTGCCTCCTTCACCGGGTCGGGCTGCGCGCGGAGGAGTCCGGTTTTTCTTCCGAGCGCTGCGAAAAGCCCAAGCAGAATGTAGAAGTTGACGGCAGCGAACGCGGTCAGTTCAAGTTCCCAGAATGCCGCGGCGAGGATGATAACGACGATCAGCAGACGCTTGCGGTTGCGCTTGAGGGAGAGCAGCCATTTCGCGAAATGGGTGTACTGGATTTTGCTCACCATCAGAAGACCGAGAAGGGCGCAGTAAATCGGAAGGATAATTGCAAGATAGCGGATTTCCATGCCGAGATGATTGTAGTAGATTACAGTCGTGCAGATGCCGGCCGCTGCTCCGGGGGAGGGAAGACCGGAGAACTTGTCGCTGCTTTTCTTTTCGACCATTGCATGAACATTGTAGGTTGCGAGGCGCAGAGCGGCGCCTCCGAGGTAGACCGCGGCGAGAGCCCAGACGATGTAAAAAAAGCGTTCGTCGTAACCGGGCAGGCAGCGGGTCATGATAACAACGAGCGTCGCCGGGGCGACGCCGAAAGTGACCATGTCCGCGAGGGAATCCATCTGGATTCCGTGCATGCTTGCGGCGTTGAGGATTCGTGCGGCGAATCCGTCGAGCGCATCGAAGACCATAGCGAAGAGGATCAGGATTGCGCTGGTTGCGAGGATTGCCGTGATGCAGGTCCCGGAACTGCGGGAAGATACGTCGTAAACACGGAGGGTGTTGATGATTGCGGCGAATCCGCAGAGGGAGTTGCAGAGGGTCAGAGAGTTCGGAACCGCCTTGAGCCAGCGGTTTCGTTCAAGAAATGCTTTTGCGTTCTTTTTCATGGGCGGTTCCGCTCCTGGTTATGCGTTTGAGTGGGTTTGACGTGCGAGAACGGTGAGACCGCCCTGAACTTTGTCTCCGATGCGGACGGCGATTTCGAGGTCGCTTTTCGCGGGGATGTAGAGTTCTGTGCGGGAACCGAATTTGATCATTCCGTAGCGTTCGCCGCGCTGGAGGCGTCTTCCGGGTTCGACGGGGCAGACGATGCGGCGTGCGATGGCGCCGGAGATCTGCTTGACCGCAACGGGGTATTCCTTGCCGCCGACGGTTGCGATTCCGGCGATCATCTGGGATTCATTTTCCTTGATGGCGCGGTTGTCGCGGGCGTCGTAGTAGCAGCCGTCCTTGTGGAAGGAGAGCTTGACGGTCATCGGGGCGGGAGCCCGGTTGAGATGCACATTGAAAACGGAAAGGAAGATTCCGACGCGGAGCATGTCGCGTCCTTCAAAAACTTCGGCGAGCTGGGGGCAGTCCGCCGCGCGGATAAGTTCAATATCTTTGACTAGACCGTCCGCGGGGGAGAGCAGAATATCATCCTGAGTTGTGATTGCGCGGGCGGGGTCACGGAAGAATCCCACGAAAGCCAGCCAGACGGCGACGACGAGGATGGAAAGGTAAAAGCCTGCGTTTGAGGCGAAGAGGAAGCCGCAGGCAATGGTCCCTGCAAGCAGAATCGCGGCGACGAGCGTGGCGGTTCCCCATTCACGTCTTCCGTATTTTGTCAGTTTCATAAACGAAAAATCTCCGTTGATTTATATGTTCCGGAAGCGGCGTCAGACGCGGGCTCCGGCTGAAAGCAGAAGTTCTTTGTGAGCCGAGAGGTTTGCATGGCAGAGCGCAAGTGCAAGCGCATCTGTCGCATCGTCGGGCACACCTGATATATCGATTCCGCAGATGGCCGCCATCATGGCAGCGACCTGCTCTTTGGAAGCCTCTCCCCGCCCGACAGCCGCACGTTTCGCGGTTTTGGGCGAATATTCGTAGATCGGCACACTGCTTTCCGCGAGGGAGGCGATGACCGCACCGCGAGCCAGACTTAGGATCATTGCGGTGCGGATATTTTTGCTGACGAACGCCATTTCGATGGAGGCGGAATCCGGATGAAAGGCATTGACGATTTCCCGGATTCCTCCCGAAAGCCTGCGCAGACATTCGCTGTGAAGCAGATCTTTGCCGTTGCGGATGAGTCCGCAGTCGGCGACTTCATAGTGTCCGGGGGCTGTCAGGCGCAGAACGGCATAACCGGTTTTCCGGATCGCCGTATCCACGCCCAGTATCGTAACAGGTTCGCACACGCCCGTCAGTCTTCCTGTTCGGCGAGCTTTTCGAGGATGTCCTCGGCGATGTCCGCGTTGGAGTGGACCGCCTGGACGTCATCAAGGTCTTCGAGCTTGTCGATGAGGCGCAGCACCTGCTGGGCGGTGGAGAGCTCCTTGACTTCGACTTTGTTGTCCGGCTTGCGGACGATGCCCGATTCGGTCGGTTCGATTCCGGCGCTTTCGAGCGCTTTCTGAATCGGCTCAAACGCTTCGGGAGCGGCCCAGATTTCGGCGGTTCCGTCTTCGACTTCAATGTCTTCGGCACCCGCATCGAGAACGATGTCCATCAGTTTTTCCTCATCGGCGTTTTCGCCTTCGATGACGAAGTGCGCTTTGCGCTGGAACATCCAGCCGACGGCGCCGCTGTTCGCCATATTGCCGCCGGTGCGGTCGAGCGTCATGCGGACGTCGCCGAGCGTGCGGTTGCGGTTGTCGGTGAGGCATTCGATGATGAGGGCGGTTCCGGCGGGACCGTAGCCTTCGTAGGTGATTTCTTCAAACACGACGTCGCCGAGTTCGCCTGCGCCTTTTTTGATCGCGCGGTCGATGTTTTCACGCGGCATGTTGGCTGCGCGAGCGCCGGCGAGTGCAAGACGGAGTCTCGGGTTGGAGGCGGGATCCTTGCCGCTGGTCTTTACCGCAACCATGATCTCTTTCGCGAACTTCGAGAAGATTTTGCCTTTCTTGGCGTCTGCCGCGCCCTTCTTATGCTTGATGTTTGCCCATTTACTGTGTCCGGACATATATACCTGCCTTTTGTTTAGGTTTTGTTTCCAGATAATTGTTGACATGTAATTTAGCATCTTTTCCGCACTTTGTCAACAAAAATCTGTAAACTCCGCTGTTTTTTTTGTGTTGTCCGCTCGTTTTTGAGTGTGCGACAGCAAGCCTTCGGGGGACTGCAGCTCCTCCGGAATTCTTTCTGGACGGCGGGTTGCTCTGTTGTCGAAAAAAGAGCCGCAGTACTTCCGAAAAGAAAATCATTTGCGTAGATTTGCGGAAGATTTCCGGAGTTCTCTCTTGACAAATCCGCGGAAGCGTGCTAAAATTCTCTGCAACAACGCAAAATCAAACGAAAGGAGTCCGTATGTTTCATATGAATAAACCAGGGAAAAGTTTCCTGAACAGCGAAGTCTACCGTGACAAGGTTCTCGGCTGCTGGACCGGAAAAAACATCGGCGGGACGCTCGGCGCTCCGTATGAAAGCAAGCTGGAACTTTTTGACATCCACTTCTACACGCAGGATCTCAAGGGCAATCCCGCGCCGAACGACGACCTCGATCTTCAGCTCGTCTGGCTCAAGGCGATTGAGGAAAAGGGGCTTTTTCAGATCAACGAGCGCGTGCTCGGCGAATACTGGCTGGCGCACGTTACCGGCCCCTGGAACGAATACGGTGTCGGCAAGTTCAACATGGCGAACGGCTTCCCCCCGCCGCTTTCCGGCTTCTGCAACAACGACGTCTGGAAAAACAGCAACGGCGCATGGATCCGCTCTGAAATCTGGGCATGTCTCTTCCCCGGAGAACCCGACGAAGCCGCTCCGTATGCGTGGTATGACGCCTGTGTCGACCATGCGGATGACGGCATCTATGCGGAAATTTTCACCACGACGCTTGAATCCGCGGCGTTCGTCGAGAGCGATCTGCGCAAGCTCATCAGCTATGCGCTTGCCCGCATCCCCGCCGACTGCCGCGTCGCCCGCAGCGTTAAAATCGTGCTCGACGCCTTCGACGCCGGAGAGGACTGGAAGACCGCCCGTCAGAAAGTGCTCGACGACAGTGCGGATCTCGGCAGCTTCCAGGCTCCGGCAAACGTCTCCTATGCGATTATCGGCCTTCTCTACGGCAAGGGCGACTTCGGCCGTTCGGTCTGTCTCGCGGTCAACTGCGGCGACGATACCGACTGTTCCGGCGCGACCTGCGGTGCGGTTCTCGGCATCATCAACGGACGCACCGGGATTCCGAAAGAGTGGATCGAGCCGATCGGCGAAGCAATCAAGACCGTTGCCATCGACCCGTTCCATGCCGATGCTCCCGCAACGCTTGATGAACTGACCGACCGCGTCGTTGCGTGCAAGAGAATTGCGGACCTTGCCAATCCGACCCTGATGCGCCTGACCGACGGTGAAACGGTTGTCGATGAAGCGCTGCTCGCCCGTCTCGCGGACGGTTCGGAGACGGTGAAGCGTGTGCTGTCCAAGTCTTCGAAATATCTGACTTTTGAGTTCCCGTTCGGTTTCTTCGGCATTGATTTCGAGAAGAGCCCCGTCATCGTTCCGGGGGAATCGCAGGAACTCGCGCTTGAATTCTTCGGCGGAACCCATGACGATCAGACGTTTTCGATTGAGTGGCATCTGCCGGAAGGCTGGAGCATTGCGGAAGGCACCGAGCAGCGTTTCATGACTTACGTCGGCGGCCGCCGCAAAGTCACGGTCACCATCACCGCGGGAGAATTCTCCGGGGCGTTTGAATACATCCCGGTCACCTTCCGCCTGAGCGGACGCAGCTATCCGGTTTACGGAACGGTTCCCTTCCAGCGCGCTGGTGTGATGGGGGCGAACGGACGTTACGGCGTTTATCAGGATTACTGGGACCGCCGCAACCAGATTCTTGCGCGCACCGCAAAATAATCCATCCGGAAAAATTTCCGCATTCCGGCCGCCTTTGTTTAAAGTCCGGCCGGATTTTTTTTGTTTTTTTATTGAAAAAAGCGGACCGGAAGGTTAAAGTATCCTGAAAACACGAGGAGTCGTTTATGCTGAATCTGGATTTGCTGAAAGAACTGATCCGCTGCAAGGCGGTCACTGAAAATGTGGAGGGGGTCAACCGCGCGGTCGACCGGATGCATGAATTTCTGAAAAACAAAGGTCTGCATTGCACGGTGGAGACTTTGAACGGCCGCAAAATTCTTTATGCCGCGACGGTTCCCGGAAAGACTCCGGATGTTCTGCTGAACGCGCATCTGGATGTCGTGCCCGCGCCGGATTCGATGTTTGAGCCGGAGGAGCGTGACGGGAAGCTTTTTGCGCGCGGAAGTTCCGATTGTCAGGGGAATTCTCTCGTGCTTGCGGAGGTGTTGAGCTCACTTGTCGGCAAAGCGAGCGCGGGCGTGCTGTTTTCGACCGATGAGGAGACCGGCGGTTCGACAACCGCTTATATGGTGGAACGCGGTTACGGAGCGAAGAAGATCATTCTGATTCTGGACGCCGCGCCGTACGGAATCGCCCATGCGCAAAAGGGAATCATCTCCCTGACGCTCCGGGCGAACGGGAAGGGCGGCCACTCTTCCGAACCCTGGGCGTTGAGCAACCCGATTGATCTTCTGGTTGACGGTTATGTGAAACTGCGCGCCGCGTGGCCTGCGCTTCCGGCCGATCACTGGGGCGATTCCATGACTCCGTGCATCATTTCCGGCGGTCAGGCGTTCAACCAGATTCCGGATACGGCGGAGATGGTTCTGAACATCCGTTTCATCCGTCCCGGAGATGAAGAGAAGATCATCGGCGGAATCAGGGAGATCACCGGGCTTGAAGTGATCGTCAACTCCATTTCCGCTCCCGCGTTCGTCGACGAATCGCATCCGCTGATGCGGAAGCTGAAGGCGGATATGCAGAAACGTTTTCCGGATCACAAGATTGAATTTTACCGGATGCACGGTGCAACCGACGCCCGGCACTTTGCGGAGCTCGGCGTTCCGATTGCGATCCTCGGCAGCGAAGGCGGCGGAATGCATTCCGCCGGGGAATGGGTTTCTCTGGCAAGTCTGGAAGATTGCCGCGTTCTGCTGAGCGATTTCATCCGAAGCATATGAACGGAGCTTTTTACAGACCCGTTCCGCTGAACCGTCAGGCGGAGTTCACGCTGGTGAATGTGTTCCATGAATGCACGGAATACGTGCGGAATTACACTCTTCCGTTTAACATGCTGACGATTCATCTCCGGGCGGAAGGCGATGATGCGTCCGTTGTGGAGAATCTGCGGACCGGCAAGGTGTATCGTGCGCGGATGAACGATATAACGCTGGTTCCTGCCGGCATGCCGCAGCAGTATCGTCATACGCTGCGTTCCGAACGGTATTCGATTCATTTCAGACTGGAGCTTTACCCGGGAATCGACGTGTTCAGCGAAGGGAGTTCGCGGATTGTAGAAAATTCTCCGGAGCTCCGGGCGGAGGCTGAGGAGATTTTCCGCGAGCCGAACCGGGTGCTGATGCTGTCGCGGTGTCGGGAATTTGCTCTCCGGTTCTGTCACCGTTACTGGCCGGAGCAGGAACCCGTCCGGGCGGAACGGGCGCGTTTTTTCGAGCCGGTCCTGCGGCAGGTCCGCCGTTCGCTTTCCGCCGAACTTCAGGTTGCGGACATGGCGGAGATCGCGGGCTGTTCCCGAGGATATTTCGTGCGGGAGTTTCAGGCGGTTTTCGGACAGTCTCCGAAGGAGTATCTTCAGCATGAGCTCTACCGTCGCGCGAGTGTGCTCCTGCTTGCGCCGGGAGCGTCGGTGAAGTCCGTCGCGGAGGAGCTGCGCTTTTCAACGGAATTCAATTTTTCGCGCTTCTTCAAACGCCTCTCCGGTCTCTCGCCGAACGCCTACCGGAAAGATTTTCCGACGTCATAAAATGAAATGCTTTTAACAAAAACGGATATTCCATAAAAGAGAAAGATCGGCTATATTTTCTCCAGTCAACTGAAACAGGAGGTTTTTTATGAACAGCCGTATTGAACGATTTGCCGCACTGGCGAAAAAAGAGGATCTGAACCCGGAACCCGTCTGCATTGAACTTGATGAATTCGACGATAAACTCGCGGAACCCCTTGCCGTCGCAAAGCGACTCTGTGACTTTATCTGCGCCCAGAGAATCAAGCTGTATGAGGAGAACGAACTCATCGGCATGATGCGTATGAACGGTTGTCCCGTTCCCGCCGATATTTTCACCCGGACGGGTCATGTGAAGTGTCAGGAGGCTCTGCGTCGTTATTACAACCACCCGCAGGAAAATCTCTGCACGATGGAGTGGCAGCATTCGAACGCCGATTTCGGAAAACTGATCCGTCTCGGACTGAACGGTTACTTGCGTGAAATCAATGCCGCACGCCGGAATTTTCTTGGCAAGCCGTACAACCTCGCGTATCTTGCCGCGCTGGAAATGGTGATCGGCGGAATCGGCCGCCGCGCCGCTCAGCTGCGCGATTTCTGCATTCAGAAGGCGGAAGAGACGGAAGATGCGTCGCGGAAGGCGACGCTGCTTCGCATGGCGCGCAACTGCTCGCGCGTCCCAATGAATCCCGCGCAGAGCTTCGAGGAGGCGATCCAGTGTCTCTATTTCTGTTTTGCGTTCCTGCCCGACAGCATCGGGCGTCCGGACCAGTATCTCTATCCTCTTTACAAACGGGGCGTCTCGGACGGCACGCTCACGCGCGAACATGCGAAGGAGCTGATTCAGGAGCTCTTCATCCGCATTCACGGACATACGTTCCACACGCCATGGGCGGATGACAAGGGCGCGGAATCGCACTTCGTCATCGGCGGTTACACAAAGGAGCACGAAGACGGTTTCAACGAACTTTCGGATCTGATTCTGGAGTCCATGATGGAACTGCCGCTGGAACGTCCGCAGGTTTCGCTCCGCTGGACGAAGAAGACGCCGCGCGAAGTCCTGCGCAAAATGCTGGATTGCGAGCGTCGCGACCGTTACAAACGCATTGCTTTTGTGAACGACGAACCGCGTATTGCTTCGCTGATGAAAATCAACGGTCTTCCGTTTGAGACCGCATGTGAATACATCATGGTCGGCTGCAACGAACCTGCGTACCAGGGAGGAATCTCGCTCGGCGGCAACACCTGCAACATTGTCCGCTCTCTGCTCAATACGCTGGAAAAACGCCGCATCGAAGTTCTCGGCTGCAAAACTTTTGACGAATTCTACAAGCTCTATGAAGAGGAGCTGTTCCATGATCTGGAACTCATGCTGGAATATTCGAACCGCTTCAACAGCCTGCGTTCCCGTGACTGCAATGTGCTCAGTTCGCTGTTTCTGCACGGCTGCATTGAACGGGCGGAGAGTGCGACGCGCGGCGGAGCATCGCTCGCCCGCGGAGGCGGAGTCAACTTGATGGGCGGAACAAACGTCATCGATTCTCTCGCGATTGTCCGCCAGTTTGTTTTCGAGGAAAAGCGCATCGGAATGGAGCGTCTGCTCAATGCGTTGAAGAATGACTGGAAGGATGCGGAAGATCTCCGCCGCGAAATCCTGCGCGACGGGCGTTTCTTCGGCAACTGCGACGAGTTTTCCGATTCGATTGCACGCCGTTTCCATGAAAGCATTTACAAGTTCGCCGAGGGGCGCACCGACATGTTCGGAACACCGCTCACTTACGGAAATCTGACGGGCTACAACACTCACTTCGCGGCATTCGGCGCGCTCACCGGGGCGACTCCCGACGGGCGTGTTGCCGGAAGCCCCCTGACGTTCGGAAGCGGTCAGGCGTTCGGCAAGGAAAACGACGGCGCGACTTCGCACCTGCTTTCCGTTGCCCAAATGGATACGACCGGAATCATGTGCGGAAACACCATTATGAATCTGACCGTCGACGAAAGCACCGTCAGCAACGATGAAAGCTTTGAAAAGCTCGTTCTGCTTGTCGAAACCTTTTTCAAAGCGGGCGGACTTCATATTCAGCTGAACCATGTTTCGCGTGAAGATCTGATCGCCGCGAAGGCGAAGCCGGAGGAATACAAGAGTCTGCGGGTCCGCGTCTCCGGTTTCTCCGCAACGTTCATCACGCTCGGCGAGGAGATGCAGAACAACGTCATTGACCGTACAACGGAGGCAATGTGATGATCCAGGGAACCGTATTTGACATTCAGAAGTTCTGCGTGCACGACGGCCCTGGCATCCGGACGACGGTTTTCCTGAAGGGCTGTCCCCTGCGCTGTCTCTGGTGCCACAATCCGGAATCCTGGAATGCGAAACCCGAGATTCTGTTCGCATCCGGCAAGTGCGCCGGCTGCGGCGCGTGCGTCGCGGCGTGTCCGCGGAAATGCCACGAGCTGAAAGACGGCGTTCACAAGTTCGATCGTGCGCATTGCATCGGCTGCGGCGCGTGCGCAAAGGTCTGTTTTTATGAGGCGCTTGAACTTTGCGGCAAATCCCGGAGTGCGGAAGAGGTTTTCGCGGAAGTCGCGAAAGACAAGGCGTTTTATGAAAATTCCGGAGGCGGCATGACGGTTTCCGGAGGCGAGCCGATGGCGCAGTTCGCTTTTACGAAAGAACTGCTGACGCTGGCGAAGGCGGACGGAGTTCACACGGCGCTTGAGACTTGCGGATTTGCTCCGGAGGAGCGGTATCGTGAAATTCTGCCGCTGGTCGATCTCTTTCTCTTTGACGTCAAGAGTGTCGTTCCGGAGAATCACCGCAGATTTACCGGACAGGACAATGCTTTGATTCTGCGGAATCTGAATCTGCTGGATGCGGCGGGAGCGGAAATTCGTCTGCGCTGTCCGCTGGTTCCCGGATTGAACGACTCGGAAGCGGAACTGCGCGGAATCGCGGCTCTTGCGGATTCCCTTCAAAATGTTTGCGGAATCGACGTCGAGCCGTATCATCCGCTTGGGGTGTCGAAGGCGGCGCGTCTGGGCATTGCAAATGGATTTGCGGCTCCGATGACATCGGCGGAGACGGCGGAACACTGGATTTCAATCCTGCGTTTCGCGGGGAAAACAGCGGTCCGGAAACAATGAGGAGAATGAGATGTATTCCAGCTCATTGAAAGGAAAAAATGCATGGGTGACAGGTTCTTCGCGCGGAATCGGACGGATTGTCGCGGAGTTCCTGGCGGAGTGCGGAGCAAATGTTGCGATTCACGGACGCAATGCCACGAATCTTGCGCAATACGGAGAGGGGGAGACGCTGGAGGCTGTCGCGGAAGAGATGGCGGAACGCTTCGGCGTCCGGATCGTTCCGGTCTGCGGAAATCTTGGGCGGGAAGAGGAGGCTGCGCGTGCGGCGGCGACGGTACGGAGCAAGCTCGGCGAACCGGACATTCTGGTCTGCTGCGCCGGCGGAACGAATGTGGAAGGCGTGCGCGACAAAAGCATTCTGGAATTCGAATCGGGTTATTTTCGGGGGATCATGGACATGAATCTCTATCCGTCGGTCTTCTGCTGCCGTGAAATCGTTCCGGAAATGATGCGGCGCGAAAACGGAAGCGTCGTGCTGATCGGTTCAATTGCCGGCTGCGGCGGCTGGAAAACCGGCGGAGCGCTGGCGGCGTATCCGCTCGCGAAATCGGCGATACACGAGTATGCGCGCTGTCTTGCCGCCCATACGCGTCATTCCGGCGTCCGCGTGAACTGTGTGATTCCCGGCAACATCAACACTCCGCGTACACGAGCCGTTTATGGCGGAGACCGTGCCGTCCCTCTGCCCGGATTGAGCCCGCTGGAACACGTGGGAAAACCGGAAGATATTGCCTCGCTCGTTCACTTCCTCTGCTCGGAGGGCGGACGGTATATTTCCGGACAGTGCATTCGGGTCGACGGCGGAGAACAGCTTTCTCCCTGCTGATTTGGCTCCGCCGCTTGAAAAGTGCCGGAAACGGGGTAAGGTACGGAATCGGAAAATTAAAAAAAGGAAAATGAAATGGGAACCTGTTCTTTGATCCTTTGCGGCACGCACTGCGAACGCCCGGCGAAAGTCGGAGAGACGATCGGCTTTTATGCATCTCCGATCGCCTTTGCCGCTAATCGGGTCTGTTTCGATGCAACGGTACGCTGGCAACTGAAATACAACGGGAAATTCATTCTGAATCAGGGAGAATTCTCCGCCGGCGACCGCTCCGCCGGAGTCGTCTTCACCGCGGAACGTCCGGGCTGGTACATGGCAATATTTGAGGTGTTCCGGAACGGGGAGCTTGACGCGACGGGGAAAATCGGAGCTCTTGTGGAGCCGGAGCTCCTTGAAGCCGCCCTTCCGGTTCCGGAGGATTTTGATGAATTCTGGAAAAAACAGCTGGATTCCCTGCACCGGATTCCGGCGGAGATGCGGCTGACGCCGCTGAACAGTTCCGGTCTGATTTCCACTTTCGCTCTGCAGGCGAACGGAGGAGACGACGGCGTTCCGCTTCGCGGCGTGCTGGCGCGTCCGGCGAAAACGGTTCGTGGCGGACATCCGGCGATTCTGCTTCCGCACGGCGCGGGTGTCCGGTCTTCCGATTACGGACGGATTGCTGTCTGGGCGGCGAAAGGTTTTCTTGCGCTGGACGTCAATGCGCACGGACTGGAGAACGGGCATGAACCGTCCTGGTATGAGGAGAAGGACAAAGAGTATATGGGGTATCCGATATGGGGCTTCGAGTCGGGCGATCCGGAAAAGCCGTACATGCGTAATGTCTTTCTGCGCCTGGTCCGCGCTCTGGAGTGTTTGAGCGACATGCCGGAGTGGGACGGACGGAATCTGTGGGTTTTCGGCGGCAGTCAGGCTGCATGGCAGGGGCTTGCCGGAGCCGCGTTGATGCCGAAGGTGAGCGGAGCCGCGCTCTGGATTCCCGCCGGATGCGATATTTACGCCGGAGGCTGGCCGTTTGCTCACCTGATCGGACAGGAGCGTCCGGAAGGTTTGCGCCGTACGCTTCCGTATTACGATGCCGGCAGTTTTGCGACCCGGATCAAGGATATTCCGGTGATGTTTTCGATGGGGCTTGTCGATGAAGTCTGCAAAGCGGACGGCGTCTCGGCCGTCTACAACCGTTTGGCGACTCCTTTGAAGCGTCGTGAACTGCATGAACGCATGCAGCATGAAACCGAAAGCAGCGTCATTCTGGAACTGACGCGCTTCATCATGGGAAATCTGAAGTGATCCGGAAAACTCTCCGGATGGCGGAGTGTCCTCCGGAGAAAATTTTCGGGAAGCGAGAGGGGTGTCTGTTCCGTTCGCTTTTTGCGCGCGGTTCGGCATCCCTTTATTTTTTTGCCGCTTTTTTTGCATAATGCCACCATTGGCAAGCGGGGAGTTGCGCAGAGTTTTCATGTGCGGATTTTTCCCGGAATTTTTTTCGCATTCCATTTGAATTTGAAATGCCATGCTTTTATATTACGACTATAAGAAACAGAAGAGAGAAGCCTATGCCGTCGAAAAACAGAAAACTATTCCTTACGGATCATTGTCTGACTCCGCATGAAAATATCCCTTCCGGCGCAATCCTTTGCGACCGGGATAAAATCATCGCTGCGGGCGGAGCGTCGGCATTCGTCCGGGAACCAGGTCTCGAAGTCATCGAAATGGAAGATACCTATGCCGTTCCCGGGTTCATCGACAGTCATGTGCACGGCGCCGGCGGATTCGACGCCTCCCGCGCTCTCATCAACGACAATTCTCTGATGAACCGGATGTCGCTCGCTCTCGCATCGCACGGCGTCACTACTTTTTTCCCGACCATGACCACAGCGCCTAAGGCGGATATGCTCAAAACAGTCGATATTCTCGCCGACATGATCGAACAGGAGCATGACGGCGCCGACCCCGCGGGAATTCATATCGAAGGCCCTTTCATCAATCCGGAAAAAGCCGGGACCCAGCGTTGCGACTGCATCTGTCCCTTCGATCCCGTCTTTGCCGCGGAGCTCATCGCCGCCGGACGCGGACGTATCAAACTCATGACCTTCGCTCCTGAAATCGAACATGCGGACAAACTCATTCAGCTTATGCTCGAAAACGGCGTGATCCCGTCCATGGGCCACTCCGCGGCAGGAGAAGAGGCGGTTCTCCATGCCATCGACGCCGGCGCGTGCCGCTGCACCCATCTGTTCAACGGAATGCCGCCGCTGCATCACCGGGAACCGGATATTACGCTCATCGCTCTGACCGACAACCGCGTTTCCGTCGAAATCATCGCAGACGGCTGTCATCTGCATCCGCGCATGATTGATCTGGCAAGCCGCACAAAGCCGGCGGACAAGCTGATCGGCGTCAGCAACGGGGTTCACGCTTCCGCGGAGACTGCAAACGCGCGGGAGCGCAACGGCGCCGTCGTCAACAACGACGGGCGCATCGTCGGTTCCGCGACAACCCTTGAGACCGGCTGGCTGCATTTCACCCGTTTCTCCGGAATGCCGGACACGGCGACTGCTGCGTGTTTTACAAGCAATCCCGCGCACGACCTCGGGCTCATCACCCGCGGAGAACTCAAACCCGGCAAAAAGGCCGACATTACATTTCTCGACGTCAAAACCAACAAAGTGCGAATGACCGTTATGCGCGGCCAGATCGTTTACAGAGCTGAAGAATAATGGAAAAAATCCTCCCGTACCGTCTTCTCGATTCCGGAAACTGCCGCAAACTGGAGCAGGCCGGGCCATATCGAATCATCCGTCCCGCGCTCAACGCTTTCTGGAAGCCCGCGCTCCCGCAGGCCGAATGGAATGCCGCCGACGCCGAGTTCCGCCGCGAATCCTCCGGAGGCGGCGTCTGGAACTGGAAACGCAGGCATGCGGAAGAGTGGCTGACATCCTGGGGCGGACTCACCCTGCTGTCGCGTCCGACGAACTTCGGTCATCTCGGCTTTTTCGCGGAGCAGGCGCCGAACTGGGACTGGATGCGCAGTTGTGTTTCCAGAATCCCCGGACGCGCGCGCACGCTGAACATGTTCGCGTATTCCGGCGGCGCAACGCTTGCCATGGCGGATGCCGGCGCGGAGGCGTGTCATCTCGATGCTTCCAAAGGAATTATTGAATGGGCGAAAAAGAATCAGTCGCTCAATCCGAAGACCAAGGACCGTGTCCGCTGGATTTGCGACGACGCGCTCAAGTTCGCCGCGAGGGAGGCCAGGCGCGGCAGCCATTACCACGGTATTGCGCTTGACCCGCCGAGTTTCGGACGCGGCGCGCAGGGGCAGGTCTGGAAGATTGAAGACGGTCTTGAGAAGCTTCTTCTTGACTGCCGCTCCATTTTGAATTTGAAAGAACCGCACTTCATCATTCTGAGCTGTCATTCGCAGGGCTTTTCGCCGGTTTCGCTCGGACGCTGTCTCGCGGCGGTGTTCCCGGAGAGCGCGAACCGGATTGAATGCGGCGAAATGCTGATTCCGGAAGCGGACGGCTCCAGGCATCTGCCCGCCGGAATGTTCGCGCGGTTCTTTGCGGAACAGTGAAGGTGAAATCGTGAAAGAGAACGGTTTTTTCCCTGTCGCTCTGACCATTGCCGGCAGTGACTGCGGCGGCGGAGCGGGCGTTCAGGCGGATTTGCGGACTTTCGCCGCGATGGGTGTTTTCGGCTGCTCCGCAATTACGGCGCTGACGGAACAGAATCCGTTCGGCGTCACCGGAATTCAGGCGGCGACGCCGGCGAATCTGCGCGGGCAGATCCGGGCGGTTCTCTCCGCTTTTGAAGTCCGCGCGGTCAAAACCGGAATGCTCTTTTCGAAAGAACTCATCGATACGGTTGCCGACTCGCTCGACGGACTCGATATTCCGCTGATCGTCGATCCCGTCATGATTTCCACCAGCGGCTCGCGTCTGCTGCGGGAGGACGCCATAGAGTCGCTGATGACGCGCATTCTGCCCCGCGCGGCGGTGATCACGCCGAACCGCATGGAGGCGGAACTGCTGACCGGAATGACCATCCGCTCGCTCGGCGACATGGAGTCCGCCGCAAGGCTTTGCCGTGAAAAATTCGGCTGCGGCTCCGTCATCAAGGGAGGGCACAGCGAGAGCGGTGAGGAGGCGGCGGATGTCTGTCTGTTCGGTGATGAACCGCTGATTCTGCGCTCGCCGCGTCTGAATCTTCCGGAGCTGACAACCCATGGAACGGGCTGCACATTCAGCTCCGCGCTTGCCGCCGGAGTCGCGAAAGGACTTGACCTGCCGGACGCGGCGCGGAATGCGAAACATTTCGTTTACGCATCTCTGCTCGGCCATGTCCGCACGGGAGCCGATCTGCACTCCATGTTTCCCCCGAACCTCCGGAAAGGATTTGCCGACTGATGCACCGGATTCTGTTTTTGATATTTCTTCTTTTTGCTGCGGTTCCGTTCACTCTTTCCGCGCAGAGCTCGCCGAAAACGCTCCGCGTGCAGTGGTTCGCCGGCCGCCGCTATGTTTCGCTGAACGATATCGCCCGTTTTTACGGCATGGACATGAGCCGTGAGCGGAATGGACGCATCACGCTTACGCTCCGCAATGCAAAAATCGTCATGACGCTCAACAAACGCTACGGTTCTTTGAACGGAATCGCCGTCACGTATCTTTATGCCCCCGCGATACTGGGGGGACGCCCCTGCATTTCCGAGCTCGATTTCTCCAATGTCATAGAACCGGTGATGCGCAACGCCACGCTTTCCAAACGCAAAGTCCGCACGATTATGATCGATCCCGGGCACGGCGGCAAGGACAACGGCGCGCCGGGGCCGAACCGCCGCGTGTGGGAGAAGCATCTGACGCTCGCCATGTCGCTGCGTCTCCGCGATGCCCTCCGCGCGAAGGGGTTCAATGTCATCATGACGCGTGCAAACGACCGTTATCCGAGCCTGGAGGACCGGGTCAATATGCGAGAGAAAACGAAGGCCGACCTCTTTGTTTCCATTCATTGCAACGCTTCTGTTCAGAAGGCGATCAACGGCATCGAAACCTATGCCCTGACTCCTGCCGGAGCTCCGTCATCGGGCGATTCCCGCGCGAATTTCACGCGCAATCCGGGGAATCCGTTTGACCGTCACAACTACCGCCTCGCCTATGAAATCCAGCGTCAGCTTGTGTGGAAGACGAAGGCGAACGACCGCGGAGTGCGTCACGCGCGTTTCTATGTCATCAAAAATGTATCGTGTCCGGCGGTGCTGATTGAGACCGGTTACCTCTCGAATGCCCGCGAAGGTTCTCAGCTGCAGACGTGGCGCAGACAGCGGGACACCGTGAACGCGATCGTCGACGGCATCATGCGTTATGTTTCCGCAACGGCGCCTGCGGAGAAAAAACCGAAGCCGCGCAAGCCGGCTCCGAAGAAATCCGCACCGAAGCCGCATCCGAAACCTGCTTCCAAAGAGGTGAAACAGGAACATGAAAGAGAGACAAAAGCGGTTCGCAAGGCGGAAGCTCCGCTCCTGAAGCCGGCGCCGAAGGATGACGGCACGCTTCTTCAGCCGGTTCCGCCTCTTCTGAAACCCGCGCCGAAGGATGACGGCACATTGTTGAAGCCTGTTCCGAAGCGTGAAAAGCCGTCGATGAAGATGATTCCGAAAGCCGCCCCCGATCCTGGAACGCGCGCGAAGCGCCGGAATGTCGGCGCATAAACGGAATCAGAAAAATCCGCGTTTCTGCAGCTCGTCGAGTTCTGCGCAGAGGTTCGGGGTGAACTCCGAACGGCGCATATTGAGATCGGCGCGGGAGAAAAAGCGGACTTCATCGATCTCGGAGCGCTGAAACTGAAACGGTCCGGCAGAGACCAGCGCAAAAACTCCGACGTTTTCCGACTCGATGTCGTTGCGGATTTTGGAGTGGAAAAGGAAACGCAGCGGAAGCTTCCGGTCGAGTCCGAGTTCTTCGTTCATCTCGCGGCGGGCGGCGGATTCAAAATCTTCGCCGTGGTCAAGATGCCCGCCGACGGCGGTGTCCCATTTGCCGGGCTGAATGTCTTTTGTTTTCGTCCGGAGCTGAAGCAGAATGCGCTCGCCGTCCGGGTGAAATACGATTACGTGCGCCGTCCGGTGGATCAGCGAAGGGTCACCGTGACAGCGGGAGCGCGGAGCCGTGCCGATGACGGCTCCGTTTTCATCGACGATGTCGAATATTTCTTCCATTATTTTTTCTTTTTTCCCGTTTTCTTCGCGGTTTTTTTGACGGTTTTTCCCTCAGACTTCTCTTCCCCGCTTTTCTTTTTTGCCGGTTTGCGCGTGTGGGTCATTTTGGAGACCGCTTCATCCGCGGCTTCCGGCTTCGGTTCGGCGGGTTCTGACGTTTCGGGCGCTTCGGGAAAGAAGACGACTTTCTGATTGTCCAGTTTCGCAACGATGCGCGGGGCGTGCGCAAGGAAGCCGCGCAGAATGCTGTCGGCAAGCTCGTCCTCGATGCAGCGTTCAATTGCGCGGCGGAGCGGACGCGCTCCGTATTCCGGCTGGAATCCTTTTTCGATGATGAAGTCGATGACCGGCTGCTCGATGATCAGCTCGCGTCCGTTTTCTTTCAGGCGGTCCTGCACTTTTTTGAGTTCGAGACTGACGATTTTCTGAATATCCTCGCGTTCCAGACGGCGGAAGACGATCACATCGTCGATGCGGTTGATGAATTCGGGCTTGAAGCGTTTTTTGGCGACTTCGATCAGACGGTCGGCGAGTTTGCGGAACGATTCGTTCGGTTTAAGCGCGCCTTCAAAACCGAGACCGGACCCCTTCATCATCTGTTCGGCGCCGATGTTGCTGGTCATGATGACGATGGTATTGCGGAAGTCGACGCGGCGGCCGAGACTGTCGGTCAGCTTGCCCTCTTCGAGAATCTGGAGGAGGAGGTGCATGACGTCCGGATGCGCCTTTTCGATTTCATCGAACAGGACCACGCTGTAAGGATGTCGGCGCACACGCTCGGTGAGCTCGCCGCCTTCGCCGTGACCGACATATCCCGGAGGCGAACCGACCAGGCGGCTGACGTTGAATTTTTCCATATACTCGGACATGTCGACCTGGATCAGCGAATCCGCATCGCCGAAGATGAACTCTGCAAGCGCCTTCGCCAGCAGAGTTTTTCCGACTCCGGTGGGACCGAGGAAGATGAACGATCCGATCGGACGGTTCGGGTCTTTGAGGTCGGCGCGGGAACGGCGGAGCGCGCGCGAAACGGCGCTGACGGCGTCCGCCTGTCCGACGACGGTATTGGTGAGTTCCTCCTCCATGCGGAGCAGACGGGCGGTTTCACCCTCCTGCATCTGGGTTACGGGGACTCCGGTCAGTTTGGAGATGATGACCGCGATTTCCGGAGCGTCGATGACGGGGCGGCGCGCCTTGCAGAGTTCGCTCCACTCCTTCATTTTTTCTTCGAGCCTGGCGCGGAGAGCGCGTTCCTTGTCGCGGCATTCGGCGGCGGCTTCGTAGTTCTGGCCGGAGATGGCGGCCTCCTTCGCGCGGCAGACGTCCTTGATGTCGTTTTCGATCGCGGAGACGTCGGGCTGTGCGGGAGTATCAATGATGCGTGCCCGCGCACCGGCTTCATCGATCACGTCAATCGCCTTGTCGGGGAGAAAGCGTCCGGTGATGTAGCGGTCGGCGAGCTTTGCGGCGGCGGAGAGCGCGGCGTCGGTGTAGACGACGTTGTGATGGTTTTCGTACGGATTTTTCAGCCCGTGCAGAATCCTGATTGTGTCTTCGACGGAGGGCGGTTCGACCATGACGGGCTGGAAGCGGCGTTCGAGCGCGGCGTCTTTTTCGATGCCCTTGCGGTATTCGTCGAGCGTGGTGGCTCCGACGCACTGGAGTTCACCGCGGGAGAGGGCGGGTTTGATGATGTTCGCGGCGTCCATTGCGCCTTCCGCGCCGCCGGCTCCGACGATGGAGTGGAGTTCGTCGATGAAGAGGATCACCGCTTTGGAGTTGCGCACTTCGTCGATGACCGCTTTGATGCGTTCCTCGAACTGTCCGCGGTATTTCGTTCCGGCGATCATGAGCGGGAGATCAAGGGCGAAAACATGCTTGTTGCGCAGAATTTCGGGAACGGTTCCGTTTGCGATCGCCTGTGCGAGACCTTCGATGATGGCGGTTTTGCCGACGCCCGCTTCTCCGATGAGAACGGGATTGTTTTTGGTTCTGCGGCAGAGAATCTGGATGACGCGTTCGATTTCGTTTTTGCGTCCGATGACGGGATCGAGTTTTCCCTCTTTGGCAATTTCGGTGAGGTCGCGTCCGAATGCGTTGAGTGCCTGGAACTGCGGTTCACCGCTTTGCGGTGCCTCCTGCGGGGGGGGCGGAGGCGTGAAACCGTTCTGCTCCTGCGGCGCATCTTCACCGGGAATGAAGTTCGGGTCAAGCGCCTTGATGACTTCTTCGCGTACGCGGTTGACGTCGACTTTGAGGCTGCGGAGGATTTGAGCCGCCGCGCTCTGTCCTTCGCGGAGAAGCGCGAGCAGCAGGTGTTCGGTTCCGATGAAGTTGTAATTCATCGACTTCGCTTCGTTTGCGGACATGACGATGATGTTTTTAAGCCGGGCGGTCAGCGGAGCCGGACCGTCCTGTTTGGTTTCTCCTCCGGTACCGAACTGGCGTTCGACTTCAAAACGCAGAATGTTGAGGTCGAGTCCCATGGAACGGAGCACGGAAACAGCGACTCCTTCCCCGAGCGATATGAGCCCGAGGAGCAGATGTTCGGTTCCGACGTAATCGTGATTGAGCCGCTCCGATTCCTTCTGTGCAAGCGCCAGCACATGTTTTGCGCGCGGCGTGAAATTTTTAAGCCATGGTGTCAGATCATCCGAGTCCGCCATAGGTGTACCTCCATGAAAAATGTTTCTTTGTTCACAAGCAGTTTAGCGCATATCGTGAAAAAATCAAGTCGAAAGTGAAAAATAGCGGGATTTTTCGTGAGGGACCGCTTGCATTTTTCATGTAGCGCAGACTTTGGGGGCAACGGATGTTCCGCTCAAGCGGCGTTCGCCGCGCATCAGCGCGGCCGGTCGAGCTCCGGGTTCTTCATGATGGCCATGAGGTCGGAACGGGAGAGCCCGCGGATTTTCATGATTTTATAAAGTTTCTGCTCCACCGCCGGAATTTCCGTGGTGCGTCCGAGACGTCCAAGACAGGTGATTTGCCCGATATACGGGAGTGTGAGATACGGGAAGTTCGCGGAATCGAGGCGGTATTCCTTCAGAGCCTCTTCATCGCGTCCGGACATGGCAAGCGCAAGGGCTTTGAGTCCGTGGATGCGGGAGATGTTGCGGTATGGCGTGTTTTCGAAATGCTTTGCAAGCTCCAGCGCGTGTTTGGGATCGCTGCGCCGCATCAGGGCGGATTCGATTGCCTGATAGAGCTGTTCTGGAAAGGCCGTCGTGAGCTGCGCCGCCCGGTTTTCGCGTCGCGCCGCAAGCCCCGGATTCGCGGTCCGGGCGGAATGATAGGCGGCAGTCGCGCGGAAATTGATCCAGGCGCTCAGCACGATTCCGCAGAGCGCGAGTGCGCCGATTGTCTGCGGAATGCGTTCGAATTTGCGGTTCGGTTCGGCGCAGCGCATTACGGGAGCCCAGAAGTAACCGGTGAGCAGGAGTGCAAAAACATCAAGCGGCCAGGCGAAAAAGGTCAAATCAAGCATCCCGTGAATCAGCAGCGCGAGGAATGCAAGAAAAAAGAGTTTTTCTTCCGTCCGTTCAAACTTCCAGCGGCGCAGAAAGAGAGCCGCGCCTTTGACGGTCAGGAAGATCCATGCGAGCAGGGCGGGGATGCCCAGACATGCCGCGATGTTCAGGAGTTCATTGTGCGGGTGAATGGTCCGCCATGCCATGTGTCTGTGCAGAAAATACTCCGCCGTTCTGTACGGAGCGAATCGGAGTTCGAACGATTCCGCGCCGACGCCGAGCGGATGATCGGCGATCAGCGCAAGAGTGGATTCCCAGATGGACGGGCGTATCTCGTTGCGCAGGAAAGTCTCCGGGAATGCGGAACCCGCCGTGGAGAGATGAACGGCTCCTGCGAGCAGAAGCGCAAGCGGAAGATAAAGCAGAATTTTGCGTTTTGTCCCCGTCCAGAGCATCAGCAGGGCGGCGTACCCCGCGCCGAGCAGCCCCAGAGCGGCCGCCCGTGAGCCGCATGCGCAGAAGAGCGCGGCGGAGAGCAGAACCGGGAGCCCGAGAAGCGGAATCAGCAGTTTGCGGTTTCCTTTGAACTTGCGTGCCGGGAAGAGCAGCGCAAACGGGGTTGTGACGAGAATCAGCGCGGCGTTCCAGTTCCAGTTCCCCGGGATCCCGCCGAGCGGTTTTCCCGTGAGATGCTGTCCGAGGGTGAGCAGAATGTCGAGCGTCCACAGAAGCGCAAAAAACACCGGCAGTTTTTCCCGCATCTCCTTGCGGTTCAGCGCGGCAAACAGCGGAATCGTCAGAAAAGCAAGGTTGAGGCCGAGGCTCTCCGGGGTCCGGTATCCGTTGACGAAGAAGTGCGCGAGCGCGGAGAGAAGAAGCGCCGCAAGGGCGAGAAGCGTCCATTTCGAGACGCTTTTCAGCATCGGAACGAGCCGTTTCCATTGGAAAAGAATCAAAGCTCCTGCGAGGAGCGCGAGTTCCCAGCGCGGGAAAAGGGTGGTCGCGTTTCCGTAGTTGCCGATCAGCATGGCCGGACGGTACAGCAGAAGTGCAATCAGCAGAAACGCGGACATTGCCATTATTTTTTCTCCAGTGCGGCGAGCTGTTCGGCATAATCTTTGAGGAGGGCGTCGGACATCGTGCGCCAGCCGAAGCGCGAGGCGACGAGTTCGCGTCCGTTTGCTCCGAGCCCGGCTGCATGTGCCGGATTCGCCATGATTTCTCGGATCGCGGCTTCCGCGCCGTCGCGGTCTCCCGGCTGAAGCAGGTATCCCGTTTTGCCGGGAACGACGACTTCCGGTGTGCCGTCGAGCGCATATGCAATGACCGGTTTTCCCGAGGCGAGCGACTGCACGGCCGCGCGGGGGAGACCTTCACGCAGGGAGAAGTGCACCAGCGCGGACGAGAGCGCCAGATACTTCCAGACCTCGTTCGGCGGAACGAGGCCTGCGAATGAAAACCGCTTTTCGAGTCCGGCTTCCGCAATCTGCGCCTGGATTTCCTCCATCATCGAACCGTTGCCGATGATGAGATAATGAATGTCCGGAATCTCTTTTGCCAGTTTGACTGCGACAGGGATGAAGGTTTCATACCCCTTGAGCGGGAAGAGCCGTGCGAGCGTGGCGAAGACAACCGCGTTTTCCGGGATTCCGAGCGATTTGCGCAGTTCCGGATCGGGCTTAGAGGTCAGAAACGGTTCCAGTTCCATGCCGCTGTAGACGACTTTGTACTGTTCGGGCTTTCCGACTCCCGCGGCAAGGCTTTGGTCGATCATTGCCTGCGCGACGGCGTAAATCCGTTTTCCGCAGGGCGCCGCGGCGCGCTCGCTGGCAATGTAGATGAAATTCTTCCAGAACTTTTCGTAGCGGTGAAAGGCGAGACCGTGGATCGTGTGCGCGACGAACGGCACATGCGCCGCTTTCGCCGCGAAACGTCCGACGATTCCCGCTTTGGAGCTGTGCGTGTGCACCACGTCATATTTTTCCTCCCGGAACAGTTTTTTCAGGAAGGAATATGCCTTCAGGTCGGTGAGCGGCGAGATTGCGCGGACAAGATGCGGACACTCCACGATTTTGAGTCCGGGACACGATACTCGTTTGAGCAGTTCGCCTTCCGGACCGGGTGAGGGGCCGGTGACCAGCGTCACATCGTGTCCCGCCTCAACCGCACCCCGGCAGGAGAGCAGGGTGTTTTCCTGTGCTCCGCCGACAATCATCCGGGTTATGACATGGCAGATTTTCATGGCGGATTACCGGTCGAATGCGCGTTTCGCAATATCTCCGCGGTACTGCATTCCCTGCCAGGAGATCTTGCCCGCGGCTTCGTACGCCTTCTTCACAGCTTCGCGGATGTCCTTGCCGCGCGCGGTGACGCCGAGGACGCGTCCGCCGTTGTTGAGCAGTCTGCCGTCCTTCATGACGGTACCCGCATGATAAACGATTGCGCCGTCTTTTTCCGCCTCTTCGATTCCGGTAATCTCGTGCCCTTTGTCGACTGACGCCGGATATCCGCCGGACGCGAGCACGATGCAGACTGCCGGATCGGGCGACCAGACGAGTTCCGCCTTGTCGAGTTCCCCGTTCGCGGTTTTGAGGAGCGTATCGGCGAGATCGCCGTCAAAACGGGTGAGCACCGCCTGGGTTTCGGGATCGCCGAAACGGACGTTGAATTCGAGCACTTTCGGACCGTTTTCGGTGACCATGATTCCCGCGTAGATGATGCCGCGGTAGTCGAGTTTTTCCGCCTGAATTCCGCGGAGGAAGTTGTCGAGAACGGTCTTCTGGACTTCCGCAAGAAGTTCGGGCGTCACGACCGGAGCGGGGGAGTACGCGCCCATTCCTCCGGTGTTCGGTCCCCTGTCGCCGTCGAGCTGGCGTTTGTGGTCCTGGGAACTGACGAGCGGAATGACGGTTTTGCCGTCGGTGAGCGCGAGAATGGAAGCCTCTTCGCCTTCGAGGAGTTCCTCAATGACGACGCGGTATCCGGCTTTTCCGAACGCCCCGGAGAAGCATTCGCGGACGCCTTCGAGCGCTTCATCGGGACCGGAGGCCACGATTACGCCTTTGCCCGCCGCGAGACCGTCGGCCTTGACGACCACGCCGCGTCCGGCGGCATATCCCGAGCGGACGTACTCTTCCGCCGCCTTCTGATCGGTGAACGATGCGTAAGCGGCAGTCGGGATGCCGTATTTGACCATGAATGCTTTGGAGAAATCCTTGCTTCCTTCGAGCCGGGCGGCGTCTTTGGAGGGACCGAATACGGGGATTCCCACTGCGCGGACGGCATCCGCCACACCCTGACAGAGAGGTGCTTCGGGTCCGACGACGACGAGACCGACATTCTTTTCCTTCGCGAAGCCCGCGATGGATTCGTTGTCGGAGGGGATGCTGACGCATTCTGCGATCTGAGCCATTCCGGGATTCCCGGGTGCGCAGTAGATTTTGCCGATGTTTTTGCTGTTTCTGAGACCCCGGCAGATTGCGTGTTCGCGTCCGCCGCTTCCGATAAGCAGGATATCCATGAAAACTCCTTTGTTTTGAGTATGCTGGCGGTAATATAGTTTCGTCCGGAGCTTTTTTCAATCGGGGAACGGGAAAAACGGGGGCAATTTCAGAAATACGGTGAAATTGCCCCTGGGAATACGGAAAATTATTCCAGATAGTCGATGAAGAGTTTTTTGTCGCTGGCTTTCATGTAGGCTTCCTCGGCGGAAATGATGTCGTTCATCAGCAGGTCTTTGAGACCGCCGTCCATGCTGCGCATGCCCATGCCTTTGTTCGCTTCGATGATGGTCCGGATGTTGGATATCTGACCTTCGCGGATCGTGTTCGGAAGACCGTCCGTCCAGAGCAGGATTTCGTGACATGCGATTCGTCCGCCCGCTTTTTTGCGGCAGAGAAGCTGCGAAACAACCGCCTGAAGACATTCCGCAAGCATCGTGCGGATCTGCGCCTGCTCGTTCGAGGGGAATGCGTCGATGATTCGGTCGATCGTCTTCGGGGCGTTGTTGGTATGCAGGGTCGCGAAAACAAGCATTCCCATCGCGGCGCAGGTGAGTGCAAGACGGATGGTTTCCATTTCCCGCATCTCTCCGATCAGCACGATGTCCGGGTCGGAGCGCATCGCGCCGCGCAGCGCAATCGGGAACGATTTGCTGTGAATGCCCACTTCGCGGTGGACAATTGTGCAGTTCTTGTTTTTGTGCACGAACTCAATCGGGTCCTCGATGGTGATGATGTGACGTTTCATCGTGTCGTTGATGTAGTCGATCATCGCCGCAAGCGTGGTCGATTTGCCGGAACCGGTCGGGCCGGTCACGAGCACGAGACCGCTTTTGATTTTGCAGATGTCCAGCAGAATTTCGGGAAGTTTCAGGTCGGCGACGGTCAGGATTTTGCTCGGAATCTGACGGAGCACCGCCGCCTGGCCGTAGTAGTTGTACATGTAGTTGCAGCGGAAACGGGCGAGTCCGGGAATTTCGTATGCGAAGTCGAGGTCGTGCGTCTGGAGATAGCTGTCCCAGCGGTCGGCGGGAAGACAGATCTCCTTGAGCATTTTCTCCATGAATTCAGGAGTGAGGATGAAATCGTTCGCGGGTTTCAGGTTTCCGCTGATGCGGTATTTTGCGGGATAGTTGATGGAAAGATGCAAGTCCGAGCCTTTCAGACTCAGCATTTCTCTCAGATAATCGTCAATGATGGGCATGATCGGACTCCTTCTTATTTTTTCTTTTTTGCGGCGGTTTTTGCCGCAACCAGTTTTTTTGCCTCTTCCACGGCGACGTATTTTTTGATCTGGTCGATGACGGAGGCGTCGCGCATGTAGGCGAGGGCGGTTTCCGCGGTGATGTGACCGGCTTTGAATTTTTCGAAGAGGTTCTGGTCGATGGTGCACATGCCGGCTTTGCTGCCGATCTGCATGGTCGCTTTGAGCTGATAGAGTTTGCCTTCGCTGATGAGGTTCGCCACGGCGACGGTGTTGATCAGCAGTTCGTAGGCAATGGTCAGTCCGCCGTTTGCCGCGGGAACGAGCCGCTGACAGACGATGCCGCGCAAGCTGCCTGCGGTCATGGCGCGGATCTGCGGTTGCTGGGCGGGGGGAAAGACGTCGAGCACGCGGTTCAGCGTGTTGCCCGCATCGCAGGTGTGCAGAGTCCCGATCACCAGGTGTCCGGTTTCGGATGCGGTGATTGCGTTTTCGATGGTCTCAAGGTCGTGCATTTCGCCGATGACGATGATGTCCGGGTCTTCTCGCAGCGCACCCTTCAGGGCGGCGTGGTAGCTCTTCGTGCAGGTGCCGATTTCTCTCTGCGTGATCTGGCAGCCCTTCGACTTCTGTACGATTTCAATGGGGTCTTCCACGGTGATCACATGGTCTTCGCGGGTGTTGTTGGCGACTTCAATCATCGAGGCGAGCGTGGTGGTTTTGCCAGAACCGAGCGGACCGGTCACGAGGATCAGACCGTTGTTGTAGTCGAGCAGACGCCGGATGTTCTTGGCGTCGGCGGGAAGAAAGCCCAGCTCTTCCAGCGTCATAATTCTGTCGGGAACCAGGCGGTACGCGCCGGACATGCCGTCCTTGTGGAACATCAGCGCCGTACGGAAGCGCGCCTTGCCGATCTGAAGACCGATGTTCATGTCCTGGCTCCGGCGGAACTGTTCGCGCTGTTCCTCCGTGAGAAGCGCCATGTTGAGGCGGACCACATCCGCATCGGGCATCACCCATTCGGGATCGAGGCGTTCGAGCAGAAGATTTTTGCGGATGAACGCGGGCGCATTCGAGGAAAGATGAAGGTCGGAAGCCCCGTAAACGCGGAGCGCGAGGAGCAGCTGGCGCATGGTGTCCGCAACCTCTTCGTCGGTCATCTGAGAGACGTTCCGCAGGTTCGGAATTTCCGCGCTCACGCCGTCTTCTCCGGCAACGGCCCGCGGTCCGGCGGATTGCGCGGCGTCCGGTGCGGTTCCCAGATCCGGCGCCTGGCCGGTTGCCGCCTGCTGCTGGGCGAATGCAATCACCTGTTCCAGCTGTGAAGCCCAGTTCCGGGCATCTTCCGGAGACATTCCGGCACAGAGCTCGTTGAGCACTTCCTGCGCGTACTGCATGAGATCCGGCTCTCCGCCAAGCGCGTTGTTGATCTGTATTCCCCGCTCGACCGTCATGATAGAGTTGTCGACGAGGGTCTTTAAAAACCACTGAACATCCAGCTGCATATTATGCGACTCCTTGCAATAAATGATTCATGATGAAACAAACATAGAATGCCGTTTTGAATTTTTCAAATAGAAAATTCGATTTTCCTCGATTTTTCCTGCGTGTCTGTAAAAAAACGCGTTCCGGCTCCCCGATGAGAGCGGAACGCGTTTTTCTCTGAAGAAGGAAATGCCTTATTCGGGCACTTCGATCTTGTCGAATCCCGTGTACGGACGGAGGACTTCCGGGATGATGACGGAGCCGTCGGCCTGCTGGTAGTTTTCCAGGATGCAGATCGCAACGCGGTCGGTCGCGGCAGTCGCGCTGATCGTGTGGACGTAACCCTTGGAGCCGTCTTTCGCTTTGTAGCGGATGTTGAGGCGTCGGGACTGGAATTCCGTGAGGTTCGTGTTCGAGGTGACTTCACGGTATCCGTTGAAGCCCGGGAACCACGCTTCGATGTCGTACTTGCGGTAGCCCGGTGCGCCCATGTCGCCGACGCAGACGTCGACCACATGGTAGGGAAGTCCGAGCTTCTGAAGCAGCATTTCTTCGTTTTCGAGCGCGAAGAGGTGCTGGTTCACGGAGTCTTCCGGCTTGCAGAAGATGATCTGTTCAACCTTGTGGAACTGGTGTACGCGGAATATGCCGCGGCTGGCTTTCCCGTAGCTGCCGGCCTCGGTGCGGAAGCAGGGGGAGTAGGCCGTGTAGAAGAGCGGGAGCTTTTCGGCTTCGAGCGTTTCATCTGCGTGATAGCCGACAAGAGTCTGCTCGGAGGTTCCGATCAGAGCGAGGTCTTCGCGTTCCAGCTTGTAGGTCTGGTCGGCGAAGAACGGGAGGTAACCGGTTCCGAAGAGCGTGCGCTCCTTGGCGAGGCAGGGGGTGATCATCGGGGTGAAGCCGCGCTTGATGAGCTCGGCTTTGACCCATGTGTAGAGTGCGTCGCAGAGGAGGGCGCCTTTGCCCTTCCAGTAGTAGAATCCGGCCTGGGCGACTTTTGCTCCGCGCTTGATGTCGAGGATGTCGAGCTTCTCGGCGATTTCCTGATGATCCTTGATCGGGAAGTCGAAGTCGCGGATCGTGCCGACTTTACGGATTTCCTTGTTGTCGGCGTCGTCCTTGCCCATCGGAACTTCGGGGTCGAGGATGTTCGGGAGCCAGGAGAGCGCTTCGTCGACTTTGACGTTGAGTCCGCGTTCCTTTTCTTCGAGAGCGGAAAGTTCGTCCTTCATCGCCTTGACCTGGTCGCGGGCGGCGGGATTGGTCTTGCACTCCTTGCTCAGACGGTTGCGTTCGCTGCGGAGGAACTCCGCGCGCTGGGTGACTTCCCGGCGCTCTTTGTCGAGCGCGACAATGGCGTCGACATCGACGTCGGAGCCGCGGATTTCGCAGTTCTTCTTGATGAACTCGGGATTCTCGCGGATGTATTTAATGTCGATCATAAATCAGATTCCTTGTTTTGTGTTAGAACTGCGGAAGCGGGAAGGCTGCTGTGAATGCCTTGACCTCTTCGGCGATTGCGGCGAGCGCGGCGTCGTCGTTGCGGTTTTCGACTGCACGGTTGATGAAGTCGGCGATCTTGAGCATTTCCGGCTCTTTCATTCCGCGGGTGGTGATTGCGGGGGTGCCGATGCGGATGCCGCTGGTGACCATCGGTTTTTCCGGGTCGAACGGGATCATGTTCTTGTTGACGGTGATCAGCGCCTTGTCGAGCGCGGTCGCAACTTCCTTGCCGGTTGTGTGTTTCGGACGGAGGTCGACGAGCATGAGGTGGTTGTCGGTTCCGCCGGAAACGATGCGGAAGCCCTTGTCGACGAGCGCCTGGGCGAGAACCGCGGCGTTCTTGACGAGCTGCTTCTGGTATTCCTTGAACTCCGGTTTCAGAGCTTCGCCGAAGCAGACGGCTTTGCCGGCGATGACGTGCATCAGCGGTCCGCCCTGGATGCCCGGGAAGACTTTGGAGTTGACGGCCTTGATGTACTGCTCTTTGCAGAGAATGAGACCGCCGCGGGGACCGCGGAGGGTCTTGTGAGTCGTGGTCGTGACGATATCGCAGTACGGAACCGGGGACGGGTGGATTCCCGCGGCTACGAGTCCGGCGATATGGGCCATGTCGACCATCAGCTTGGCGCCGACGGAGTCCGCAATCCGGCGGAGACGGGCGAAGTCGATGACGCGCGGATAGGCGCTGGCTCCGGCGACGATGAGTGCGGGCTTGTGCTCGGTCGCGAGCTTCTGGAGTTCATCGTAATCAATGGTTTCGGTGTCTTTGTTGACTCCGTAGGGAACAACGTTGTAGAGCTGTCCGCTGAAGTTCATCTTGTGACCGTGGGTCAGGTGGCCGCCGTGGTCGAGGCTCATGGCGAGGATGGTGTCGCCGGGCTGGATGAGGGCGAAGTATGCGGCCATGTTCGCCTGGGAGCCGGAGTGCGGCTGGACGTTTGCTGCTTCTGCACCGAAGAGTTTGCAGGCGCGTTCGATGGCGATCTTTTCGACTTCATCGACGAATTCGCAGCCGTTGTAGTAGCGTTTGGCCGGATAGCCTTCGGCGTACTTGTTGGTGAGGACGGAGCCCTGGGCGGCGCGGACGGCGCAGCTGGCGTAGTTTTCGGATGCGATCAGCTCAATGCCTTCGAACTGGCGGACGGCTTCCTCGTCGATCCACTTTGTGACTTCGGGGTCGGCGGCGCGGAGCGCGGCGATATCGTCGTAGGAATCCTTTTCGAGCTGGTTGAGGCGGCGGGCGTGGCGTCCTTCGGCGGTGAATGCGGTTCCGAGCCAGGCGGCGATGATCTCGTCGATTTCGGCGCGGGAAACATAGTCCGCGGGAATCACGAGGACGTTGGAATCGTTGTGGTCGCGGCAGGCTTTTGCGAGTTTTGCGCTGTAGGCGACGGCTGCGCGGACGCCGTGGAAGCGGTTTGCGACGATCGCCATTCCGACGCCGGAGCGGCAGAGCAGAATGCCTTTTTCGATCTCACCGACGGAAATCGCGCGGGCGAGCCTGGCGCCGAAGGTGTTGTAGTCGTCTTCGGGATTCAGGACCGCGGGACCGTAATCGACAACCTCAAGGCCTTTTGCGGAGAGTGCGGCGGTGAGTTCCTTTTTGAGCTCAAAGCCGCCGTGGTCGGAGGCGATGGCGATGCGTTTGTCGTCTTTGTTCCAGTCAGATACAGGTTTCATTCGTAACATCCTTTCGTGATTGTTATGTTGATTTCTGCTGTTTCAGCGTGTCGAGGAGAAGATTCTGAAGGGGCTCCTTCATCTCTTCAAAGCAGTTCCGGTAGACCGCTTCGGAGCCGCCGTAGGGGTCGGCGATGTCGGCGTGTCCGCCCGTTCCGGAACGGAAGTCGGAAAGAAGAACGGTTTTGGAACGGACTTCCGGATACTGGGCGAGAACGGCGGCGCGGTGCGAGGCCGTCATGACGACAATCAGATCGGCTTCCGCGATGAGCTGTTCGGAAATCTGTGAGGACCGGTGGTTTGCAAGGTCGATCCCGGCGGATTTCATAACGGTCAGGGCGTTGCGGGAGACGGGAAGACCGTCGCACGTGCAGGTCCCCGCCGATTTGCAGCGGATTCCGCCGGCATGCGCATCCTGTATGAGTTTCCTGAAAAATCCCTCGCACATGGGGCTCCGGCAGGTATTGCCCGTGCATACAAACAGGATGTTCACCGTGACCGTCCTCCGTTAAAATTGACGTGATTTGATTAATATATCACGTCTTTTGAAAAAATCACGCCGGATTTTCAAGATTTTTTCCCGATTTTTCTTCCGGGACGGGCTGAGATTTTTTTCTCTCATCCAGAATCCGGCGGATTTCCGCCGCCATCGTCGCTATGCGGTGCGGCTTCGGAAGAAAGCCCGCCGCGCCGTTCGCCAGCAGATCGTCCACTTCATTGTGCGATACAAAGCCGCTGGAGAGCAGCACGCAGACGCCGGGGTCGAGCTCCTTGAGCTTGTAGAAGGTCGTGTGGCCTCCCTGATGCGGCATGATCATGTCCAGCAGAACGAGGTCGATCTGACCGGGATTGTTCTCATAAATCTCCACGGCGTCGAGTCCGTTTTCCGCCAGCAGGACGGAATAGCCGAGTTTCTGAAGCGCTTCGATCAGAAAATCCCAGACGGTTTCCTGATCATCGACGATCAGAATGGTTTCCGTTCCTTCGGGCAGGTTCAGTCTGTTTCCCATTGCAGTCTCCTTTACTCCGCGAGGGATTGAAATTCCTGTTTCAGTTCCGGATATATCCGGGCGCCTTCCATGCTCTGCAGAAATTCGCGGAGCTGCCGCCGGGCTTTGACGGAGCCGGCGGAAAGCGCGTAGGTCAGCTGTTTCTTTTTTGCCTGCGCGTATGCGGACGCCACAGCCTGAAGCTCGGCGTCCTCCGGGTTTGCCGCACAGGCCTGTCCCAGACGTTCCTGGAGCAGTTCGCACCCGGCGGCGAGATCGCGCGGTCTTTTTTTCATCTCCGAATCATTCATCAGAAGCGCGGCCAGTTTCTCAGGAAGGAAGGTGTTCCAGTCCTTCAGCTCCGTTCCGCCGAACCGGTTCTGACAGCGGATGACTCCGTCGCTGATGTCGAGAACCGTGTATTCGTTTTCATCCGCTTTAATCGTGCAGCCGATGAAGCGGTCTCCGCTTTCGGAAACCAGCTCGTAGATTTTCCCGATGAAGCGGTTGCGTTCGAGCTTTTCGGCGAGCCAGGCGGCAAGCGCGGGCAGTTCCTCTTTCCGGTTCAGGAGGAACTTTTCGCCTTCGCGGAATTCGCGGTTGAGCTGATAGCGGAGCAGAATAAGACGGATCCGGGACTGTTCGCGTTCGAGAGCCGCCTGTTTTGCCGCGTCCAGTTCTCTTTTGAGCGCGCTGTTCCGCGTCCGCAGATTCTCCAGAGATTTTTCGAGCGACTGCGCGGCGGCGTTCTGCTCCGCGAGCTTCTGTTTGATTTCGCCGTAATTTGAATTTGCGGCGACGACGCGTTCCAGCTGAGTGTTGCGGCGGGTTAGGTTGTCGCGCTCGCGGGTCAGCTCGCGGTTTTTCCGCTTCAATCCGGAATTTTCCTGTTTGAACTGAAGATTTTCATTGCGGAGCGTCTCCAGTTCAATGGCGGAGAGCAGGTTTTTCATCTTCGCCAGATTGTATTCGTATTCCGCGGTCCCGCGGTTCGGAAGTTCATCGAGAATCTTGCGTCCCTCCTCCAGAATCGCGGCGGAATCGAGACTGCGGTCGCCGGAAAGTTTTTCAAAATAGCTGACTTTGTCAAGCGTGTTGATTTTCTCTTCGTGCGGCATGAACACCGCAACGAGAATCAGCGTGACGACGAACGTTCCCGCCGCGGCGACGAATCCGGTGATGACGCGATCCATCAGCGAGGCGTGGATTGTGACCTTTTCCTCCGCCTTCGCCTTGAGCTCCGAAGATTCCGTCTGCATGTCGTAGTCCAGACGCTTGATGGAGATCGTGTGAACATCCGGCACGAGGCTTTTGTTCGGCGCGGTCTTCTGGCGGATGGTCCAGATAGCCTTCAGCACCTCTTCCATGGAGGCAAAGCGGTCTTCGCGCCGTTTCGCCATCATCTTGCGGACCAGTGCGTCGACTGCGAGCGGCACGCCGGGAACGAGTCGCCGCAGGGAGGGCGGCTCTTTTTCAAGATGCATTTCCGCGAGTTTCTTGACCGAATCGCTTTCAAACGGCAGCCGTCCGGAGATCATCTGATACAGGGTGACGCCGAGACTGTAGACGTCGCTCCGCGGGTCGAGTTTTTCGCCGCGGAACTGTTCCGGGCTCATGTAGGAGGGGCTGCCCGAAACATCCATGCCTTCGCGCCACTCCGACTGGTTCATTGCAAGCCCGAGGTCGGTCAGTTTGACAATGCCGTCTTCCGTGATCATGATGTTGTCCGGCTTCACGTCGCGGTGAATCAGTCCGGCTTCATCCCAGGCATAGTAAAGCGCTTCGGCGACCTGCTGGGCGATATGGAGCGCTTCGTCGACGGGGATTCGGCCCTCGCGGCGCAGACGCGTCCGCAGATTCTCGCCGTTGACATAAGTCATCGCCATGTAACAGAAACCGTCGTCTTCGCCTACGGCGTAAGCCTGCACGAGGTTGGTGTGTGTGAGCTTTGCCGCCGCGCGGGCTTCACGGAGAAAATCCTCGACGCCTTTTGAAGTCATGTATTCCGGGGAGAGAATTTTGAGTGCGACCTGGCGGTCCAGCGAAAGCTGGGTCGCTTTGTAAACGGTTCCGATGGAGCCGGCTCCGAGTTTTTCGAGAATGACGAAGTCGCCGATGATGCACCCGGGGTCGAACCTGCCGGGAGGAATCAGCACTTCTTTGCCGCATCCCGCGCAGACAACCGGATACCCGCGCGACATGTCGTCGACGCTGATCGTGTAGTAGCAGAATGGACAACGGAACCGCATGTTGAAATCCTTCAGTTGTTTCGTGCAATATACATCCATAAGCGCGATGAAACAAGCGCCTGCGGAAATTTTTTCAGCATGAATGCGCGGAAAATACAAAAACTGGTTCATTTTATACATGGCGTTTTCCGTTTTTTCGTGTATAATATATCAAAAACTTTTGAAAAGGAAGAGTTCGTACATGAAACTTTCAACGATTGCAACAATCGGAGCAACGTTGCTGATTGCGGGATCCCCGCTCTCGGCACAGTCTCTGCATCCGGTCGGAAAAGGAGAAAAAAACATGCTTGAAAACGGAACAATGACGCTCGGCGTCAACTACTGGGAGAGCCGCTCCGCAACGCAGATGTGGCGCAAATGGAGTCCCGAAACAGTCGAAAAGGATATGAAGGTTCTCGCGGAACACGGAATGAATCTTCTCCGCGTTTTCCCCACATGGAACGACTTCCAGCCGATCTATGAGATTCACAAGGCCGGCCGGCCTTCCGATATTCCATATGAAACCCGCATGTTTGAAACGGAGGAGTTCTGTCCCGATACCCCCGCCGGATACGCCGGAATCGATGAAACGATGATGGAGCGCTTCGAGGAGTTCTGCAACATCGCGGAGAAACACGGCATCAAGCTCATCGTCTGCCTCCTTACCGGACACATGACCGCGCGTCTGTTTCTTCCGCGCGCGCTGGAGGGACTCAACTTGTATGAGGATCCCATTGCCCTGAAATGGGAAGGGCGTTTCATCGATTATTTTGTGCGCCGCATGAAACATCATCCCGCGATCATCGCATGGGAATCGGGCAACGAGACCCACTGCCTCGGGCCGGTGAAAAATTCCGCCCAGGCGGAATTCTGGCTGCGCTACATCCATACCGCGATCCGCAGCGCCGATCCGTCGCGTCCGGTCATCGGGGTGAATGGACTCAATATAACCGCGGAGGAGAATCCGTGGGTGAGCGCGACTACGGCGAAGCTCTCCGATTACGTTTCCGTTCATCCCTACAACATGTGGAGCAAGGCGGGAATCGAGGAATTCAATTCGCTCCGCAACCTCACCTATTGCGCCGCGCACAATTCCGGACTGGAGCAGGTCGCCGGGAAACCGTCGTTTGTGGAAGAGCACGGGCTCTGGCGGCCGATGGCGGTTTCGCTTGACCGTCTTGCCATGTATCAGCGCGGCTTGCTCTGGAATCTCTGGGCGTCGAACGGGCGCGGGATGCTCTGGTGGTGCGCATTCGACCAGGAACAGCTTGACATATCCCCCTATGACTGGAACTGGCCGGGGGTGGAACACGGCGTTTTCCGTTCCGACCGCACTCCGCAGCCGGGCGCGAAGAAGATTGCGGCGTTCGGAAAATTCCTCAAATCGCTGGATTTTTCCGCGCTTCCGAAGGCGAAAGCCGATGCGGTCTTCCTTGCTTGCAACCGTGATCTGGTACACAGCTCATACGTTTTTGCGCGACAGGCCGGAATCATTCCGGAATACCAGTCGCCGGAGGAGCCGATCCGCGATGCGAAGTTCTACTTCATCCCGTCCGCGAAAGCGCGTGCGATGCTGACCACTCGCCGCTGGGAGGAGCTCCTCGCGAAGGTCCGCAACGGCGCGACCCTGTTCCTCGCGTGGGACGACACTTATCTTGCCCGCACGAATGAGGTTTGCGGAATGGAAGTCCTCTCGCGCCGCGTCTCCTCCGGTTCGATGACGTACAGATTCAATGGTTTTGAAGTCACGATGCCGCGTCCGGTCGACGTCAAGTTCCGTGCGCTGACGGCGGAAGTCCTTGCCGCGGATGCGGAGGGCAACCCCTGCTTCTTCCGCAACCGGTACGGCAAGGGCACGGTCTACACGCTCGGGTTCCCGATGGAGCGTCTCGCGTATGACGCCCCGGGGCATTACGACGGCGAAGCGTGGAAAATCTATGAAACCGTTCTCCGGAAGGAGCTGCTGGTCAAAACAGATTCGCGCTATGTGCTTGAGTCGGAACATGCGTTCAGCGAAAACCGCGTTGCGGTTCTGCTGGTCAACAGCGGCCTTGAAAGCTATACGGGCAAACCGGCTGTCGCTTCCGGCTGGAAGATCGTTTCCGCAAAGACGGATGATCCCGCGGCGGTCCAGTTTGAAAACGGAACGCTCAAGATGGAGATGAACTCCGGAATTCTGCTGATTCTTGAAAGAATGAAATAAATGCTGAAACCGTTCAAATTCCTTCCGAACCGCGTCCTCCGGCTCTACACCGGAGGGAGCGGCATCGACCGTCTGTGCGGGAATCCGGAGCCTGCGGATACCCGTTTCCCGGAAAACTGGATCGCGTCGTGCATCGAGGGCAACGGACGCGCTTACCATTCGCCCGGACACGGCATCGGCAAGATCGAATACGACGGCGCTGTGCACTCGTTCCCCGAATTCCTGCACGTGCATGCGGAGGAGATCCTCGGTCCCGCGCACCTTGCAAGGCACGGGGAAACGCCCGCGGTTCTGACCAAGCTGCTGGACTCGGCGGAACAGCTTCCCATGCAGGTTCATCCGAGCCGGACGGATGCAAAGAAGTTTTTCAACGCCGATTACGGCAAAACGGAGGCGTGGCTTGTGCTCGCGACTCGCGAAATCAACGGAGAGACGCCCTACCTGCTGGTCGGGTTCAATGAAAAACTCGACAAAGAGACGTTTGTCCGCGAATCCCTCGAAGGCGAATATAAAACCGGACTCGGAATGCTGAATAAAATCGCGGTCCGTCCGGGCGACGTCATTGTGATCCGCGGAGGGCTTCCCCATGCGATCGGGCCCGGTGTGACGATGGTTGAGGTCATGGAGCCGAGCGATCTGGTGATTGTTCCGGAGATCAGCTGCTGCGGAGTTCAGCTCAATGAAAAACAGCGGTTCGCCGGAATCGCTCCGGCGGACGCCATGTCGCTGTTTGACTTCACGCCCCGGAGCGAGGCGGAAATCCGTGCGCTCTGCTCTCCTGAGGCGGAGCTCGTGGAAGAGCGCGGAAACGGCGCTCTGCGGAGTCTGATCCCGTTTGAAGCGTGCGGATATTTCGCCGTGGAAGAACTTGCGTTCCGCGACGGCTGGGAACTGGATCTGAGCGACCGCATGTTCCGCATCGGCGTCGTCTGCGAAGGCTCCGCCTCGGTGAACGGACTTGCGGTCCGGCGCGGGGAAAGCTTTCTGCTGCCGTATTCGCTGGATACGTGCGGGATACGGGGGAGCGGACGCATCATGTTCATTCTTCCCCCGCGCTCCTGAGAGGATTATTTCCTTACGTAGCAGAGCTTCCTTGCGAAGCGCAGACGCGGCATGAGGAGCGCCACCAGCGTACCCACGCAGAACGCTCCGGCAACCGTTCCCTCGCGGACGCCGCGGAGTGCGGAGAGCGAAACCAGGGAAATTACGATTGCGGTTGTCGTGAGCGTAACGTCAAATGAAATTTTCAGCTTCCCGAAGTTCCAGCGCAGCTTTTCCGAAACGATTTTGACGATGGCGTCGCCGGGCAGACACAGCAGGTCGGTCATGACCTGAAGCGCGATTCCGGCGGCCAGCAGGGCGGAGCCTCCGATGAGCATCAGAATCTGATACGGGTAGAAATCGGAAACCAGGGGGCGGAATACGAACATCCCGAGGTCGATGATCATGCCGAAAAGGAAAGTCGCCGGGATTTGGAGCAGCTGATGACGCGGAAACTCCTTCCGGAGGATCAACCACTGAATCAGGACGAAAAAGACGTTCATGAGCAGAGTCCACATCCCGATGGAGAGGGGAGAGATCATGGAAAGAACGTATGGGACGCTGGAGATCGGGGTCGTGCCGATTCCCGCACGCGTCGTCATTGCGACTCCGAAGCCGCTGAGCGTGATTCCGGTCAGGAAACAGACCCAGCGGCGTTTCAGGTCAAACTGAATCATTTCAGCGGACCGGCTCCTTTTTCAGCACGGTGCTGCCCGAACCGGGGAGAACGAGGTGCGAAACCCTTCCGCCGTTCCAGATGTCTTCCATCGGGAAGGGCAGGACGAACTCTCGCTCTTCCGGCGTGAGGTTGAGAACGAAATAATACTCCGTTCCGTCCGCGGCGATGCGGCGGCTGACCGCGAGTTCCTGCGGAACGTCCGGAAGAACCGGCGCGATGCCGCATCCGTTCATCAGTTTTCCGTAGAACTCCACAAGGAAGTCGAGCCCGGTGCGGGCTCCGATGTAGAACGCCTTGCCTTTGCCGAAACGGTTCACTGTGACCGCGGGGGAGCCGGCGTAGAATTCGGAATTGAAGGTCGCGAGAACCTCCGCGCCTTCGGCGTGAAGATATTCTGCGTAATCCTCGACATCCCAGCGTTTGCCGTCGAGGTCGAACGACTGCCTGACCTGCGGTTCGAGCCCGTCGATATCCTCGTTCCAGATTCCGAAGAGTTCGCGCAGCTCTTTACCGCCCGGGTTGCCGCCGAAGTAACAGGCGTTGTTTTCGTCCACATAAGCGGAAAGGTAAGTCATGACGAGTGTTCCGCCGTTGCGGACATATTCCTTCATGCGCTTGGCGGTCTCTTTTTTGACCATGTAGAGCATGGGAACGACGAGGAGTTTGTATTTCGAGAAATCGCAGTCGCCGTTGACGACCGCGAGGTCGGCGTTGTGTTTGAAGAGTGCGCGGTAGTGTTGGTCGACGGTCTTTTCATAGCGTTTGACGGAGCCGCCGCCGTAACCGCAGGTGCCGTTGAGCGCCCAGAGCGATTCCCAGTCGAAGAGAACGGCGGTTTCCTGCTTGCGGCGGGAGTCGACGATTTCCGCGATTTTTTCGAGATGTGCGCCGTAGTCGGCAACCGTCTTGAAGACGAGCGACTGATCGGTGCCGTCGTGTCCGACGACAGCTCCGTGGATCTTTTCCGCGTTTCCGCGGCTCTTGCGCCACTGGAAATACATGGTTCCGTCGGAACCGTGTCCGAGCGCGAGGTGCATTTCGCGGACCATTTCGTTGGGACGGCGCATCTTGGTGTAAGTGTGGTAGTTGGGAAAGCCGGGGCAGGTTTCGAAGAGAATGAAGGGCTTGTCCTGCATGGTGTAGTGCATGTCGTGGAGGAATGCGAAACGGGCGGCTTCGCGTTCAACGTCGCCGATGTACCAGTCCGGATAGCAGTCGTCGCCGATGAAATCGCATTCCGCGGCGATTTTCCAGTAATCGAGGGGACCGAAAGTGCCCATCATATTGGTGGAAGCGGGCTTGTCGGAGAACACCCGGATCGCTGCTTTTTCCATGCGCATGAAATCGACGATGTTTTCGGTTGTGAAGCGCATCCAGTCGAGACGGGCGATGTCGACGGCTTCATCGGTCGGGTTGACCTGCGTCCAGTCGGTGAAATGATGACTCCAGAATGCGGACCAGTAGGCGCGGTTGAGGTTTTCAAGCGTGCCGTAGCGCTGTTTCAGGAAATCATGGAATTTGGCAATGCAGCGTTCGCAGTAGCAGACCGCGCAGTATTCGTTGCTGATGTGCCATCCGCCGAGCGCGGGGTGATTCGCGTAGCGTTCAGCGAGTTTGCTGTCAATGCGCCGGACCCCTTCGCGGAAGACGGGGGAGTTGTGACAGGCGCTCTGACGGGTCATCCACGGGCGGCGCACGCGGTTCGCATCGGCGAGAGCGGTTTCGGGGTAGCGCAGACCCATCCATCCGGGGCGGGCGGCGGAGGGGGTGGCGAGAAAGACTTTTTTCCCGCGTTTGGCGCAGCGGTCCATGACGGAATCAAGCCAGGAAAAATCGAATTTCCCCTCTTCGACTTCAATCTGTCCCCAGGAGAAGATCCCGAGAGAGAAGGTGTTGCAGTGCGCCTTGTCCATGAGTTCAAAATCCTGATCGATGATTTCAGGATGTTCGAGCCACTGGTCGGGGTTCCAGTCGCCTCCGTGGAGAATGTACGGGAAATTTTTTATGATCGTCATGTCTTGTTCCTTTTCGTTTGAAATGGAAATATACCATGCGAAAAATTTTTTTCAATGTACCGGAGAGTTTTTCCGTTCTATCTGTGTGTTGCATGCGGAAACGGCGATGCAGATGATTTTTTCGGGCGCGCGGAGCCGGCTTGCGCAATGATTCTGTCCGGAAATTACGGCGCGAGGAAAGAAACGTCGTCGATCAGAAACTGAACTTCGGGTCCGTTCCAGGTCCCGAAGGTGATGGAGCCCATGCGCTCGGCAAGATCGGGATAAGTTCCGGCGTCGGAAGGTATCGGAATGGCGACTTCGTATTTCTTCCAGCCGGAGTCGATTTTGACCTGCGCTCCGGAATGGAAATGCTGCGGCTTGTGGTTGCCGGCCGGATCCCAGAGGCTGAACTCCGCCGTCAGCCCGGCGGGTGCGCTCGCCTTCGCCCAGAAGGAAAGACGATAGGTTCTGCCCGGGACGACGGGGATTTTGCCGGAGATGATTCCGCTGTTTCCTCCGGAGGTGAACTGCAGACTCCGGACTCCGGTCAGGAAATCTCCGCTTTCCGCAAGAACGGGCGCGACGGTTCCCTTGCGGTGCGCCCGCCAGAAGAGCGGAGCTGAGTTCTGCTCAAAATCGGCGTCCGGCATGACATTCCCGGAAGCCGGATCGGAAACTTCTTCGGTCCTGATGTCGCGGACCGCAATCTTTCCCGCGCCGCCTTTCGGGTCGAATGAGCATTGAAGCTTCGCGGTTTTTGCATTGCGGCTGTAGAACCAGAAGGTCTGACGGCTCCAGTCGGACGTCGGGATGATGGAATTGAATACAGTAACGCCGTCTCCGCGCCGGAAAATCAGATTGCAGGCGGGAGTCCCGCCTTCCGAACGGGCTTCGAGTGTGACGCGGTAAAAGGTTTCCGGTTTGAGTTCGAGCGAGCGTTCGAGCATCGGCCAGCCTTTGCCGGGGTAATTGATGGAATAGGTCCCTTTTGCTGTTTCGTGCCACGGTTTCGCGGCGCGGAATTCGTCGGCGGAGAGCGCGGGGAACAGAGCTGCGGCGAGAAGCAGGATGTTCAGTTTGTTCATTTGTTGTCTCCTTTCAGATAGACGATATTGAATTGTGTACGGTCGTTGTGCGTGTCGGAGCCGCTTGTCCAGCGGAGTTCCCGGTGTGTTTTCGCCCCCGGTTTGGCGTCGTTGAGTTTCAGCGCAAAACCGATGGCTCCGGATTTGCATGGCATCCGGAGCGTGACGGAGTAGCCGGACTTCGTGTTGCGGTAATCGGCGCGGATGTTTTGTTTCGATGCGCTCCAGACGAGCGTCCGCTCTTTTGCGAGACGGGGGAGCAGGAACACGCGGATCGTGTCATCGGAATAGGCGCGGGGGTGTCCCGGGCGCAGCAGGAACGGCGAGAAATCGAAGAAGAGTTCGGCGCAGTCCTGTTCCCACGGATAGCGTCCGGCTGCGTCGCTTCCGGAATCGGTGGAGTCGTCGACGGAAAGTTCGAAGACGAGTTCGTCTTGTTCTTTCCGGATGCTCCAGATCCCGCCGAAATCTCCGGTCTTTCCGATGGTCTGTGTTTTCCCCGCTTCCGCAGATTCGTTGCGGATGAGTGTGACGGGTATGGAGACAACGGGTGTGGAGTTCCGTTCTCCGTTGACATAGAGCAGCAGACGCGGCTTTTCGTTTGCATTCGCTTTCCGGACCGGAATTACGACCGGGATGGAGCTGTTTGCGGGGATGAAGAATTCTGTTGCCCGCTTTGCCGTCAGTCCGCCGCCGCGGAATCCGACGACGCCTGAAACCGGATCGGCCGACTGGTTGAACAATGTGCCGTAAACGGTTTCATTTACGAGACGGACCAGGTCAACGGGGACGACGGGGCGTCCGATTTTCACCGGAAGTCTTGCGAGTTTCGCAAAGAATTCCGTATCGGAAAGCGCGCCGGGGCGCAGGTAGTACGGCGCGACTTCGCAGGGAAGTTCGCCGCTCTTCAGAGGATTGCCGAACAGATCGAACACTTCGAATCCGGAAAGATCGATGCTGATGCCGTCGCGTTTGCCGTAGTTCCAGACCGCGGCGACCGGCTTGCCGTTTTTGCGGAATCCGTATGCGATCACGCTGTCTGCAAAACGGTGTTTGGACACGGGACGCGCGGCTTCAAAGAAACGGGCGAGCGCGTTGAAGGCGACGTAGCATCCGTTGGGAACCAGTTCCATGTTCGTCCCGAAATCGTGGTTTGGAATCAGACGGCGTTTCCAGACTCGGTCCAAGTTCAGGAAATTGGATTGCGCGACGCCTTCGCCGAGGTCGGTCAGGAAGCGTGCCGCGATGTGATGCGGTTTTGCGAATCCCTGATACGCTCCGTCTCGGACCGGCGTGTCGAACGTGTAGTAAAGTTCCGTGTTCCAGATCGGTTTGTTTCTGTCGCCCGCTTCGGCGAAGAGCTGGCGGAACTCCGCAATCATTGCATCCGCCGGAGCAATGGAGCTGAGCTCACGGCTCGTGTACGGGTGAAACGAGGCGATATCCATGTATTTTGCTCCGCCCGCCTGAAGCATCTCCTTCACGAACTGTCCGGTCTTCACGCCGAAATCTTCCGTAACGGAGAGCCCGACGACACGTGCGTCCGGATCGGCGGCTTTGATCTCTTCATAAGTCGCTTTCATGAACGGGAAATAGCTTTTTGCGCTCATGACGCCGTTTGGTTCATTGAAGAGCTCGTAGTAGCGGATTTTCCCTTTTGCGTGCGTCGCAACATTGCGGACATATGCGCGCCAGAGTTCGAGCGGCGGAAGAAAGACGCGTCCTTTGACCGAAGCCCAGTTGTACGGAGCATATTCGGCTTCCTTGCAGAGCGGGTCGAGCCAGTCCGGCCATTTTTTGCCCCACCAGAGAACCTGATCCGGTTTGGGACGCAGAAAGTTGATGCGTCCGAGACATGCAAACGGTTCAATGTCATAGCGCCGCATGAGATCGACGCCGCGGTCGAGATGCGAGAAATCCAGTTTTCCGCGTTCTTTTTCGAGCAGATACCATGCGGTGCTTTCATAGCCGCCGTCATGTTCGCGGAGCATCCGGCATCCCATCTTTGCGAGAAGCTCCAGGCGCCGTTCGACGGGCGCGTTGAAGGTGAGATAACCGTCGGTTTTGTATTTCGGATATCCGCTGCAGTCGAGTCCTCCGTTCAGACTGACGCAGAAATCCTTGTCGAAGTTGAGTTTGGACGCTGTGTACTTTCCGACTACTGCGACGCTTCCGGGGAGAACCGCGTTTTCCGGAACGCCGGGGAGGGCGGCGTTGAGCGTGTAGCAGCCGTATTTCAGCGGAATCGCCGTGTGAAATTCGCGGATTTCTCCCGGCGCAAGCTTGACGGGGACTTCTGTCTGGCAAACATTTTTTCCCGTGGTGTCGTCCATTGCGGAAACGGTCATGGATCCTTCGAACGTTTTGGGGGTGAAGTTCGCGACTTTCGCGGTGACCGCAATGGGGGCGGCGGATTCGGAGACAACCAGATAATCCGGAGCGGAAACTGCGATTTGAACGCTGTCGTACGGAGTCGATTTTGTTTCGAAAAGCTCAAAGGAATCAAACGAGAAATCCGCAACGGGGTTCTCCTTTTGATCCTGTCCGGTCAGGAACAGATGCGCGAACCCGTCGGTGCGGCGGGCTGAGTTGAATTTGAATTCGATGTTTTGCCACTCGGTTCCGAGCGTAAAAGTCTTTGCGAATCCGTTCCAGTCGAGTTTCCCGTTCCGCAGGGAGACGCGGGAGATGTTGATCCGGAGGGGTTGTCCGGCGACGCTGCATTTCGCCTTGAAACGGAGCGTGTAATCCGTGTCCGGTTTCAGCGGAAACTCTTTGAGATAGAGTTCGAAGCGTTCGGCGAAGGGAGAGCGGACGAGCAGGAATTTCGCGCCCTTTTTCCCCGCCGTTTCGAGCGGAGTGTAGACGAGTTTCGGGTTTGTGTCCGGACGCAGAATGGTGCGGCAGGCGTAGCCGTCGGTTCCGAGCTCCAGTTCCCCGTTGAAAATGAGATTTTGCGCGGAAAGCGAGAATGCCGCGAGAGAGAGAAGCGTGAGGAGTTTTTTCATGTCAGAATCCGATCCAGTTGTAGTAGGCTTCCGTGCCGTACTGTTTGATTTTGATAGTCGTCTTATAGGAACGGGAACTTACATGCCCGTCGCCGAACAGAAAGTTGGAACGTCCGTCATGCGGAGCGCCGTACTTTACAAGATCCAGGCGCTTTGAGTCGTTCACATAGTAGTCCTGCGAAATCCGCGGGGAGGTCTTGGCCCCGCTCTGGTCCAGCGTGCCGCGGATGGAGGCGTACTGGTTTTCAACCGGTTTCCCCGTGGTCATGATCGCGACATTGCTGCTGAGTTCAAATGGACGGAACGGGAGCCAGTACGGGCTTTCATCCAGCTTCTTTGCGAAGTAGGCGCTGCCTTTGACTTGCGCCGTGTAATTCCCTGCCGCATACCAGATGCTCTGCTCGATGGTGAAGAGATAGCTGTTGCCGTAGCTCACGCCCGGTGCGCTCGGCGCGACGACATCGTAGCCGGGACAGAACCAGACGCCGCTTTGCGTATACATCGGTTTTGCTCGGTTCGAGCCTGTCTGAAGCGGACGGTTCAGATAGGAGCCGATCCGGTCTTCCAGATAGAGGCCTTCGCTTCCGTTGTCGACGACCGACGGGTAATAATCCTGGGAATCTCCAGCGTACAGAATCAGTGCGGAGCCGATCTGTTTGACATTGGAGGCGCAGGAGATCTCTCTGGCCTTGTCTCTCGCCCTGGTGAGCGCAGGCAGAAGCAGCCCCGCAAGGATAGCGATGACGGAAATTACCACAAGGAGCTCTACAAGCGTGAATCTGTTGAATTTACGTTTGCAGCATGAATTGTTTTTTCTGTTCCGGTGATGTTTCATGGAGTTGCCTGCCTTTCGTTGCGCGTCCTGCCGGATGAAGATCCGGCAGGACGGGACGGTTTATTTTTTGATTAAGCGGAACGGCGCTCCGGAGAAGGGGGCGAGTTCGGGAAGCTCTTTTTCCAGTTTCCAGCCGTCCGCGATTTCGAATTCCGGCCGGATCGGAACTGCGCTGTTGTTGACCGCAACGCAGAGACAGCGTTCCGGCGTCGCGGCGTCCGGATGCTCGGTCAGAGTGACGAGCGGATTTCCCGTGCGGACAAGGCGTTTTGCAATCACATGCTGTGCAAAAGCGCGGTAGAAGCGGCGCCATTCCGGTTCCGACGTCTTGTGGAATGCGCCGGGACGGCCCGCAAGGTCCAGCTCCAGCGGAAGCGTCAGCAGGCACACCGTGCCTTTGCCGTACTTTGCCCGGATGAAGACCGGATTCCCGTCCTCTTCCGCCGCAAGGACTTCCGCATGGGTTTTGCGGAGGTTCAGACGGAACGGGGAGGGAAGGATGAATGTTTCGTTTCTGAATTTCACGCGGGCGGGAGCGGTCCGCGCTTCACGGCTTTCCACTTCCACTCCGAAAATGGATTCAAACGGGGAAAGTGCGCCGTCGTCCAGAGAAATGTAGAGCGTTGCGCCTTCTTTGACGCGTTCGAGCAGGGCCAGGTATTCTTCGCGGAAAATTCCGCACGCTCCGCGCAGTCCCGGAACGATGTAGAGGTCCGATTTTTCAAACGTTTCATTGACGTACTGGAAGCGGACGTCGAAACCGTTCTGTTTTGCGAGGAGAAACGCGCTCCATCCGTTGGACATCGTCTGGTCGAAGTTCTGTTCGCGGGTCAGCACGCAGACTGCGTCGCGGCGGAACGGCGGAAGATTCGCGGAAGGAAGGGCGTCGAGAAACGCACGGAAATCGCGGAAGGTTTTTGCAATCGGCTTTTCTTCGAATTCGGGAGTGAAGAATCCGAGTTCGCGTTCCCATGCGCTCCAGGAGTAGGGCGGGAAGGCGAGGTTTGACTGGTCGAATCCGCACCACCAGAGGAAATACTCCGAATTGTGCGCCCATGCGTTGAACATGGCGTTGCGGAGGAATTCGGCTTTCTCTTTTTCCGCGCAGTAGGAAGGCGCGAAGGTTCCGATCTCTTCGACTGCGCCGGGCTTGCCGGTGAGGTCGGAGTAGTAGAGCGTTTCGAAGGTCGCCTGGAATGCCGCGCGGATGGAGTTGTGGGGATCGACGCGCGCCGCAAGCTTGGAGGGCGAATGCGGATACGGATGCGAGGTCATGAGGTCGCAGAGTTCGCCCTGCGTCTGGATGGACCAGCAGTGTTCGGCCCCCGGGAGGTCTTCCCCGGGCATGATGCCGTGCATTCCGGAAGCGACGGGACGGGAGGAGTCTTCCACGCGGACCGCGGAGACGATGGCGTTTGTCCAGTCCCACGCTTCCGCCGGGTCGTTGACGGGTCCCATGCAGTTGCATTCGTTTCCAAGTTCCCAATAGCGGATTGCTTTGCAGTCCTTGAGTTCGCGGACGAAGCGGCGGACGAATTTCACCTGCCATTTGATGGAAAGCGGGCTGTTCAGCGGGTTCAGCTTTTCGAGCGCGGGGGGGACGAACAGACAGCCGCTCATCCAGCCGGTCACAAGCCCGACGACGAGTTCGAGTCCGTTCTCTTCCGCGATCTCCGCGAGACGGCGGAAACGGCGGAGCATGACGGGATCGACGCCGTCGTCGCTTCCGGTCATTTTCTGTCCTTTCATGCTGAATCCGCGCACAATGCCGCGCCATCCGGGGACGGCTTCAATCGGCTGGAAGTCGCGCCAGTTGGGGAAGACGCGGATCAGGCGGCAGCCGATTGCGGCAAGCTTGAGAAAATCCGATTCCACAACTTTTTCATCCCAAAGTTCCCACATCCGCGTTCCGGCGTGGGATGCCCAGTAATTGCATCCGATCTGCATTTCAGAAATCCTTTCGTGTAAGTTTTTTCCTCTATAATTATACTCGGTTTCCGCGAAATAGTCAATAGCCGAACTCCTCTTTGCAACTTAAAAAACACTTAAAAAACGGCGTCCGCCCTGTTCTCCGCTCTTGAAAAGGGACGGAACGGTGATATTTTACGGAAAAGGAGCGGACGAGATGAAGAAAACGAGATTGACGGATCTTGCGGCGGAACTTGGGTGTTCGGTTGCTGCGGTTTCCTATGCGCTGAACGACCGTCCCGGCGTATCTGAGAAGCTGCGGGAACGGGTGCGCGAGCTTGTCCGCGAACGGAACTACGAGCCGCTCCGTCCGCGAATAGCGGTTTTAATGACGGACGCCGGACTCTCTCTCGGTTTTTATATGTTTTCTCTGCTCAACTCTTTGCGCGGAGAGGCGAAACGGCGCGGACATCAGCTGCTGATTGTCTCTCGGAACGATCTTTCCCTGCTGGAGGACCGCATGGTCAGCGGCGCGCTTTCGCTTGATTTCATGCATGAGATCGGGCGTCTCTTTCCGAAGCTGAAAAACATGCCGCTCGTCTGCCTGAACGATCTTCCCAACACGCTTGAAAACGTCAGCACGGTTCATTCCGACGACGAAGAGGGAATCCGGCGCGCGCTGGATTATCTGGTTGATTGCGGGCACCGCCGCATCGGGCTTTTCTGTGCGGCCAGTCTTTCCGGGGATGACCGTCTGAAGCCGTTTCTTGCCTACCGGCGTTTCGGCACGGAAGTGGAACTCCATGTGGAACCGCTGGAGTTTCATCACAAATCCACTGTTGCATGCCGGATGGAAGCGATGCTGGAACACAAGGTCACCGCTATTCTCGTATCCGGGGAACGTTACGGAATGGAGGCGTACGGGGCTCTTGCGCGTCTGGGCAAACGCGTTCCGGAAGACGTCTCCGTGATCGGATGGGAGAACCCCGGTTTTTCGGAGCATCAGATTCCGCCCATGACCTCGCTGGAACAGGATTTCCGCGGCATCGCCTCCGCCGCATTCGATATGCTCGAAAAAAAAATCCGCGGGGAACAGACCGGCAACGTTTTCATTCCCTACAAGTTCCATATCCGCGGAAGCGTCCGGAATTTAAAATAAAAAACGGGACGGCTTTGCACCGTCCCGCTGTCTGTCCGCGCATCCGCGATTATTTCAAATTGAGTCTGCCGCCGGCGAGGATGATCTTGACATCCTCATCGGTGAGGTGATAGTTCAGTTTGATTTCAAACGGTGCGGCGCCGGAGGCGGGGACGACCGTTGCGGAGATCTGAGAGCCGGAGGTGAGAGCCTCGCGGATCTGGTCGATGCGGATCGTGTCGCCTTCCGCAATCTTGTCGTAGTCGGTCTTGTCCGCGAAAGTGAGGGGGACGATGCCGAAGTTGACGAGGTTTGCGGCGTGGATTCGTTCGATCGCCATTGCGATGAGGACCTTGATTCCGAGGTACATCGGGCAGATCGCGGCGTGTTCGCGGGAGGAGCCCTGACCGTAGCTGTCGCGTCCGATGATGATGCCGTGGCGTCCTGCGTCGCGCACTTTGGCGGCGCGCTGGGCAAACGTCTCTTTCCCGGCTTCATTGAAACGTTCGAAGACGACTTTTGCGTATTCGGGGATGTTGCTGCGGTGTTTCAGATGAATGCCGGCGGGCATGATGTCGTCGGTGCTGGTCTTGTCCGGAGTCTTGATGATGGCGACGCCGTCGATGGAATCCGGGAGGGGATTGTTCACCGGGGGCTTGCCGATGGTGGGCTTGCGGATGATTTCGACGCCTTCGCCGTTTTCGGGGGGAAGAATGACCATGGAGTCGTCGATCAGGAATTTTGCGGGATTTTCGACTTCGGGGTATTCAATGCCGAGTTTTCCGGCGGGGATGATGTATCCGGCGAGCGCGGCGGCGCAGGCCGTTTCGGGGCTGACGAGATAGGACTGGTCGCCCTTTGTTCCGGTTCTGCCGGGGAAGTTGCGGTTGAAGGTGCGGAGGGTGACGGTTCCGTTCGCGGGGCTCTGGCCCTGTCCGATGCACGGTCCGCAGCCGGCTTCGAGGATGCGGGCTCCGGCGGAGATGATGTCGGCGAGTGCGCCGTTGCGGGCGAGCATTTCAAGAACCTGGCGGCTGCCCGGGGCGATGGCGAGCGTGACGTCGTCGGCGATCTTGCGTCCCTTGAGCATTCCGGCAACGATCATGAGGTCGCGGTAAGAGCTGTTTGTGCAGGAGCCGATAATGACCTGACCGACTTTGATTCCCTCGAGTTCGGCGATGGATTTGATGTTGTCGGGGCTGGAGGGGCAGGCGGCGAGAGCTTCGAGCGTGTTGAGGTCGATCTTGACGACGCGGTCGTATTCCGCGTCGGGACCGGCTTCGAGACGGACCCAGTCGGCGCCGCGTCCCTGCGCGTCGAGGAATGCGCGTGTCATGTCGTCGGAGGGGAAGACGGAGCAGGTGACGCCGAGTTCCGCGCCCATGTTCGTGATGGTTGCGCGCTGGGGGACGGTGAGGGTTTCGACGCCTTCGCCGAAATATTCGACCATGCATCCGACGTTGCCTTTTGTGGAGAGGATTTCAAGCATTTTGAGGATGATGTCTTTTGCGGAAATCCAGTTGGAGAGCCTTCCGGTGAGCTCCACGCCGATGATTTTTGGGAACGCCATGCGGAAGGGCTGTCCGGCCATTGCAAGCGCGACGTCGAGTCCGCCCGCGCCGATCGCCATCATTCCGATTCCGCCTCCGGTGGGGGTGTGGGAGTCGGAGCCGAGCAGGGTTTTGCCGGGGACGCCGTAGCGTTCCAGGTGCACCTGATGACAGATTCCGTTTCCGGGACGCGAGAAGCGGACGCCTTTTGCCGCGGCGACGCTCTGGAGATAGAGGTGGTCGTTGCGGTTTTCGGGACCGTTCTGCATCATATTGTGATCGACGTAGGAGACCGAGAGCTCGGTGGCGACTTTTTTGACGCCCATCGCTTCGAGCTCGAGGTATGCCATTGTTCCGGTCGCATCCTGCGTAAGAGTCTGGTCGATGCGGATTGCAACGGGTTCGCCGGTGACTTTCGATCCGGAAACGATGTGATTGTCGAGGATCTTCTGAATCAGAGTGTTTTTAGCCATATTCGGGACAGCCTTTCGTTAAAGATGAAATCTGTAGAAGAAAAAAGCGGGTGGTTCCTTTGAGGGGAGCGCACCCGCGATTTGTACTGGACGAAACGATCAGTCGATCGGTTTGGTCTTCGGGAGTCCGCCGAGGACCTTTTCTCCGGCTTTCCAGCGGCCTTCCGCGGTCAGCATGTTGATGCGCTCGTATCTTTTCAGTACGTTTCTTCTCTTCCGGATTTTGCCGGAAGTCTTCAAGCTCGGGTGTCTGGACATATCAATAACTCCTGTTGTTAAGTTGCATGAAAACAGAATTAAAATATACTGTAGGATTCCGTTTTTTCAAGTCCCCTTTCCAATTTTCCTGATTTTTTCTTTTCTCCTTGAAAAAACGCCAGCGAGATGTAAAGTACAAAGTCAAACTACAGAGGAACATCATGCCAGAGCCAGAAATCGTCACTCCGGACAAGCAGTTCGTGCACCTGCATGTCCATACAGATTACAGCCTTCTCGACGGCGCTTCCGCCATTTCGTGGGCTACCCGCATCAAGGATAAAAAGGTGCTTGAAAAGAAAAGCGACCTTCTCAAGATGTGTCTTGAAAACCACTCCCCGGCGATTGCCATGACCGACCACGGCGTCATGGGCGGCGCAATCGAATTCTATGAGGAGATGGGCAAAGCGGGCGTCAAGCCGATTATCGGATGCGAAGTTTATGTTGCTCCGAACAGCAAACTTGAGCATGACCCCTCGGTTCCGCACATCCGCGGGTATCACCTGATTCTGCTGGCGACCAACCAGATCGGCTACGTCAACCTCTGCAAAATTGTTTCCGACGCCCAGCTGCGCGGTTTTTACTACAAGCCCAGAACCGACAAGGAGTTCCTCGCCGCGCACAGCGAAGGCCTGATCGCCATGTCCGCCTGCATCCAGGGCGAAGTCCCCCGCACATTTCTTGACAAGGGGGAGGACGCCTCCCGCAAAGCTCTTTCCCAGTACCTCGATATCTTCGGGAAGGAGAACTTCTATCTCGAAGTTCAGTACCATGGAATCGACGACCAGAAGAAGGTCAACCGCCAGCTCGTCAAATTCGCCCGCGAGTTCGAACTCCCGCTCGTCGCAACGAACGATATTCATTATGTCCGCAAGGAACATGCGCGTGCGCAGGATGTGCTCCTCTGCATCTCCACCCGCAGCCTTCTTTCCGACACCGACCGCATGACGATGATGGATCATCAGGAGTTCTATTTCAAAACCTATGATGAAATGTACGACATCTTCGGAACGGAAATTCCCGAGGCGATTCCGAACACGCTCCGCGTCGCCGAGCGCTGCGATTTCAAATTCCGCATCGACAAGACCATGGAGAACCATTACCCCGTCTACAAGGTCCCCGAGGGCGTTTCCCAGGCGGATGTCCTGCGCAAACTCTGCATTGACAATGTGAAACGGTGCTATGATTTTGAACTCGACAATCCGCCGCCGGACAAAATCGAGCTGGCCGAAACCATTCGCAAACGCATGGATTACGAGCTGAGCGTCATCATCAAAACCAAATATCCGAGCTACTTCCTTGTGGTGTGGGACTTCATCAATGCCGCAAAGAAAAAAGGCATTCCTGTCGGACTCGGGCGCGGTTCCGGCGCGGGAAGCCTTGTCGCATATCTCACCGGAATCACAAACATCGACCCGCTCCGCTACAAGCTCCTCTTCGAGCGTTTCCTGAACCCGGAACGAGTCTCTCCCCCGGACTTTGATATTGACTTCTGCGAACGCCGCCGCGAAGAGGTGATTGAGTACGTCCGCGAAAAATACGGTCGCGGTTCCGTTGCGCAGATCGCAACCTACGGCGCACTGAAGCCGAAAAACGCCATCAAGGACTGCGCCCGCGTGCTCGGCTTCCCTCCTGCCGTCGGCGACCGCATGACAAAACTTCTCCCGAACGACCCCAAGCTCACTCTTGCGAAGGCCATGGAGATTGCGGAGTTCAAAGAGTTCGTGGAACATGATGAAGACGCTCAGAAAATCTACAACGAAGCGCTTCCCGTGGAAGGACTCAACCGCACGACCGGCATTCATGCGTGCGGCGTTATCATCGGCGACATGCCGCTTGACAACGTTGTTCCGCTCCAGCGCAGCCCCGACGGTGCGCCCGTCGTGCAGTTCATCGCGCACCCGTGCGAACAGCTCGGGCTGCTCAAGATGGACTTCCTCGGCCTGCGCACGCTGACCGTGATTTCCGATGCACTTGAAAACATTCACAGAAACCGCGGAATCAAGATTGACATCGACCGCATTCCGCTGGATGACAAAGCCACATACGACCTGCTGAACCGCGGTGATACCATTGCGGTGTTCCAGCTGGAATCCGGCGGCATGCAGACCCTCTGCCGCCAGTTCGTCGTGGAAACGATTGAACACATTATCGCTCTTCTCGCCATCTACCGTCCCGGGCCGATGGAGTTCATCCCGACCTTCGTCGGCTGTAAAAAAGGACTCCAGCCGATCGTCTACGACCACCCGAAAATGGAGCCGATTCTCAAGGAGACCTACGGCATCATGCTCTATCAGGAGCAGATCATGGAGGTCGTCCAGAAGCTCGCCGGCTTCACACTCGGACACGCGGATATCGTCCGCCGCGCTATCGGCAAAAAGAAAATGGACATCATGGAGAAGGAGAAGATCAACTTCATCAAGGGCTGCAAGGAGACGAACGACATTGAGCCGGAGCTCGCAGAGCAGATCTGGGCGAAAATCAACAAATTCGCCGGTTACGGGTTCAACAAGTCCCACTCCGCCGCCTACGGAATGGTCTCCTACCGTACCGCCTATCTCAAAGCGAACTATCCGCAGGAATACATGGCCGCCGTGCTCACAAGCGAACTCGGAAACGCCGAAAAGGTCACCTTCCTGATCAACGCCTGCAAAGATATGGGCATCGCGATCCGTCCGCCGGACGTCAACAAATCCGAAACGAACTTCTCGGTCGACGGACAGAACATCGTCTTCGGTCTCGGCGCCATCAAGGGACTCGGCGAGGGCGCGTCCAACGCCATCATCTCCGAGCGCGAAAAGAACGGTCCCTATAAAGATATGGTCGAGTTCCTTGAGCGCGTTGGCGGGAACGTCAACTCAAAAGCGATTGACTCCCTTGTCCGCTGCGGCGCATTCGACTTCACCGGTTACAAACGTTCCCAGCTTCTCGCGACGATTCAGGAGGCGATCACCTGCGCCGCCACCCGCCGCAAGGACAAGGAGAGCGGTCAGGGCTCTCTCTTCGATCTGCTCGGCGGAGGCGAGGGCGAGGATTTCAACACCGTTCACATGCCCGATATTCCAGAAATCGATTCCACGGAACTGTTGAAGATGGAAAAAGCCCTGCTCGGCTTCTACGTCTCCGGGCATCCCGCACAGAAGTACGCGCACTTCTTCGACGCCTATTCCTCCATGGACACACTTTCCATTCAGGAGCATGGAAGCGCCGATGACGGTGTGATTCTCGGCGGACTCATCAAGACGGTCACCAAGAAAATCAGCAAGAAAAGCAACAAGCCTTTTGCGATTATTCAGATCGAAGACCTCAAGGGGTCTGTCGAGTGTATGGTTTTCGGCAAATCCTACGACGATTACAAGGAGCTTCTGATTCCGGAAATCCCCGTTTTTGTAACCGGTTACATCCGTCGCGGCGACGAGGAAAATTCCCCCGCCTCAATCAGCGTCAAGAGCATCGTTTCTCTGGAACAGATGATCCAGTCCCAGACCAGCCAGGTGCATCTGCATCTGTTTGAAGACGAGTGTTCGGAAGCCACGTTGAAGAACCTGAATGAGCTGCTGAGCCAGTACAAGGGCAATGTCCCTGTCGTGCTCTGCGTAAAACTGAAAAACGGTTCGACCGTGTTCGTTGAGATTGCGCGCGAATTCTATGTGACGCCCTCAATGGAGTTTACGCAGGCTGTAGCCGACCAGCTCGGCGCCGACCGCTTCCGCATCAAAGGCGCGTGTGATGTTCCGCCGCCGCAGCGCCGGTTCGTCCGCGAAGATGCGCAGAAGGAGCACGCGTAAAAGTTTTCAGAAAACGGCGGTCCCGGATCGCAAGGCGTGTCCGCCCGGCACAGATCAGAGTCTCTCCTTCTTCGGCAGAAACCCGATGAGCGGAATCAGACAGAGCATCAGAACTCCGCCGATGTAGAAGACCCACCGGATGCCGAAGTTGTAGATGATGAGCCCTCCGCAGAGCGAACTGAGGAGTGAGCCTCCGACTTTTGCGCTGGAGCTCCAGCCGAAGACCGTTCCGCGTTTCTCCGGCGGCGTGGAGCGCGACATGATAGTCAGGAAGACCGGATCGAGTCCGCCCGCAAAGAAGAAGTTGAGAAACCGCGCGCCTCCGAAAATCCAAAGCGAAGTCGCCATGCCCTGCGGGATCATCAGAAGCCCCGAAAGCAGTGTTGCCGGAATCGCGATTTTGCCCGGAGAGAAGCGGTCGCAGAGCCAGCCGAGGACGATTCCGGAGAAGACTCCCGCAACCGCCGCGCCTGCGCAGATGACGCCCGTCCAGAACGCCGCGCGATCCGGACCGTGAATCAGTTCCACTTGAATTGCAATGAACGGGTCGTCGAATTTGCGTACGAAGCCGAGGTAGACAAACAGAAAGAGCAGAATCCAGACGACGCGTCCGAAATCGGGTATCAGTTTTTTGAACGAGAAAGGCTCTTTCTCCTCCTGCGCCGGCTTGACGGGAAGCGCGTGCGGGTCGAAATCGTCCTTGACGAACAGCAGCACGATGATTCCCGCGGAGAGAAGCATTCCAGCGCCGGTGTAGAAGGCCGGAGTGTAGCCGAAGTGGTCGACGACGAGTCCGCCCGCGAGGTATCCGATCAGGTTTCCGCTCCAGAGTGCCGAGCTGAGCGTGCCGAGAGCGAACCCCTGATGTTCCTGCGGTGTCGTGCTTCCGACAAGCGTCTGCGCCGCGTTCACGGTTCCGGAGAAAATCGAGATGAGGAAACGGACGGCGACCAGCCATATCACGCCCGGTACGTATGCCATCAGCGGGAAGAGACATGCGGTCACCAGGTTTGCGCGCAGCAGCATGACGCGCCGCCCGAAGCGGTCGGCGAGCGCTCCCCAGATCGGGGTCGAAATGCAGAAGCTGAGCTGTCCGCCAAAGTAGAAAGCGGAAACCCAGAGTCCGCGTTCGCCGTCGTCCATTACTCCGAGGACATTGCGCATGTAGAGGGGGATGAACGGAATGACGGATCCGAACCCGGCAAGCGAAAGGATCTGGGAGAGCCAGACAAAGAAGAGATTCCGTTTCCAGTTTATCATGTCGGATCCTTTCGTTTCGGGGTTAAAGTAAAAAGCCCTGCACGCGGCAGGGCTTGATTGAGACGCAGAACTCTTATGCGCGCGGACGGAGCTGCGGGAAGAGGATGACGTCGCGGATGGATTCCGCACCGGTGAGGAGCATGACCAGGCGGTCGATGCCCATTCCCATGCCGCCCGTCGGGGGCATGCCGTATTCAAGCGCGGTGAGGAAGTCTTCGTCGACAGCCTGCGCCGGGTCTTTCCCGGAGAGCGTGACCTGATCCATGAAGCGCTGGCGCTGGTCGATCGGGTCGTTGAGTTCGGTGTATCCCGGGCTGATTTCCTGTCCGTTGATTTCAAGTTCGTAGACGTCGACGAGCGAGGGATCATCTTCGCATTTTCTTGCGAGGGGGACGAGTTCGGCGGGGAGACGCGTCACGAAGGTCGGCTCGATGAGGGTGTCTTCCACGAGTTTTTCGTAAATTTCGTGGGTGATTTCCAGATCGGTCCAGTCGGGGAGAACCTGTGTTCCGAGCTCTTTCGCCTTTTTGTATTTTTCTTCGCGGGAGAGTTCGAACCAGTTTTCACCGGCGACTTCCTTGACGAGGTCGCGGTATGCGGCTCTGCGCCACGGCTTGCCAAGGTCGATTTCCTTTCCGCCAGCCTTGATGACGAGCGTTCCGTTGACGCGCATTGCGACGGTCTTGATGAGGTCTTCGACGAGTTCCATCATGGTTTCGCAGTTGCCGTAAGCCTGATAGAGTTCAATAGCGGTGAATTCCGGATTGTGGCGGCGGTCCATGCCTTCGTTGCGGAAGTTGCGGTTGATTTCGTAGACTTTTTCATAGCCGCCGACGAGCAGTTTCTTGAGGGAGAGCTCGGTTGCGATGCGGAGGAACATGTCGGTGTCAAGCGCATTGTAATGGGTTTTGAACGGGTTCGCCGCCGCGCCGCCCGGGATGTACTGGAGCATCGGGGTTTCGACTTCCATGTAGCCCTTGTCGTCGAGGTATTTGCGGATCTCTTTGATGATGATGGAGCGTTTGCGGAGAACTTCGCGGCTTTCATCGTTCATGATGAGGTCGAGGTAGCGCTGGCGGTAGCGCGCTTCCATGTCGGTGAGTCCGTGGTATTTTTCGGGGAGCGGACGGAGCGACTTTGAGAGGAGCGTGCAGGCGGTCGCCTTGACGGTGATTTCTCCGGTGCGGGTCTGGAAGAGAACGCCGTCGACGCCGACGAGATCGCCGATGTCAAATTTCTTGAAGAGCTTGAAGAAGTCCTCGCCGACAGCGTCGCGCTGGACATAGATCTGCATTCTGCCGGAGGAATCTTTGACGTCGGCGAAAACGGCTTTGCCCATTGCGCGGAAGGCGGTCATGCGTCCGGCGATGCGAACTGCGGGTTCTGTTTCGGCGTCGGGAACAAAGAGAGCGCGGGCCTCGGCGGTGGAGATGGCTCCGTCAAACCGTTTTCCGAACGGTTTCAAGCCTGCTTTGGAAAATTCGTCGATCTTGGCTTTTCTCTGTTCGAAAATGTCTTCCGGCTTCTGTTCCGGAATCTGGCTGGCTGTTTGTTCTGTCATTTTATTCTTTAACTCCTGTAAAAGGTTTGAAATATTTAAAATATCACGGTTCTGCGTTTTTTTCAATCCCGTTTTCAAATTTTTATCCGCGGACTCCGGAAAAGCCTTCCCGGAGCTCTCCGCCCGGCGCGTGCGTCCTCACTGTTTTTACAGCGGATTCCGTGCGTTTTCATGAGCTCCGGAGTTCAGTTCGCATCTTTTTGCAAAAAAGATTTGCCATTGCCGGGAAACGGGTGTATATTACAAGTTCAACCACACTTAACAACAAGGTGAAAAAATGACAACGAACGTATGGGAAGATCTGAAGGCTCGCGGATTCGTCTACCAGTCGACCGACGAGAAGGCACTTGAAAAAGCTTTAGCCGACGGACCCGTTACCTATTACGTAGGCTTCGACCCGACCGGCGACAGCCTTCATGTAGGTCACCTTCTTCCCGTGATGTGCATGCGCTGGCTCCAGAAGGCCGGTCACCACCCGATCGCTCTCGTCGGAGGCGCGACCGGACTTGTCGGCGACCCCTCCGGAAAACAGGAAGCGCGCCCGATCCTCACAAAAGAGAAAGTCGCACAGAACTGTGAAGCGATCGGCAGACAGCTGCGCCGCTTCCTCCCCTATGACAACGTCATCATGGCGAACAACATCGACTGGCTCGGCGAGATGAAATATCTCGACTTCCTGCGTGACATCGGCTCCAAATTCAGCGTCAACAAAATGCTGACCGCCGAGTCCGTCAAGCTCCGCATGGAAACGGGCATTACGTTCATGGAGTTCAGCTACATGCTCCTCCAGTCTTACGATTATTATATCCTCAACCGCGATTACGGCTGCACGCTTGAGTGCGGCGGACAGGACCAGTGGGGCAACATCGCCGCCGGAATTGACCTCGTCCGCAGACTCTCCCAGAAGGAAGTCCACGGCTTCACCATGCCGCTGCTTCTCAACAGCCAGGGCAAGAAATTCGGCAAATCCGTCGGCGGCGCTGTCTGGCTCGACAAGAACAAAACTTCCGTTTTCGATTACTATCAGTTCTGGCGCAACGTCGACGACAACGACGTCAAGAAGCTCATGGGCTACTTCACCGCGCTTCCGCTCGATGAGATCGCTTCGCTCTGCGCCGCGTCGATCAACCGTGCGAAGGAGATTCTCGCATTCGAGGCAACCTCGCTTGCCCACGGTCACGAAGAGGCCGCAAAAGCGTATCTCGCGGCGTGCACCAAATTCGGTTTCGCCGACAGGGACGCCGCGATTCCGACTTCGAGCCGCATCCGGGAAGTGAAAGCCGATTCCGCCGCGGCGCTCAACGATCTGCCGACATACAAGCTTCAGCTCCCCGCCGAAGGCGTCTGGATCGTGAAGCTCCTTGCGGATTCCGGGCTTTGCAAATCCAACGGCGACGCCCGCCGTCTCGTTCAGGGCGGCGGAGCATACCTCGGAGAAAAACGCATCGACAAGGTCGACTACACGGTCACCGCGGCCGACTTCACCGACGGTTCCGTCATTCTCAAGGCGGGCAAGAAGAACATCAAGCGCATCGTTGTCGAATAAATTCTGTTCCGTGCGGGAGAATCTTCCGGAAAATTCGGATTCCGGTTTGATTTTCCCGCAGAGACAGGGTATTTTATAGAACCAATTCAAGGAGCAGAACCATTATGGCAAACGACGTCAAAGCACTGGTCATCACCGGAGTCGGACTCAACTGCGAGAAGGAAACCGCAGCCGCGTTCACCTCTTCCGGCGCAAGCGCCACACTCATTCATATCAACGATCTCCTCTCCGGCAAGGCAACCATGGAGCCGTACCAGATTCTTGCATTCATCGGCGGATTCTCGTTCGGCGACCACCTCGGCTCCGGAACGGTTTTTGCAAACAAAATCAAATTCAAACTCAAAGACGATCTCAACAAGTTTATCGAATCCGGCAAACTCGTGATCGGCATCTGCAACGGTTTCCAGACCTTGACCCGTCTCGGTCTCGTTCCCGCTCTTGATGGACAGCGCTTCACTCAGCAGGCGGCTCTCGCTCACAACGATTCCGGCGTCTTCCGTGACGACTGGGTGACCATGAAGGCAAATCCCGCCTGCAAATGTGTTTTCACCAAAGGCATTGACCTCATCCGCATGCCGATCCGCCACGGCGAAGGCAAATTTGTCGCATCGCCCGAATTCATCGACAAGATTGAAAAGAACAACCTCGTCGCTCTCCGCTACACCGACGCCGCCGGCAACAAGCCCGTCGGTTTCCCGGATAACCCGAACGGTTCGATCAACGACATCGCGGGAATCTGCGACACCACCGGACGCGTTTTCGGTCTCATGCCGCATCCCGAGGCGTTCCTCTCTCCGTTCAACGCTCCGGATTGGCAGACACAGAAGCTCGAAGGCCGTCTGCCGCAGTGGGGCGAGGGAAGAGTGATTTTCACCAACGCCGTCGATTACGTGAAGAACAATCTCTGAGATTGCCTGCCCGATGTTCAAACGGAAAGAACTGCTCTGTCTTGCGTTCGGCGTACTGCTGGGATTCGCAGTGGCCTTGATCGCCGGAGTTCTCTATCTGCGCGCAAACCTGATTCAGGAGATTCCGCTTGGACACGGCAGTTTTGAAGCTCTTGCGGCCGGAGTTCCGCGCGCGGCGAAATCCGTCGACGGCTGGAGTGCGACTTCGGCGGGCTGCAATCTTCCGCGGACCCCGGACGGGCTTCCGCTTCAGTCGTTCCGTTTCTGCAATCCCGATTATGCGCGGGAGCTGCTGGAAAACGAGACGGAACGGCGGATTGCGGCGATTCTGCCCTGCGGGATCGCCTTCTGGCGCGGAAGCGACGGCATGGTGTACGCTTCAAAGTTGAACATGCCGCTGCTGGGACGTCTTCTGGGCGGAACGCCTGCATTCGTGTTTCCGCGCCGCATTGAACCGGATCAGCGCGAGATTCTGCGGAAAATCGCGAAAAATCTGCAGAATGCGGATGATTTTTTGACTGGACAGGTTGAAAAAATCAAATAGAATGCTACTTTTAAAGGAACAAAAAACCACTCATAATAAGGAGAAATGGTAAAATGGTTAAAATTCTGCACGACAGTGATGCGGATGCATCGGTTCTGAACGGTAAGACCGTTGCCGTGATCGGTTACGGAAGCCAGGGTTCCGCCCAGGCAAACTGCATGAGAGATTCCGGTGTCAATGTCATTATCGGTTCCAGACCCGGTCCGTCCGCCGACCGCGCCGCCAACGACGGCTTCCAGGTTCTGCCCTTCGACAAGGCTGCCGAACAGGCCGACATCATCCACATCCTTCTCCCCGATGAATACCACGGTCCGGTCTACAAGGAATTCATCGCCCAGCACATGAAACCGGGCAAGACCCTCAGCTGCTCCCACGGATTCAACATCGTGTTCGGCGAGATCGTTCCCCCGGCCGGCGTCGATGTAATCATGGTCGCTCCGAAGAGCCCCGCTACCGAAGAGCGCAAGGCGTTCCTCGCCGGCTTCGGCGTCCCCGGACTCGTCGCTGTCAAGCAGAATGCTTCCGGAAATGCTCTCAAGACCGCTCTCGCGATGGCCAAAGCCATGGGCTTCACCCGCGCCGGCGTTCTCGAATGCACCTTCGAACAGGAAACCTACGAAGACCTCTTCGGCGAACAGAACGTCCTCTGCGGCGGCTGCGTTGACCTGATGAAATATGGTTTCGAGACCCTCGTCGAAGCCGGATATCCCCCGGAAATGGCTTACTTCGAGTGCATTCACGAACTCAAGCTCATCGTCGACCTCATCTACGAGGGCGGCATCCAGAAGATGAACAAAGTCATCTCCAACACCGCTGAGTTCGGTGAATATTTCAACGGTCCCAGAATCATCACCCCGGATGTCAAAGAGCGCATGAAAGAATCTCTCAAGCGCATCGAATCCGGCGAATTCGCAAAGGAATTCCTCAAGATGATCCGCGAAGGCAAAGGCGAACTCCTCAAGGCAAAACGCGAAGAGCTCGGCAAGCACATCGCCGAGACCACCGGAGCCAAGATCCGCGCTCTCTTTGAACGCAAGGCCAAATAATCGGCTTCCGCATTCAGACCTGAAAGGCCGGCGCAGCAATGCGCCGGTTTTTTTTCACCGTTCACCCTCCTCCTTTTTCATGATCATCCGCGACAAGTCGTTCTACCGCACCTTCTTCGGGTTCTTCCTCATTCTGGTGTTCCAGAACATCATCCGCTTCGCCGTCAATCTGACCGACAACGTCATGCTCGGCTCCTACAGCGAAGCCGCGCTCGCGGGCGCAACCGCCGTCAACCATCTGCAGTTCGTGCTCCAGCAGGCGGTCATGGGGATCGGAAACGGACTTGTCATTCTCGGCACGCAGTACTGGGGGCAGAACCGTCCGGAGCCGATCCGCCGCCTTTCGTCGATCGGCATGTGGTTCGGTATCGCTGCCGGCGTCATCCTCTTCCTCGCGACCTGGCTCTTCCCGCGTCCGCTGATGCAGCTTTTCACGTATGATGAGACGATCATTGCGGAGGGTATGAGGTATCTTGAAACGATCCGCTGGTCCTACCTCTTCTTTGTGATCTGCGTCATTCTGACCGAAACTCTGCGCGCGGTCGAGGTCGTCCGCATTTCGCTCTACGTGGCGCTTGTCGGTCTTGTTGCAAACTTCGGAATCAACTTCGTCCTGATTTTCGGACGTTTCGGTTTTCCCGAACTCGGAATACACGGCGCGGGAATCGGAACCCTGACGGCGCGCATCCTGGAGCTCCTGACCGTGCTTTTCTTCCTCTGGAAGAAGGGCGGCATACTGAAACTCAACTTCCTTGCATACTTCCACATCGACCGCGTGCTGCTGCGCGATTTCGTCCGTGTTTCCATGCCGCTGATCATTGTTTCGGTGCTCTGGGGACTTTCCACCGCCGCGCAGACGATGATACTCGGACACCTTGACTCCATCGCGATTGCCGCCAACAGCGCCGCGAGCGCGCTTTATCTGACTTTGAAAGTCGCGATGATCGGTTCCTGCTCCGCCGCTTCCATCATGATCGGCAAGGCGATCGGACAGGGGCGGATTGAGGTCGTCAAGGATTACGCGCAGACTCTCCAGCTGATCTTCATCATTCTCGGAGTGATCTGCGGCGCGGTGCTCTACACGTTCCGCGGACCGTTCCTGAGTCTTTACAATCTCTCGCCGGAAACCCTGAGGCTGAGTTATGATTTCCTGCTGATACTGAGCATTACGGGCGTCGGGACGTCCTATCAGATGCCGACGAACAGCGGCATCATCAGCGGCGGAGGCGATACGCGTTACATCATGTTCCTCGACATTGTCAGCATCTGGGGAATTGTGCTGCCTGTTTCGGCTCTTGGCGCGTTTGTTTTCGGCTGGAGCCCGTTTGCTGTGATGATTGCGCTGAACAGCGACCAGGTGTTCAAGTGCGTTCCCGCGTTCATCAAGGTCCGGACGAACACATGGATTAAGAAACTGACGCGGGCGGACGTATGACGGAGGATGAGTGGCGGATTCTGAAAGCGCGTCTGGCGCAGTCGAAGTTCCGTTCGCGCTTCCGTCTTTCTCCGCGGGATCTGCAGTATCTTGCCGAGCGCGGTTTCGACACGGTCGCCGCGCAGTGCGCGACGTTCGTCCGGACCCGTTTAGCGCCTGCGGAGCCCCCGAATGACGGACGCCAGACGCCGATGCGCGGTCATCCTTGTTTCCCCGCCCAGCACGCGACCGGCTGCTGCTGTCGCGGCTGTCTTTTCAAATGGCACGGCATTCCCCCGGGCCGTCCGCTTTCGGAACAGGAGATAGACCGGATTGCGGAGATTCTGATGTTCTGGATTCGCGATCATTCCGCCGGAGTCTCCTCGCTCCCCCGCACCCCGGATTTGTTTGGCGGTCAGTAATCGTTACTCTTCCGCCAGTTCATTGAGTTCTGCGAGAAAACGCTCCGCGAGCGCGGCGGCGTCCCCGGAACTGCGGACGGATTCGGCGTAAATGCGGATGACCGGTTCCGTGTTCGACTGGCGCACAAGCACCCAGGAATCCTTGAATTCGATGCGGACTCCGTCGAGAAGAAGCGGTTCGCGGTCGGCATAGCGTTTCGCAACCGCGCGGAGCGCCTGATTCGCTCCCTGCGCGCTGCACGGCAGCTTGCGGACCGCTGAACAGTAATGCGACATGCCCGACATGATTTCCGAAACCGTTTTCCGGCTGAGCGCAAGTTCCTCAAGAGTCAGCGCCATCGCGGAAAAACTGTCACGGCAGGGATGAACTTCCGACCAGAGGATGCCGCCGCTTCCGCCTTCACAGCCGAACACCGCGCCGCGCCGGCGCATCTCCTCCGCAACGTTCACTTCGCCGACTTTGGAATAGAATACGGGAACGTCAAAGCGGGCGGCAAGATCGCCGAGCGCTTTTGTCGTCTGGATGTTCGCAACCACAGGCCCCCGGTTGCGCTGCAGAACCCGGAGCGCCGGAATCAGGGTGGAATACTGCTCGCCGAGGGCGCGGCCGCGTTCGTCAACCAGCGAAATGCGGTCGCCGTCCGGATCCTGCGCAAAACCGGCTGCGCAGCCGTTGGCGGTCACCGTTTCGCAAAGCTTCTCCAAGTTTGCCGCAACAGGTTCCGGCGGACGGCGGAAAAGACCGTCCTTCTCATCGAAAAGCGGAACGACTTCGCAGCCGAGCGACTCCAGAAACTCTTTTGTGCAATAGGCGCCGACGCCGTTGCAGCAATCCGCGGCGACTTTCAGTTTCGCGGCGCGGATTGCGTCAACGTCGATACGGGAGCGGATCCGGTCCGCATGAATTTTGAATGCGTCGTCAATGACCCCGATGCTCCGGTAGTCGGATTCTTCCACGGCGCCGTCCTGCGGCTGGTTGTACGTGTCAAGCAGAGCGTTCATGCCGCTTTCGGAGAGGAAAAAGGCGGAGGAATCAATGAATTTGAGAGCGTTCCATTCGGACGGGTTGTGGCTGGCTGTGATGGCGACCGCCCCCGCCGCATCGTAGTGGCGGACGACGATCTGAAGAGTCGGCGTAGGCACGATTCCCGCAAGCAGAACATCCGCTCCGGAGGCAAGAAGGCCGGCGGCGACCGCGTTTTCAATCATCACTCCGCTGGGACGCGTGTCGCGTCCGACGATGATACAGCCGCGTCCGGAAAAGTTGCCGAACGACGCCGCGAAATCCGCCGCGAGGGCGGGGGAGAGAGTTTCGCCGACGATGCCGCGGACTCCGCTGACGCCGACTTTCAGATTTCTGCGGACCGGTCTCATTCCGCCACCAGCCTTTCCACTGCGGCGCGGATGTGCATCAGCTTTGCGGTCGCGTCGCTCTGTTTTTTCCATTCCGTAATGATGCGCAAAATCGGTTCGGTCATGGACATGCGGACATGGAGCCAGCCGTCGGGCCAGTCGAACCGCAGTCCGTCCTCTTCCGTGAGTTTCGCATCGGGGAATACCGTGCGCAGGGCGCGCAGAACCGCATAGGCTTTGAACGAGTGGCACGGAAGCGAAACTTTGGTGATGTGCCAGCGCGGCAGTCCGCCCGCAAGTTCCGAGGAGCTCTGATTGCGCAGAGCCATTGTTTCGAGCGTCAGGAGCATGGCGGCGAATCCGTCGAATCCGTGAGTGCCGGAGGAGGCGACCGTTACGCCGCCGGAACCGTCGCCAGCGAGAACGGCACCGCGTTCAAACATCAGTTCGAGCGTGAAAGCCTCGCCGGTCTGTCCCTTGCAGACGGTCCCTCCGTATTTTTCCGCGACCATGTCGAGCGTTTTCGTGGAGCACCAGTTGGTCGCGATTTTTGCTCCGCGCGGAAGTTTGGAAAGGACGTTGTCGGCGGCGAGGGGGAAGGTGTATTCTTCGGAGAGCGTTTCGCCGGAATCCGTGACAACCGCCGTGCGTCCGACATCGCTGCTGAATACGAATCCGATATCCGCCCGGAGCGGCTTCATGATGGATTTGACCTGGGCGGAACTGCGCGGGCGCGGTTCGGGGTCATGCGGCAGCGAGCCCGAGAGCAGATCGTTGATCGGCACCAGATCAAGCCCGAAGCGGTCTGCGAGCAGATGACTGAGAACGGAGCCCGAACCGTTGCAGAAATCCGCAACCACGCGGAACTTCCGGGATGCGATGGCGTCGGCGTTGACCAGCTTTGCAAGATCTTCCACGTAATCAAGCGCGATCTGCTGCGGTGCAACGGTGATTCTTCCCGTGTGGTTCCAGTCGGCGGAGCGGAAGACTCCGCCGTGGTAGATGTCGAGCATTTCCTGCGACTGGAGCGGAGTGAGGCAGGTGCCGCGCTTGGAGAACGGCATGACTGCGTTCCAGCCGCCCTGATGGTGTCCTCCGCCAATGAGCATGGCTCCGTCCAGACCCAGTTTTTTTACGGCAAAATGGAGAACCGGAGCGGGGCGGATTCCGAAGTCGACGACATTGCAGCCCGTCGCGAGAAGCCCGGCGAAACATGCGGATTTGAACATCGGCGACGAGGTGCGGGTGTCGATTGCCACGCCGACCGTTCCGCCGTCGAGCCAAGTCCCGAATGCCGAAGCGTATTTGATTGCGAGCTGAGCGGTCAGCGCCGAACCGACCGCACCGCGGATTCCGGATGGACCCAGCCTCAAAAATCTCATTTTCTGTCTCCTTGTCTGACACCGTAATATAGTTTAAAAGCGCGCGCGGGTCAAATCGAAAAGAAAAAATTTGCTTTTTTTGCGGAATGGTGTAAAATACCAGTAGGAAACTTCAATTCAAACGAAAGGATGTACGTATGAAACCTTCAATGCTTGCAATCTCCGGAGCCGCGCTTCTGTTTGCGGGAGCCTCGCTTTCCGCACAGCCGCCGCGTCCGCCGCAGCCTGGTCGTCCGGATGTCCGTCCGGCGCAGCCGGCGAAACCGCAGCCGCCGCGTCCGCCGCAGCCTGGTCGTCCGGATGTCCGTCCGGCGCAGCCGGCGAAACCGCAGCCGCCGCGTCCGAATCAGTGGAATCAGCCTGGTAAGCCGAAGCCGATGCCGAAGCCTGTGAAACCCGCGCCGAAACCGATGCCGAAGCCGCACCGTGACGTCCGTCCGCTTCCACCGCCACCTCCGAAACCGATGCCGAAGCCGCACCGTGACGTCCGTCCGCTTCCACCGCCACCGCCGAAACCGATGCCGAAGCCGCACCATGATGTCCGCCCCGGTCAGCCCGGCCGTCCGGACATGCGTCCGCTTCCACCGCCACCGCCGAAACCGGAGCCGCCGAGAAAGCGCAGCTGGTGGAGATTCTGGTAATTTCCGCTTTCCTTCAGAAAGCAACAACAAAAAAAACGGCCCCCCGGACGGGGAGCCGTTTTTTGTTGTCCGCTGAATCGGAATGTCACTTCGGAGTATTGCTCGGGTCTTTCGGACAGGTTTTGCCGGAAGGACACGGCATCGTGCCGTTTTTGAGTTTTTCCAGGCATTGCGCCTGAGTTGCCGAGTCGCATTTCTTCATGTGCTTCATGCAGTCCTTGCACTGCGACTTGTCCGCACAGACGCATTTTCCGTCCTTGACGCAGGGCGAGGCCGGATCATTTGCACAGCCATCGGTGTAGGCGACCGATTCGATGACGACGATTGCTTCACCGTCCTGCGGATTCTCCGCCGGAGCGTTTGCCTTGTTCGCCGCATCCGCCGCCATGGCCATGCAGACTGTTCCGAGTGAGACGATTCCGATGATTGCGAGTGTTGTGAGCTTGTTCATTTTCAGAACTCCTTTTGTTTTCGGAATTCCGTTTTGGAATTCCCCCCAGAGAATTAAAATAGCACGGATTTTCCTGTTGACAAGCGGGGAAAATGCCTCTGTCTCACATCCGTTTGCATGACTCCGCAGAGAAAAGTAAAAGAAAAAAATCAGCGGACATCCTTGTTTCCCGGACCGGTTTGCGTTCAGGCAAGTTTCCGTTGAAAATAAAAAAGCTCCGAGACGGAATCCCGGAGCTTTTTCCGATGGGGAGAGTCGTTTTTCAGCTTTTTACCGAACTCGCGGCGAGGACGGTTACGCCGCGTGTCATCCACTTGGAGTTTCGGACGGTCAGCAGAGAATAGACGCAGACCCAGCTCAGAGCGACCAGATTGTAAATGCCGTAGACGAACGACCAGACGGATTCGCGGAGACTGGCGCGCGACGCGTAGATCGTTGCGGGGACAAACGACCAGATCATCGTTCCGAACACGGTCCAGATCAGAAACGGCAGGGGATCCAGAACCAGCCCGATGATGCTGAACGGAATCGAAAACAGGGGGAGCAGAATCGACAGGCTCATCACGAGCAGATTGAGCTGAAGTCCGAGGAGTTCGAGGTTGAAGGGTTCAAAACGGCGCAGGAGAACTCCGAACATGATCAGATTTTCGCGGATGTCGCTGCGGGTCCAGCGGAGAAGCATCTTGCAGAGCGGACCGTAGTGTGTCGGCATCTTTGTCCACGCGATGGCGTTGCACTGGAACTCCACGCGCCAGCGTTCGCGCAGGAGCAGACTGGTGATCGCGCGGTCTTCCCCGATTCCCGAAGGTTCGCCGAGGAAGGTCTGATTGACCCATTCGTCCAGCAGCGGACGGATCGCGGAGAGGCGGTATGCGCTCAGTGCGCCCGGAGTGCAGAGAACCGAGCCGATTTTGCTTTGTGCGCAGCGGATGAATTCAAATCCGAAAACGAATGCGACGTCCAGCATCCGGGGAATGATTCCTTCTTCGAGGTTGCTTACGCGGATGCTGCCGGCAACGGCGCCGACCGACGGTCTGGCGAACGGCGCGGCAATCTTGCGCAGAGAATCGCGAGTCACTTCGGAGTCGCTGTCGATGGTGACGACGATATCGCCGTGAGCGATCCGGATTCCTTCATAAAGCGCGTGGCGTTTGCCGCGGTTGCGTTTGAAATTTCTGGCGACGATGAGCCCGGGAAACTCCTGCTCGGCTTTGCGCATCCACTCCCAGGTGTCGTCCTGCGAACCGTCGTTCACCGCGATGATTTCCAGCTTTCCCGCCGGGTAGTCGCACGCGGCGACGCTCCGCAGAGCGGTCAGAACATATTCCCCTTCATTATAGGCAGGGACGATGACGGTGCATTTCGGCAGTTCTTCATCGCTCAGTTCGGGCGCTTCGCGGTAGCTCCATGCGAGGAGGCTTTGAATCAGAAAGTATGCGAGCATCAGAATAACCGCGGCGGCTCCGAGGAGCTGAAGTCCGAATCCGGCTCCGTTGAACACGACGGCGTCCGGATTTCTCGTGAACATCAGCCAGATCGCTCCGGCGAGGGAAACTGCGGCGGCGCACCAGACGGCTGCTTTTATCGTTGATTCCAGTTTTTTTCTCATAATCTGTTGATCCTTTCGTTGTTGCAATGCTTAGTCTAGCACTGCGATATGGCAGGAATATGGCGAACAGATTAAAAACTGGTGACGAAAAGATTAAAAAAAAGCAATCAGACTGAATGGAAAAAAGGCGGACCGCTCCTTCGCTGGAGCGGTCCGGACAGAACTCAGGGAATGCGTTTGAATACGGTGTTTTCCAGCAGGAACGCAAGCAGAAGCAGAATCAGCGACGCCGTGATGAACGACGGCGCAAGTTCCCGCCAGTTGACCAGCGTCTGCTGTTCAAACGAGGTCTTTTCCAGCGAATCGATCTCCTTCATTGCGGCGGCCATGCTGTCGGAATCTTCCGCTTTGTAGTAGCGGCCGCCCGAGTCGGCGGCGATCTGCTGAAGCAGCCGTTCGTCAAAATCGCTTTGAATCTGCTGATAGCTGCGTCCGGCGGACGTTTCGACCGGGGCGACGGAAACCTGCGAGCCGATGCCGACCGTGTAGACGGTGATGTCGAATGTCATTGCCATTTTCGCCGCCTGGAGCGGAGTCAGCTTGGCTTCGACGTTGTTCGAGCCGTCGGTGAACAGCACGATGATCTTGCGCCTGGCGTTCGAATCCTTCAGCCGCTGAACGGCGGAGGCGATCGGACCCGCAATGTTTGTTTTGTCGCCGATCATGCCCGCGTCAAGATTGTCGAGATTCGCAATCAGCCACGCGTGGTCGAGGGTCGGCGGACACGCCATGTAGGGCAGGGGCGCGAACGCAATCAGACCGATGCGGTCGTTCGGGCGTTCCTGAATGAACTTCGCAATCTCCGCCTTCGCGGTCTGAATTCGGTTTTTCAGTGTTCCCTTGTCGAGCGCGGAGCGGACCTGCGACATGGTGGTCATGTTTTTCGGCACGTCGACCGCCGACATGCTGCCGGACAAGTCGAGCGCGATGATGATGTCGATTCCCTCCGCTCGGCGGCGGATTTGCTCCAGTCCTTCGCGCGGACGCGCCAGCGCGATGACGAGCAGAAGCATTGCCGCCGTATGGCAGAGGAATGGAACCGCGCGCTTCCAGTTGATCCTGCGCCGGGTTCCGGAAGACGCTTTCGCCGCATTCAGCGACGGGACGCGCACGGAGGGCTGTTTCCGTTTCCATGCGAACAGCGCCGCAAGCAGAACTGGAACTGCGAGCAGAAGGAGCCAGGGATACATGAATGTCATTTGCTCTTCTCCTTTCCCTCTTTTTCCGTTGCGGCCGTTTCCCGTACGAGCGTTTCCGCTCGCGCGGCGGCCTCGTCAAATGCCATGACGTCGGCCGGAGCTTTTGCGAACTTCACCATGTCGGCGGAAGCGAGAAACTCTTTGAGAAACTCCCGCTGCGTCTGTTCCAGCGGTCCGCCCGCATGAATTTCATCCAGAAATTCGCGTGTCGTCTGGTGCTCCGCCCGCAGATGAAAACGGACTTCGAGATAGCCGCGGACAACGTCGGTGAGGCGCGTAATCGCATTTGCCGCGTTGGAGGAACCGCTGTGCAGATCGTCGCGGATCCGCGCAATCGAAGAGAGCGCGGAGGTCCACGGCGGAACGGTGGAACGGCGGGCGTGACGGCGGTACAGCATGTACCAGAACGCCGCGAAAATCAGCACCGCCGCAATTGCGCCGAGAGTCCACTTCATCGAAACTCTTTCCGGCGGAACGGGATGTTCGATGCGCCCGGCGATTCCGGGCGTTTCGTCCGCCGCAACGGCGAGCGCTTTTGCCGTGAAGGCGGGAAGCGCGAGATTGAGTTCCTGCTTTTTCTCCGCTCCTCCCTCGATTTGCACGGTGATGGATCCGGGCGGGATTTCGCCCGGACGGTAGGCGAGAACGGTTGCGTTCAGTTTCCAGACGACGAATCCCCAACCGGTTTTGATGCGTTCAAACGAAGGCGTGCCGACAAGCTGGGAGTTCTTGCCCGGCTGAACGGCAAGTTCTGTCAGCGCGCGTCCCCACGGGGCGCGGATTTCCGCGGAAACGCCGACGGTCGAGCCGATGGGAATATCGCGAGCGGCGGTCAGCTCCGCGGATTTTGCTATTTCTGCGCGGTCGGCGGAGTGAGCGCATTGACGGTATTTGACCGCGGCTGCGATTCCGGTTCCGGCGGCGCAGAGCACGAGGAGCAGAAGAAGGAGCAGCACGCCCCGTACAAATTTCTGTAAAAATGCCTGTTTGTTTTTCATTTCGTTATCCCTTCCTCAGCTTTCTGCGGCGGAAGAACGCCATCAGGGGCTTGAGAATGTCTTCGCCGCAGCGCACGTCGACGAGGTCGACTTTGGCGCGGTTGAACGTCTCCTCTTCTGCGGCGAGTTCCGCGTTGGCGTTCCGGGCGTAACGGCTGCGCTCCGCCGCGGACGAGGCGTCGAAGAAGAGCGTTTCTCCGCTTTCGGCGTCTTCGAGTTCAAGCATGGGCATCGGGGGAAGCGCGAGTTCCTCCCGGTCGAGCACGCGGACGGCGACAAGGTCGTGTTTCCGGTTCAGGAGCTTCATGGACCGCTCGTAGGGCGAGTTGTCGATGAAGTCGCTGAAGAGAAAGACGACGGCGCGTTTCTTGAGATTCCGGATGAGGGAATCCATGGCGTTTCCGATGCGGGTTTTCCGCGATTCCGGCTGGAAGGCGAGAAGTTCGCGGATCAGACGCAGCACGTGTGCGCGTCCGGAGCGCGGCGGCAGCCAGAGTTCGGTGCGGTCGGTGAAGACCAGCAGCCCGACTTTGTCGTGGTTGCGGATGGCGCTGAACGCCAGCAGAGCGGCGGTTTCGGCAACCTTTTCGCGCTTGGTTTCATCGCCCGATCCGAAGAACAGCGAAGCGGAGGCGTCGATGGCGAGAATGACGGTCAGTTCGCGTTCCTCCGCGTACTTCTTGATGTAAGGCGCGCCCATGCGGGCGGTGACGTTCCAGTCAATGTCGCGGACATCGTCTTCGGGCGTGTACTCGCGCACTTCGCTGAATTCGATGCCGCGTCCCTTGAAGACGCTGTGGTATGCTCCGCCGGTCAGGTCCTCGACGAGTTTCCTCGTGCGGATTTCAATTTTACGGACTTTTGCTATGAGATCTCTCGGCAGCATATTCCGTCTCCTTTCCGATCCGGGGGACCGGATCAAGGCGTCTTGAGCTCGTTGAGAATGCCGGTGATGATGTCATCCTGCGTCCGGTTTTCGGCTTCCGCTTCGTACGAGAGAATGATTCTGTGACGGAGCACATCGTGCGCGACGCTCTTGACGTCCTGCGGAACCACATAGGCGCGTCCCTCCATGAACGCCATGGCTTTGGCGGCGACGACGAGCGCGATTGTGGCGCGGGGCGAGGCCCCGACTTCGACCATCGGCGCGATGTCGTCGAGTTTTGCTCCGGACTGCCGCTGCGAGAGTTCGGAGCGGTGGTTCGGACGGGTTGCCCAGACGATATCGAGGATGTAATCAAGAATTTTCTCGTCCATGTAGATTTTGTCGACCCATTTGCGGGCGTTCGCGATATCTTCGAGTTTCGCGACGGGCATGGCGTGCGGCATGCACTCGGGATGTCCCATCCGCTCCGCGACAAGGCGTTCCTCTTCGCGGTTCGGGTAGTCGATTTTCAGCTTGAATATGAAACGGTCGATCTGTGCTTCCGGCAGCGGGTAGGTTCCCTCCTGCTCGATCGGGTTCTGCGTTGCGAGAACGAGGAACGGTTCGGGCATTTTGAGCGTTGTTCCGGCGACGGTCGCCTGTTTTTCCTGCATGCACTCCAGCAGGGCGCTCTGCACTTTTGCGGGCGCGCGGTTGATTTCATCCGCGAGGACGATGTTTGCAAAAACGGGTCCCTGTTTGACCGCGAAAGTGTGTTCCTGCGGATTGTAGATGTTTGTTCCGACAACGTCGGCGGGCAGCAGGTCGGGTGTGAACTGAATTCGCGCGAACTTGCCGTTCAGACTCTGTGCAAGGGTTTTGACCGCGAGGGTCTTGGCAAGCCCGGGGAGCCCTTCCAGCAGAACGTGTCCATCCGCGAGCATGGCGGCGATCAGCCGGTCGATCAGCTCGCTCTGGCCGGCGACGATGCGGCTCATTTCCGTTTTCAGCGGACGGATGAACGCCGAGGCCTCCACAATATCTCTCTGAAGTTTCTGTAAATCTTCCTGGCTCATGATAAATTCCTCCCTTTGAGTTGCTTTGTTTCTTTATACTTAATTGAAAATGACAGCGTTTATGAAGAAAAGTTCATTTCTTTTGTCTTATTTGTCCGGGAAATTTGACTTTTCGGCAAATGCGGATTATTGTACGGAACAAATTTTTTGAGAGGGAAAAGGAAACTGTTATGATGCACCCGTTTCAATCCGGAGACCGCGTCGCGTTTTTCGGCGACAGCCTCACTCATTCGGAAAACTATATCCGCTTCATCCGCGATTATTATTTCACCCGTTTTCCTGGAATTGACCTCAAAACGTTCAACTGCGGAAATGCGGGGGGAAGCGCCTCGGATTCGCTGCTCCGTATGGATTTCGACCTGCTCAACAACAAACCCGACAAGGTGTTCGTCTTCTTCGGCATGAACGATGTCGACCGCTACGCCTACGGGGATGTCGAGATTACGGAGGAGATTTTGGAACGCCGCCGGAATGCGCTTCGCGGATATGAAGAATCCATGGAGAAAATCGTGCGCCGTCTGCGGGAGGCAAACGTTAAGGAAATAGTTCTTCTTTCTCCCACTCCGTACGAGGAAAGTGCAAAAGTCGAAGCGGAGAATCTGCGCGGAGTTCTCGGCGCGCTTCAGCTTTGCGCGGAATTCAATGAGCGTCTCGCGGAACGTTACGGCTGCGAAACGGTCGACCTGCTGAATCCGATGCTCGCAATCAACCGCGAGATGCAGAAGAGCGATCCGACAGCCTCGCTTGCCGGTCCCGACCGCGTTCATCCGACGGTTGTCGGGCAGGCCGTGATGGCGTACCTGATTCTGACTGCGCAGCGAGTCCCGTCAAATGTTTTCTGCGCGTCGCTCGGGCTCGCCGCTTCGGCGGACAACTGCGCGATTTCCGATGTCCGTCAGACAGAGGACGGAGTGGAGTTCCTGCTTGCTCCGTTCGCCATGCCGTATCCGCCGTTTGCGGAGCTGGGGCAGATCAACCGTCTGGTTCCGTTTACGCGTTCGCTTGATGCCATGCCGCTGGTTGTCCGCGGACTCGGCGCGGGACGCTGGTCGGTTGAAGTCGACGGTTCCCGCCTGACGGAGGTTTCCGCCGCTGATCTTGCCGCCGGGATTGATCTGCGTCTCCGTTCGCCGAAGTCGGAGAAAATTGATGAGCTCAACCAGCGTTACCGTCAGGAGGAGCATGTTCTGCGCGACATCGCGAAGGTGGAGTTCATGATGTTCTGCGCCAAAGTCGATCCGAAGGACTCCGCCGCCGTTCAGGCCTGGATGGAGCGCTATCTTGATGAGGTCCGCACGAAACCGTGGTTCGGTTATTACACGAATCTTTTTGCGGAGTATTACAGGCTGAAGGCGGGTGAAGCCGATTGCAGAACAGCTCTGCGCGTCATTTCCGAAGAGCTGAATGTCGACATTCAGCCCATCAGCCGGAAAATTGTGCTCCGGAAGATTGTGGATTGACCTTCAGCAGCAGCGATGCGGAGCCGACTCCGGTTTCCGCGTCGTCCATGGAAAATTCCCGGATGCGCTGAGCGTAGACATTGAACCAGCCGCGCGGTTCAAGCTCCTCGCGGAAACACCGACGCCATTCATTTCCCGCTCCGGAAAAGATTTTCAGCCGCAGACGGTTGATTCCGGCTTTCAGCGTAACGGGGAACGCCCACGGAGCAAACGCGCGGAGCCCCGAGAACTTCCCGTTCACGCTCAGTTCGCCCGCATGCAGAAGTTTGTCGAAACAGAGATAACCGCTCTGCGTCTTTTCGCATTTCAGTTCCGTCTCCAGAGTGAGAATTCCCGAGAAGTCCGGTTCATGCCAGAGCCCGTCCGCCGGCAGTCCGGTCCGGATGCTTTCCCGTTTGAAACAGGTTGATCCCGCCGCGGACATGTGCATCCGTTCGACAGCGGTGACGCTCCACTGCGGTATCCATCCGGTCCTCTGAAATTCTGCATCCGGCTGATTCCCGCGTCCCGGCATGATAATCCGCAGCGCACCGGCGGGAAGTTCGAGCGAAACAATCCCGTCCTGTTTGCGGATCGGGCAGAGTTCCGGAAGAACCGGATCAACGGTAATTTCGCGCCATTCCAGCGCGGAACGGAACCGGAACGGAACCGCTTTGTCCAGCGGATTGAAGATCATCCACGCTTTTCCTTCGCGCCGCTTGCAGGGGAGGACGCGGCAGGGCGTTTCACCATCGGACAGTTCGAGCGAAGCAAATTTTTTGAGTTCGTCATTCCAGCCGCGGAACACCGCGCATCCCCGCTGTTTCAGCCGTTTGATTCCGTCTGCTTCGCGCCGGTCGGGTTTGCCGAAATAGACGAGCGCTTCTGGAGTCCGTGTTCCTTCAAGATCGCCGAGATCCGCAAAACGCCACGGAATTGCATGACGGTCGAGTTTGTTCAGCAGTTCGTTCATGCGGTTTTCCGCCTGGAAATTGAATTCCGGCGGCGGATAATCCGGAGATGGATTTTCAGTGCGCGCGAATACCAGGACCGGCGGTTCCGTCGCGCCGACGTCGAACTGCGCGGCGATTTTCCATGCGCGGTTGAGCTCCGGCATTGCGCGCCACTGCGGAATGCGCGGCGAGAAGTCTGTGGAACAGCAGATTTTGCGTTTGCCGCGGTCGCTGTAAAGATACGGCATCGGCAGAATCCGGTTGATCCCCTGAATCAGAAGCGTGTTGACAATCCAGTTCATCTGCGAGGTTGTCAGTCCGTAGCCGTAGACATTGAAGCATTCGCAGAGCGCCTCCTTGCGCCGCGAGCGGATTGCCGCAGAGGCGGCAAGGCGGGGATAATGACAGTCGAGTCCCGGGAAAATCTGCCGCCAGATCGCATCGATTCCGGGAACGTCCAGCGGCGCGAGATAGCTCAGAATTTCTCCGTGGTCGCCCGTGAGGAAAAACGCCTCCTCGTGGTTGAAATGTCCTTCGAATTCGAGTCCGTTCCGTCTGCACCACGCCGCGAGAACGCCGGAGTAGTTTCGCGCGAAAAGTTCCGTGCAGACGCGCATGTATTTGCGCCGCGCTTCGGGGGCTCCCGGTTCTGTTCCGGTTCCTTTCCAGAGACGCGGGAGAATGTCGCGCTCAAAATCGCAGTCGTATTCTTTCCGGAAGAGCTCGCGCATGCCGCGGATGATCCGTATGCCGTCTCCGCCGGGAGAGCAGCGGAAGAACGGTTCATCGGTGAAGATGCCGCGTATCGTTTTTCCGAACTCGGAACCGAACTCGTTTTTGTAGAGTTCATGAGTCATCTGAATAAAGATTTCCGTCGTCGTGCGGTCGAACAGATCGGGGAACTCCTCGACTCTTTCTTCCACACCGTTTTCCGTACGGAAGAGGAAGCGCGCGCGGCATTCGGGATGTTGTTTTATCAGACGGTCCAGCACGCCGCCGCTCGGCCAGCCGCCTTCGTCGTAAAGCATCATGAAAAGTCCGAGTCTTTTACATTCGTCAAGCATGATATGTGCGAGTTCGAAGTAACGTTTCCCGAGATAGGCGCATTTCATGCCCTGAAAAAAATTGCATTTGCGGAAGGCGTCCGGCATGGGGTGCAGGTAGACGCAGGAGAAGCCCGCGTCCGCGATTGATTTCAGCTGTTTCCGTATGCCGTTTTCCGACGGCGTTGCGTTCCAGTACCAGAAGACTCCGGTCCCGGGCAGTCGTGCAGTTTTCATTGATTCAGCTCCGTTCATGATCATTTTTTGCTGTTATTTGAGTTGAGCGCGCGAGACTCTCCGGTAGATTCCCGGAGGCATCTGCATGATTTTTCCGAACGCTTTGGAAAAGTGGAAACGGTCGGAAAAGCCGGTTGCATCGGCGATTTCGTCGATGCTGTGCATGGAATAATGGAGTTCGCCGCAGGCGTATTCGATGCATTTGCGTGTGCGGAACTGCTGCGGCGATTCGCCGGTTTTTTCGCGGAAGAGGCGGATGAAGCTGTTTTTCGCAAGCCCGGTGCGTTCGGCAAGTTCGGTGTTGGAATATTTGCGCCGCAGATTGTTTTCAATGAATTCGCAGATGCTTTCAATGCGCGGATCGGGCATTTCGTGGAGCGTGAAAAGATCGGCGGGCAGACGGCTCATCAGAATTCCGATTATGGCGTATGCGAGCATGGTTCTGCGCTGAACGTTCTCCCATCCGTGCCCGGTCGCGATGCATTCCCGTATCAGTTTAAGCGTTTCCGGGTCGGCGGGCAGCTCAAAATGCCGTTTCGGACTCGGCAGCTTGTCGTAAATGAGAAAATGAATGTAAAAATGCGGAAACGGACGGTCCGACCACGTGGAGAATGAATACTCTTTCGGGAAGATGTAGAAGCGGTCGGGGGCGAACGGCGTCGGCGGAACCACGCTTGATTTGAAGTAGCTGCCCGGAGCGGAGTTGTAATAAAGTCTCCAGTCCGGCGGATTCGGATGGAGACGCACCCAAGGATGAATCGCCTCGTACCACCGGCACCGCGAGACCCGGAACATGCTGTTCTGAACCTCGATTTTTTCCGGCATTATTTTTTCATAAATGTTTCTTTTTGGCATATCTTGGATTCTCTTCTCCATAGGATTTTTTGTGAAAGCGAGTATAATTACATAAAACAATATAACGCGTGAAAGTGAAAAATCAAGTCCCGGAGCTTTTCTAGACCCGGAACAGAAAACAAACGAAAGGCGGCATGTCATGAAAACTTATTCGAGCAGCGGAAACAGTCTGGCTTTTAAATGCAAATCCGGAAACTTCACTATAACGCGTGAAAGTGAAAAATCAAGTCCCGGAGCTTTTCTAGACCCGGAACAGAAAACAAACGAAAGGCGGCATGTCATGAAAACTTATTCGAGCAGCGGAAACAGTCTGGCTTTTAAATGCAAATCCGGAAACTTCACTCTTGTGGAGCTCCTCGTAACGATTGCCGTCATTGCAATCCTCGCCGGAATGCTGCTGCCCGCCCTGAACAGCGCAAAAGTAAAGGCGCAGACGATTACCTGTCTCAACAATCAGAAGCAGATCAGTCTTGCTCTGACGCAGTACACGCAGGATCACAGCTACTATCCCTGGCCGCAGGATAAAAATGGCAAAATAGACATCTGGGGCAAGCTGACCGGAAGAGATGAAAACGGCATCACCGGAACCCGCTATCTCGAAGTCATGAAAAACAATCCCGGCGTCCTGAAAATCCGCTGTCCGAACCGCATGAACCAGCGGTCTTCCGACGGCTCCGATTCCCTGATGAATTCATACGTCTTTCTCGGTACGAGCAAGAACGGCTGGACCGGATTTCTTGCGGCGACGAGCGCGGAAGTTCTTCCCGAGGGCGCGATGCGTCCGGAAAAGGTGCGCAAGCCTTCCGCCAAAATTCCGGTCATTGAGAATCAGGCGTCCAGAAACGACTCCGGAATGGGCTATATCTCCGATTACCGCTATCTTTACAACGGCGAGGGCAATAAGGATGAGGTTGAACCCGTTCACGGCAGACTTGCAACCGCGCAGTTCTATGACGGACACGCCGCAATGATCGATGTCGTTTCCGAACTGAACGCGTTCAACAACAATTCGCGCGGCTCTCAAATCTGGGAGAAATATTTCGCGACGAACAAAGACTGAAAAGGAGCCTGTCATGAAACATCTTCTCTGCTCTGCGTTTCTCACCGCTTCGCTCCTGCTCCCCGCCGGGGAGCTCCTCAACCGCAACGCCGGAATGGAGCTCGGAATCCCTGGAAAAGGCGCGCCCGGATACTTCCTCTGCGTCAACCGCGCCGCGCTCAAAACTGTTCAGGCTGCGCCCGATAAAATCTATACCTCCGTCACCGTCGGGGAGGGAAAGGACGGGCAGGGGCTGATGATCCCGGGTTATTCCGGCGTTTCGCACTGGCAGCTTGAGCTTGCCGATTTCATGCTGACCCGCGACGGCGAAGTGGAAATCTCCTTCGACGCCAAAGTCCTGCCGGACGAGAACGGAAAGCTTCAGCCGCTCCGCGCCTATTCCATCGATTTCCGCGCGTTTCCCGATCAGGATCGCGACCGCTATTATCCCATGCTGAAAGCCTTCTCCTTCCGTCCCGGAACGGAATGGAAACACTTTTCGAAACGCTTCAAAGTCAAGGCGTATACCAATTGCTACAACATCTGGGTGCTTGCTCCCTACGTCCCGAGCGGAACCACGCTCAATGCGCTCTGCCTTGACAATTTCCGCTTTGAATACGTCGACTCCGCCCCCGCACCTGTTCCGGAGGAGTACTCCGTCATTCCGGACCGCGGCGACCAGCTTTATTCGCGCGGGGACCTCGTCGCGTACACCGTCCGCGCTCGCTTGAACGACGTCCGTGAAACGGTGGAAGCGAAACTTGTGTTCAAGCGGGAATACAACGATTCCCCCGCGGCAATCGAGGCGATAACGCTCAAACGCGGAAAAGACGGAACCTATACGGGGAAAAAATCTTTTGCTCTGCGCGAGTTCGGTTCCTTTACGACCGAACTGATGATTGCGGGAAAGAAACTGCGCGGAATCGACACTTCGGTTCAAGTCATGCACCCCGCGGTAAAACACCCGTTCGGCTCGTTCGGCTGGGGACTGGGCATGAACGACGAGGGCGGTTTCCCGATCGGCCGCGCCGGAAAAGAGGGCGTTGAAAACTACTGCATCATGACAAATTCTTTCGAGCGCGAGTTCCGTCTGATGAAAGCCGCCGGAGCAAACATGATGCGCGTCTGGGCGCGCTGGCGTCTTATCGAACCCGAAGCCGGAAAGTTCACCGCCTCCCTCCTGGGACTCCAGATGGAACTGCTGAAAAAGTATGACATCGAACCGCTTTTTGTGCTCATGGGCGGACTTGTCATTCATGGTGGACAGGCGACGATGGACAAGTATCTTGCGGGGAACATCCGCGGTTCGCAATGGCCGGAACACCTCTTCCGGTATTATCATCAGTCCGAACGCAAAAACGCCGGTTCGATTCTTCCCCCGATGGATTACTATACGAAATATCTTGATTTCGTTTATAAAACCTGGGGCGGACAGGTCCGCTGCTGGGAGATGACCAACGAACCCGGCGTGTTTGGCGTTCCGGCAAAAAACTACATTGATTATCAGAAGTTCACATACGATTATCTGAAACGGAAAAATCCGGAAAACCTCCTGATCGGCAACGGCGTGACGGGCGATTTCGGCATGAACGTCGTCAAATGGTGCGACCAGCTCAACGCCGTCGACCGGAACTATGTCGATACGCTTGACGGCGTGGCGTTTCACCCCTATGCGTGCGGACTCGACTACATTCACGGCGCGCGCGGACTGTATGCGCAGTGCATCCGGAACATTCAGAACACGCTTGCGAAACCGAAACCGATGTGGTGCACCGAACTTTATTACATTCAGACCGCGCGGCGCAAGCAGATCAATCATGGACGCGACTTCAGCCGTTACGATTCCAACGACCTGCTGCGTCATTTCCTCGACGGCATTTACAATGGCGTGAAAGCCTCGCCGTCGCCCGCCGTCGACTCATTCTTTCAGACTCCGGACCGGATGGTCAATCTGCGCGGCATGACTCAGCTCGCGGCCGCGATGAATTCACTTTCGTTCCTGCTGACCGACATGGTGAATTTCCGAAAAATCGATCTCGGTTCACTCGTCCGCGCCGGAATGTTTACGGATAAATCCGGCACAAAAGCGCTCGGCTTTCTCTACGATATGCGTCCTTCGGGCAGTCTCTGGACGCCCGGCGCAGGTTCCGCTCAGCTCCTCGATCTTTACGGGAATCCGCTTGCCGCCGGAACGGTTCCGCTCGGATTTGAACCGCGCTATCTGACCGGCTCCCCCGCCGAAGTGGAACGGATGCTGAGCAAATCCGCCTTCAAGGTCGCGAACCCCGTCGAACTTTTCGGACGCTTTTTCAACGACGAGCTGTACATGGAAGCAGACAACCGCACGGGTTCCGCCGGAATCGTCGATGCTGAAGTCGGCGACCTCCCGGTCCGTTTTGCGTTCGAGAACGATCCGGAACATGCGGTAATCCGTCTGGCCGGAGTCAAAACCGCTCCCGCAAATGTGAAAACGGTTGCAAAAACTCCGGCGTACACGCTTCCCGCAACGGTGAAGCTTTCGCGCGGAACAACGGCGCATCTTTCCGCAGGGAACGGCATGCTGAAGCTCGAGCTCTCCGTCGCCGATCCGTCGGTGAAAGCCGCGGAGGGCAATTCTCTGTGGGGCGGTTCCGCCGTTGAAGTTTTTCTTGATCCGTCGCCGTTCCGCGAACTCAGCCGCGATGCGGTGAAGCCGTATCAGTATGCATTCGCCGCGGTACCCTCGAAGGGGACCGGCATGACGGCTCTTGCCATTCGCAATTCCGCGACAAAGGCGTCGCGCAAAGTCGAAAAGACGGCGGACGGCTATCGCATGGAGATTCTCATTCCGCTGGACGAACTGCCGCCCGCGGCGGTGTACGGATTCGATATCGAGATCAGCCGTCCGGGCGAAAAAACGAAAGAATCGCTGGGTGCGAACCCCGGCAATTCGTTCCGTTACCGTCTGCACTATCACCTCTTCCGTCTTCCGGAGGGCTCTCTTCCGAACGGGGATTTTTCGCAAGTCTCTTTCGGCGATCCGGCTGCATGGTGTTACGAGATCCGCAGCGGCGTTTCCTTCCGGTGCGCTCCGGAGTTCGGACGGACGGGCAACGGCATGAAAATCGAGGTTCGCAAGCCGGATGGCAGACCTGCGGTCGCCGGACAGCGTTTTAAAATCGAGCCCGGCAGATTCTCATATGGAGTCTTCCAGATTCTCGCCCGTTATGAGAATGTGCAGACGCTCAAATCCGGACGCGGTCGGAACGGCGTCCGCTTCTCGGTCGGTTTCCCGCGCGGACGTGCGGAATATGGATACGACAAGCTCAAAACGGACACGACAGGCAGTTCGGACTGGACGCTTTATCAACTCGAATTCAAGATTCCTGCGGATGCGGATTATCTGGTTCCGGAGTTCGGTTTCGGTCCCGCAACGACGGGTGCCCTTTTTGTGGATTCTGCAACATTAACCCTTTACGGAGATAAAAAATGAAAAAACTTCTTGTTCTTCCCTCGTGCGCTCTCTTCACCGTCCTTTCCGCCGCGGATTTCCGCATCGACATTGTCGGCGGCGACAACTTGTCCTTTGCTCCGGGCGAGGTGTCGGAGAATGTGACGCTTGCTCAGGCCGGCTGGCTCGGCGCGAAAAAGGATCAGCGTCTCTGCGCCCAGGCGAAAGTTTCGGACGCGTGGCGGGAATACAGTTTCTCATTCACCCCGAAGTCGAGCGGAAAAGCGACGATTCAGCTGATGAGTTCGGATGCGAAAACGTTTGTCGCGTGCGACAACATCCGAATGAGTTCCGGCATTCCGAACGGCAGTTTTGAGCAGCTCCGTCCCGACGGCACCCCCTCCGGCTGGTGGAAGATGCGCGACGCGCGTGTGGTTGTCGACGGTTCCGCCGCCGACGGCAAAAACTATGTTCTTTCCGCCCACAACGACCGCTGGACCCGTCAATTTGATTGTACTGCCGGTGTTCCGGTCACCGTCAAATTCTCCGCCCGCCAGGAAGGTAAGTGAGTCTGCTATCTCCCCTGCAAGCGTGGAGCTTGCAGGGGGAGGAAGGTTATTGTTGATAGGGGTTGTCAAGCTTCTCTTTATTTTGGTTGATGATTGCAATTAAGTCTTTAATGTAAAGTTTGATTTTATCTTTGAGGTCTGCAAAATTGTTCTTCCAATGCTTGAGTGCAAGAGATTCTGGAGTCCACATCGTTTTATCAATAGTGTTATCGGAAGCGATAATATAAACGATCCACCCATGATCGTTTGCTTTTTTTTCTATTTCATTTTCCCCGAAATCTCTTTTTAAATCTTCAGGAATTGTTAATTCTGTTTTATCTTTGTAGTATTGATGAGGTTGTGGATATGTAAAATTCTCTTGAATAAACGTGTGAAAATTGCTGAAAAATTCAACGTTTAATGTTCAGTCTTACTCTGGTATCTGTTGGGACGGACTTCAATACCTGAGAAATGCCACGTCGTATGGGGGGAGATAGAATTCCGCATTGCCGTCGACGGTCGGGGCAACCTCATAACCGCTCCAGAGCTCGCGCAAAGGGGGAAGGACGGAAAAGCCAAGATGCGATGGAGAAAGAACGATGTGACGCGGAAGCTCGCTCGTGCTGAAAACGCCGATCCAGCCGTGCGAAGAGTCGCGGCGGTCCGGTGATCTGCGGACGTCGATGTGGTGCTGGAATGAAACCCGGCGGCCGGGAATACACCAGGCGTTGCACTCAAGAACGGCAGGATGCGTGGCAAAATCAAAATCCTCCTGCGGTGTCCGGGGGAGGTCACCGCCGAAAATCAGAGGGGAACCGCTCAGCGCCATGATCGTCATCATCACACGCTTCCCTCGCGGAGTCAGACGGCTCTGGCGGATGTCCGTGGTCACCTGGAGCGCGCCAAGCGGGAGCATGTCAAGGTCGGCCCGGAGCGAATCCGAAGAGAGATCCTGAAACTCATACCAGCGCTGAAGCTTCTGAAGATTGGTCTCGTCATGGTCCCAGGCGTCCGAAGTGATGCGTACCATGTTTCCGTATTTTTCGAGCGTCTCCCAGTTCTCCCGACAGCATTCTCCTCCGGGCGAAAGACTTAGAAGAACCGGGCGCGGGACAGACGCGACGGCTTCGCCGAACAATGCCGCATGGTCCGGGTGTTCCACAACATCGTCGAGCTTGATGAAGTCAACTTCCAGCTCTTCGGTGAGATATTCGACTTCGCTTTTGTAAAAAGCGAGTGTCCCCGGGTGATCGGCTTTTGCGGCAACCCAGTATTTGCACCAGGAGCATGCGCCGTCCGGATCGTAAATGTCGCGCGCATGATACGGCGTATCTTTGACCGGTGTGTTGCGTTCGACTGCGCCGAGGGGGAGTCCGCGCATCATGTGAAGACCGAATTTGATTCCGTTTTCATGGCATCGGTCCGCGAGGGCGCGCAGACCGTGCGGGAAGTTGACGGGCGAGGGGATGTAGCGTCCGAACTCATCCAGATTCAGCGTGCGGAACTGTCCGGCGGCGATGCGCTGCTCGTGCAGTTTCTGGTCGCCGTCCGCATACCAGCCGGCGTCGAGACAGAAGTATTCGTATCCGTGCGGTTTCAGTTTTTTGAGGAAGATTTCAAGATTTGCGAGCGCCTGTTCTTCCGTGATGCCGCCCATGTAGCAGTCGAAACTGTTCCATCCGCGCGGCGGAATTTCCGTTTTTTCGATCAGCATTTCAAGTCTCCTTGGTTTTTCCCTGTACTATAATCGCGGAGAGCGGGAGAAACAACTCTTGAACCGTTGAAAAATGTATGTTATATTATCAACTGTGAACAATATTTTTGCATGAGGGCCGACAATGTATTTTCAGAAACGAATGGGAATTTATCCGGTGAACACCTTTCTGCAGGCGAATCCGGCGGAGATGGAGGGAAGTCCGTTTTATCTCTGGCAGAGCGGGCGGACGGTCTGGTGCCGGAACTTCATGTGCACGCGCGTCGACACAGGAAAGCTGGCGGCGGAATATATCACGGACGGCGAATTCCTGTGTCAGGATGAGCAGGGCGGGCATCCGCTTCATCCGGGGGATCTTTTCCTGATGATGCCGTCTGGAAAATGCACGCTGAAGTGTCTTTCGCGGACGGGCGTCAAGCAGACGTTCGGTTTTGCGGGGCCGGCGCTTGCTCCGGCGCTGGAACAGCTCGGAATCGGAATACGGATCCGGTATTTTCATCCGGAAAATCTTGCGGAATGGAAGAGGCGGAGCGAAGAGGCGCACGCTCTGCTGAAGGAGGGTGAAAGACGTGCACTTTCGTTTTTTGCGCTTGATGTTCTGCTTGCCATTTCGGATTTGTCGCGCCGCGGCGATTCTCCGAAAGAGCTGATTCATGCACTGGATTTCATTGCGCGGAACATCCGTCGCAAGACCGGGTTGCGTGAGCTCGCCGGGGAGCTGGGGATGAGCCCGGTTTCGGTGATCCGGCTTTTTGCGCGTCATCTCGGGACGACGCCCGGTGAGTACATCCGGCGGAGGCGGATCGAGACGGCGGAGGAACTGCTGCGCTCGGGCGAGTTCTCGGTGAAAGAGGTTGCCGCGGAGATGAATTATTCATCCCCGCAGTATTTTGCAACGGAGTTCCGCAAACGGCGCGGCTGTGCTCCCGGCGCGGCGAAACGCTGAGGAATTCCCTTATTTTTCCTGCTTGTACCAGTCCGGAGTAATGCCGATTTTGTTGATTTTGTAGTGGATGATGCGCTGTGAGATGCCGAGTTTGCGTGCGGCGGCGGCGACATTGCCGTTTGTGGCTTTCAGAGCATCCACAATCAGTTCGCGTTCAAACGATTCGACAAGCGTGTTGAAGTCCGCTTTCATCTCCGGGTTGATCGCGGTTCCGGAGGATTCGCCGGTCTGGAGCGAGGGGGGGAGATTGTAGCCGTGGATGACGTTGTCGGTGGAGAGCAGGACCGCGCGTTCCATGCAGTTTTCGAGTTCGCGGACGTTGCCCGGCCAGTGGTACGACATGAGCATGTTGATTGCGGGCGTGGAGATGCGGACGATGTCTTTGCCGTGCATTTTTTTGAACTTTTCGAGGAAGTGCTCCGCGAGAAGCATGATGTCGCTCCGGCGGTTGTGAAGCGACGGAAGGTGAATCGGGAACACGTTCAGGCGGTAGTAGAGGTCTTCGCGGAACTTTCCCTCCTCCATGAGCTGTTCCAGATTCCGGCTGGTCGCCGTGATGAGGCGGACGTCGACTTTGATCTCTTCGTTGCTTCCGACGCGCGAGAAGGTGCGTTCCTGGATGAAGCGCAGGAGTTTGACCTGAACCGATTGGCTGAGGTCACCGATTTCATCAAGGAAGAGTGTTCCGCCGTTTGCGGCTTCGGCGCGTCCGCAGCGGGTGCTGATCGCTCCGGTGAACGCGCCCTTTTCGTGTCCGAAGAGTTCGCTTTCGATGAGGTTGTCGGGGAGGGCGGCGCAGTTGACGCAGATGAACGGTTTGTCGCGCCGTTTGCTCTCCTGCTGGATTGCGCGGGCGACGAGTTCCTTTCCTGTTCCGGATGCGCCGCGGATGAGGACGGTTGCGTTGCTGGGGGCGACTTGGGCGATCTGAGCGTAGACTGCGCGCATGGCGCTGCAGGTTCCGATGATGCTGACGGGGCGCATGTCGCTGCCGAGCTGTTCGCGCAGACGCAGGTTTTCCGCCTGGAGTTTTTCGCGTTCTTCATGTTCCTGGAGACATGCGGCAACGGCTTCCGCGGTGATGTTGGCGACGGTTTCGAGCAGCTTCAGGTCGCGGTCAAGATCAACGCCTTCCGTAACTTCATGGTCGATGGAGAGCGTTCCGATGACTTTCTCCATGTGGATGACCGGGACGCAGATGAATGCGATGTTTTTCGTGTTTTTGCGGGCTTTGGTTTTGCCGAGGAACTCGTGGTCTTTTGAGATGTCCGGAATGACGCGGGGGAGTCCGGTCGACGCCACTTTCCCGGTGACGCCTTCGCCGACTTTGTAGGTTCCGCGCTGCATTTCTTCCTCGGTGAGTCCGTTGGAGGCTTCGATGAAAAGAGTGTCGCCGTGCATCAGTGTGAAGGTTCCGCGCAGGAGTCCCATTTCGCGGTGCAGAATATCCAGAACGGTTTTGAGCAGATTCGGGATGTTGCGTTCGTGAACAACTGTTTTGCTGATGCTGTTCAGGACGGCTATTTCAAGATTGTTTTTGTCCATATTTATCTTTATCCTCCGGAACGGTTTTAAAAACGTTACAAAAATGTAACATATTCCAAAAAAGTTTTTTTTCAAGTGCGGACATGGAAAAAGATGGAATTTTTTTCAGATGGTTATGAAAGCGGGAACGGTCCAACGGATTCGCGGACGGTAAAGACGGGAGGAACTTCCACCGGAGCGGGATGATGAGTTTCACCTTTCACCATGGTTTCGAGGAGATGGAACGCCGCCGCGGCGATTGCCGGAAAGTCCTGTCCGATCGTTGTCTGGCGCGGTGTGCGGAAACAGGATTCCGGGGTTTCGCTGGTAATGACGGAGAGATCTTCCGGAATCCGTTTTCCGAGCATGGCGAGTGTGCGGAGAACGGGTCCTTCGTATCCTTCCCCTGCAACGATGATTGCGGAACAGCGTTTTGCGAGAATTGCGCACACGGCATCGGTTACGGGGAGTGTCGGGGGCGGAAGCTCCGGTTCAATCCCGCCGAGCCCGGCGCTCTCTTCGGTGAATGCGCGGAGTCTCCGTTCGTTCGCGAGGGAGGCTTTTTCGTCCTGGAATGAAAGGAAACCGATCCGGCGGTGTCCTTTTTCTCTGAGAAATTGCAGAGCCCGGCGGATGCCGGCGCGTTCGTCGGTCAGCACGGTTCCGACTTCTTCCAGCGGATTCCCCGGGTCGTTCAGGCATACCAGCGGGATGTTTTTCAGATTTGGAAAACTTCGTCCGATGGAACGCAGAAAGTCGAACGATATTGCGCCGGAGACCATGTTTTCGCGCAGCAGGCCGGCGTCTTCGAGAGAGGAGATGAGCACACCGAATCCGCGTTTTGCCGCTTCATGCCGGAACGCGTTCAGCAATTCGAGCGTGTAGTATCCAAGCGATTGTATGCGGAGAGAGGGGAGAATCAGGGTGATCACGCCTGTTTTGCGCTGCAGAGCCGGACGGTATCCGAGGCTGCGTGCGACCTCCGTGATGTGTTCTCCCGTTCTGCGCGAGACGCCGGGCTGTCCGTTCAACCAGCGCGAAACGCTCGCAGTCGAGGTTCCCGCCTCTCTAGCCACATCTCGAATGTTTACCGTTTTCATGATGGAATCCTCCGTTTCTGAAAAATAGTGCGCTTTCCCGGTTTTTCAAGCGTTGTTGCGTATTTTGTTTCGTCTGTTTCAATCTTTTGCGCTGCAGGGCGGGGAAAATGGATTGAAGATTGTACATGTGCCGCGTATTTTATCTTGCGGCAGACTTCTGCGGATGAGAGAAAGAAACGTCTGCAGTGTGTTTGAAAACGGAAAACGGCAGAGATGGACAAAGAAAGGATGGAAAATGAAAGAGTGGGCAGGAAAATGGATTGCGCATCCGTTGTCGCATATCCCGGTGGAATCAAAACCGCAGGTGGAGGAGGGGGAGCGGAATGCGCATTACCTCTTCCGGCACGAATTCGAGCTTGAGAAAGTTCCGGAAAAAGCGGAGATGTCGCTGACCGGGGCGACGTGGTACCGTATCTGGATCAACGGGGCGTTTGTGGAACACGGTCCGATCCAGAGTCAGGCGTATTACAAGTTTTACAATGTCCGCGATGTAAAAACGTTTCTGCGCCCCGGACGCAACACGGTTGCCGTGGAGATTTACAGCACAGGCAAGATGTTCCAGGCGGCGCTGCTGCTGGAAATCCGGGATGAAACGGGACGTGTTCTCGAACGGAGTTCCGGCGACTGGCGCTGCATTCCCGGCGAGGCGTGGAAAAAAGACGTCTACTTTTTCGGGCCGAGCCTGTACAATCCGTGGCAGGAGATTTTCGACGCCCGCAGAATGCCGAAGGGCTGGAAGGAGTGCGGTTTTGACGATTCCTGCTGGCAGAAGGCAAAAGTGTATGTCGACTGGCGCGGAAGCGATATTCCGCCCGCGGTTTCGCCGTGGCTGCGGCTGGTGGAACGCAATATTCCGTTCCTGCGCGAGGAGGTTGTTTATCCGAAATCGGTTCTGGAGTTGACGGAGTGCATCCATATCCGTTCCCTGCACCGCAATCCGGAAGATATGAGCATTTCTCTTTCGGCGCAGGGACGCAAGCCGCAAGTCTGCCGCTTTGAGAATGCGGAAAGTCTCTGCACTGCGGAGGGAACCAGTTCGGTTTCGGGATGGGGAAGCGTGCCGGGCGGAGAGGTATACGACCCGGCGATTCTGCTTGATTTCGGAATCATTATCCGCGGTTTCGCGGAACTCGAACTGGAGGGTCCCTCCGGAACCCGCATTGAAATCGGTTACGCGGAAGACCTTGTCGACGGTTGTTTCAACAACGCGATCGGTTCCGTTTACGCAGACAGCATCTTCCTTGACGGTTCGCCGGTGACCTTCCGTCCGTTCTGCTGGAAATCGTTCCGGTATCTGAAACTGCGCATTTGCGGAACTCCTCCGTATACGCTGAAAATCCACGCTCTCCGGGCAGTCTGCGAGCGCTACCCGTTCCCGAATCCGCATGCGTTCAAGACGGCGGACGCGCAGCTTCAGAAAGTCTTCGATATGTGCGCATATACAATCGACCTCTGCACGGCGGACAATATTTTTGACACTCCGTGCCGAGAGCAGGGACAGTGGATGTATGACTCGTGCGGCGTCATTCTCGACGGTCTGCTGTGGACGTTCGGCGAGACTGCGATGTGCCGCAAGTATCTGGATCAGACGGCGCATTCGATTCTGCCGACCGGAACCCTGGCTCAGCTTTCCAACTTCACGGTCGGGAACTGGAAGGTTTACACCGACTGCGGTCTGCTTTTCAATTCCGCCATGTGGGAGTACTACGAGTTCACCGGCGATGATTCGCTGCTGTTTCAGTACTATCCGGTCATGCTCATGAACATGGATTTCTACCGCGGCTATCTGAATGACGACGGACTGCTTGAGAACCTGAGTTCCGTCTTTCTGGATTGGGCTTACAATGCGAGCGAGGACGCCCGCAACGGCATTTCCGCCCCGGTCAATGCGCTGCTGTACCGCATGATGGACGACCAGGAGAAGATCTGCCGCCTGTACGGCGATTCTTTCCGCGTGAAGCAGCTTCAGTCGGAAAAAGCGAAACTCAAGGAATCGTTCTTCCGGAAATTCTGGATTGCGGAACGGTGCTGTCTTTCCGATTCCATTATCCGCGGCGTCCGTTCCGACGCCGCCAGCGAATACGCTCATGCGCTCGCCATCATGACGGGGCTTCTGGACGGCGAAGCGCGCGAGGAGGCAATTCTTCACGTGTTTGATCTGCGTGATGCTGATGTGCTTGAAGCGGAATCGTTCACCAGCGGAATCGTGATCCGGGCGCTGAACAAATGCGGACGGTTCGATCTCGGAATGCGCATCGTCCGGGAACGCTGGGGAGCGCGCTGGGCGGATCGGGGATACACTTCCACGCCTGAAAACTGGACGCTGTTTTACTGCAACGGCGATATTTCGACTCAGCATACCCACTCGCACGCCTGGAGTGCGGGCGCAAGCGCATTCTTCATGCGGGGACTGCTCGGAATTGAGATTGTGGAACCCGGCTTCCGCGCGATCCGTCTGAACCCGCAGACCCCGGATCACGACTGCGCGCTGCATCTCCTCACGCCGCGCGGGATGATCGACGCGGAATTCCGGTCCGGGAAGTGGAAAATCAGCGTACCTGACACAATTGTAATCAAAGAATAGTTCCGGAGGTTTTGCATTTCCCTGTTTTGGTGTTATATTTCCGAGAGTGTTTCATCAAAACAGGGGGTTCCGCCAATGAACATCATTATCATCGAGGATGACGCCAAGACGGCCGCGTTCGTTTCCAAGGGGCTGGAGCAGGCAGGTTTCAATACGGTTGTCGCATCGGATGGCGTCGAAGGACTTTTTAAGCTCCAGACCGGAGAATTCGACATTGCGATCGTCGATATCATGCTCCCCGGCATGGACGGGTTCACGATTATTCAGAAGCTGCGCGAATCGCGCATCAAGACGCCTGTCATCGTGCTCAGCGCAAAAAATTCCGTGGAAGACAAGGTGCGCGGACTTCAGGCGGGCGGAGATGATTATCTGGCCAAGCCGTTTTCATTCTCCGAGCTTCTCGCCCGCATCCAGGCGCTGCTGCGCCGCGCGTCGAATCAGACCGAGCCGACAACGCTGACGTTCGCCGACCTCACGATCGACCTGCTCGGACACAAGGTTTACCGCGCCGGACAGCGCATCGACATTCAGCCGCAGGAGTACATGCTCCTCGAATACCTCATGCGCAATGCCGGACGCATCGTTTCCAAAACCATGATCATCGAACATGTCTGGGAGTACAATTTCGACCCGCAGACCAACATCGTCGAAACCCGCATGTGCCGTCTGCGCGAAAAGATCGACAAACCGTTTGAACGCAAACTCATCCACACGGTGCGCGGTTTCGGCTATGTCATGGAGTAAGTTCACATTCCTGGGGACCGTCAAGTTCCGTGTGACCCTCTGGTTCGCGGTGCTCTTCATCCTCTCCTCCTTCTTCTGCTTTCTGCTGACGTTTGTCTACCAGAAGCGGTATCTGGATGCGCGTCTTGACCAGACCCTGCAGGAACTCGCGAGCGCGATCCGCATCGATTATCTCGCCGGCGGCCGCGGCAAGCGGCTCGGACGCGAACTGCCGCTTGCGCAGATCCCGCGGGAACACTACAACGCCTGTTATGAAAAATTCCCCGCGCTCCGGCCTCTTGTCGCGTTTGCGAATCCCTCGTTCGGCCAGATTCACTACAACCTCATCGGCGCGGCGAACGGCGAACTCTATCTGCTGCGTTACGACGGCGCATCGCTCTACACGCACCGCATCAACAAGAAAGCGAATCTTTCGGCACTGAAAAAGACCGTTTACGACAATGTTCTCAATGCGGGAAGCCAGAACCTGTTCTATCTGGTGACGGCGGCGAACGGCGAAACGATTGCGGAGTCTTCAAACATGGAATTCTTCCGCGTTCCGCTTCAGCGCATGGAACCCGCGCCGTTCGTCAACCTCGAAACGATCGACGGGACTTTCCGCGTCATTACCACTGCCCTGTACGATGGCACGACCGTTCAGATCGGGCATACCGCGCGTCAGATCCGCGAAAATCTGGAGGAGTTCGCCCTGCTGTTCTGGGTGGTGACGGGCTGCATTCTCCTGCCGGGCGTCGTCTGCGGGTGGCTGATCGCGCGGCGTTTCGTTTCGGGCATCAGCCGGATCGGCGTCGCCGCAAAGAAGATTGCCGCGGGGGACTTCTCCCAGCGCGTCGCCCTCAAGCACGACGGCGCGGAGATCGACTCCTTCGTTTCCGTCTTCAACGCCATGACGGCGAATACGGAGCATCTGCTCACCGAACTGCGGGATGTGACGGACAATGTCGCGCACGATCTTCGCACGCCGCTGACCCGCATCCGCACGATTGCGGAAATCACGATCAGCGGTCCGCGCGACCTCTCCAGCTACCGCGACGCCATCGCCAACATCGCGGAGGATTGCTCCGACATGATCTCCATGATCAACTCCATGCTCGAAATCACCCGGATTGAAAATCGTTTCGAGCATCTGAAAAAAGAGAATTTCTCGCTCTCCGAACAGCTTCGCCAGGCCTACGACCTCTACTCCATGCAGGCGGAGGAGAATGGACAGATCTTCACGCTTGCGCTTCCCGGGAACGACGTCATGCTTTATGCGGACAAACTCAAAATTCAGCGCGTCGTCTCCAACCTGGTGGACAATGCCCTGAAGTTCACGCCGGAGGGCGGGCGTGTGGAACTGGCCCTTTTCGATGAAAAAGACGCCGTCGTTTTCCGGATCGCCGATTCGGGAACCGGAATTTCCGACGAGGACAAAAAACATATTTTCGAGCGCTTCTTCCGCGCCGACGCCAGCCGGACCCGTCCGGGGAACGGTCTCGGACTCTCCATGGTTCACGCGATTGTCATTGCGCACGACGCCACTATCACAGTAACCGACACTCCCGGCGGCGGAACAACGTTCTCCATCCGTTTTCCGCGCCGGAGCACCTGAGGAGTTAAATGTATGGATATGATCCTGAACCGTCCTGAAACCGTCGCCGATCTCCCTTCTCCGCTTGCCGGATGCAAAAACGCGGCGGACTGGCATAACGTCCGCCGCCCGGCGATTCTCCGTCTTCTGGAGGAAAAACTGTTCGGAGAAATTCCGCCGCGCCCCGCGTCGGTCCGTTTTGAAATCAAGCGCGAAAAGCACGATTCCTTCGACGGTCTCGCCACGCGCCGTGAAGTGGTGATTCATCTGGAAAACAACGGAGTCGAACACACTGCGGAGGCCCTGTGGTATCTGCCGAATCACCGCCCGGGACGCATTCCCGCAATCGTCGGACTCAACTTCAAGGGCAATGCCGCCGCGAGCACCGAAACGGACATCCCCGCTGATTCGACCGAGTTCAAGCCCGGCGAGCAGGCGCACCGCTGGCAGTTCCCGATGCTCCTCAAAGCCGGATATTCTGTCGTCACCGCTCCGCGCAATAGTTTCTTCGAGGACAGTGGCGCCGGACGCGCCGGAAGCGTTTTCCGTCTGTTTCATCCCGCATCGGAGCTGACGGAGGGGAACCGTTCCCTGACCGCGATCAGCGCGTGGGCGTTCGGCTATTCGCTTCTGTTCGATCTGGCGCAGACGGAACCGGCGATTGATCCGCAGCGCATCTGGGCGCACGGACATTCGCGTCTGGGCAAGACCGCGCTCTGGGCTTCCGCGCACGATCCCCGTTTCGCCGGAGTCGTGAGCAACGATTCCGGCTGCTGCGGCGCTTCGATTTCGCGCGAAAAGAACCCGTCGTCGGAGAATCTTGCGTACATCATCAAAACGTTTCCGCACTGGTTCGTCCCCGCTCTGGATGAGTATATCGACCGTGAGGCGGAGATGCCGTTTGACCAGAACTGGCTTGCCGCGCTGACCGCTCCGCGTCCGCTTCTGATTGCGAGCGCAACGGAGGACACATGGGCGGATCCTTACAATGAGTACCGTTGTGCGCGTGCGGTCGGCGAGGTGTGGAACCTGTTCGGAGCCGCCGGCATCGGTTCCGCCGGATTCCCCGCACCCGACTGCCCCGTCTTGGGCGACCGCGTGGGATATTGTCTGCGGACCGGGATTCACGATGTGACCGAAGCCGACTGGCGTGTCGTTCTGGAATTCATCGGAAAGAATTAAAATCTCTTCAGAAGAAAATCGAGAAGAATTTCGGGTCCTCAATCTTCGCATCTCCGGCGGATGCGTAATCGCAGACGTGCGTTGCAAACCGGCGTCCGTCTGCGCTGATTTCCGCGCGCCACGCGCACCGGGTCTTCGGGTGAGCTTCCGGCGAAAGTTTCACCTGAAATCCCGCGGGAAGGGCGGAAGCAGACATCTCGTCTTCCGTATTGCCGATGAACTTGCTGCGCGCAAGCAGAATCGGTCCATAGACAATGGTCCAGGCCGGCTCTGTTCGGAAAATTTCCTTCATTGTCTCTTCGCCGGATTCCCATCTTGCATGGGAATTGACGGGCGCTTCGAGCTCTTCATGAAAACGGATTTCCGGCTGACGGTCGAAATGAAGATGAATCGTGCGGAGGCCGGATTTCAGTTCCGTGCGGAACCAGTCGCCGGAAACGGATTTGCCGTCAATCTGCGCGGCGGTTGCCCAGCGGGGAATCCGGATGCGGAGAGTGACCGGAGCGGAAAGTTCCGCATTGCATTCCACATTGACTGTGCCCGTCTGCAGGTAATCTCCGCTGATGCGCAGAAAAACTGATCCGCCGTCCGGAGTTTGGGCGGAAACTTCGGCGTCGGTGAAGAAATTGAGCGAAAGTTCGTTCCCGTTTGTCGTGAGTATGCTCTGTGCGAAATTGAACGCGCCGCGCGGGATGTTGTTGACGCAGCAGTGATTGTGATGAAGTCCTGCTTGCGGAGGTGCATTGAAATGATGTCCGTGACTGCGCGCCGCGCGTGCTCCCCAGCGTCCGTCGCGGTAGACCGAAGCGAGGAAGGCGTTGTAAAAGGTGAGCTCCATGTCGTCCAGACAGCTTTTGTCATCGGTCAGCAGGAAGAGTTCGCTGAGGAAACGGAACCAGTGGATGACGTCGCACGGTTCGGTGATGGCATTGATTCGTGCGGCGGCATGATTGAGCATGTCGTTGAACCCCACGCTGAAAAGTGCATTGGAATCGCCCTGCATCAGAGTCCGGCGGAATTGGATTGCGGCGTCGAGCAGACGTTTTTCCCCGGTGTGGCGGAAGAGTCTCAGGATGCCGTCCCAGCAGGAGAGCATTTCATAGACTTTCGCCCATTGCTGCGGCTCCGGATACCATTGATACGGCGGTTTGCCGCTGAGCGCGTTCGCGATGAGATTCGGCGGCGGATTGTCTGCGCGGTCCCAGTCCGCAGCGATCTCTTTTGCGAAATCGAGAAAAATGCTTTTTTGTGTGTATTCATAAAGCAGAACCATCGGTTTGAGAATGGATCCGCTCGGCATTCCGAAGAAGGTTCCGGTTTCGCGCAGGGCGATGTTGTGTTCATGCAGCGAGTGAATGAGAAATTCCGCCTGTTTTTCCGCGCTTTCGAGGATGCGCGGATCGCCGAGCAGGCGATATGCTTCGAGCATTCCCCAGAGCGTGTATTTGCGACACCAGATATTCCAGTTCCAGTTGCATTTCCATCCGAGCAGCGGTTCGGTTTCTGCAACGTCCGCGGCGAAAACATTCATCGGATCGCGGTAGGTTCCGAGGTAGCCGGACGGTTCCTGAAGCGCGAGCAGATGTTCAACTCCCTTGCGGATGAATTCGCGTGTTTCCTGATCGCCGGAGTATTCGGCATAGCGGACGGCGGAGATGATCCATTTGCCCCAGAATTCGCCCTGCCAGATGCCGTAGACGCCGGAGGCGTCGTCGAGTTTGGTGCGGAATGCGTCTTCCGCCTCGGCATAGACAACGTCGTGCGCCTCTTCCGAGCGGATTCGTTCATGGAAAAAGCGTTCCATGTGTTCGGCGACGCTCCCTTTGAGCTTGACCTGATTCAGAGGAGAGAAGCAATTCATCTTTATTTCCTTCGTTTCTGTATTTGCTTTTTTGTTCTGCATCGTCTATATTATAGCACAAAACAGCATTTTTGTAAATAGTAAAAAGTCTTAAAAAGATGTGAGATTGTCTGAAAATGCGAAATCGGAAAGCGATGGAAGAGGACGACTTCATTGTCGGTTTTTGCGGTTCCGGCGGAACTCCGGGACGGCGTTGGGAGCAGCGTCTGACGGATTCCTGCGGACTACTCTTTTCGCTTGAGGGTGCGGGTGTGATCGGAATCGGGAAGGAGCAGGTCCGGATTGGGGAAAATGAACTGGTGCTGCTGAAACCGCAGTTCCGCCATACGTTTTGGGTTCCGGAACGATGGGGTTATTTCTGGTGCCATTTTGTTCCCCGTGCGCACGTGACCGGCGCGTTGAAGTGGAAAGATGAGATTTCCGGACTCGGGCGCGCCGAGCTTCCGGCGGAGGCGGCGCGGCGGGTGCGGGAGGCCTTGGAGGAGATCCGGGAACTGGAACTGCACCGTCCCGCCGGATGGTTTGATCTCTCGATGCTTCTTCTGGAAAGTGTGCTTGTCCGCGGTTTCAATCATCAGCGGCGGAGTACGCCTGAGCCGGATCCGGGGATTGAACTGGCGAAACGCCTTCTGCTGGATACCTCGGAAAGCATGGATGCCCTGGCGGTCCGTTGCGGAATGTCGCGTGCCGCCTTGTATGCGAAGTTCAAACGGGAGACGGGTGTTTCGCCGCGTCAGTTCCGCGAATGTTCGCAGCTGCGCCGTGCGGCGAATCTTCTGGAGCGCGCGGATTTTTCGATTTCGGAGATTGCCGTCATGAGCGGTATGCCGGATCCCTATTATTTTTCCGCGCGTTTCCGCAAGTTTTCAGGTCTCTCCCCGCGCGACTACCGGAAGCGTTTCCGACGGGAAAAATAAAATTTCATTTTTTTTGTTTTTCCCTCTTGTATTTCCGTAAATCGGCATTATTATAACTTCTGTGGATGCTTTAACGATAAAGCACATAAATCCGGAGTTGGAGATTTTGGAATGAACAGCGGAAAAACAGTGACTTTGAAAGATATTGCGGCGGCGATCGGCGTTTCCACGATGGCGGTTTCAACGGCGTTGAACAACCGTGGCCGGCTCTCGCCGGAGATGCGGAAGCGGATTTGCGAGACGGCGCGCCGGATGGGGTACACCCCGAATGCGGCGGCGCGGTCGCTGGTCACGCGAAGCAGCTCGTTTGTCGGAGTGCTCCTGCCGTTTCTGCAGAACAGCTTTTTCAGCAATATTATCGCCGGTATTGAAAAAGTCGCGGAGGAACGCAACTTCACGCTTCTGCTGGAACATCCGCCGTTCGATGAAGGGCGGATGGAGAAAATGCTTTCGCGTCTTTCCCAGCATAATGTGGACGGAGTGATTCTTTACCCGGACCGCTGTATGTTTCCGGTGGCGGACTGGTTTCGCGAACACCGGATCCCGGTAGTGCAGGTAATGTCCAGTTTTCCTGAATTCGGAGACTATGCTGTTTCGGTCGACAACCGTCAGGCGGGCGCGGAAGCGGCGAAGTATCTTTCCGGACTCGGACATCAGCGTTTCGGTCTGATTTCACACGATAACGAGGGACCCGAACTTGTTGCCCGCCGCGAAGGTTTCGAGCGTGCTCTGCCCGCCTCCGCAACCTGCTTCCGCCGGAATGCCCCGATTTCGCTTGAAGGCGGCCGTTCCGCCGGACGGCGTCTGCTGCGGGAGCATCCGGAACTTACAGCTGTGTTTTCCGGTTCGGATCTTGCCGCGCTGGGTGTGGTTCAGGCGGCTCTGGAGCTGAACCGCCGCATTCCGGAGGACCTTTCGGTTCTCGGCTTCGACGATCTGGATGTCGCGGCGTATCAGCTTGTCTACCCGCTGAGCACGATGGCGCAGCCGAAGGAGCGGATCGGAGAACTTGCGGCGGAAATGCTGTTCAGCATTCTCGGTGGAGGCAATCCTGAATCGCGTGTGCTTCAGGCTCCGCTGATCGTCCGGAATACCACAGCTTCAACCGGCGGGGAGGAAAGAAAATGAACTGGAAACCTTACATCGAACGCTACGAAAAAGAGCTGCTGGAAAATGTCGTCCCGTTCTGGCTGAATCATGCGCAGGACCGCGAATACGGCGGCTTTTTCACCTGTCTGGATCGCGACGGTTCCGTTTACGATTACAACAAATACATGTGGATGCAGTGGCGGATCGTCTACATGTTTGCCACGCTTTACGCCAGCGAATACGGGAAGGGACATTCTGACTGGCTGGACATTGCGGAGCGGGGATTTGATTTCCTTTACGCGCACGGGCGGCTCCCCGACGGAAGTTACTATTTTGAACTGAACCGCAAGGGCGAGCCCGCAATGGCGCCGTTCAGCATCTTCTCCGACTGTTTCGCCGCAATGGGCGCCGCCGCCCTTTACAAGGCGACGGGGAAGACGGAATACCGCGCGGAGGCGGAATCGGCAATGGCAAGTTATCTGCGCCGCATTCCGAACCCGAAAGGAAAGTATGCGAAGGAGCTGCCGGGCAAGGAACGTTATCTTTCGCACGGGAACTACATGATTCTCGCCAATCTCGGCTGCGTCATGCGGGATTGTCTCGGAACTGACCGGTTTGAGGAGGATACCCGTTCCGCAATCCGCAATGTCATGGAGAAGTTCCGCAATCCGGAATTCAGAGTGATTTTCGAAAACGTCCGTCCGGACGGCTCATTTGATCTGGAGAGCTGCGAAGGGCGTTTCATCAATCCCGGGCACGGGCTGGAATCCATGTGGTTCATGATGCGCTGCGGCGAGGCCGCCGGAGATGAATCGCTGATTGCCCGCGCCGCGGAATACGCATACGAACAGTATGAATTCGGGCTGGACCGTCGGTACGGCGGACTCTTCTATTTCATGGATGTTCTCGGCAGGCCGCATATGGAATTGCAGTACGACATGAAGCTCTGGTGGCCGCATAACGAGGCGATTCTCGCAATGCTTCACGCATGGCGGCTGACCGGAGAGAAGAAGTTTCTCGACGCGTTTCTGCAGATGGATGAATACAGTTTCTCGCATTTCCGCGATCCGGAATACGGGGAGTGGTACGGATATCTGAACCGCGCCGGGGAACCGACTCACTCGCTGAAAGGCGGAAAATGGAAAACGTTCTTCCATGTTCCGCGCTGTCTTCTGCTTTCTCTTGAACAGATGAAGAAACTGCAAACGAAAGGAGCATGACACATGGGTATCCGTCTGACTGCAACGTTTCTGGATGAAATCAGCGACGACATTCCGCATCAGAACTGGGGTGTGGAAGAGTGGGACCGCGATTTCGCCGCGATGAAGGAAACTGGAATCGACACAGTGGTCATGATCCGCTGCGGCGCCCGGAAATTCATCGCTTATCCCTCAAAAATTCTGATGGAGGAGGAGGGCTGCCACGAGCCGCCGGTCGATCTGGTCGATATGTTCCTCTCCCTCGCGGAAAAGTACGGGATGCGCTATTTTTTCGGGACGTACACGCGCCGGAAAAACGGCGAAAACACGGCGGAGGAAATTGAGCGCAGCTGGGATCAGGAGCGCAGACTGATTGATGAAGCGTGGGAACGCTACGGTCACCGCAAGGCGTTCGCGGGCTGGTATCTCGCGAAAGAAATTCTCTATCGCGAACCCGCTGTTGTTGCGGAATTCCGCCGCTACGGAGAACATTGCAAAAAAATCTCCGGGAATCTGCCGATTCTGATTTCTCCCGCCATGTGGGGACGGAAAGCGTGGGATCCGAACGACCCGAACGCCCGCGACCTCGATTTCCGCGCACACGAGCGGATGTGGGATGAAATCATGAGCGAAATCGCAGGGCTCGTGGACATCATCGCATTTCAGGATGGACACGTCACTTACGAAGAGCTTCCGGAGGTCCTCCGCATCAACAAGCGTCTTGCCGACAAGCATGGAATCGAGCTCTGGACGAATACGGAGAGCTTCGACCGTGACATGCCGATCCGTTTCCTTCCGATCAAATGGGAGAAGATGCGTCTGAAGCTGCTTGCCGCGGAACAGGCTGGAATCGAACACGCCATGACCTTCGAATTCTCCCATTTCATGAGTCCGAATTCCTGTTATCTTGCCGCCGGGAATCTGCGCAGACGCTACCTGGAATGGCTGGACAGCAGAAAAACGGAATAACCGTTTCCAGTTTCGGAAGTTTTCCGGACTTAAAACAAAAAAGATAAATGAAAGGCAGGTTGAACCATGAAAACAAAAACAGGCGCTCGCCCCATTCCCGTTTTTCTGTTTCACATTTTCCGTTTCAAGCGCAAATTCGCAAGGTTTACGCTTGTGGAGCTCCTCGTGGTAATTGCAGTCATCGCAATCCTCGCGGGCATGCTTTTGCCGGCTCTGAACAAGGCTCGGGAGAAGTCGAGAGCGATCTCCTGCGTCAGCAATCAGAAACAGCTCGGACTTGCCTATGCGCAGTATCTGGGCGACAGCGACGATTATCTGATTCCGATGTTCGGGAACTCGTGGAGGCCGCCTCTGTGGACCGACGTCATTCTCGGCTGGCAGGCGGCGTCCGGATCGGGGAATGCCGATCTTGCCGGAGCGAATTCCAAAGGATATCTTCCGATGCGGTCGCTGACCTGTCCATCGGTTGCCATGCCGGGACATGAATACAACCTCGGCGCGAACGTCAACTGGGGCTGGCTGGAGTTCAATCCGCATTACGGCGTAAACGAGGCGATTGTCACGGGAAGCACCGGTGTTTCCGTCGCGTATCCGGAGGCGTATCACCATTCCGGCAAAGCATCGAAGGCAAAAAATCCGTCACGCAAAATCTTCATGACCGATACCACGGCGACCGTCGACGCCAACACTCCGAAACAGGGTTACGGCATGTGGCGCTGGCACCCGAACACAAAATCCAACGGCGGAAACGGGAGCGTCACCAACTACGGAATGCCGCACGCCCGTCACGCGGGACGTGTCAACATTCTGCATCTGGACTGGCATGTGAGTTCCGCCGGAATCGCGGTTGAAGGCGCACCGTATGACTTCCCGCCGTTCCGATGGACCAGCGCGGATGACATCGGACAGCTTAACTTCTGGAACAGCTGGGGGATCGGCTCCTGAGCCGCCTGGAAACGGAGATTTGCCGCATGTATAAAACAGTTTTTCTTTTGCTTTGCTGCACGATGCTTTCCGCTCTGGATCTGAATCTGCTGCGTCCGTGGAACCGGGTGGAGCTTTCCTTCCGGAACGGCGCGCTTGCCGTGGCGGTTGACGGATCGGGAAACCGCGGCGCGGGCGTGACTCTGGTCAATCATCCCGTGGAACCTGCGACGGCTTACCGCGTGAACCTGACTGTCTCGGGAAATGTCACTTTGATCGGCATGCTCAACGCCCCGGGATATCCGAAACAGCGTTTCGATTTTCTTCCCGGTGCGATTCTTGAGGAAAAACCGCAGGTCCTTTCCGGTGTTTTCACCACGCCTGCGGGCTGCCGGAAAGTTGCAATCGTTCTGTTCGTTTGGAATCAGAAGGGCGGGTTTGAAATCCGGAGCATGGAACTTGTCAAACAGGAGAAGAGTCCTGTTTTGAAGCTGACGCAGGGGAAGGCGTCGGGAAAGCTTCCGGATGATGAGAATCTGACGGAGATGTTTTCCGAAGAGTTCCGCTGGGGAAAATTCGTCGACGGCATCCGGACCCGTGTTCAGCCGGCCGGATGGGAGTTCGTCAACTATAACGGAAACACCGATTCTCTGCGCGGCGGACTCGTCGGGAGCCCGGCGGGGACGGAGCATGTCCTTGCGGTTCCCGCCGTTTCGAACGGGACGGCGGGCTGGCATGTGGACTGGCACGTGCTGACTCCGGGGCGTCCGGTGGTCGTCAAAGGAGCGGTCCGCCGCTCGGCGGATTACCGGAACAACCGCCCGGTTGTGTTCCTGTCGCTGGCGGACCGGAGTAAAAAAACGGTGCTTACACGTCAGATTCCTCTTCCGGAGCTTTCTGAGAAATTTTCGGAGTTCGGAATGCTTCTTCCCACATCGGAAATTCCGGCATCCGCGGCATATTACCGGATAACTCTCGCCAGTTCAGGAAAACGGGGTAGCGGAACGCTCTTCTTCGACCGGATCCGGATTGGCGTCCCGCGTTCCATTGGAAATGTTCTGCGTCTGCGTCCGGATCGGCTCGGCGGATGGTATTTCAAAGGCGAGCCTGTCCGTCTTCTTGTGAAAGGTTCCGTTCCGTCAAATCTGGAGAGCGTGGAGGCCCGAGTGGAGAACGATCGCGGCCGAACGGTTGGCTCTTTCCGCTGTTCCGCCGCAGCTTTGCGGAAAGAGGGGATGCTTTGGACGCCTCCGGAACCCGGTTTCCACCGGATTTATCTGACGGCTCTTTTTGCGGACGGAACGAAGCAACCCGTGCGAGAGGATTACAAGGATGGAATCTGGCAGACGAATCAGTACCGGATTTTTACGCAGGATTTTATTCCGGTTGCAGTCTCATCCGCCGCACGCGGAACGCAGAAAACGCGCTGGCTCGGTTTCGCAATCAGCGCGGGAAAACTCAATCAGGAGAAGGGAATCAACGATCTGGAATATGACCTCGCGAAACTTTTCGGATCCGGCTTTGTGCGTTTGCACGGCTGCATGTGGGGAGATTTCGAACCGGAAAAAGGCAAATTCAACTGGTTCGCCGATCCGCTGGTCGACCGCGCGGTCGCGGATAAACTCGGAATCCTGTTCAGCATCTGCGGAACGGCGCGCTGGGCGTCTTCTCATCCGGATGACGTCCGTATGCAGTACGGCTGGCTGCCGATGTATTCCACCTTCGCTCCGGCGAAAATGCAGGACTGGAAAGATTTTCTCACCGCATTCGTTCATCACTATCGCGACCGGGTGAACAAGTACGAACTGTGGAACGAACCGCATTTCAAAGGCTTCAGCATTTTCTGGAACGATACGCCGGAAAAATTTGTCGATCTGATGAAAGCCGGAAGCGAAGTGATCCGGAAGGAACAGCCGGACGCGGAAATCTGGATGGGCGGAATCGGACAGCGTTATCTTCCTTTTTACGAGGAAGTCGTGAAGCGGAACATTACCGATTATTTTGATGTTCTGCCGCTGCACGGACGCAATTACAAACCGGAGAGTTTCCGGGAGATTACACGGCGGCTCAACCGGAAGACTCCGGTTGTCAGCACAAGCGAATGGCATTCGATTCTGGTTCAGCCGCGGAGCGCTCCGCCGAATCACAAGTCCGGCGGACGGGAGCTTGCGAAAGTTATGATGCTGGATCTGCTGCGTCAGCTCAAGTCGGGACTCCGGGAGATTACGGCGTTCTGCACGCTCGGATACGGACGCATCGAGTCGCTCGCGTTCAAAAAGGAGATGGGGGACGCGCTGCCGCAGGCTTCCGGATTTTTCGATCCGGTTCCGTTCGTCTCGGTCCGCTATCCGGCCTTGATTCTTCAGCACGCCGCCGCGGAGCTTCCGGACGGCAAAGAGTTCCTCGGGGAAGACGTGGCCGGAAAAATCAAAACAATCGCATTTGCGGTTCCGGGCGGAAATGTTCTGCTGCTCTGGCACGATGAGAAGGAGGCATTGGCGCCTGGGGCTGTCTCCGGGGCGCTGACTTCCGGAAGTTTGATTTGCGACTGGGAGGGAAGACCCGTTTCTCTCCTCGACTGGAGAATCGAACCGGAAACTTTTTATTATCTGCGCAATTTCGATCCGGCGAAACTGCCCGGATTGAAAAAAGACGCAGGAGTTCTCATCCCGAACCGTCCCGCGCTGAAACCGAGCGGACCGCACGGCGTTTACGGCACGCTTCCGCTGATCCGGAAGGACGGAACGTTTCTGGAGCGGAATGCGCGCTGGGTGGATTCCGATTGGCGCACATTCGGGAGTGTCGGCGGGAACCGCGCGAAATTCGCGCTGCATATCTCCGGTGATTCGATGCAGCTGGCTGTCGATGTCCGTGATCCGCTGTTCTGTCAGAAGCGGCACGGGGAAAAACTGTTTGACGGCGACAGCATTCAGTTCGCATTTGATTGCGAAAACAAGGGCTATGCCGATATGCGGGTTGAGTTTCAGGCTGGGCTCACGACGACCGGACCCGAAGTCTACAAGGAGTTCGCTCCTGCAACGGATGGCGATCTTCCCTCTGTCTACACTCCCGCGACGAATCTTGTGCCGGAGCCGAACGCCGTCCTGCGCGTCGTCGATATTCCCGGCGGCAAACGCTATCTTCTCCGGATGAAACTTTCCGAGCTCTATCCGCTCTCGTTCCGGAAGAACATGCCGCTGCATTTCTCGCTGGTTGTGAACGAACACGACGGAACGAAGCGCGCGGGCTATCTGCGCTGGGCGCACGGCATCGGAGACGGCGACAAGGACCCGGTCCGTTACGGCGTTCTCAGACCGCATTGATCCGCGGCGAAATTTTCTTCGATCCGGTTCTTGAAAACTTCGGCGGCCTTGTTGAAAACCTGGTACTTCTTCCAGACGATCGAGAGTCCCGATTCCAGCCGCGGCTGCAGCGGACGGAAGCAGAGTGAGCTCCGCGAATCGATATTGGACAGATGATTCAGCGAAAGGGCATAGCCGATACCCGCATCCACCATCAGCGCGGCATTGTAGATGAGATTGTATGTGGCCACGACGTTCAGCTTTTCAAATCCCGCGCCGAACCAGGCGGCAAACGGATTCCGGCTCGGCCCGGAGTCGTCCATGCGGGAACAGATCAGCGGAAGATTCACAAGGTCGCCCGGCTCGACGTGTTTCTTCGCCGCGAGCGGAGAATCCTTCCGCATGATCACGCCCCACAGGTTTTTCGCCGGAAGCGTGATGGAGTCGTATTTGGAAATGTCGACGGGGTGAATGAGCACGCCGAAATCCAGAATTCCTTTGTCGAGCCGCTCCATGACGTCCGCTGCGTTTCCGCTGAAGATGTGACAGCGCACTTCCGGGTATTCCTGCCGCATGGAGTGAATGACGTCGGCAATGAGCCGCATGGCGTCGCTTTCGCCTCCGCCGATGTAGACTTTTCCGCGCACGCTTTCGCCCATGACGCTGAAATCGGTTTCAGTTTTGTTGACCATTTCCATGATTTCTTCCGCGCGCCGCCGCAGGAACATGCCTTCCGGAGTGAGGGTGATGTTCCGGTTGCTCCGTATGAAGAGCTTCTGTCCGAGCTCATCCTCCAGATCCTGAAGCTGTCTGGAGAGAGTCGGCTGTGTGACGTGCAGAAAGTTTGCGGCGCGGACAATTGTCCCTTCGCGTGCGACCGCGAGAAAATAGCGCAGAACCCGTATTTCCATTTGCAAATTCCTCCTAGTTGCTTTCATCTTCAATATACTGTTCTTGCGGTATGTTCAAAGACTCTTTTAACCATGCAAGCCGTTCTTTTGCATCTTGAAGTCCTTGATCTGCGGCCAATTGATACAACCTAAGTGCTTTTTTGTCATTCTTGCCAATTCCAACACCTTTTTCATAAGCCATTGCCAATGTGTATTGACCAGCTCTGTTTCCTGCATTACTTGCCTCTTGAGCTAACGCGAGACCTTTGGATAAGTCTTTTTTCTGTCCCAGGTAATATGATGCTAAATAAGCTTTGGCTGTCAGATTGCTGTTGATTACAGCCTTGTTCAGATAATCCAGCGCCAAAGATTGGTCAGATTCAATACCTATACCTTTCAAAAGCATAACTGCAACTTCTGCTTGAGCGTCAGAATAACCATCATCTGCTGATTTTTTTATCAGCTTATACGCCTCTTTCAGGTTCAATTCGCCATACATCATGCAAATTCCGCGATAATACAAAATCTTTTTTGATGTATCTGCTTGCAGCCTTTTGTTTAATAAACAAAATAATTCCCGCATTCGTTCGGGATTCTTTTTGATTCCTTTTCTTCCCTCTTTGCAATACATTGCCATAAGCATGAGTTCATCGTTTGAAAGATCATCCGGTCGACATTTATGCATCAATGTCCATGAATCTTTGAACTTTCCCTGCCGATCGTATTGGATAGCTGGAGAAATATTATTGTATTTTTCTTCTGATTTTAATGTTATAACAGTCAAGAAGAAAATAATAGTTATCATTTCTATTATTGTAGCTGGTATATTGCATTGTTTCATAGATTCTGCTTTCCGCTTTCCATAATCCAATAATCAAAAGGAGATGGTTTTATCTTGAAAAATGTATTTTCTTGAATTATTTTTCCTGAAGTATTGTAAACTTTAACATAAGGATTATTGTCTTTTACATATAAAACAGCGGCTTTTCTTAATTTTAATGGGGCATAGTATACAAGTGATGGCTGAATATCATCCTTAAACTCATAGCTTAAAAGCATCCCGTCTAACTTGCTCTTTTGATTTTCATCGAAAAGAGTTAGTTCGCCAATGAATTTGTTATTCCCGTTTTGCCATTCATAAACTCGTATTTTTTTCACGCCATTTGAAATGACGTAATCAACAACAGTGTTGTCTATACGCAATTTGACATTATCATTATCGTTTGACAACACATGCAATGAAACTTTCTCGTTATTCTTTTTGCTCAACAAGAACCTGCCGACCGAAAAATATTTTAACCCATTTAAAATGATGCTTTCGATATTGACTGCCCAATTGCCATATAGATCAGTCGGGAAAAGTTTACTGCGACTGCTGTTAAGAGAAACAGAAAAAATCTTCTTCCCTTGATGTGAGGCTTGTGCTTTCCAGACAATGCCATTTTTGTCAATGGAATATTGTGCGGCAATATTTCCCGGTGTTATCAGCACTTTAACTGTTGATATAGATTCCGTGCTGGTTTGTTCGATGATACGAATGGAATATTCTGCGTTGTTTTCAAGAGATGTCACCGGAAAATAAGTTGCGGCCGTTATATAATTGTAAACATGAGGTAAAGTTTTTGTGTTGTCTGCTGCAAAGCAAAAAATACAGCACAGCATGCAGATTATGATATTAAAAAGTTTTCCAGACTGAATAAACAAGTTCATAATTATAATACTCCATATATTGTTGATGAGAAATCCCTGAACGATATGTTACGCCGACTTTGCCAAATTGACCGTTTGCGCAGAACCCGTATTTCCATTTGCAAATTCCTCCTTTTTGAGTATAATAGCACAATATTCATGCTTTTCAAGCATTTGCCGCAGACAGGATTTTTTCCACATTCAGTTTGCTTTTTCGGCAAAATGCGTTATTATAAAAACAAACAGGGAGAGAATTACATGGCTGACGGAACTTACACCTGGCGCGGCGGCTTCTGTCTGGAAGTCGCTCCGGTGCCCAATATGATCGTGCTCTTCGGAGCGTCGGGAGATCTGGCGTGCAGAAAGCTGATTCCGGCGCTTTTCCGCTTGTTCCGGCGGGGACTGCTGCACGAACAGTCGCGCATTCTCGGTTGCGCTCGCTCAAAGCTCGATACTGCCGCTTACCATGCGCTGATTGCACGATGGATTCCGGCGGAAAAAAACGAACTCGAAGGATTTCTTGCCCGTGTCTCTTATCTCTCCGGCGATTACGCGGACCCGGCGTTTTATTCCGGAATAGGCGCGGAGCTCGAACGCATGGAACATGAAGCAGGGGGGGACTCCGCCGCATTCGGACGCATTTTCTACCTCGCCACGCCGTCCGCACTCTATCTGGACATCGTCGACCGTCTCGGCGCGGCCGGGCTGACGGCGGAAAATGCGGAGGGGATGCCGTGGCGTCATGTCGTGCTGGAAAAACCGTTCGGACATGATCTTGAATCTTCCCGCGCTCTCGACCTCGGACTCCGCAGGACGCTGGACGAGCGGCAGATTTACCGCATCGATCACTATCTCGGCAAGGAGACCGTTCAGAATATTCTCATTCTCCGGTTCGCAAACCTCATCTTCGAACCGGTATGGAACGCGGATTATATCGACAATGTACAAATCACCGTCGCGGAAACGGTCGGCGTGGAGAAGCGCGCGGGCTACTTCGAGAAAACCGGAGTCTTCCGCGACATGTTTCAGAATCATCTGCTCGAAATGCTCGCGCTCGTCGCGATGGAGTGTCCGGAAACATCCGGCGCGGAAAGTCTCCGGACGGAAAAACTGCGTCTGCTGCGCTCCATCCGTCCGGTTGCGCCGGAGGATGTCGTGCGCGGACAGTATGCCGCGGGAGAGATTGGCGGCGTTTCCGTTCCGGGTTATCGCGAAGAGCCGGGAATCCCCGCGGAGTCGTGCACGGAAACATTTGCGGCGATGCGTCTGTTCATTGACAACCCCCGCTGGTGCGGAGTTCCGTTTTTCCTGCGGAGCGGAAAGCGGATGCCGCAGAAGACCAGCCGGATCGTCATCAACTTCAAACAGATTGAGCATTCGATATTTTCCCCCGTCCGCGCGGAGGACCTGACGCCGAACCGTCTGGTTCTCAATGTTCAGCCGGAGGAGGGGATAAAGCTTACGATTCAGGCGAAACAGCCCGGACCCAAGCTCTGCATGGGAGCGCTGAGCATGGACTTCAAGTACGCCTCCATCCTTGAACCGGGCGAGACGATGCCCGATGCGTACGAGCGTCTTCTGCTCGACTGCATGCTCGGGGATCAGACGCTTTTTCTGCGCGGAGATACGATTGACTGCGCGTGGTCGCTCCTGATGCCCGTTCTGGATGCGTGGTTCCGGGAGGATGCGGCCGCCCCGTTCCCGTACCGTTCCGGTTCGTGGGGACCGCGGGAGGCGGAACGGCTGACGGATCCTTATAAGGTGTTCTGGAACAATGAACTCGACTGACCGGAAAAAACTGCGCGTCTGGATCCGGCGTGTTCCGTGCATTGCCGCAATCGTGCTTTTCCTGCTCGGCGCAATTCAGCTGATGCGTCCTCCGTGGTTCGACGAGGTGCTGACGCTCGGCTGGCTGACGCTCGGTTTCGCAAAGATTCCGTTCACGTATCCGATTCCGAACAACCATATTGTTTATACGATGCTTCTCTCTCTCTGGAATTCGGCTGGCGGGGAGTTCGCGCCGAACTGGATTGCGTATCTGCGTCTGCTTTCGCTGCTGACCGGATGCGGTGCGCTCTGGCTGGTCAGCCGGGAACTGCTGCGCCGCTGCGGCGCGTCGGTTGGATTTATCTGCTCCATGCTGCTGGCGTCGTCCTCGGCGTTCGCGGTCTATTCGACCGCTTTGCGCGGGTACATGACGGCGTTTCTGTTCACGTTCGCCGCATTTCTTGCGGCGGATCGGTGGCGGAAGAGCGCATGGTTCAGCCGGTGGGGGGCGCTCTATCTGTTCTTCTGCTGCCTCGCGGTCGGAGTGATGCCGACTGCGCTGTTTGCCCTTCTTGCCGGAACGCTGTTTTTCGCGTCCGATCTGCGGAAAGCCGGATGCCGCGTCCGCTGGTTTGCTCTTGCGCTGATTCCTGTTCTGAGCGTGCCGTTGTTCTATGCGCATATTTTCGGCAAACTCGCCGCCGCATCGAACCTGCGCGAAGGGTGGACGGGGTATGGCGCGGCGTACGGCAATCTCTATCTGGCGTTTGCTGTGACGGTTCTTCCGCTGCTTCCGTTTGCGGCCGCCGGAGCGTGGCGGATGCGGAGACAACGGTTCCGGCTTCTGAGCTTTGCTCTGATTTTTGCGATGCCGCTGCTGCTTGCGGTTCCGGCGAAAGCACCGCCGTTTCCGCGGATATTTTTTCCGTTTTTCGGACTCTGGATGCTGATGCTCGGGATTCTTGCCAGCCGCAGCGGCAGAACGGGACGCCGCCTGATTCTGGTTTCTTTGCTGTGGATTGTGTTCACGGCAAATTTTACTCCGCAGATTTCGCGGTGTCTGTTCGGTCCGCCGTATGCGGATGATCTGCTGAATCCGTATCCGGTTTCGGCGGAGTTTCAGCCGATCAAGGCGGCGGAGGCAATCCGCGGGGAGCCCGAGCCGGTGTTCATCGACTTCGACGCCGACCCGCCGTCGCTGAAATTCGTTCTGACGAATCTCGGATTTGCGGAGGAGCGGATCCTTTACGACCGTCCGGATTTCGGAAAGGTGCTTTCGCTTCCGCCCGGCACGCGCATTGTCTGCCGGAATGCCGCCGATCTGGAAAAAGTGAAAACGCGTTTTGCCTTGAATCGGAAATACGAAGAGATCTTCTCTTCCGGAATGCAGAAAGTATACAGACCCAAATGAAAATAGAAAAGATTCATTTCAAAAATCTCGCTTCGCTGCGCGGGGAATGGAGCATTGATTTTACCGATCCCGTTTTTGCCGACGCCGGAATCTTCGCTCTTTCGGGTCCCGTCGGTTCGGGCAAATCCACCATCTTCGACGCCGTCTGTCTCGCCATTTACGGGCGTACCGCGCGTCTCGAACGCCTGAATCAGGAGAACAACGAAATCATGACGCGCGGCACATCGGAATGTTTTTCGGAAGCGGTCTTTTCCAACGAACGCGGACGCTTTCTGGTCCGCTGGTCTCAGCACCGGGCGTCCCGGACGGGCAATCTGCAGAGCGCGCGACACATCCTTTCGGAGTACGACCCGTCCGGAAACGGGAAAATATTATCCTCCAAACTCAAGGAAACTGATTCGCTTGTCTGCAGGCTGACGGGAATGGATTTCACTCATTTTTCCCGCGCGATGATTTTGCCGCAGGGACAGTTCGCCGCGTTTCTGCAGGCCTCTTCCGACGAGCGGTCCCCGATTCTGGAGCAGATTACCGGGACTGAAATCTACGGGGAGATTTCCATGAAGGTCTGCGAACTGGCCGGAACTCACAAGCGTGAACTGGAGGACCTGAAGCGGAAAGCCGACGGAATAGAGCTTTTCCCGGAAGAGCGGGTGAAGGAGCTTCAATCTGCAATCGAATCGGGGGAAAAGACCGTTCAGTCCATCAAGCGGGAATACGATTCCGTCACGGAGATTCTGCGCACGGCGGAGTCTCTGAATGCCGAAACGAAAAGTGCCGAAGCTCTGGCGCAGGAACGGCGGAAACTGGAACATCCGCTTGCCGAGGCCGAGCTGGCGTGCGCCGATGCCGCGGATGCCGTCAAACATGCCGCGGACGAGCGTGCCATGCTTGCCCCGCTCCTTCTGAAAGTCCGTGAGCTGGACACCCGGCTGAAACTCTGCCGGGCGTCGCGGGACGCTCAAAAGAACGAAGTGGAGACTTGTCGTGACGCTCAACGGAAGGCGGAAAAGGCGCGACGTGAGACGGAGGCCGATTTGCAGGACGCGCGGAATCTGTTGAGTTCATTGCGCGATACTCTTGCGATGCATCAGACGGATGCCGGAATCGGCGCGGTTCTCGGCTCGGTCAAACTGCTGTGCGATCAGCTGGAGACGCTCAAGCGGGAAGCGGAAGCCGCGGAGAAGCGTCTTGAAAAGCTGGTGACGGAACAGAAAAATCAGGAACAGACAGTTTCCGCCGCTTCGCGAAAGGTGGATGAGCAGAACCAGGTTGTTTCCGCCGCCGAAACTCTTTTTCGGCAGAAATCGGAACTTCTGAAAGCGCACTTGAACGGTTTGTCGGTTCCGGAGTTCTTCTCGAAAAAAGAGAATCTCGCCTCTCAGGTTCACGAACTGGAAGAACAGCTCGCCCGGTTTGCCGAAGCCGACAAGCGCGCGAATGAATTGCTTGTACTGGACCGCTCGCAGAAACAGATTCAGACGGAGCTTGCTTCCGCGCGGGAATTGCTGAATGTAAAACTCGCCCTGAAGAAGAGTGCGGAGGAGCGGATCGCGCTTCTGCATGAAAAGCAAATCGCGGAAGCGAAAATTGCAAAACTGGAATCTCTGCGTAAGGAGCTGAAACCGGGAGCCCCGTGTCCGCTCTGCGGCTCCACGGAGCATCCCTATGTGCGGAATCTGCCCGCGCCTGAGCCGGATCTTCTTCCGCAGGCAAACGCCGATTTGAAGAAGCTGGAAGAGTCTGTTTCCGCACAGCAGACCGCCGTTGCCCAGCTCGACACTCTGCTGCGGTCGGGCGCAAAGGATTTGAAGAAAAAAGAGGATGAGCTGACGGAACTTCGCGCCAAACTCACCGGCGACCGCGCCGCGCTGGAAGAGGAGGTTCGTGTTTCGGGGGCGGAATTCGCGCGCTTCAAGGTTCTTTCCGGCATGATCGAGACTGCGGACCGGGATCAGAAGTCCGCAAAGGACAAGCTCGAATCCGCCCGGGAGGAATTGCGCGTCCGCTCCGCCGCGCTTGAAACGGAACGCTCGCTTCTGAAACAAAACTCTGAAAAGATTGAATATGAGAAGCGGCTGGCGGACGAGCGGGAATCCCGGAAACTCAATTTGCAGAACTCCCTTTCCGAATCGCTTTCCGGCGTCTCCGTTGATGCTTCGGTGTCAGCAAATACTCTTTACGATACGCTTTCCGGCCGTTTTGCGGAATATGAAAATCTGACGAAACAGGAAAAATCCGCTTCGGAAAAAACCGCACGCCTGGAGACGGAACTGCAGGCTCGGCTGGAGCGTCTGGAGACTTCGAAATCGGAAACTTTGTCTCAGGAGAAAAAGCTTGCGGATCTGGAAGCCGGGCTGACTGCGCTTTCCGTCGAGCGCTGTGCATTTTTCGGAGATAAACTTCCCGATGAAGAGGAGAAGAAAGCGAATGACGCTTGCGCCTCCGCGCAGAAAATGCAGAAGGATTCTGAGAAGGCTCTGCAGGAGCTCCGTCTGAAAGCCGCCTCGCTGAAAACGAGTTCGGAGGAGTTGCGGAAACGGATAACGGCCGCGCGGGATTTTCTTTCTGCGCACGGGGTAGGGCTTCCTGCGGACGTGGAGGCGATGTCTGCCGCGCTCAAGACTCTGGATGAAAAGCGTCGGCAGGCGCAGTCGGCGGCTGTGGAAAACAGACTTCTTCTGGAACGCGACGAGCAGGAGCGGAAACGTTTCGCCGGGCTTGCCGGACAGATCGCCGTGCAGGAGGAACTTTGCCGCAAATGGAAACTCCTGAATGACCTGATCGGTTCTTCGGACGGCAAGAAGTACCGTTCGTTCGTGCAGAGTCTGGCGTTTGAGACTTTGATTGAGCGGGCGAATGCGCAGCTGGAGAAATTTACGGATCACTTCATCCTTTCCGCGAATCCGAAGAACGGTCTGGAGTTCAATATCATTGACCGTTACCGCGGCGACGAGGTCCGTTCCACGCGCAATCTTTCGGGCGGGGAAACGTTCCTGGTCAGTTTGTCTCTTGCTCTTGGTCTTTCGCGCATGGCGCGTGACCGGGCCCGCATAGACACACTGTTTCTGGATGAAGGTTTCGGCACATTGGACGAGGATACGCTTCAGCACGCTCTGGAACAGCTGTCGAGTCTGCGTCAGAACGGCAAGCTGATCGGGATCATTTCGCATGCGCACGGCATTGACGCCGCCGTTCCGGTTGTTCTGCGTCTGGAGAACAACCGCGGCGTCAGCACGATCCATGGTCCCGGCGTGACGCGGAAAGAGGAGTGATCATTCCTCCGCGGAGGTCTGTTCCTGAAGATGTTTTCGGTATTGCGCGGGGGGAACGCCGTACATGCGCTTGAATGTGCGCGAAAAATGGAAACGGTCGTTCACTCCGATCATATAACAGATTTCGTCGATCGTGCAGTTGCCGAACTGAAGCAGACGCGCGGCCTGGGTGTAGCGGACGTGCAGCAGATACTGATACGGCGTGCTGCCCGTCTGCGCCTTGAAGTCCCGCAGAAACACATTTTCCGAAAGCCCCGCGATGTGCGCGAGCATCGAAAGATTGATCTCCTTGTCCGTGTTGGAGCGGATGAAATCGCAGGCGTTGATGATCCGGCGGTCACAGTCGATTTCCGAAAAAGCCTCTTTCGGAAGCTTGGCGATCGAGGCGGTCAGCAGGGACAGCGCAAGCAGTTTGCGGCGTGCCGGCGGACAGTTTTCCTGCGCGAAACTCTCGTGCAGTTCCTCCAGAATCCCGGCGACGCATCCCGCTTTTGCAAGCTCGACTCCGTTCAGCAGATGCGCCCGGCTGCCTGAGATGTTCTCCACCTCAAAATGGATGTAAAGCTGCTCCGGAACCCCGTCCGACCAGGTCCGCAGATTGCAGTTCGGCGGAAGCAGATAGAGTTTCTCCGGAACAAGTTCAATCTTCTTTCCATCCAGAAAAACACCCGCTCCGTGCGCGGTGTGATGATAGAGCCGCCAATAGCACCCGCCGAGCATCAGATGATTCCAGAACGAGGAAAGACGGGTTTTCGAGACTGCGCAGAGGTGTATTTCAGGCGCATTCAGATAGAAGGACGGCTTTGCCATGATCGCTCCATTCAGGGGAGGGGGAGGAGTTCGCGGACGGCGTCGAGAATCTCGGAGACCTCCGCCATGCGCCCTTCGCCGGAGTCGCCGCAGGCAAGACGTCCCGCGTTCGGACCGACAAAGTGAATTCCGCGCGCGCGGAGTGTTTCGCAGTTGTGCCGGACCGCCGGATTCCGCCACATGCGCGTGTTCATCGCGGGGGCGAGCAGAACCTCTCCTTCGTAGGCCATCGCGGAGGTCGTGAGGGCGTCGTCGGCGATTCCGTTTGCGTATTTGCCGAGAAAATTCGCGGTGCAGGGGGCAATCACCATCAGACGCGCAAGCTGGGAGATCTCGATATGTCCCGGCTTCCAGGTCGGCGTGTCCCAGAGGTCGAAAATGACTGGATTTCGCGAGAGCGTGAAGAAGAGCTTGTCGGAAATCAGATGCCGGGCGGAATCGGTCATCATCACATGAACGTCGTATCCGGATGCGCAAAGTTTCGAGCAGAGGTCGGCGGCTTTGTAGACCGCGATCCCGCCCGTCACGCCGAGCAGAAGAGCATTGTTGTCAGGCATTGATATCCTCTTTCCATCGTTTAGTGGACATGCGGAATGCGAGGAGAAGCGCGTTGAATTTCTCCACGGCATTCGCAAAGTCGTCATTGATCAGCAGATAAGAATACTCCCTCCAGCGGGAAATTTCAAGTATGGAATTTTTTAAACGCTTCAGAATGACCTCTTCCGCGTCGGTGCCGCGTCCGCGGAGGCGGCGTTCGAGTTCTGCATGGGAGGGGGGGGCGACGAAGACGAATTCGACGCAGTCGCGGAAAATCTCATTTGTCTTGCAGAGCTCGTGAACCTTCGCTGCGCCCTGAACGTCGATGTCGAGTATGACGTCGATTCCCCTTGTGACGCGGTCGAGGACTTCGGATTTGAGAGTTCCGTAATAATTCCCGTGGACTTCCGCGTATTCGATGAAATCGCCGGCTTCGATTTTCTTCCGGAAATCTTCGCGGGAAAGGAAATGGTAATCGACGCCGTTCCGTTCGGTTCCGCGCGGCGCGCGCGTGGTGCAGGAGATGGAGAACCCAACATCGGGATGACGTTTCATGATTTCTTTGCTGATGCTGGATTTTCCGGACCCGCTGGGGCCGGACAGGATGAGGGCGATTCCAAGTCTCTGGATATTGTCCATATACAAAAAACTCCGGTTTAAGACCGGAGAACTGCGGATTGCGGAAGATGTAGTCTGCAAAAGCGGAAACCCGGCTGGTTTAAAACAAAAATGGTGAGTCGGCAGGGGCTCGAACCCTGGACCACCGCCTTAAAAGGGCGATGCTCTACCGACTGAGCTACCGACTCACTTTCGTTTGCCATATCTTTGGCAGATGTCTACAATATACACTGTTCTTTGCAAAAAGCAAGTGCGAAACGCGAAAAAAATGAAAAAATCTTCGCGTATGACCGAAAAGGGGAGGGGCGCCGTCATCTGACGGCGGAATCGCAGCGAGGCTCCGCAGCAAAAGAAGGCGGTCCGGCAAAAATCGCATGGCAAAAAAAATTAAAAATACTTAATTCCGGGGCTTTACAAATGCGGAAACATGGTGTATAATCTATGATATAAATAGAATTCGCCGACGCGGAAAGACTTGCTGCGATCCCCGTCCGCCGACTCTCTGCCCGTGAGGTCCCGGACGATCAGGCCCGCAAGCCCGTTCCGTGTCGGTCCGGAACGGTTGCCCCACTGTTCCGGGCATATTAACACAAGGAGATAATTATGTACGAATCAAGGAGGATACGGTGAGTATGCACAAAGTTCGACCGGCAGCTCTTGCCGCATTCGCAGTCCTCGCGTCCATCCCGTTCGCGGGTGTCGCGCAGGAAAAACCAAGTCAGGCCGTCAAAGCGGAAAAAGAGGTCGATCCGCTGATTCAGGCGTACGCCGTCGGCAACTATTCCCGTGTGCGCACCCTCGGCGCGGACCGCAAAAACGAGCCGCTCGCATCCCTGCTGCTCTCCATGACCAAAGCGTATGACAAAACGCAGAGCGAAGCAACCGCGAAAGAGGGAGTCCGTGAACTCGGGTTCTTCTATGCGAACAAAGCCAACCCCAAGGCGCTCCGGATCCTCGCCGGTCTCAGCTATGCCCGCTGCGCTCAGCTCATGCAGGACCGCAAGGACATCTACGGAGATTTTGCGGATAAAATCGAATACCGCAAAATCTACAAGGACATTATGGATTCGGTTCCGGGCAGCAAAGAGGCCGCGACCGCATTCCTCTATACGTATCCCGACAAAGAGGCCGTGGATGAATATGTCCGGAATTTCAAGGGCGATACCCAGCTTCTGATTCCGCTTCATCTCTACACCGCCAACCGTCTCATCAAGGAGAAGCAGGATTACAAGAACGCGGTCGAACACCTCAAAGCCGCCTACGCTCTGAACATCGTTCACCCGAGCATCCGCCGCTCCCTCCTGCTCCGAATCGGTTATCTGTACGAGAAACGGCTGAATGACTTCAAGTCAGCCGAACCGTACTACCGCGAATACATCAGACGCTATCCGCTTTCCACGCAGGCTGTCGTGATCCAGCGGTTCATGAAAGCGAGAGGAGTGAAGTAACATGGAAGAATCCAGATTTCAGCGCATCATGAACAAGATCGGATTTATCTGCTTCCTGATCTTCTTCGTGATTTCCACGATCATGGTCATCCGCAACAGCACGCAGGGCGGAGGTTTCTTCTCCCGCGGCGCCAAACGGCTGACTTTCGCACACTGGCAGCTCGAAGACGGTTTCCGCGAAGGGTATGCGGACGCCATCGTCGAGTATGAAAAGATGAAGGCAAAAGAGGGAGTCAAGGTCAAAGTCATCCAGACGACCGTTCCCGCCCGCGGTTACGCCCAGTGGTTTCTCACTCAGCTGATCGGCGGCGACTGCGCCGATGTGATCGAGCTTTCAGGATCGGAAGAACTCCACAACCAGTACTTTCTCCCGCTTTCCCAGTATTTGACGGAGGAAAACCCCTACAACAAGGGCACTCCGCTGGAAGGCATGGCGTGGCGCGACACCTTCGCGGACGACATGGTGGGCGCACTGAGCACGACTTACTCCGAATATTTCGGCGTATCCACTTTCATGTGCACTACGCGCATGTACGTCAACGTCGAGCTTTACCAGGCGGCGACGGGACATACCAAGCTCCCGAATACGCTCGGCGAATGGATTGATTCCTGCAAAAAGATTCTGGAGTACGGCAACAGAATCGGCAAGCCGCTGATCCCCGTCGGCGTCCGCGGATTCGACAAAGGAACCATCAACCAGATCTGCGCGCACTTCAACAATATTCTCAACGCGGACTACAACGATTCGCTGTCCGATTACGGTTACGGAATCGGCGTAAACGAAATGATCCATAAGCTTGCAAACGGAGACAAGAGTATCGACCTCAACCGTCTCCTCGCTCCGGCGGAACTCACGGTGATGGTCGGCAAATACTTCGCGAAAGGCTTCCCCGCGATCGACCTGGAGCAGACCAAATTCCTGTTTTCCTCCGGAACAGTCGGCTACTTCATCGACGGAACTTACAACGCGTTCTCCATGGTCAACAACTCCAAATTCAAAGTTGACGTTATTCCGCTTCCGGTTGTCGGCGACGGCTTTGCGTACAAAGACCTCGGCAGGATGACGGAAATCGGCAGCGGCATCGGCGGACGCTTCGGCATCCCGAAAGCCGCGAAGGATGTCGACCTTGCGATCGACTTCCTGAAATACATCACCTCCTACAAGATCTCCCAGCTGACGATGATCCGTCACAGCAAATGGGGTTCCCCGCTGAAACGCGTCGATTACCGCGAGGCGTTCGGACCGGAAATCTCCGCCATGTGCCATTGCCCGAACAAGGGAAAAATGACGCAGGCCCAGATCGATGAAGAGGTTGCTCTTCTCGAAAAATGCCGTCCGTTCGAAGGCGCCGGCTACACCGGCATCGGGCTGATCACCCAGATCGGCAACAAAACCCAGAAAGACATGACGCTTGTTCTGGAAGACCTGATCATCAACCAGCCGGAAAACCCGAAGAAAGAGTATTGGAACATGTTCCTCAGCAAGCGGAAGCAGCTTCTGAACGAACTGAATGAATCCATCATTTACGACAAGCGCACATCGTGGAATCTTGACGGCATGAGAACCTCTTTTGCCATCGGGGAACTCGGAGCCGTTTCGCCTTCGGAAAAGAAAGCATACAACATCCGCTACAAACTCAATCAGGAAGGCATGATTTCCCGGTTCAAAAACCAGGCGGATCTTGACACTCTGATCAAGGACATTTTCAATCTGAAGGAGATCTTATAAAATGGCTGTCGAAGTTCCTGTCAAAAAACTGCGGTACTACTGGCCGGTCTATCTGCTGATCGCCATCCCGCTTCTGCTTGTGATCGTGTTCTCCTACTATCCGATCTACAACGGAATGGTCCACATCTTCTATCGCTGGAACGGCGATACCGTGGAAGAGTTCATCGGAATGGGGAACCTCATCCGGGTGATGCAGGACACCACGCTCCTGCATTCGTTCGGCGTGGTCCTGATTTTCGTCGTCGCGAACGTCGTAAAAATGATTCTGCCGATTATCACGGCGGTGATTCTGCATCATGTCATAAGCGACCGCATGGGCTACCTCTACCGCGTGATGTTCGTCATCCCGATGATCATCCCCGGCATGGTCGGAATCCTCATCTGGAAATATTTCTACGAACCCAACAACGGCATTCTGAACGGTCTGCTCCGCATGATGGGATTCCTCTCCCCGACGGACAGCATTCAGTGGCTCTCGGATGAACGGCTGATCATCCCGTCGCTCATTTTCATGGGCTTCCCGTGGGTCGGCGCGTTCGGCGTGCTGATCTACCTCGCCGGTCTCCAGAGCATCCCCGAAGATGTCTACGAGGCGGCGGAGGTCGACGGCGCAGGTCCTTTCCGCATTTTCTGGCAGATTGAAATGCCGCTCATCATGACGCAGATCCGAATCAATCTTGTGCTGATGACGATTTCGACTCTGCAGGCGTGGGAGAACATCTACCTGTTCGTCGGCATCAGCGGCGGCCCGAACGGAGTCGCCACCGTCCCCGGCCTGCGAATCTTCCGCGACGCTTTCTCGGAAGGTCTGTTCGGTTACGGCTGCGCAATCGGTTTCGTCATTTTCGTCGTAACGCTCGCGCTGACGTACATCAACAACCGCTTCGTCAAAGTCAACAAGTAAGAGGAGACTGTTTATCATGGCAAGAAAAGTCAGATCCTTATGGGGTGAAGGCGCAAAGCACCTCTTTATCATCATCATTCTGCTCTTTGCGTTCATTCCGCTCTATCTGATGTTCAACATCTCGCTGAAGGACAACGCCCAGTTCTTCGAGAATCCGTGGCTGCCTTCGCTGCCGTTCCACTGGGAGAACTACTCCTATGCGTGGAACTTCATCGGAGGAAAAATCTTCAACACGACGTTTGTCGCCGTGATTTCCACGGTGTTTTCGATCGCGCTCTCCATCGTCGGCGCCTACTTTTTCGCACGCTTCAAAATGCCTGGCTCGAACTTTCTGTTCTTCGTGTTCACGCTTCTGATGATGTATCCGGGCGTGGCGAACATGGTTCCCGGATTCAAACTGGTCACTTCGCTCGGAATGTACAACACGTACTGGGCGCTGATCGTCCCCGCCATCGCCGGCGGACAGGCGTTCAACATCTACGTCCTGCGCAACTTCATCGAAGATATCCCGCAGGACCTTTTCGACGCGATCGAGATCGACGGCGGAAACGTTCTCCAGCAGATCTGGCACATCGTCATTCCGATGTCCATGCCGATCATCGGCACGCTCGGAATTCTGAAAGTGATCGGACAGTGGAACAACTTTGTTTCTCCGCTGCTGTACATCCGCGACGACAGCATGCAGATGCTTTCCGTTTCCCTGCTGTATCTGGAAGGCGAATACACGAAACAGTGGGGACAGCTGATGGCCGGCTACACGGTCGCTTCGCTTCCGCTGATCGTGATGTTCCTCTTCTGCATGAAGCTCTTCGTCCGCGGACTCTCCGCCGGAGCGATCAAGGGCTGATTTCAGATTCCGCCTCAGCGAAAGGGGCTGTTGCAAAACCTCTTAAGAGGTTTTGCAACAGCCCCTGTGATTACTGAATCCGTCACCAGCGGAAATAGCGGAACTTATTCGCGGATGAGCTCATAGACGAGGACCCCGCCGGAAGCGGACGCATTGTCAAGAGTCAGGCTGAATCCGTTCGCGCTGTTTTGGACAGGAACTTCAAAGAGGCGCTTTCCTGTTCCGGAGCAGGCGTAAACTTGAAAATTCCCCCGGAGGTTTATCTGAACCTCCGCTTGATTTCTGCGCAAAAGCTGCTTTGCGTTTCCGCTCTTTTCCTGAACGCTCATTGAGGAGTCGCGGAAAACGGCTCCTTCGCTCTTGTTTTCTGTCAGGTACAATAAAAGAAGACGTTTGCTTCCGGACAATGGAAGACCGTCGACGGAAGCAAGTGAAACAGCGGCAAAAGCATCCCGGTTTTTTGCCGATATAACTTTTCCTTTCAATACGCTGTTTGCGGGTCCAAGGAGGGATTCGCTGCGGAGGGTCGCAACGCAGAAAGTGTTGTTTTCCGCATTAAGCATCAGCTCTTCGGTTGTGGAGCGAACCGATCCTCTGCTGAAATCCGTACCGCTTTCAGGGAAAAGGTTTGCTGTTTTAAGGGCTCTTGCAATTCCTGTTTCTGTTTTTGCGAAGAATCGGGGAGCTTCTGTTTTTTGAGATTCTTCCGGAAGCAGAATTTCTGCGTTCACCGTGGGGCCCTTCTTCCAGCATAGGCCGATTTTTGTTTGCAGCGCCAGCTTTGCGGCTCTTCCCCCCTCTGCGGCGTCCGGAGAAAAAGCGAGAGTGATTGAGGCGGGAGCGACATCTCCGCGCAGGAAAATCAACGCTCCCAACCGCATTGCATGGGCAAGCACAGGATTATTGCAAAAATCAAACGCACCCAGCCATCCAGGCTTGAAATAGAAGTTGGCTTGATGAGAATAAGCGAACTGCCACAGTCCGCCGAAGTCTTGCAGCGCGGAGTATGCGGCAATAAGGAACGGTCCGTCAAAATACGTGGGATTGGGGTAGCAGTGATTCCATTCTGTAATGATCATCGGCTTGCCGAGAATGCGCTGCGCGGCGATCGAACCGATCATCCCGCCCCATGCGGAAATTGCCGATTTCGTTGTCGTGAACTTCGGCAAGCTCCATGCTTTTCTGCCGATGAACTGCGGATGCGCCCAGTAGAGATGAGCGTCGACATAATCATAGACTGTTCGTGTATCAAGCGCCGGATTGTAAAAATTCTGATCGCTGAGCGGAATTTTCAAGCGAAGACGTCTCTTTGCATCTGCAAAAAATTCCTTTCCCGTTTCTGCGAGGAACTCCTGCCAGTGAGCGCCGTAATGCAACGGTTCCGGCCGCAGACCTTTTTGTACCAGGAAATCCTTGAATCTTGTTTCAACCACATTTTGCACACGCGGACTCATGGCGGATGTCGTCCGAGTCAAGGTCCCCTCGTTTATTAAATTCAGAAGAATGATTGCCGGTTCATCACGCCATGCTGTTCCCGTATATGGATTCACATGATTGAAGAGCGTTTCCGCAAAGCGGAAAAAATCATTCCGGATCTCCTTGTCAAAGTAGCAGAGAGCTTTGTAATCTTTCCCGGAGAGATTGCCATACTTCATCTGAACCGCTTCATGCCGGGAAGTGAACAGATCGAGAGTAATATAAAGTCCGCGTTTTTTCGCCTCGGCGACAAAGAAATCAAGTTGTCTCCAACGCTCCGGCTGGAATGAACCGCTTATACTTTCTCCTTTCGTAAGAATTCCGTCGAAGTGATGCAGGCGAACGGTATTGCAGCCGTTGCGGAGCAGGTCGTCGAGAACGCGGACCGTATATTCCGGTTTGGAATAGAGCGCGTTGAAGCAGAGATTTGTTCCCCAGAAACGCACCGGAATGCCGGGACGTTTTTCAAATTCGAAATGCTCTCCGTTCGTTTTCAGAAAACCGTATTTCCCGGCAGGCGCATCGGTCAGGAAGGAAAAATCGGCAATACTTCCTTTTTCCACGGATGTCGCGGAATCAAGGTAAATCCAATCTTTATTCGGCCGCATGACGACCTGAGTCTCTTTTTCCGGAATCCGGTCCGTAATGGTTGCGGCGACGATCATCCATACCTGATCCATCGAAAGGAATTCTACGGCCACGACATTTTTTAAAGGATTTAAAGAAATCGTTGTGATATAGAGTCCGATGGGGGCGGACAAGTTCCTTCCTTTCCATGCGACGATACGCTTATCTCCGTTGAACGGTTCCCAGAAGTTCCCGGTATCGCGCCCGGCAAGCACCATCTGTTCATCTGCGGTTCCGTCGTCGTAATGGATGCGGACCTTCCCGGCAGGAGTTCCGGCCTTCGGTTCCCAGCCAACGGCGTTCAGAATGTAAAGATAACGTCCATGTGCTCCGGAAATGCTGAATTTCGCCGCTTTTGCAAATGTCGGACGGAGCTTTCCGCGGAGCGCCAAACAGGATTTCCCTCTGTTCAAATTCGGGTCTATGATGTCAAACGGGATCCCGGCAAACTCTCGTGTTCCGGTCGGGAAAGACCGCAAATCATTTTTTGCGCCCTGGTCGGTCCATCCGCCTTTCCCGTCGCCGTCGACTTCATCGGCGAATCCCATGTTGACGCCGGAACGCAGATTGACTTTTGTCGCCGGGTACGGCTCGTACTTCATGTGAAGCTCAAGCACTGCGTTTTTGATGACTCCTTCACACGGGGTAAAGCAGAAACGGATTTCCATTCCGCTTGAAAAGCGCGGGATGCGGACGAGAAAGTCGCCCGTGACGCTCAAAATTCCTCGTTCCAGAGGAATTACAACACGGTTTTTCTGTTTCCCGATGCGTCCGAAAAACTCCTTTTTTTCTTTCGGAAGCACCTTTTCCCCATTGAATCTGACCGGCCGTTGAACGTAATCGGAAAGCGGAATAAGCGCACTTTTGAATGTCAGCAGAGCTGTCGGAATTCCTTCTGCAGAATTCACTTTCAACAGAATGTTCTGTTCTGTATCCGAAATTTTTTTGATTGTTTCCGTATATTCAAATTTCCCGTATGGCGTTTGGAAAATTCCCTGCCGTCGCAAACCGAGCGGAGTATTCGCCGCTCCTTCGCCGGGGAAATTTATGCAGGCCGGATTGCTATGCTGAAATGCACAGTTCTTCCAGTCTTTTGTCCAAAAAGCAAGACCGAATGTCTGATTTTCCATCTTGAGAAGATCTCCTTCCGACCGGGTGAATTTTTCTGCGGAAAAAACGCAAAAAAAGGAGGAAAGAAGCAATATCGCGAGCATTTTTTTCATGGAGTGTGTTCCTTGTGTTTCAGTTTATTTTTTACGTCCCCAGAAGTCGTCAAGGCGCCATGCGCTGACCGCGGGAACCTGATGCATTTTTACGCGGTTTGCATGACCGTCCACATAGCCGACTGTGGACGTCGCATTGTGCAGATAGACCATGGAACCCATCCAGTTGAGATTAGCGTCTCCGCGCTCATAAACGCTGTCAGCGTATGCGGGTCCGCGAAGGTCGGTATACAGCATTCGGATGCTTGGATACTTGCATGAATTCAGCTTGTTGCGTCCGAGAGCAATGTAATCATCGCCGTACATGCAGTAATTTACCCCGATGTGGAAAGAACGTTTCATGATACTGATTGGACGTTCTGCGCTCGGACAGTCAAAAATCGGCAGTCTTGGACGGAGATAGTTTGCCCCGCCGTCCGACGAAATCCATTCCATCCATTTGGAGGGCCCCTCAGTGAAAGTTCCCGGCATGCTTTTCCCGGTATGATCATAGTAGAGAAGGGTTCCCCATGTCGCAGTAGCTCCGCTTGCCGGCTTGTGCTTGGGCAGAAAACCATTGTTGTTGTCTGTATACTGAAAAGTCGCGAGCAAAAGCTGCTTGCGGTTGGAAAGGCAGGTCGCGGAACGTGCCGATTCTCTGGCTTTGTTCAACGCCGGCAGCAGCATTGCGGCAAGAATTGCAATAATTGCAATCGTGACAAGTAATTCTATAAGCGTGAAAAATCTTCTCTTGCCTTGAGATCCGCTATAGAACCTGCAGAAGAGTATCTTCGGCAAAAGTCTCTTTGCTTCAGAGGGGGAAAAAGATTTTTCTTTCATACGACAGTTCCTTTCTTGTTTTGGGATTGTATGTCCGATTTTTGAGAGCCTTTCGTTTTGACATTCCGGTCGACTACGGAGCCGCGGACGGAGAGTTTGATTTCGGTCATGATGGTGATGTGTCCCGTATTGGCGCGGATCGGGTGACGCAGAATGTTGTGCCGCACGACCTCCGCAACCTGCGCCGTGGAAAAATAGACCGTGTCGAGACGGTCCAGATTGTGCGGCGGGCATTCGTCGGGAAAATCCGTGCTGAGGAGAGAGACGTCTTCCGGAACCCGTATATTGTGGTCGCGCATATTGCGAAGAATCTGGTCAGCATCAATCCAGCGGGAAGCCCATACGGCGTCGGGGCGTTCAGAACCCGTAAATAAGTTGTCGCAATCATAGATGTTAAAGTATTTGACGCTCGATCCCGGCACGTTGTCGCGGAACCATCCTTCGAAAACCCAGTTGCGGGGAATGGATTCGCATCCGCGGGAGCGTTTTGCCATGGGAACCCAGATTGTGCGGTGTCCGCGTTCCGCCAGATATTTTGCCGCGGCGCATCCGAGTTCGCACTCATCAACGAGGATGGAAATATCGCCTCCGCGCCCGAAAACGTCGATGATCCGCAAATCCGGATTTTCCTTGCGGAGCCTGTCTTCAAGTCCCTCCGGAATGGCGCCGATGCAGATGACGATGTCCGCGAGCTGAGCGGATTGCCGGATTCTTGCTGGATTCTTTTCAATGTCGAGCAGAAGACAGTTGAAATCCGCCGAGAGATGATCAATCAGTTCTGTTGCGCGGAGCGCGAGGTATGAAATGTGCAGATCGCTGAGAATCAGCACGGTGGAATCCTTGACGGGGAAGAAGTCGATACCCCCGTTTTTCGCAAGAACGTCGAGTACGCGTTCTCGGGTTTCCCGGCTGACGTTCGGTTCCTGATTGAGCACCCTGTATAGGGTTTTGAAACTGACGCCTGCCTCATCTGCCAATGTCTGATAATTCGCTTTTTTCACATTAACGCTCCGTTTCTACAAGTAATTATACCGAAAAATCGAGAAAAAACAAGAGGCAATCCTTTGATTTTGCGAAAAAGGAGTGACAAATTTTGTCAGAGCAGTTGTCGCGTTCAGCTGGAATTCTGTTTTCCCCGCATCCAGATGTCTGCGGTTATGCGTTCTCCTTTGGTTTGCGGCATTCATCCTCTTGCATTTTCGGCTGTTTCGTGCTAAATTACCGTATTCTCAAAACAAGGAGCTCGTATGAGTGTGACCATCAAATTCAAAATGCTCGAGGGGTGCCGCGATCTGACTCCCGCGAAAGCTCATTTCGATGATGCGGCTTATGATCTGCGCTCCCGCATCGATTTTACCCTCGAACCGGGAAAGGTCGCTCTCGTGCCGACCGGACTCACAATCGAACTGCCCGTCGGATATGAAGCTCAGGTCAGACCCCGCAGCGGTCTCGCTCTCAAGCACGGAATCGGCGTCCTCAACGCCCCCGGAACAATTGATGCCGGATACCGAGGAGAAGTCGGCTCCATTCTCTTCAATTTCAGCGACAGACCGTTTGAAATCAAGCGCGGGGACCGCATCTCGCAGATGGTCGTCGCAAAACTCGCCGACGTTCAGCTTGAACCCGCCGCCGGACTTTCGGAAACCGGACGCGGCACGGGCGGTTTCGGAAGCACCGGAAAAAATTAAATCACAAGGAGATGATTATGAATATCGCTGAAACTCTCACGAAAAACAATCAGACGCACATCCTCAATGCGCTCAACAGACTCTCCGGAGCCGAACACGACAAGCTCCTGAAACAGATTGAAGCAATCGACTGGGATCACCTCTCCACTCTCATTCAGGACTATGTGATGCACAAGCCCGTCACCGAGATTCCCGCCGATCTCGCGCCCGCATCCTACTTCCCTCTCGTCCCAAAAGACGCCGAGCAGGAAGCCCTTTACAAAAAGGCGTTTGAAAAGGGCGTGGAACTCATCCGCGCCGGTAAAACAGCCGCTCTCACCGTCGCCGGCGGACAGGGTACGCGTCTCGGATTCGACGGTCCGAAGGGAACCTATCCGATCACTCCGGTGCTTCACAAGACCCTCTTCCAGTATTTCGCGGAGAGCCTCGACCGCGTTTCCGAAAAGTATGGAACCCGCATTCACTGGTTCATCATGACCAGCGAACTCAACGATAAAGCCACCCGCGATTTCTTCAAGTCGCACGAGTTCTTCGGTCTGCCGGAGGATTCCGTTCACTTCTTCACTCAGGGCTTCATGCCCGCAATCGACTACTCCGGCAAGGTGCTGATGTCCGCGAAGGACTCCATCGCTCTGACCCCGGACGGTCACGGCGGCACGCTCCTTGCGCTCCGCAAGTGGGGCAACCTCGAGCTGATGAAAAAACTCGGCGTGGAATACATCTCCTATTTCCAGGTCGACAACCCGCTCGTTCCGGTCGCAAATCCGCTGATGATCGGTCTTCATGCGCTTGAGAAATCGGAAATGAGCAGCATCATGCTCTCCAAGACGAACGCGTTTGAAAAGCTGGGCAACTTCTGCGTCACCGGCGGCAAACTCCAGATCATCGAATACAGCGACATGCCGAAGGAACTTGCCGAGCGCACCACGAACGGCAAGCTCGACTTCATTGCCGGGAGCCCCGCGATCCACGTCATCAGCCGCGAATTCATCGAGCGCCTGACCGCAAACGGAAAACTTGATCTCCCGTGGCACCGCGCCGACAAGAAGGTCGCTTACGTCACCGCCGACGGCACGCCCGTCAAGCCGGAAGCTCCGAACGCCGTCAAACTGGAATCCTTTATTTTCGATGCGCTTCCGCTCGCTTCCTCCACAATCATTCTGGAAGCCGACCGCAAGGAGTGTTTCGCTCCGACGAAGAATGCGACCGGCGTCGACTCCGCCGAGTCCTGCCGCGCGATGCTCTGCGCACGCGACGCCCGCCGCATGGATCTTGCCGGGGTGAAGGTTCCGCGCAAGGCCGACGGCACGCCCGACTGCATTGTCGAGCTTTCCCCGCGCAAAGTCTTCGACGATGAAGATGCGGTTGAGTTCTTCAAGTCCAATCCGGCGAAAGCTCCGGAGCGCAACTCCAGCACAGCTTACGGATGAGCGGCGGCGAATGAATCCTTATCTGCGAATTGTCAAACTGAACATCGTTGACATCGTATACGATCCGCGTCATGCGGGCGAGGTGATTGCAAAGGCGTGCCGGACGAGGTCCGGCGCACCGATGCGCGCCGCCGGATGCTGCGATCTCGGCGGAGCGGTCTGCATTCCGCTTGTTTCCGCCTCCGGCGGACGCAACGTCGACTACTATTTCTCCGTCTTTCCCGATTCGTCGGAGGAGACGGTCGTTTCGGAGATGAACATCCGTTACATGTCCGACATGCTTCTCCTCGGCTCGTTCCGCTGCGGCGACGATCTCTGGGGGTTCTGGATGAAGGAAACGGACTGAGCTTTCCGCTCCGATGCAAAAACAATCCGCGCCCGGATGAGAAATTTTCCCGTCCGGGCGCGGACTGTTTTAAATTTCAGCAGAGTGTGCTGTTCCGCATTACGCTTCAAACGGCGTGGCGGGAAGCTCTTCTCCGTTGTAAAGGTTGCCGTCCGGGTTGTCGGACCAGCTGTAGCGGACATGCAGCGGACGCGCGATTTTCGCACAGCGCAGAACCACGCCCGCACCGTCCAGCGTTACCGAATCGGCAGGCATGAATTCGCCTTCATCCCCGGCAAGATGGAATCCGCGCGGTTCGCCTTTGAAGTGCAGCCCCTGCGCATTTTCAAAGCGGACGCGCAAGGCGCCGGTCTCAATGACCGTCTCTTTCGGTAGGGGGCCGCCGGGGACGATGTCTTCGAATCCGTAGTCGTTGTGGAGTGCGAGACGTGCGAGGCGGTATCCGACGGAACGCTTGTCCTTCGGGTGAATGTCAAGCTCTTCGCCGCAGTCGATGATGACCGCCATTCCGGTGTTCGGCGTTTTTTCGCAGGCGTGGCGCTGGCTTTCGCGCAGAGTCGGCCAATGCTGATCGGCATTGTAGGAATAGGGCGTTCTGTAGTTTGCAAGCTGAACCATGTAGAACGGGAAATTGCCCTGACCCCAGCGGAAACGCCAGTCGGAGATGAGTTCGCACATCAGACGTTCGTAGGCGATTGCGCCGCTGCGGGTTCCCGCGTTGTTTTCGCCCTGATACCAGATCGCGCCGCGCAGAGCGTAGGGAACGAGCGGACGGATCATGCCGTCATAGAGAATCGACCAGGTGTTCGGGTAGTTCGGACGTGCGAGGTTGCTGACCTCGGGGAGGAGAACTTTGCCGAAATCGGCTTCCACGGAGAATTTCCAGGTTCCGGCAAGCGGAACCGCCTGTTCCGGATCATTGATGCGGACAAGTGCATAGCTGCTGGGTCTTCCGCCGAATCCTCCGTCGAAAATGAACGAAAATGCGCGGATGGCGATTACCGCTCTTCCGGCTTTGACGAGTTCCGCGGGGACTTTGTAGAAACGGCTGACATTCCAGAACGCCTCGTCGAATCCCTGTCCGCAGGCGCCGACTTTGACGCCGTTGAAATAGGTGACGTCGTGCTTGTCGACTCCGCCGAGACGCAGCTCAAGCTCCTTGCCTTCCCATGCGGCGGGAATTTCGATTTCTCTGCGAATCCAGACAGAGCCGTTGCCCGCGAGCTTGCGGTCGGTCCAGCTGCCGGGAACGTCGAAATCAATCCAGGCTGAGTCGTCGAAACCGGGCTTTGCCCACCCGAGCGTTTCGCCCTTGTTGCCCGGATCGCCTTTGACGTTGCTTCCGAAGCGCGACGGGGCCGCCAGGTTTTCGAGTGCACTGTCCCAGAACTCGTCTGTGGCGAGACGCTGTTCGTAGCCGCGGATCAGCGGAGCGACTTCCGGATTGTTCATCAGCGTTTCGCGTCCGATCCAGGATTCGATGAACGTTCCGCCCCAGGAGGAATGGATGACGCCGACGGGAACGCCGAGTTTTTCTCGGAGCTTGTACGCGAACCAGAGCGCGACCGCGGAAAAATCGGGAGAGTTGAGTTTGTCCGAATACATCCACTTCCCCGTCAGACAGTCCTTCTGCGGAGCGCTGGAGGCGCATTGGCCGACATTGAACATGCGGAGCGTGGTGGGATCGTTTGCCATTTCCCGGAATTCGTCCAGCTGAACCGGAGAGTTCCCCATGCGGAACTCCATGTTGGACTGTCCGGAAGCGAGCCAGACTTCGCCGATCAGGACGTCTTCGATTTCCGTTTTTTCTCCGTTGGAGATGTTTTCGACCGTAAGAACATGAGGTCCTCCCGCCGTTTCAACCGGGGGAAGACGGAGCATGAAATCTCCGGAAGAGGAGCTGACGCCGAATGCGGAAACTCCGGCGACGCTTGCCTTGACGATGGAATTCGGTGCGGTTTCGCCCCACACCGGGATAAGCTGGCGGCGCTGCAGAACCGCACCGCGGGAAAACAGTTTGCAAAGTTTCATTTGAGAGAAAAACCTTTTTTGTTTTGAAGATTCTTTAATATAGGTGTGCAGAATGAAAAAACAACCGCTTATCCCATAAATTTTTTCTGATTTGACAGAAAAGAGAACCTGCCCGGCCTTGGGCGCCGGACAGGTGAATTTACTGGACGACAGCCGATTGTCCCGGGCGGCTGCCGCATCGTCTGCACAGTGGAAACTCTGGAAAAAGCTGTTTGAAGAATCGCGTACAATTACGGCTTTGCGGGAAAACGGATCGTGTTGACGGAAATGCCGGAGAGAACAGCAAGGGGTTCTCTCCGGCGGGATTCATCACCAGTTGTGGAAGGCGTCAACGTCGTAAAAGTTCAGCTTCTCCGTATAAGGCGAACTTTCGTTGCGCACACTCTCCGGTTCAAGGGTCAGGAGGAGCGGTCCGGTGACGCCGCCTTCGCCCCAGCGGTCGAAAACCTGAATCAGAAGTTCGTTCTTTTCTCCGAAACGGATCGCTTCCTCCGGAACCGGATAGTTCCGCTTCAGCGCGTAGGCGTTCGGGACTTTGTCCAGCCGCGTTTCCCCGATCAGCCGTCCGTTGAACCAGGTGCGGTCGGCATCGTCAACCGGTCCGCCGATCAGGCGGATCTTCCTGCCCCGCCACGATTCCGGAACCGTGACTTCGGCGCGGACCCATGCGTAACCGTCGTACGGAACCTTCAGATTCGCGGGCGTTTTTGCCGGATATTTATGATGCGGATTCGCATCCCGGAATCCCTGTTTTTCCCACGACGTCCCGAGTTTGTACGGACGGAAGCCGGAAGTATCCGCGGGCTTGCCGCCGTTCGACGGATCCAGCTTCAGCGAACCGTCGACGATTGGAATCTCGTCCAGATTCGGAGTGATGCGGTTGTGGCGCATTCTGGAGTTGGTGAAGAACTTCAGATTCATGCCCGTCCGGATGCCGAGATTGCAGAAAATCGAGTTCCAGACCCGCGAGACTTTCTCCTCGTTCCAGAACAGGTCGCCGAACTCGTCCGGAGCGAGGGTGAGAATCACAACAGCGGCATCACCGTTGCCGGCACGCGTCATTTTCAGATTCGGGAAGCAGTCGAGTTTCGCAAAAATCGCGGGCTTTGTCGCAACCAGAAACTCCGGACCTTCGACGATGTCGAAACTGCGTTGCTGACGATAGTAGAGATCCGCTTCCGCGATTCCGTCGAACAGCGGGTCGGAGGGCGGCAGTTCCGCCTTGAATCCGGAAACTTTGCGGAGTTTCAGCGGAACCGGAAGGAGCTCAAGCGGAGCTCCCGGCAGGCAGATGATGTGCTGTTTTCCGGTGCGCTTTGCAAGTTCTTTCTCAAATGCGGCGCGATGCTGCGGAGCGACGGGATCCGCGCCCAGAATGACAGCCTCCACTCCAGCCAAGTCGGCGACGGAACGCCCTTTGGTGTATTCGACTCCGAGTTTCCGCAGCCGCGTCTCGTTCTTCGCATCACCGAAATAGACGGTGCGGAGCGGATTGACCGGAAGGAACGGCACGCTGAACTCCTTCAGAATATTGTCCACAAGAAGGGTCGCGGCAGGGTCTTTCCCGTAACGGCTCGTGACGTCCAGCTGACAGAACAGGAGGAGTCCGTGCTGTTTCCGCGCCTCCATCAGGGCGGAGAACATCAGGTTCGGTCCGCAGTCGACAATGGTATTGAACGAACCGTTTGAAGGCTTGCGGATCACGTTCCCGGCAACCATGCCGGAATTGCCGATTTTCCATTTGGATCGCGGATAATGCGGAGTCTCTTCCACACTCACGATCTTCTCGGGGCGGGTGTCCGAACTGCCGCGCCAGTCGCGCAAATCCGCATCGGTCAGGCCGCGCAGGTAAACGGAATCCGGACGGCGTACAAACGCCTCGCGGTAACTCGGGGACTCGAAGACGAAGTTGCCGAGATTGGCGTCCGGCTGCTGTTCGAACACGAGGATTTTGTATCCCATCGCAAGTTCTCCGGAAGATTCGAGCTGTTTGATGAAATCCGGAATGTGTTTGCCGAGCGCGTTCTGTCCGATAATCAGCAGACGGTGTCGCATGAGTTCCGCAAACGTCGAAACTCTGACGTACGGGAACCCGGCTTTGTCCAGCAGCTTCGCCGTTTTGCCCTGCGGATCATAAAGCGCGGCGGGTTGAACGTTTGCAAAATCCGTTTTGCGGACTGGGAAAATCTGAAGGTCCATCGAATCGGCGTCAAACGCCGCGCCGTCGCGGAAGACTTCCAGGTCGATTTTCGCTCCGGTGCGTTTTGCGACACGCGGAGCGGTGAAGTTCAGCGGAACTTTCTCGATGCCGCCCGGCTCCACTGTCACAGTTTTTTCTCCCTCTTCCACGGCGGAGCCACCCACGGAGAATTTCCAGCGGAGAAGCAGAGTCTGCGCCGCCGTGCGGTCGTTGATGACGACTGCGCTCTTTTCGAACGCTTCTCCGGAAGTGAACGCATGGTCCTTGTTCGTGAACTGCGCCGTTTTTCCCGCGAGGAAAACGCGGAGCGGCGCAAGTTCCCGGCGGACGACATCTGCAAGCGGAGTCGGGGCGAGAAAATCAACGAGAGGTTCGCCGAAACGCGCGGAATCCGGACGGACTCCGGGAGCTTTGACCTGCGGGTCGACGCCCCAGAAGAAACGGTTGTGCCAAGGATACAATCCCCGGTCTGCAAAAAGAATCCTCAGAGTTGTGAAATCTCCCAGAGCCGAAACATCGTATCCGCGCCACGCACGGAGAACCCGGCGATAGTGCTCCGCCGACACACGAACGTAATTCGGAGGAGGGAGGGGGCTGGCGAGCTTTGCGAAAAACTCTCCTCGGATTCGCGGTCTCTTCTCCGCGCGGTAAACTCCGTCGCCGAAGAAGCGCGAAGCGTTTTCCGCGAACAGCCAGTTCTCTTTAGGTCCATCGAAATACAGAAACTGGAACGGATACGGGAAGCCGGATTCAACCACCATCAGCGGCTGCGTATGATTTGCCGACCAGATTTTCGGCCAGTCTTCCTGCTCCTGAAGCGGCGTGCCGTAGCTCTGGTAATTCATGGACGTAAAGATTTTTCCGGAGTTTCCGCCGGCGTGCTGGAAGACCTCCCGCGTTGAATCCAGCGCCCGGATGGTCCGCTCCGCGGTCATCGCTTTCCGGCGGGGCGGAATCACCCTTTCCGGAAGATATTCAGTATCGTTCAGATAGTACGGATCCTGATTGCGCTGATAATGACATGTGTTGAAGTCGGTGTACCACATGATGATGCTCGTGTACTGACCGTAATGTTCAAAGAACTTCTCCACGCCTTCACGGTAGAGACTCATCTCGTCGTTGTCGTACGGCGGCATGGGAAAGAGGTTGTAAACACCCAGCCGGTCGCATGCCCGCAGATACTCCCGCGCGTTTAAACTCGATGAGTTCATCATGATATTCGGGTTGAAGCGAACGGTGTCGAAGTTCAGGTGTTTGAGGCCGGAAACGTATTGCTCCGCCGCGCGCGGATTCGCAAATGCGGCATGTTCGAGCCTCGGATTCGTCAGCATGCGGTAACGCGTTTTCAATCCGTTCAGACGGAACTCGCCGTTTTCAACCCATGCTTCGCGAAAACCGAACTTACGCTCCGGCAAAGTGTCCGCGGGGCTGCCGTCTACATTCAGAGAAAGAGTCTGCGTGTAAAGCTGCGGATTCTCCGCGTTCCACAGAACCGGATTTTTCCACGCTTCCGAGAACTTCACGCGCTGGCGTTTTTCTCCGTTGAGCATGAACGAATGACGGAACGTCCGTTCATCTTTCCCATTCCGGAACCGGAAAACCAGCTCCGCTTTTCCGCGGACGCCCGACGGGTTTGAAACGGTTGTGCGGAACTCCGCGCTGGACTTGCGGAACGAGGGCAGAACCAGCGTCCCGAGCAGGCGCACCGGAGAAGGATTCGCCTCCAGCCAGACGTCGTTGACTGTAATGAAATTGTCGTCCAGCGGTATCGTCCCGCGCGAGGCGCGGTCGGTAAAGACGGAGACGACGTTTTCTTTTTTCAGAAACGGCGTAATTTCAACCAGTCGTTCATTCGGGGTCGCAAGCGCGTTTTTGAAATCCTGGCGGAAGGCGTCGATCAGCTTGCCGTTGAGCATGATTTTTCCGTAATCCGCATTCAGATCTTCAAACCGCAGGAAGATGTGCTTTCCCTTCCACTCCTCCGGAACGGAAAATGTGCGCTGATACCATCCGGCGGTCACTTTCTTGTCGATTTCCTCCGTCGGAAGCGCGGAAAGCTCTCCCTCCTTTTCCACGTAACGCCGGAAAAGCGTGGAACGGCAGCTGCCCGGAACCCGACTGTAAAGCTGTTTGCCTTCTGCAGAGGGTGCGAACGTGTAATTTTCTCCGGGGAAAATCCGCCAGATTCCGTTCAGAGAGATGCGCTCCCGTGCGCCCTCGGTCCGCTTCCAGGCGTCGTTCAGACTCCAGAGTTTTTTCTCCAGCGCGGAAGAACTTTTGCGTTTCAGAGCGGCTGTTCCAAGTGCGTCCGGATCGACGGAGTGAAATTTCAATGCCGGAGCAGCTTCCGCCCCGAGAAAATTTCCCCACGGCTTGCTCAGTTCCAAAGATCCCTGCGGCACGCCGTCAAAGAAAATCTTTGCCTGTTTCCCCTCCGTTTCCACCGCAATGTTCAGCGGAAGTTTGTGATTGAACACGTACGGAGATTCCAGATTTTTCACTCCGCCGTTAATCGTCAGCTTTCCGGAAGAGCCCAGCGAGGAAATCCGAATCTCTCCGCCGGAGCTTCTGAATTCCATCAGAGGCTGAGCCGAAGAAAAACGGGAAACCGGAGCACTGAAACGGACCTCAATGCGTTTCCCGTTCCGCGCGACTTTTTCCGCCGGAACAGGCGACAGGCGCATCGCTGCGCCGCCGATGGATTCCGTCAGAATTTCATCCGGGGAAAGCTGACGGTCATAGAGTTTTATCTCATCGTAATCGCCTTCTCCGACTTTCGCCTGAAAGCGGTCGCTTCCTCCGCGCCCGAGCCAGATGTTCAGCGGATCGGAAAGTTTGAAATCTGGCGCAATCCACGCGTCCCGCTGTTTGCCGGCGGCCGCTTTTCCGTTGACATAAAAAGCGACTTCCCCTTTCGCGGCATTCCAGGTGAACGCCAGATGATACCATTTCGCCGGATCAAGCTTCACCTTCGCGAACAACTGGCGTTGACGCGGAGCGCAGACGGTCAGCTCAAACATCCCCTTGTCGCGGAAGTAGATCAGATAACTCTGGATTTTGCCGCCGCTCCGGGCAAAATAGAGCCAGTTGTTCCCATCGCCCTTGTCATCCGGATTCGGACGGAACCGGAAAGCGACGCTTCCCTCCGTGCACGAAAGAACCGGAAGACCGCTGATGTTGACGGCCGTCACCTGATCGTACGCATGACGCCGCACCGAAAGAGCCTTTCCGGAAACGCCGTCGACATATCCGGTCCGCCCGAAAATCCTTGCTTCGGGAAGTTTTTCGCCCGGCTTCCCGACGATTTCCGGCGTTCCGTCAAACGGAACAGTAAAACGGGCTTCCGTCCCGGCCGCAGCCAGCGGCAAAACAGCGAACAGAATTGTTTTCAGTAAAGATTTCATTTTGACTCCTTGTTTATTTTGAGTTCGAACATGCCGGAAACCGGAACGGGGAGTTTCAGCAAGCCTCCGGCAAACGCCTCTTCGCTTCCCGCAGATTCTCCACAGACGTCGAACGCGCGTCCGCGGAATCCCGAAACGGAATTCACATAAAGCGCAGGCTCCGCCGTTGCGTTGAACAGACAGCAGCGTCCCGCTTCCGGAAGCTCCACAATCTGATTTTTCCCGTAAACGGCAATCACCGTCTCACCGTCTTTTTCCGCACGGATCTGCGGATAACGCGCCTCCGGCGCGAGCGGAACGAACTTGCCTTTCAGCAGAGTTTCTCGGTGACGGATCATGAAATCCAGATAGAATTTCAGCATTTTCCGGTGTGTTTCAGGCAGATTTTCAAGTTTGACCGAAATCTGCGGAACGGCAAAAAGAACCGCGAGCAGCTGACGCGCCGCATCCTCCGCGGAAGTTTCCATATGCCATTCCAGCATATCCGAATGCACCGCCGTCGCCCCGCTTGTCAGACGCAGATTGACCGAACCGACCCGGTTCGTGACCGAATCGCCCGGACAGTCCGTCACGCGGAACATGTTGCCGTACTTGCGGATCGACGGTCCGATATACGGCTGGCGGAATTCAATCAGAATATCTTGCTTGATTTTCCGCAAACGCTCCGTCATGGTAAAGAGCAGATGATCGACCGCGAGCGGAAGACTCCGGATGTCGCGTCCGGCGTAATTTTCCCTGATTGCCGGATCTTCACCATTCCACTGGAACTTGTCGATGAAATCAAATTTGAAACCGTCGATATCCCATTCCCGGAGCATCCGCTCGCAAACGCCGATCAGATACTCGCGCACCTCAGGGAAACGCGGGTCAAGCGAACTGCATTCCAGAAAAGGAACATCGTTGATAAACTTTCCCTGAAACCGCTGAAACGCCTTGCTGTGGTAGCCGATGAACGGAAGTCCGAACCACATCACATACTTCATGCCGAGCGCATGAATCCGCGCGACATGTCCGCGCATATCCGGAAAACGGAGCTTGGAAACTTCGCCGTCGCCCCAGAAATCGCACCCGCGCTTGTCGTCGTCCGCATACCAGCCGCCGTCGACGAGCAGACCTTTCATGCCGTACTGCACGGCAAGCGCGCACTCCTTTTCGAGTTCGTTCGCAAAAATTTTATGATGATAGGAATACCAGGTGGAATAGAACGGCTCAAACGCCGCCTCCGGCGCGGGAAGCGGACGGTTTTCGGGAAACTTTTCGAACCAGCGGGAAGCGGACTGCACGGCTTCCGCGTACGTCTGTTTCCGCCGGTCGAACCGGAGCACGACCCGGCACTGTTCCGCCGGAGACTCCGGCTGGATGAACAGCGACGCCGAACAGCTCAGCTCGTTCGTCTCCTCGCAGACACCAGCCTTGAATTCGACTTTCCGGATCGCATCGGAAACACAGAATGTCAAACGGTTCATCCCGTCGTTCCCGAAGAGAACGAGAATCGGAGAATGTCCGGACAGACTGGACCCGACCGCTCCGCTCCAGTCGGGCGGAATCGTTCCGGCTCCCCCGAATGCGGTATGCCAGCGGTATTGAATGTCGTGCTGAGGAATGCTCCACGAAAGCGTCAGTTTCGGAAGAGGGGCTTCTCCGGCGATGGTTTTCAGCTGAAGCGAGACTTCCAGCATGCCCTCTTCCGGAGATTCCGTCTCCGCGGAGAGAGTCCAGTGTTTTCTCCAGTCTCCGGCAATGGAAACCGGACCGAATTCCGTGTTGATGATGTCGCCTTTCTCCGGCGGTTCCGCGAAGAGCATCGCGGACGTTGTCAGGGCGATTGTTTCAAGCAGAAGTTTTTTCATTCTATGACCCCTGAAATTTTTATTGTACACCGTGTCCCCAGAATTGGGAACCCCAGCTGTTAATGTTATCCACTCGTTCCTTCAGCAGAGCGACATGACCGTCTGCAAATGTATGATTGGCAGTTATCCCGGGATGACGGAAAGATATATGCGACCGACTCGAATAGGATGAAATGTTCGGGCATAAATCAAAGCCTCCGTAGTTCACAGAGCCTGTTGAATCAGCGTAAAGCATTCTCTCCGAAGGTCGTTTCAATTTTACGATCCACCCCCAAAAATAAGATGAAGTAGTTTCATCGGCAAGCCAGTTCCTGCCAATATGCACATAGCCCTGCTGAGCCGCATCATACACGCCAGTCTGTGCAGGACACGTAAAACATGCCAGATTCGGTTTCGTATACAAATGAGAGCCGACTTCAAAATCAATCAGCCCTATATTCTGTTTCTGTACCGGCTTCTTAGCAATATATCCCCAAAGCAGAGTCTGCCACTGAACATTCGACAGATCACCTCCAAAATTTACTTTATGAGTCACCGGCAGACAGCCGCCGTTGTCGTCAGCATACAGAAACGTATATGTCCCAAGTTGTTTCTGATTCGACGCGCAGCTGATTGAACGCGCCTTGTCCCGCGCCTTGTTCAGCGCAGGAAGAAGCATGCCGGCAAGGATGGCGATGATCGCTATTACAACTAGGAGTTCTACAAGGGTGAATTTTCTGAATCTGCGTTTCAGACACTGTCCGGAGCGGAAGTTGAAAATAGAGAGTGCTGTTGATTGAAGTTCCATTGCACGACCTTCCTTTTGTTTGTTTTGTTTGTTGTTCATAAAAACTGCAATCCCTTCATTTTTTTGTATTTTATGACTTGGGTAAATTTCTGTTCCGGCTGTTTTTACAGACAGCCAGTCTTGTCGGCAGAAGTGTTATGATGTGCGGCTGCTCGCGCAGAAGCGGGCGGTTGCGCAGGTAAAAAGCGACAAAATCCTGAAGTCTGTCAACATCGAAATCAATATAGGAGTCCAGCTTCGGTGCGACCTTGAGCGCACGGATTTCACGGATGTATTTCGGATCGTTGAACATCAGACGGTAAATTTTTGATTTGTCGCGCTCCAGAAGCGGATCAAGCACAACCCACGGAGTGCCGTTCTGGTAGAAATAGGCGTCGTAATCATCTTTGTGTTCCGTATAAAAACGCGTGAGTTCACAGTCGCTTTCATAATGAATCAGGTCGCAGCGAACCTGCGGGTAACGCTCTTTTGCGATCGCATGCAGAAAAATGGAACGTTCCGCGGAATCGGAGCAGACGGTCTTGATGAAAAGGGCGATTCTTCCGAATTTGCTGCAGAGAAAATCCGCGGCAAGACGGGCGCCGCCGACATTGTCCGCGGAGATATGCAGCTCCGCTTCCTGTGCATTTTCACAGAAAAGACTGACCCGGTAGATTGACGGATTGATATCGCGTGCAATCCGGAACCAGTCGTCTCTCTGAAGCCCGGAAAAAACAACAGCGTCCGCATCCTCCAGCTCCTTTCGCAATGTGGCTGGATGACGCAGGGAATCCGTCAGAACAGTCTCATAATTTTCCAGCTGCAGCCGTTTGAATACTTTACGGGCAATCTGTTCGGAATAGAGATTGTCAATGGAAACATCCACAACGACTTTTTCATTTTCGGTACTGCTCTGGACCATATATCCGTGGATGTTGAGGAGGTGGATAACAGCGTCGCGGGTACTGGCTTTTACCTGCGGATCATTGCGCAAAATGCGAAAGAGCGTTCTCTGAGAAAATCCGCTCTGTTCCGCCAATGCTTTCAATGTTATCTTTTTCATTTTCGCCTCACCGGCTCCTTCATTTTTATAAATTATACTCCAGAATCTAAAAAAAACAAGAGGGGTAAAACGGAAAATTTTGTCAGAAAACTGACAATAAAACACATTCGGAAAACCGTTTTGTTATATTCATGCCAAAGATTCCTTTTTCAGCCTCTTCTCTTTTTCGCGTTGTCAACAACACGCCCGATCTCTTCCAGGATGCTCTGGAATACGTCAAGGAACTTCATGATTGCGGACCACGGTTTTTTCTCCGGTTTCCAGAAGTTTGAAATCCCCCGCATCGCCATTGCGGGAAAATTCCACTTTCCGCGACCAGCTCAAGCCGGCGCTGTGAGCGTTCCATTCGTGAAGCGGCTCCGCAAAAAGCATTGCGGCACTCATGAGAGCAAGTGCTCCGGGAAGCAGTTTCTTCATTTTTCGATCCTTTCGTTCTTTATGAGATTATGAGAAGATTCGTTCAGGAGATCCGGAACGGTATTTTCCGAACACAATTTCATGTCCACCGCAATTTCAATGGAGCTTTCACATCCAAGCATCGGGTGAGTGGAAATGAGAAACGCCATCCATTTCAGAATATCCTGTGAGGAGAAATCCACGCGGTCAAACTGTTCAGAACTTGCTTCTGAGGATATTTTGTCGATGCTGTCGGAGCTCATGATTCCGATTTTTTTCAAATCCTCCGGCAGAAACGGAACCACCGCACGGCGGAACAGATGCGCGGCGGAATCCATGACGAAGAAAAACACCGAAGGTCTGTTGTTCTCTTTGAGAAAATAATTCCGGCAGAGCGACGGGAAAAAGTCAATAGGCGGTCCGGCTTGAAATCCGCATAAAAAATGTGACAAATGTCACTCCGGAAATCACATGAAATTCCGCAGCGGATTCGGATGACCGGTCCGGCGCCGGCGATTGAAAAAATCACGGACGCTCCGTGAAAAAGAGATTATTCCACGCCGCTCTCCCGGCAGAGCTTCCGGAAGAATTCGTGCATGAATTCCGCGCGTTCCGTTGCCGCGTTCCGTCCGGAAGCCGTCAGCATCCGTTCCGGAACGTTGCGGAGCTTGACAAGATATTCGCGGTAGGCGGAATCTTCGCGTCCATACGCTTCACCCGCGACGGCTTCCGAGGCGGGATTGTGAAGTCTGGCGCCGATCCGGCCGGCGAAATGGAAAGCGCGTCCGATACCGACCGCTCCGATGGAATCGAGCTTGTCCGCATCATAGAGAATTTTGTCGATGAGCGTTTCCGGCTGATCTTTTCCGCGATAGCGGTGACGTTTTACGGCGTTTGCGACGAGTTGAATCAGTGCTTCGTCGTCGCATCCGCATTCGCGCAGAAAGCGGATCGCTTTTCCGTATCCGGCTTGCGCATGACAGATTTTCCCGTTTGATTTCATCTCTTCCGGCCGTGCGATATCATGGAGCATCGCCGCGAGCGAAACGGCAAGGAAGGAGCGTGAATCTTCCGGTTCCAGTTCGAGTTCCGCGAGCATTTCCGCATTGCGCAGCACGCGTTCGGTATGGTCGAAATCATGGCATCCCGGCGCATCGCACAGCTCCCGCCGCACCGCTTCGCGGAGGTTGAGGCAGAGGGGATCGGAATTCTTTTGCAACATGAAATTCTTCCGGATGAAGAAAACGGTATTCGGTAAAAATAAAAGGATCAAATTTTTCCCGGCCGCGGTGTATGCGGCCGGGGAACGGGGATTACTTCTTCTCTTCCGGTTCCGCGGCGGGAGCTTCGCCCTCGTGCGTCTCCATGCTCTTCGGAAGAACGTAGGAACTCGAGTGACGGTCCTTCGGAATGACCGTGAGCCACTGGCCGTCGCCGATGTCAACGACTTTGTAACGCTTGGCGTCCTCCTCGCGGTCGTAACCGATCGTGGTGTTGCGCGGAATCTGATTGTGCTTGTCGATGATGGCGTTGCGGATGCGGCAATGCTCGCCGACGTCGACGTCGTTCAGCAGGATGCAGTTGTGAACGGTCGCGTAGCTGTGGACGAACACCGAGTTGAAGAGAACCGAGTTCGTGACCGTGCTGCCCGAAACAATGCAGCCGTCGCAGACGATCGAGTTGATCGCCTTGCCGATACGAGGAAGCCCGAAGGTGTCGACATCCTCGTTGTGGACGAATTTTGCCGGCGGAAGGCTGAAGTGGTAGTTGTAAATCGGCCACTTGTCGTTGTAGAGATCAAGCTGCGGCTGGGTGGCGCGGAGATCCATGTTCGCTTCAAAGTAGGCTTTGAGAGTTCCGACGTCGCGCCAGTAGGGTTTCTCGCTGACCGCCTGACCGGGGATTTTGTTGGAATAGAAGTTGTAGGCGTAAAGGCGCTTGGTGCCGACGAGGCTCGGAATGATGTCCTTGCCGAAGTCGTGCGAGCTGGTCTTCTGGTTGTAGTCGTTCTTGAGAAGAGCGAGCATGTCGTTCGTATTGAAAATGTAGTTGCCCATGGAGGCGAGGGCCATGTTCTTGTCGTTCGGGAGCGGCGTGGGATCCTTCGGCTTCTCCTGGAATCCGATGATGCGCCAGTCCTTGTCGACCTGGATGATGCCGAACTGGCTCGCTTCGCTGATCGGAACCGGAATCGCGGCGACCGTCGCAATGGCGTTGTTGCAGCAGTGGAAGTCGACCATCTGGCTGACGTCCATCTTGTAGATGTGGTCTCCGCCGAAGACGGCGACGAGATCGGGTTTGAAGTCTTCGATCAGCGCCATGTTCTGGTAAATTGCATCGGCGGTTCCGCGATACCATGTGCGGTCCTGGGTCTGCATCTGCGCGGGAACCGGGATGATGAAGCTGCCGCGGACCTGGGTGGACGATATGTTCCAGCCGTTGATGATGTGTTCCATCAGACTCTGTGATTTGAACTGGGTCAGAACGAAGATGCTGTTGATTCCGCTGTTGACGAAGTTGCTGAGCACAAAGTCGATGATTCTGTATTTTCCGCCGAAGGGAACGGCGGGTTTCGCGCGCTGGTCGGTCAGAGGAGCAAGCCGGGTTCCTTCGCCGCCTGCCAGGATCATGCCAAGTACGGACGTTCTCATTTTAACCTCCTTATAAAAGATAGTGTTGGTTTTCCCATCAGATACAATACAGATTATTTTCAAAAAAACAATCTCAATTTGCGCGGAAAACGCTCTTTTTTCGTTTTTTTTCTGTTTGAAACATGTTTTTCTCCGCTTGATATTGTCCGGGGAGCGGTTATATTGCAGAAAAACAGGAGACTGCCATGCGGAGAATCATGCTGAAAGATATCGCGGCGGAACTGGATATTTCCATTTCGCAGGTTTCGCGCGCTCTGAACCAGAAGGGGGAAGTCGCTCCGGAAATCCGTGCAAAAGTCCTCGAACTCGCCCGGAAAATGAACTACAAAAATCTCTCCGTCCGCCACAAACGCACGATCGCGGTCATCGTCAGCTGGTTTTCGGAATTCAACGACGAATTGCTCAATGAAATTCTCATCCGCACCAAACGCCGCGGATGGCGCTCTGTCGTCATCCCTTATCAGAACATCGAACTGCTCAACGATCAGTTCTTCGACGGGGCGATCATGATCTCCGGCGAACGCATCGCGATGAAATGGCACGAACGCTACAGCATCCCGCTCGTCGTCATCAACAACTTCGGGTCCGCCTTGAACCACATCTGTTCCGTATTTCCCGATGCGGACGGTGAAGTCCGTGCGGCGATGGAGCATCTGATTGCGCTCGGACACACCCGCATCGCCCGCATACGCGGCTGCAGGCCCTGGTCAACCGGAGAGGAGCTCGCGCGCGGTTTCGACGAGTTGTGCCGGATCGCGGAAGAACACGGAATCCGCGACACCGTCCGGAACTGTTTCGGAGCAACTCTGGAGGAGAAAATCGCCCATCTCCGCTCTCTGATCGCGGAAGGGTACACCGCATTCCTCGTGGTTCTCAGCGACGAGTCGCCGATTTTGCTCGACGCCATCCGCAAGTGCGGCAGACGGGTCCCGGAAGATGTCTCTCTGATAACCTACGAATCTCGCGGAGTCTCCGCGTTCCAGAATCCTCCGCTGACAACGCTGGAGTATGATTATGCGCGTCTTGTCTCTTCCGCCCTTCTTGAGCTTGATCATGCGATGAACGGAAAAGAGACGAAATCGCGCATCATCGTTCCCGGCAAACTGAACGTCCGCGGAAGCACGGGACCGCACGTTTCATAAACTCCGCTTTTCTGAATTCAGCTTTACTCCGCATTCGGCACGATAATGACTTCGACGCCGCGTGCGCGGATCTCCTTCAGCCGTTCATGATTCTCCGGGTCAAAATCGGTGATGAGTACGTCGATATCCTCCCAGGCGGGGCCGCGCGCATAGGCTTTCCTGCGGAATTTGCTGTGGTCGGCGATGAAAATGAGCTTGTCGGTGTTCTCCGCAATCCGGAAAATCATGCTTGCGGAAGGGGAATCCACATCGAGGAGCCCGCGGTCGTCGAGCGCACAGGCGGAAATGAACGCAAGGTCGGTGCGGTAGCGCGTGAAACTGCGTTCCGCCTCGGGGCCGGTGATGATGTCGCTGTGCAGATCGACGCTTCCTCCGGCGAGAATGACGTCGGGGCCGCCTCCGGACGGAAAGCGGTCCGCGAGAATCCGGCAGATGGAAAGCGAGTTCACGATCAGCGTTCCGTGATCCAGATACATCCCGAGAAATGAAGTCGTCGAACCGCCGTGGATCGCGACCGCCATATCCGGTTTCACAAGTTCCGCCGCGCGTTTCGCAAGCCGCTGTTTTTCCGCAGCGAACCATTGGCCGCGCAGAAAATACGGGATGCGGATGTTCTGTTCCCGCACAGGCTGGCGGACGCCGCCGCGCACGCGCCGCACCAGATTCAGCTCCGCGAGCCGGTTGAAGATGCGGCGGACGGAAACTTCGCTCAGCGGGAGAAACTCCATCGCCGCTTCCGTCGTGAGCATCTCATGGTCGTTGAGATAGGAAAGTATCTGCCGGTCGTAATCGTTTTTCATCTTTGAAATCCTCCTCTCATGCAAAATAGCACGAATGAAAAGAAATGCAAGAAGAAAAATGATTGTTCGGTCATAAAAAGTGAACGGAATGAATATTTTGATGAAAAACAGCTGCATTCCGGTTGTTTTTTATATTCCGAATGATACTTTAAAGCAAACCTTAACAAGGAGGCTTTATGCGTAAAATGATTGTGAACGGACATCGCGGTTTTCCGGCGAAGTATCCGGAAAACACACTGATCTCTTTCGAAAAGGCAATTGAACTCGGCGTGGATGCGATCGAATACGATCTGCATCTGACCCGCGACGGCAAGCTGGTCGTCACGCACGACGATGAAGTCAGCCGCTGCAGCAACGGACACGGCGTTGTCGAGGAGATGACGTTCGACGAGCTCCGCAAGCTGGATTTCGGGTCGTGGAAAAGCCCGGAGTTCGCCGGCGAGAAGATTCCGCTCTTCTCCGAAGTACTGGATCTTGTCGCGCGCAAGAAGCCGGGACTCTTCCAGCTGGTCGAGGTGAAGCGCCCGGATGTCGAGTGCGCAAAGCTCGCGATGGCGGAACTGAAACGCCGCAATCTGATGGATCAGTTCTGCCTGGTCAGCTTCCACTGGAATGTGCTGACGGAGATGAAAAAACTTTATCCGGAACTGCTTCAGCACGGCGATCCGAACGAGTCGATGCTTTGGAAACCCGAATTTTTCAAGGGCATGTTCCGCGTCGGCATTTACTATGAAACCATGTCCAAAGAGCTGACCGACTGGTTCCATTCGCAGAATGTGCTGGTCGACGCCTGGACGATCAACACGGAAGAGCTGCTCGACAGGATGATTGAGATGGGCGCGGACAGCATCACCTCCAACGATCCGGAGCTGATGCTGCGTCTTCTTGAAGCGCGCGGGATGCGCTGAGGTTGAAACATGACGCTGACGGCATTCTCCCTGATTCTCGCATCGGTGATTCTTCATGCGCTCTGGCACTTCATCTGCAAGAGCGCACGTCCGGTTCCCGCATTTTACATGGTGGTTTCGGCGTCGTGCCTCTGCACGACTCTGCCGTTTGCGCTGACATCCGGGATTGACCTGACGCGTCTGCCTTCCCGTTTCTGGCTGATGCTGCTCGGCGGCGGGCTGAGCGGGATGATCTGCGATATCGGGCTCTCCCGCGCATATCGTCTCGCGGATGTCTCGCTGGCGTATCCGCTTGCGCGGGCGCTTCCGGTGATCATGACGGCGTTTGCGACGCTTCTTCTCGGAATCGGAGCGAAGCCGTCTCCGCTGGAACTGTTCGGAATGCTGATCATCATGTCCGGCTGTGTGCTGATGCCGATGAAGAATTTTTCCGATTTGCACTGGAAGAATTATTGGAACCGGGCGTTGCTCGGCATTCTCGTCGCGGCGGCCGGAACGACTGGCTACACGGTTTTCGACAGCGAGGGCGTGGGGCTTCTGCTGGCGAACGAGGATGTCGCGCGCTGGCATGGCGCCGCCGCATATTCGAGTTTGAGGGAATCGGTTCTGCTGCTGACCCTTTCCGGATATGTCTTTGCCGTTCCGCACGAGCGGGCGAGAGTGACGAGGGAGTTGTTTTGTCATCCGCATCCGTATTTTGCCGGAATCGGCGCGGCGCTTGCGTATCTGCTGATCCTGATTGCGATGGGGTTTGTGACGAACGTGTGTTTTGTCCAGGCGTTCCGGCAGATGAGTCTTCCGGTCGGAGTGCTGCTCGGAATGTTTTTCCTGCGCGAGAAATGTTCCGCCGCGAAGCTGACGGGGGTTGGCCTGATTGTCTGCGGTCTGATCCTGACCGTCCTGTAACCGGCGGGGCGGAGGATGTGTGTGTTGAGATCGGCGTCCAAGTTTCCGGGAACCGGTCTCTTTTTTCTTCCGCCGCGGGAAAAAGCTCTCGCCGGACCGGGAATGCGGAAAATTTCAATATTGCGGTTCTTTTTTTTAAAAAATAGAGAAATAAATGCTTGACTTTTCTGTTTTGCAGGATTATATGTATAGCGGAAATATTTAGAACAACCCACGCACTGAAAGGGAACCTCGATGAATAACTTGGAATACACGGTTTTTGTAGATGCAATGGCAACCGGAACGTTCGGCAACCTTCTGCTCCTGCCTAGTGCAACAACAGATAATTCTGGCGGACAGCTTACTGTTCCTTCAGCAGAGCCTGATTCAAGTTTCAAAATCTCAGGTGAATTGACTGTTGGAACCAATTTTCCTGCCGGGGAGAACAATATATCCATTGCCCATGGAATGGACTCGTATAATTCATCTTTGACAGCGGGTATTGCTTTTACAAATGGAGGAACTCTCAATTTTTCCGCTCAAAACGGAGATGTCCGTTTGAAAAAAACGGTTTCTGACTATGAAGATAGCAAAATTCGTATCGTTACTTCTTCAACAAAGAATGTCGGTCAGATCTACGATGATTCTTATGTTGCTTCTGGAAAATATGAGTCGACAACATTTTCTTCTCCGACTTCAACATTGACGATTATTTCAGATCTTGCCGGAACAATTGGGAATAGGGGCAGTGTTTCTCTGATCGGATATTACAGTGATCAAAAAAAAGAAAATAAGGCGGACAATTCCTCCGGCAACACTCTTTCCTCCGCTGTTTTCCGTGCAAATGCGCTGACTCTGAAAAACAATTTCTCCGCAACTCTTCTGGCGCAGCAGATCGCAACAATTGAATCCTGGAAGGATGCGAAGGCGAATGATAACAACATTTCCGCTTCGGGTATTTGGGTGGAAGGCGGAAATTTCCGCGTCGAAGGAAATTTTGGAAAACGGACAGGTAATTCTTCTTCTGATGGGAAAATTTCTGCAAAGGTAACGGCTCTTACGATTGTCGCTGATGGAAATGTTGTGCAACCCGTTACGGTTTATAAACTGACGATGTCCAGGACAGTTTATGAAGAATTGCTTGAATCCAGCCTTTATGGAACGGAACTGCAATCAGGTACGGCTAGTCCTAAAGAAGATGATAACAATGTCATTGAGATTGAGTATGATGACGAAAAATATAAAAAATTGAAGTGGCTAAAAGGCAATGATCCTCGATGGACATGGACTACTGATGTGGATGTTTCATCAGATGCCTCTGCTGCAAATAATACTTTTGGGGCGTATGGGATCCGGGCGGAAAACGGGAACATTGAGATAAATCGTGATTTCGGAGCGGATGTTTCTGCGGAACTTTCAAATATTAAGATTTCTGTAACAGCAATAGGAAAGGATAAGACTCCAACCCTTTCCGCAACGCTGAATTCGTTTGGCATGAAAGCCAAAAACTTCTCTTTGAATGGCACTTTTGATGGCAATGTCAGTGCAACAATCACTGATGTTACTATGAGAGGTTCGGGGGGAACAAAGGCTGGCTCAGCAAACAGTATTACGATTACGGCGGCAGCCATCTATATGGAAAATACGGTTTCCGTCGGAACCTATTTCTCCGGAGACTTGAATTTTACAAGGAAGAAATTCAAGTTTACCGTTTCTCCATCGGAACCCATTTCCGTCGATGCTCACCTCTATGGCATTCATGCCGGAAGCAGTTTGAATGTCGGAAACGGGCACGGACTCATTGATACAAACATTACCGTTTCGACCGTTTCATCTGAAAGATGTACTTATGTAACGGGTGTCTATGCTCCCACGATTAAAGCAGAGTCGTTTGGCGCGACTGTAAATGTTTCAAGCGATGGTCGAGATTTAGTCGTTGGCATTCAGACGGACAATTTTGTCAATGGAACAGATTCAATATTTAATCTGCTTCCGTCAACCTTCGATATTATCGGAGATATTACAGTGACTGCGAGCAATCCTTCCGGTTGCAGTATCGGTGTACTGGTTGCAGAGAGAGGCAATATCAATCTACGTGTTTCCTCTAATATTACTGCTGTTTCCTCTGATATTCGTGCGGCATATGCGTTTTACGCTGGAACTTGGTCTTGGGATAATACTACTCAAAGTTGGAGTGGAACTCGCAATGGTTCAGGTAATGACAAGCTTGAAATCGCGGCGGGAGCAACGATTAACGGAATAATAGACCTCGGAGACGGAACCGATACGATCTATATAGACTCCAATGCTCGAGTCAATGGGAATATTCGTAATATCGGGGGCAGGAAAAACATCACCTTCCAGTTGAATCAATACGGAGCTGTGAAAGATGGAACCATCAGGAATTCCAGTTCTTCTGATTTGATTTACATGGGAGATTTTTCTGCGGAAACAACCACTTTGGTCGTCGATATAAACGATGCCGAGTCCGGTCGCACTTATTATTTGCTGCAGAATGCCGCGATTGAGGCGGGGACAAAAGCTGTGACCGTTGTGTATAATGCTGAAACGCGAATCATTTCGTTTAGAAACGGAGAGATTTGTCAACCCGATGCATTTTCGGATGGAACAACGGTTAAAGGAACGATTGAAAACGGGGTGCTGACCATCACTGCGATAAAAGCTGAGCTTGCTCCGGAGGTCCGCATTGCCAATGCCGTGAAGTTGGAACAGAAAGGCGATGTTATAGCATGGGATTGCTCTGGGACAAACTACAGCGAGTCAACCTACTTGACGATTACATACGACCTTTATGATTCGAACGGTAATTTCAAAAAAACTGTGAATTTGGATCCTGTGGAATTGTCAAAACGTCAGGTTGCGGTTAAGAAAAAGGATCCAGGGGATCCAGAGGATGCAGAGGATGCGGCAGCCGTCTATATTGTAAAAAATATTCGAGCTTCCATTGGAAATTCTGCCGGAGAGCGCATTAACACGCTGTCGGTTGTCGGCGGAATTGATGCGGATCGCAATGTATTCCGCATGGAATGGAGCCTTGCTCTAAAGGAAGCCATTTCCAGCAACTATCGCTTTGAACTCGAATACTGCGTCAAAAAAGCGGGACAGAGTGAATTTTCGAATTCTACAGTCGTTACTCTGGACTATCTTTCCAGCTTCTATGAGCTGGCCAACATTACAAAAAATGATGAAGTAATGGCCAGAATTCGAGTTAAACGCATAGGGTCGACAGAAGATGTGATGGTCGGAGAATGGTCAAAGACCATTCTTGCCGGCAATACGAGTTTGATTGAAGAAGCTCCGGCTAAAATCATGAACTTGGTCAGCAACAGACTTGGAGACCTTTCCAGCGCCCTTTCGGTTTTGGAATGGACGGATATGCGCAACGCATTTGAATCCGGACTTCAGTATTACGAGATTCAATTCTTCGATGCGGGGCTGGATCGCAATCTGACCGACGATGAATTGAGGGCAATTTTTGATGGTCCAAGTCAGTCCAACTATACAGTTCTTACTCGCCAGACGACTTCGAATCAGTTCTATCTCACCAATAGTGACTTCAACAAGAATTACTACTGGCGCGTCAGAGCAATTTCCAACAATAATACAGAAGGCGAGTGGAGCAGTGTCTGTCGTTATTTGGCGGTCGGCGAAGACAAGACGCCTCCCGTGAAATCGACCATCTGCGATTCCATTACAATTACGACGAGTTTCGATTATGTCGCGAACACCATCTCCTGGTCCTGGAACAAGGAAATGGCGGTGGACGAGTCCGTCTCCGGTGTTACGGAATATGTCATCTACTACAAAGCGGAAGGTGATTCGGAATATCAGAGATATCAGCTCGCCGCAAACAAAGAGTCGATCTATTCGGCAACGCTGACTGTGCTTTCAGCCCTTAACCAGAAGTACACCTATTATATTACCGCCAGAGATGCGGCCGGAAATGAAAGCGGAAAGCTCAAATCCAAAACGCTTCAGGGCGACGTGACCGCTCCCGCCAATGGCGCTCTGACTTTGCTTGATAACGGGATAGAGTATAAGCCGAATACCGCGGGCGGTATTGACCTGGTTGTTACATTCTCAATCAATCAGGCGACGGACATCGCCGGCAGCGATGAAGTCGCCGGCGGCCCCTCCGGCGTCAAACTCTACACGCTCCAGTACCGCAAGCTCGCCGCGGATGGCAACGAGGTCTGGGTTACGGTCAAAACCTTTGACGATTCGGTTTTCTCTGATGGAAAATTCGAATATACGACAGCCGGTATTGATACCCGCGACATTCCCGCGAACAGCAATGGCGAATGCCCGACTTACTGGCGTCTGTGCGTGGAAGATAAAGCCGGCAATACCGCAACTACGGACATTACGACGATCATCGCCATGCAGCCCGGAACAATCACCTTCACCCCCGCCAATATGTATGCGCCTGTGGTCTCCGGAGACAATCAGAACTTTACAGTTACCCTGAGCTGGAAGGACGCTCTCGGTGACCCGTATTTGATTGTCGGATACAAAGTCTACATCAGCGTTGACGGAAACTGGGATAAAGAGCACCCTGTGCGCTGGATTTCGGCAACAGACAATCTTTCTGTAACGATTTCCAACCTCGACGGCCTTGCCGGAAAATCCGGTTACTACTGGGCGGTCAGCGCCGTTGACTCCAACGGCAACGAATCCGGCTTGCAGTTCGATTTGGATCAGAACTCGAACTCCTTCTTCTGGACGCCGTTTAACGACCCGGTGTTCATGAATGAGTCCATTACGGTTTCCTATGTGGACAGCAATACGCTTTGGGTTTCTATTACCTGGACCGACGGCGGAACCGCCGGAACCTATATTCTGCAAAGTGCAGCAAGCGGTTCGAAGGACTGGACTGATGTTTTAGAGCAGGATACCGTCGGTTTCGGATACACAATTCCGGCTTCGCAGAAGAATATCCAGTATCGTGTGGTCAAGAGAAATGCAGACGGCAACCGGACCTACTCTTCCACAACGTATACGCCGACCGGAGACCTCCATGGTCCGAGCTTTACGACTTCCGAGATCGTTTCGTCCAGAGTTGACGGAACCTATTACTTCACCTGGAGTGCGGCGGTTGACGGACAGATTTCGGCGGAAGAGGCTGTTTCCGGTCTCCGCGATTATGTTCTCTACTTCAGCACCAGCTCGGATATGAGCAATGCCATTGCAATCACCATTGACGGCACGTTCACTTCGATGAACAATGAAGATATGAGAAACATGGGGTTCGGCGATGGAACCTACTACTGGGCCGTTGCCGCCCGCGATAACGCCGGCAATGAATCCGGAAAGCTCATGGGCGCCGAGACAATTACCATTAAGGTCACAACTCCGCAGGGTGATTTCAATACAGCGACAACAGAATCCACCCTTACGATCGACTGGGAAATGGTTGACGATCCGCGCGGACCTAATTATGCCCAAGTTCGTCAGCCGGCCAATCTTGATCTTACGCTCAGCATCGGCGGAGACTTCACGGATGTGTCGGGAGTGTACTATCAGGTTACATTCTACTCGGATGCAAACTGCACCGACGATGTCTTTTCTACGGAGAAATTCGCCAGAACCGGAAGCGTTACAACGTATTCGCTGAACTCCTCCAACAATCTGATCGCTTATCTGGCAGAATATGCCGAGAGTTTGATTCACAACGACTGGCGTGTAGGCGATGAGCTGCCTCCGTATGTCTACTGGAAGGTCACGGTCAGCGATGCTTACGGCAACAGCAGAACGCTGGATAAGATCAACAAATTCCGCTTCGTCGATGAAACCATTGCAGAAGGCCGTCCGACCAACGACTATTATGCTCCGAATGCACCGAAGCTCAAAGCGGTTCGCGCAGTCACGGAAGACGATCTCTCCAGAGAAGAGTTCAACGGCCTGACCGATGCACAGAAAGCCGCGTACAAACAGTACATAAAGGATTATCCGGGTTCTCTCTATCTCATTGAGTGGGATCCGGTCTATGACGCGTACGGTATCAAGAGCTACAAGATTTATACGAGCAACGGCAAGGAAACCACCGTTTATGACACTTACAAAGACGGCGACATGCTGACCTATGTCTCCGCAGGCAAGGTGCTTGCGGGGCTTTACGGCACTGCTCCTTCCGGTAAATGGACCTTCTGGGTCAGCGCAGTTGATGGTTCCGGTCTGGAGAGCAAAACTAGCGATAAGCTCACTTACACATATTTCCCTGAAGTTACGAGCTTGACTGGTCTCTTCTCCGACAACCTGTATGGAGTGATTCAGTATGAAAATGAGATCGTTACGCTTCACAACCAGAATGAGACAAAAATGCTCGGAATACTCCCGATGTCGCAATGGACCATGCTGTGCGCAGGTGATTTTTACGGCGATGGCAGGGATGGCATCCTCTGGATGGAAAATGCTACCGGCAACATTTACGTGCATAATGATTTGACAACTGTTGACGAAGTCGTTGGTAAGAAGAATCTGCTCGGTACTGTTGCTGACGGTTATGAAGTTCGGGCCGCAGGCGATTTCTTCGGAACCGGTTTCGATGGGGCTTTGCTGCTCAGTCCGGCATTCGGAGATTCGACGGTATCGCTGAATTACGGTCTGGCGACCTGGTCCCGTGAACAGAACGGTTCAACCACTCCCGGCTGGCTGGGGGCGCTGGTCAATACCTGGGAGGAATCCGGGGCACTCAACTCCCTCAAGGGAGATTTTCAGAACCTGACCGGCGATGAGCGCAACAAGGTCATCAACGCCAATAACTACCGGTATGAACTCGTCGGCGTCGGGGATTTCAACGGCGACGGAATCGATGACGTCATGCTGCGCAATACCATGCCGGATACCGTTGGCGGCGAAACCATCACCGGCGCCGGTGATGTGTTCGTCTTTCTGACCGACACGCGGGAGAATGTGATCGCCGGAAACCGTCCGGCAGAGGGAATCGTCTACACCGGCTGTGCCACCGACGGCTGGGACGTGGTCGGAATCGGCGATTTCAACGGCGACGGAATCGACGACGTCGTCATATCGAACGGCACCGATCTCGCCGGATGGCAGGTTTCAAACGGCCAGCGCACGGAGGATCTGTGGTTCGGCTCGCTGACCGACGGGTGGAAGTTCGCCGGTGTCGGGGATTTCGACGCCGACGGAACCGACGACATCCTGCTCGCCGATCCAGACAACAATCTGACCGCATGGAAAGTAAAAGACGGTCAGGTGGCCGGAATCATCACTTTGGCTTGAAAATTCAGATCATAGAAGGATTTCACTCATGAACAATGACAATTTTATGATCACTCCCGCCACCAATCAAGATCTGGTAATCGGGGTGGGAACTCCCGGAGCGCCTACCCGAAACAACGCCGTGCAGCCGGCGGCGGCTTCCGCTCCGGAGCCGCCGAAACAGCCGAGCATTTACGGCGAGGTTCCGCAGATTCCGACTCTGGATGCCGTGGAGGGGATCAAGTTTGACTTCAATGACGGAATCAGAATCCTGTTTCCGCATAACGGCAAGGAGTATCATGTCACGTTCACGGACATCGATACCGGAATCATCCTCTTCAGCAACGATACGGTTCCCGGCGCTTATGTGACCAGCATCAAGAAGTTCTTCATCCGTTTCCGGCTGATCATTCACGAGAAAGGCGGCAAAGAGCCGATCTTCACCCATGATTACGATGTGACCGGCAAGGAAGTGATGATTCAACTTCCGGTCGGGACGATCGGCGATTCGATCGGCTGGTTCAACTATGTGGAACGTTTCCAGAAAAAACACCACTGCAAAATAATCTGCGTGATGACTCCGTGGATCGCCGACGTGGTGCGTGACCAGTATCCCGATATTACATTCATCAAGCCGGAGGAAACGAAAAACTACAAGCCTTATGCCTGTTATTACATGGGATTGTTTTTCCGGGGCGACGTGGATCATCAGCCGATTGATTTCCGTTACATCGGCCTGCACCGGACGGCGGGATATATCCTCGGCGTCGATCCGGCGGACGAACCGCCGCGCTTCAACCTCTCCGCTCCACGCCGGATCAAAGAGAAATATGTGTGCATCGCAGCCCAGAGTTCCAGTCAGGCGAAATACTGGAACAATCCATTCGGCTGGTACGATGTAATCAAATTCCTGAAGGAGAACGGCTACCGTGTCATCTGCATCGACAAGGAGCGGGTACACGGCACCGGACTTGTCTGGAATCACATGCCGTGGGGCGTCGAAGACGAAACCGGCGACAAACCATTGCAGGAACGAATCGATCTCATCAAGGATGCGGATTTCTTTATCGGACTCTCAAGCGGCCTGAGCTGGCTGGCATGGGGGTGCAAGGTGCCGGTGGTGATGATCTCCGGCTTTACGCATCCGACCAATGAATTTGCGACGCCGTACCGGGTCATCAACTACCATACCTGTCACAGCTGCTGGAACGACATGCGGCTGGACTTCGACCACTTCGATTTTCTCTGGTGTCCGCGCCACAAGGGGACGGATCGGCATTTTGAATGTACCCGGCTGATTTCCGCTGAACAGGTGATTACGACCATCAAGAAAATACCGGCGTTTCAAAAACACGCTGAAAATCCGGACGCGCTCCAGACACCGGCAGAGGCCTAACCGGCGGAGCGAGCAATCAGGCAATGGCAAGGAAACACGCAAAACCGCAAGGACCGAAAATGAGTTGTAAAAAACATATTGCAGAAAAGAGCTGCCGTCAGAACCGGGAAAAGGCGGACTGTTCCACCTTGACGGATGTCATCCGCCTTTACCGGAAAGAGTGTTACAGCGTTCTGGAAGATGAACTTGGCAAATTCAAAAAGGTTTATGAAACAAAGGGGCTGGAAGAACTGATTCGCGCTGCCGCCAGCGGAAAAGATCCGGAAACCGGCCGGAAGATGCCTCATCAGCGCCGTTTCCCTGTCGATGCCGTATTGCAGCAGTGGGCGGAGGAGCTTCCCGGCGCGACGGCGGAAATCGGCCAGTGCCGTTCGTTTAAGCTGCTTCATGAACTGCTTGAAAAGAAGCGCTTGAAAGGCGTTGGACCATTGACCTGTTATGATACGGCGCAACGTATCGGGTATGCACTCGGATTCCCGCCGGAGGATTACGTTTACTTACATGCCGGAGCACAGCTCCCCGGTGAGAAAAAGGAGATTGATGGACATGTGGCGACAAGTGAGTTGGCGAAAGAACTCACAGCAGCGTTTCCCGCATATCATATTGAAAACCTGCTGTGTATCTATAAGAACGAACTCGCTACCATCGGATCGCTTCGGAAAAATCAACAACAATAACGGAGAGCTCGAATATGACAATTCACAGTGGAATAATAGTCAGTAATTACTGGCTGTGGGTCAGCGGCGGCGACAGTGCAACGTCAACGACGGTGAATCCCGGCGGCGATATGTGGGTCAGCGGCGGCAGTGCAACGTCAACGACGGTGAATTCCGGCGGCTATATGTGGATCGGCAGCGGCGGCAGTGCAACGTCAACGACGGTGAATTCCGGCGGCTATATGTGGGTCATCGGCAGCTATATGTGGATCGTCATCGGCGGCAGTGCAACGTCAACGACGGTGAACTCCGGCGGTACAATCAACGGATTTACAGTTTTAGAAGATCAGTATTATGATTCATTGCTCCATGTTTCAAACGCCTATGTGAATGGTGGGGGGAGCCTATACGAAGGACAAACCGCAACGTCAACGACGGTGAATTCGGGCGGTCATATGACGGTCGGCAGCGGCGGCAGTGCAACGTCAACGACGGTGAACGCAGGTGGCTCTATGACGGTCGTCATCGGCGGCAGTGCAACGTCAACGACGGTGAACTCCGGCGGTACAATCAACGGATTTACAGTTTTAGAAGATCAGTATTATGATTCATTGCTCCATGTTTCAAACGCCTATGTGAATGGTGGGGGGAGCCTATACGAAGGACAAACCGCAACGTCAACGATGGTGAACTCCGGTGGTTCTATATGGGTCTCCGGCGGCCGTGCAACGTCAACGACGGTGAATTCGGGCGGGGATATGACGGTCGGCAGGAGCGGCCGTGCAACGTCAACGACGGTGAACTCCGGCGGTTATATGACTGTCTCCGGCGGCAGTGTAACCTCAACGACGGTGAACTCCGGCGGAACAATCAATGGTTTTATTGTTCAAAAAGATAATTATTATACCTCTGGAATACATGTTTCAAACGCCTATGTGAATGGTGGGGGAAGGCTATACGAAGGACAAACCGCAACGTCAACGACGGTGAATTCGGGCGGGGATATGACGGTCGGCAGGAGCGGCC
>ERZ1034913.18-NODE-18-length-185554-cov-63.332579_pt1 | contig 185554 bp, 168 predicted proteins | sample MGYA00520697_ERZ1034913 | MGnify/ENA primary metagenome ERZ1034913 (study PRJEB33766, sample SAMN09781786) | gut metagenome | biome: gut microbiome | host: Homo sapiens | place: Madagascar | study: EMG produced TPA metagenomics assembly of the PRJNA485056 data...
TATCTCCACCACGTATTTAATCCACCACATCTGTCCGATGTGGTTCTTTTTATTCATTCCCCTCACCGCAATAAGTGACTCACTCGATTTCATGCGTCACTTTGTTCCTTTGAAATCGGTTCCCTACTTAATCGGTTCGATCCCGCTTATCTCCACCACGTATTTAATCCACCACATCTGTCCGATGTGGTTCTTTTTATTCTTTCCCCTCACCGCAATAAGTGACTCACTCGATTCCATGCGTCACTTCTCTCCTTTGGAATCGGTTCCCTACTTAATCTTCGGTCCCGCTTATCAGTGCCGCAATGTAAAAGGAACAATACTTTATCTATACGATAGTATTGTTCCTTTTTATTTTCCCTGGTATCGTCCAAAAAGCTTATTTTAGAAATGCATTGTCGCAGACAGGATGTACGTCCGGCCGGGGTTCAGCATGACCATGCCGTCCGCCCACACGGTCGTAGCCGTTGACCAGTATTTTCTGTCAAACAGGTTGTACGCATTGAAAGAGAAGGTGGTGGATATCTTTGCCAACTCGGTATCGTATGTGGCGCCCAGATCGAATCTGGTCCATGAGGATACGTTCACTTTATTTCCGGTATCCGCATAGGATTTGCCAAAATGGACAACACGTCCATTAATAGAGAGGCCTTTTACCGGGGTGTCCCAATCAAGCGCCAAGGTGGCATTCAGTTTGGGCGTACCGTGGACACGGTGGCCGTCATTGGCACCATTCTGGGTTCTTTTGTATTTCGCATCGAGGAGCATGAGGCCGCCGGTAAGGGTTAAGTTTGAAGAAACTTTGCCGCTGATATTCCATTCCACGCCGCGGTTTCTTGTTTCACCATCCAGTACATAGCAGTTGTCAGTGTTTGTAATGCCGGTAGGCTGTTTGATATGGAAGAAGGACAGCGTCGTCACCCAATCTTTAAAGTCTTTCTTCAGACCGAATTCATATTGCTTTGTCTGCACCGGAGGAAGTACTTCTTTTTCATTCTTTGTACCGCTTGGTATGGACAAGGTGGTGAGTCCTTCCGAATAATTGCCATACACCGATAAGGTCGGTGTCAGTTTGTATAATACACCGACAGCAGGGGATGTCTTCGTCTTGTCGTATTTCTTTGTCAAAGCACCTGATGTATTGAAAGACTTCGTCTGGATATTCTGGCGGCGGGCCCCCAAGATGACACGGAGGTTTCCATCCATCGCGGAGATGGTATCTGTCAGGATAAGGCTTCGGTTAATTTTGCGGCTGCTGATGTACCACGGTCCGCTGCTGGGCATCGGGGCACCATCATTAACTTTCCAGATGCCTGTATAAATATTTCCTTCAGGCTTCGAACGTTTGGCAGAGGCATTCATATAATACCAGCCATTGGAAAGCATTTCAAAGCCAAGATTGATTTTGTGGCTGACAGATGGTGTATCTATGTTAAACAGGAAGCCCGTGGAGAGAGAACGGCGCGACCATTTACTGTCTTGGGCACTTCCAAATCCCCACTTGCCGAAGTCGTAATCACCGGCATCATTCAGAAGTACCGGTTTCTGATCATAGTAGCCCGGCCAGCTCAATTTTTCATAGCCGCCTTTCAGATAAAAAGTAACATGGCCATTCAGCTGCTGTTCATGAGAAAGCGTGTACACGTGGCGCTGGTGGGAAAGATCTGACCATGTCGGCATAAAGTTTTCAACCACTTTGGACGGATCCGGCAGTTTTGTCACGGTGCCGCCCCAGTTGTTAATCACGTTCAAAACTTCCGGCATACCATGGTTAATGACATGGTCATGTCCATACATGACGGACGTATTGCTTGATTTTGTTCTCTGGTCAAAATGAATGTAAAGATCGTTTCCATGAAGTGTCTCATTCGAGAAACTGGTGGTTCCGCTGTATCTTTCCGCATTGATCCGAATACCGTAACGATGATCATCGCCGAAACGCTGTCCCCAGTCGATGGCATGATTGAACAGTCTGTGGCTGGAATATGTTTCTGAAATAGCAAGAATCGGTTTATCTTTTGCGATTTTAGGAACGAAATTGATATACCCGGAAACACTCTGATTGATGCCGGTGCCGCTGAGAACGATGTTCGGTCCTGTGACCACGTCAATTTTTTCCACCCAGTTCATGGGAATGATCCCCATGGCCATCATGCCGGGAAGTCCATCCATTGTCATATCGTGGGTATTGAAAGCACTGCCGCGGATTTGAAGTTCCACATTATTATTGGTAGAAGCACCGCCGACCATGATGGACGGATTATTGGTCACCGTATTCATGAACGTACGGGCAGGAATATAGTTCTGCTTAATCGTCTTTTCTGTATAAGAGGCAATATTGGCCGGAACGTCCATGAGATCCATATTCCCATACAAACCAAAGTGGATGCGGCGGTCCGTCTTGCCCCCGGGCATAATGGTATCATCGGTATACTTATCCCCATTCACGATGATTTCATCCAATTGATAAACAGCAGCATCAGCGGTAATCCCGCATAAAGCCGCACCGGCAGCCGCAGCAACGGCCATAGCCAACAGTTTCTTTTTCATCTTACCATCTCTCCTCTTTTTACCGACAAATAACTGTACGATGAAATAAATCCCCCGCAACACCTGCCTTTCCTGCACGTCTTACTTAATCGTGGGGGTGAAAATCGTATTCTTTAGGGAAATCAAACTGCCCCGGGTACATCAGCCCCGCCATATATCCTGCCGAATCGATGACCCTTGTCATCGGGCCGTAAGCGTACTTCAAGGGCATTTCATAAATCCGGCCGCTGCGGACAAAATTCAGATGACTGAAAGCTTTTTTATTTCTGAGACGCGCCAGGCGTGTTTCCGCATCATCATAAGTAATAACAAAAACAATGTCCGGATTTTCTTTTATAATCAATTCATCGCTGACAGCGGCAGTTGTATTCGGGACAATGCCCCCAAGTTTTGACGCAATGTCTCCGGCGATTTTATTTCTTCCATAGGAAATCGTTGAGGAAAGCAAGTCCAGAATCATGACTTTCGGCGATTTTTGCCCTTTTACTTTTTGCCGGACTTCTTCAAACCGCTCCATCGTTGCCGTTATAATCTTTTCCGCCTGCTCTTCTTTATGGTAAACCGCCCCCAAATCACGGATGTATTTTATTTCTTTCTCCACGGTTTCCGGCTGATTTGTTTTGGCTGGTCCGGTTGTATTCAGAGACACCAAAGTATGAATACCTTTTGCGTTCCAGTACTCTGTGCTTCCCAAACGATTTTTTGAAAACCACGATTCTTCTGAAATGATCAAATCCGGCGCGAGATCCAATACACGTTCCATCGTCACTTGCTGCCGCGGCAGGAAATTCAATCGCTGAAAAGCAGCCTGATTGCAGTCTTTGATCGGATACTTCTTATCATCTTCGTATTTCACCGCCCACAGGATCGAATCTTCCACACCCATATCCAAAAGTGTCTCCGTCTGTGATGCCCCGATGACCAATACACGGGAAGGTACTTTTGAAAAATACTGCACATTCTCGCCTAAGTTAAAGTAGTTTTCCACTTGAATATTGGTAATGGGTATCCCTGATTTTTCCTGCTCCGGATCTGCTGCGCAACCTGACAAAAGGAGTATGCAGCCTGTAACCGCCATCCATTTCTTCATGGCCGGCCTCCATACTTCCCGCCAAGAAGCAGCCATGCAAAGAAAGGTGCGCCGCAGACCGCAGCCATGATTCCGATAGGGAGTTCTGTACCATTTATAAGGTTGCGTCCCAATACATCAGCCCACGCCAAGAAACAGCCACCTGCAAGGCCCGCCAAAGGAATAAGGGATTTGTGCCCGCTTCCCGCCGCCATCCTTACCATGTGAGGAATGATTAGGCCGATAAAACCGACCATGCCCGCCACGTAAACGATAGAGCCCACTAAAACGGCAACAACCAGTATATATATTTTCCTGTATACCGCCAGATTCCTTCCCATACTGAGGGAAAGCTCATCACCGATAAGCATGAGGTCAAGAATTCTTCTCTGTCCCATAAAGAAAATACTTCCTGCCGCAATAATGCCTGCCAAGATCCCGATATCCGTCCAGCTGTCTGCCATAATATTTCCCATCAGCCAAAACTGGACCGACTTTGTTTTATGAGTATCCGCCATAGCCTGGATAATAAAACTAAGTGCCGCGGAGCAGAGAGCATTCATGGCAAAGCCCACAAGAAGCAGTGTCAGGCTGTCCCCTTTTCCCGCCGCAGAAGCAACAAAAAGGATAGCTAAAGAAATTCCCACAGCCCCCAAGAAAGCGCACATACTTACACCATGTACCCCCAAGTAAGCATCGGCGCCCAGCGCCATGGCAATGACCGCCCCAAGCCCGGCGCCTGAGGATATGCCCAGCAGATAAGGATCGGCAAGCGGGTTCCTCATAACCGCCTGCATGACTGTCCCGCAAAGAGCAAGTCCCCATCCCACAGCAAAAGAAAGGATAAAATGAGGAAGACGCAGGTACTGTATTACATCGGAAGAAATATTCCCGCTCTCCATGCCGATGACCGCCTGCCATGTATAGACCAGCGCTTCCTTCGGCGTGATTTCCACCGTTCCCCAGCTGAGCGACAAAAATGACAGCACAAGGAACACAATCGACCACCCTGCTGTACGGATTCCTCCTTTCATCGTTTGTCTCCTCTTTCATAAATAATAGCAGGACGGCCGTCCGCTCTCATAAGAATTTCCGCATTCACATGGTAAAGAGCCTTTATGTTCTCTTTTGTAAGAACTTCCTGCGGAGTTCCTTGCGCTATTATTTTTCCATTTTGCAGTGCCACGATATGGTCACAGTACATGGCAGCAATATTCAAATCATGGATAGCGGCAATGACTGTCATATTTCTTGATTTAATCAAGTCCATGATCTGCAGCTGGTAAGTTATATCCAAATGGTTGGTCGGTTCATCAAGAATCAGACAGGACGTTTCCTGGGTCAAAGCCCGCGCCAGCATGACACGCTGCTGTTCGCCGCCGGAAAGTTGTACAAAACTGAGGCTGCCCATGTCAGCCACGCCGGTCTCTTCCATGGATTTTTGGGCTATGGAAATGTCTTCTGCATTATCCCCTTCTGCAATGCCTTTGTATGGAGTACGACCCATAAGAACGACATCTTCCACGCTCAAATCAAAACCCGTCCCATGATGCTGTGCCAAGACAGCGATTTGTTTCGCGCTTTCTTTATAGGAAAGCTTCCCTATATTTTTATCTCCCACGAAAATCTGTCCTGCCGAGGGTTTCATAACACGATAGATACATTTCAGCAGTGTACTCTTTCCGCTCCCATTCGGCCCGATTAAGCCGGTCAATTGATCGGATGGAAAAGAAATATCCACATCTTCCAATACCTTTTTATTTCCATATCCCGCAAAAAGATGGCGGACACAGATATTCATGACGGCTCCTTTCCAAAGTTATAGGATTTCCGGACTTGCATATAAATAAAAAGCGGCGCGCCAATCAGTCCCAAAGTGACCCCCAGCGGTACATCAGCTCCCGTGACAAGGATCCGTCCAAGAATATCCGCCCACACCGTGAGAATACCTCCGCATAAAACAGCTAAGGGCACCAGCTTTTTATGATCTGCCCCTATAAAAGATCTCACGAAATGGGGAACCACCAGCCCGACAAAGCCGATGAGCCCTGCCTCCATCACGATACATCCCACCAAAAGTGCATTGACTAATATATACAGCCGAAAGAAGGGCATCAGGTCCCTGCCCAAGGGCAATGTCCCTTCCCTTCCGAGAAGCATCAGATTCAGTATCCGCGACTGCCGGAGGAAAAAAGCGGATATGGCAATGACAATCATTAAAAGAAAAACGGCGTGATCCGTCTTGGCAAAAGCAACACTTCCCATCATCCAGTACAGCGTCACATCTATGCCGGAAGACGCTGCGCCCGAATAAATAATCACGCCCGTAATTCCGCTGCAGACAGCGCCAAGCGCCACCCCTACGATAAGAATATAAGACGTACCGCTTTTCTTTCCAATAACCCCTGCAAGTATGACAGACATCAACAAAGCACCTGCAAAAGCACCCAGTCCGACACCACCTGCGCCCCAAGCCGAGCCGATTCCCAAAAACACGGCGGCAACAGCACCCAGTGAGGCTCCTGAAGAGATACCCATAATGTAAGGACTTGCCATCGGATTTCTGAACATCGCCTGCATAACGACACCGGAAAGTGCAAGTCCCATCCCGGCGGCTGCCGAGAGGATGATCCGGGGCAATCGGAGATCACGGACTATATCTGCTGCCGCTCCGTCACATCCTGCCAGCGCGCCAAGCACTTCGGGAAAAGACAACGGAATATATCCGAGCATCAATCCTGCAAGGCATGAAAAAAGCAGTACAGAAACGGCAATCACCGCCAGTCCGCTGACGGACAGATATTTTCTGTACTGCATACGATTCTCCTTATTCCCAAAACAACTGACACCCAAGTATTAATTCCTTCAAAAGAAATTCAGGCCGTTCCGCCTCTGCACATTTTACAAATGAAGAGTAGCGGAGAGCATGAACGTACGAGGCGTACCGAGTACGACAGTACTGTTCCCCGCGCGGGCACTCCAATAATCTTTCCCAAATACGTTATAAAGCATCGCCTTAAAAGTAATCGGCGTATTGCGGACATCGGCCTCATACGTTGCGCCCAGATCGAAAAGAACATGAGACGGTACTTTGTACTTTTCATTGATAATCCAGGATGATCCCTGATAAGTCGCCCGTCCAAGAATATTCAGCCGTTCTGTCGGCTTATAAATGAGAGCCGCCGTACCGGACCATTTCGGCACTCCGTTTGCTTTCTTTCCCGTCCCTGCCTGTTTAGCGTCGACATAAGCAATACCGCCGATTAAATCAAGCTTCCTGCCAAGCGCGCCGGAGAAAGCATATTCAAAGCCTTTATTCTTCTGTTTGCCGAAAATACCGTAATAATTGTCTTCTGTCCTTCCGAAGTTGGGCTGTTCGATCTTAAAGAAGCTTAAAGTATGGAGCATATCTCCCGCTTTATATTTAAAACCGAATTCATTCTGTTTTGTCTTGCCGGGATCCAATGTTTCTCCGGAGTTTTTATATCCGGCGCCCACAACACGGCCGATCATAAAATCTTCCGCATGGCTGGCGTATACAGAGAAATTGTCCGAAATTTTATAATTCAGGCCGAATGTGGGATTTACGCCATGATATTTTTTATTCTCCCCATTCTTCTTGATTTGTTTTGCATGATGCCCATGAAGTCCAACAATCATATTTAATCTGTCATCAAACATGGAAATATCATCCGATATATGCCATCCCGTAACAAACTGGGAAGAACTCCACGGCGCACTTCCTTGTTCATGGGGATACATATAATACTGTGAATCATCCATATATCCGGTATACATATTCCCGCGTAGAAGGATTTCACCGTTATTGCCCCACTTCTTATTCGTTCCGCCATAGTTGTCATACATCATCCGATCCGCGCTTAATACATAGTTATGCTTTGTCAAGCCCAGATTAAACTTACCTTTGATGCCGCCGCCAAAATACTTCGTTGTTACTGCCAGCGGATAGTTTTCCGGATGAACAGTATAATCCCCGTTCTCATTTTGAAGACGCGGCGTGCCATACTGGTAGCCATACCAGTCTTCGCGATGATATCCTGCATTAAAGAATGCCGTGGTATGATCACTTAATATTTGTTCATGATTCAATGTGGCGATCCAGTTATCATATTCATTATTCGTCCACTCCGGCAAGTAGCTGCGTCCGTTATCAGGCGCCTTGGGCAGGCGGCTTCCCTTAGGCTGATTATATTCATTGAAATTCCAGGTAAACTGCGCCCCTTTCTGATCTGCATAATTATATCCGACAAGCAGATTTGTCTTGCTCTTTTTTGTTTTCTGGTCAATATTCACGAAGAAATCCCGCTGCGTCAGCTTGTCTCCGTCAATCGCCGTTTCTCCCTGTATATTATCTGCCATGACACGGACACCCCAGCGCTGATTATGTCCGAGGCGGGTACCGAAATCAACAGCTTCTTTAAATGATTTCCCGCCCTGATAAGCCAAAGTCAGATCGAGGTTCGGTTCCGCCTGCGCCTTTTTGGAAGTAAACAGAATAGTACCCCCTAAGTTTTCACGGTTCGGCGTCCCTACAATGCCAAGATTCGGCCCTGCTATTACCGTTGCCTTATCAATATAAATGTCGGCAGCATGCTGCTGATCAAGCATCCCCTGTATACCGTTCAAATACATATTATGCCCGTTCAGGTTAAAACCACGGATAGAAACATCATTGTAAAGATTACTCGAAGCATCCCTCACGGCAGGATTCAAGGTAAGCATGTCTGTCGGTCCTTTTTCAGGGCTTCCGAAGTAATCCAAATCTTTCCGTGTCAATGTCATACTGTTAAAAGGTGTTTCCAATGCATCTTTTTCGCCTAAGAGTCCTATATTTTGAACTTGATCCGCCACAACCCCCAATGGCTTAATAACACTTTCATTTCCATTTTGACGATAACGATCCGCTTCCACGACTATTTCATCCAGCTGGCTTACCTCCGCCATAATTGGCACATTTGCCCCGGATACCATCATGATTGCCGCAAGCGCTGCAAGAATCTTTCCCTTTTTCATCTTTTCCTCCTCAGACGGAACAACTGATTGTGCTTTTCTGCTGCTCTATAAGGTCTCTGCGGCGCGATAAAAAATGTATCCCTGTTTCCATTTCCACCGCGCCCTGCGTATATGACCCGCCGGCATCCACAAAGCAGCATGAAGCATTAATAATTACATACTACTACTTTAATTATAGTTAATCAATTTTGTATTTATTTTCATGAAATATTTTTGTAATTAATTTTATTTCAAATATAAACCGCACAAATTAAAAAGGAACCATACTTTATCTATAAGATGGTATCGTTCCTTTTGGTTTTGTTAAATTTGCTCACCCGGATAAAATCAGAATTCGAATCGGGCGGAGAGCATGAATGTCCTCGGCATGGATAATCCGAAGGTGGTGGAACTCCCTCTTCCCATCCAGTAATCTTTATTTGTCACATTGTAGCACATGGCGCTTAAAGAAACGGGGATTCTCCCCAAACGTGTTTTGTAGTTCACACCCAGGTCAAAGGTGGTGTAAGACGGGATTTTCGTTTTTCCTGACGGCGCATTGGAATTATCGATATAGGCAGCGTCATTCCAAACGACTCTCCCTATGATTCCCAGGCTGTCGTTCGGTTCGTAAACGAGTCCCAGTACGCCGCTCCAGTCTGCCACGCCGTTAACGAAGCGGCCGTCGTTTTTCCCGCCCTGCGTTTTATCCCGCTTGGCGTCAATGTACATCAGCCCGCCGGTCACTGTCCATTTCGGTGCCAATTTCCCATTCACTGTCCATTCCACACCTTTGAACTTGTCTCTTCCATCAGCAGCGCGGCGGTACTTACCGCTTCCCACATCTATATCAATGACATTTTCCTGATCGATATAGAAATAGCTCAAAGTGGTGAGAAGTCCGCCGTATTTATACTTCACACCGATTTCTTTCTGCCTGCTCACGGACGGTGCCAAAGTTTCTCCCTGGTTTACGTACTTGTTGTCATTGGAAACAACACCGCCTCTGGAAAGACTTTCCGTCTGTCCCGCATAAAAAGAAAGATGGTCATTTGCTTTGTAGGTAATTCCAAAAGTCGGGAGCCAGTCATCATTCCGTATGAGCTGCCCTTTGATCTCATTTCTAAAATGTTCGTGTTTTCTGGAAACTGCCAAAAGGACGTCCCATTTCCCGTAGGTAAGAGAATCGGCCAGTGTAATGCCTGTATTGATTTCCGACCAGGAAAGTTTTGCTTTCCGGAGCTGAGGGATATAGAAACTGTTTGTATAGGCCGTACCGTCATAAAGATTGCCTATAATATTCCCTTTCACGCTGTTATTTGTGTCATTCCAATATTTAGCGCCGGAGCGGTCAACGGCAAGGGACATATGATGTTCCACTGCGCCAGTATCGAACTTCCCTTTGATCCCTGTCTGGAAATAAGAGTTCGTCCCTATTTCATTCTGCGCATTGGATACATTGCTGCTCATGAAATTTCCTTTTTCGTCAAACTTCAGGGCAGAGCTGGAATTGTATTTATTTCCGCTTCTGCGGTTGACGCCCCAGTTCACGAACCAGCTCCAGTTACCATTGAGTTCTTTTTCGTGATTCACAGTAAGAAGCCAGCCGTGCATCCACTTCGTAGTACCGTCAAAATCATAATCCGTATTGGAATCCGGTGCGGAGGGAAGGACATCGGATCTGCCGCCATAGGTGAACCAGCGCTGCCCTTTATTCACACGGAGATCGAAAGACCCTGCAAAAATATTCGTAACGGATGTTTCCCCTTTGCGGTCAAGGTTGATGAAAATATTCTTTTCTTCTTTTTCCGCATGGCGGAGCGCCAAATCGCCATCCATGTATTCGCCCATGACACGGACGCCCCATTCACCATTGGCGCCTGTCCTGCGACTTACGTCAATAAACTCGCCAAAGCTGCTTCTTCCTGAAAAGGTCTGCGTGTAGTTCAAAACAGGAGTCGATCCTGCTTTTTTCGTGACGACATTAATAGTTCCCGGAGCCGGCGTGGCGCCGCCGTTGGTTCCGTTATTCGACATGCTGACCCCGTTGACGCCGGCATTCGGTCCTGAAGTAATATCCATTCTTTCGATGATGTGATTCGGCGGACCGTTAAACTGGTAAAACAGGCTGGGGATCCCGTTCAGCATCATATGGTTTCCGTTCATATTGATTCCGCGCATGGAAAAGTCCGTATACATGGGGGATGATGTGCTGGAACGGATGGAAGGGTTATTCTGGAGCACATTGGCCAGCGGCTGGGACGGATCGCTGAAAGTTTCCAGTGTCTTTTCAGTCATACTCATTTCAGAGTAAGGGATATCCATGACGCTTTTATTTCCTAAAATTCCTAATTTGGCCGTCTGATTCACAAGCCCGCCCGGAAACACCGCCACATTCCCTTCCCTGTCTGCCGTGACGGTGACTTCGTCTATCTCGTACACGGCACCTGCGGTCACAATGCCAAGCGCTGATGAAACCAGCACAGAAAGCAGCGCCGCCGATAAAATTTTCTTTTTCATACGTTTCTCCTCTTTCATAATAAAAATAACGGTGTTAAAAATGTTTTTCCATGGCCTGTGATTTTAATTTTCACCCCCTTGATCCGACTTGGATCAAAATGTAAAAAATGCGGAAATCAATTCTTTTGTATACGGAGCCGCAGGACTGTGGAAGAGTCTCTCCGTTTCCTCCATTTCCACCAGTTTCCCCTGATTGAGTATTCCGATCCGGTGACAGCAGGCGCGAAGCAGGTCAAGGTCGTGGGAAATGAAAAGATAGGAAATATTTTCTTCTTCCTGCACCTCTTTCAGTATCCCGATGATCTGCGCCTGCACGGAAACATCCAGCATAGAAGTGGGTTCATCAAGAATCAGAAGCCCGGGTTTCAGGAGAAGAAGCCGCCCGAGGCATACGCGCTGCAGTTCTCCCCCGGAAAGCTGGTGGGGATAACGGTGCAAAAGTTCTTCCCTCAGCTGAAGGCGTTTCATCATTTCATGGATTTCTTTTCCATGGGAAATGTCCATTCCGTATATCCGCGCCGGTTCTTCCATAGATTCTCTGATTTTCATTCGCGGATTTAAGGAAGACGCAGGATTTTGGAAAAGCATATGCATTTGCCGCCGCCTGCGCCGGGCTTCCCTTAAAGATGTTTTTGTCAGTTCTTTTCCCTGAAAGACAATGTTCCCGCCGTCTTCACGAAGCAGACCCATGATGACTCTCGCCAGCGTGGATTTCCCTGCGCCGCTTGCCCCCGTAATGCCTACGGTTTCTCCTTTCTCTACACAAAAAGAGATGTCATGAAGTATTTCTTTTTTACGTTTACGGATCAATCCCGTTTCCACACTCTGAGAAATATGTTCCACAGAAAGAAGTGTCATAAGCCGCCTCCTTTCCGGATACAGCGAGCGTCATGGTCTTCTGCAAGTGTAAGCATTTTCTGCTTTTCATCGCAGGAATTTTTCCTATACGCCGGGCAACGGGATGTAAAAACACAGCCGCCGGGGAGACGGGAAAGATCAGGCGCGATACCGCGGATCGGCTGCATGCCCCTGTCGGGCGCCGCGGCAAACAGGCCTTTCGTATAGGGGTGCACTGGATTTGAAAAGATGTCTTTTGTCTTCCCGTATTCAATAATCTCTCCTGCGTACATCACTGCCAGAAAGTCGGAAAGACGCTCCGCCAGCCGGAGATCGTGGGTGATGAGCAAAATGCCCACACCTTTTTCCCTCAGTTTCCTAAAAGCGTCCGCCGCCTGCCGGCGGGCAAAAGCATCAAGGCCTTTCGTCGGTTCATCAGCAATGAGCCATTCAGGACCGGGCAGCGTCATCATGGCGGTAAGCACTCTTTGCGCCATACCGCCGGACAGGTGAAAAGGATAGGTATCCCACACGCGCTGGGCATCAGCAAGACCGAATTCTTCCAACTGCCGGATACCGTCCGCTTTTGTCTCTTTCCCGTCCTGATAGAAATGCACCCCTTCCATCATCTGCCCGCCCACTTTCACCATGGGATCCATCGCTGCCACGGGATCCTGGGCAATCCACCCGATCCGTGATCCGCGGACAGAATTCAATTCTTTTTTAGATAAAGAAAGGAGATCTGTGTCTCCAAATAAGATTTCCCCTGAAACCCGGACAGGCTGTTCCAGGAGTCCCATAACCGCCGCGCCGAGGATGGATTTACCGCTCCCTGACTCCCCTACGATTGCCGTGATTTTCCCGCTTTTCAGGATTATATCTGCATCCCGCAGGACTTTCGCGTCCCCCTGCGGCGAAGGGAAAGAAACGGAAAGATTTTTAATTTGAATATCCACTTCTATCCCCTCCTTTCTTCCGGTGATTTTCTGATCTGCAGATTATCCCGCAAAGCGTCTCCCAGTAGATTAATCGACAGACAGAACAGGGTGATTCCCATACCCGGAGCCAGTATCATCACAGGATAGGAGCGGAAATAGGTCCGCGCGTCGCTGATCATGACGCCCCAGTCCGCTGTCGGCGGAGAAACACCGAGTCCCAGATAGGATAAGGCAGATGCCGACAAAAGAGAAGTTCCCGTCCTCAGGGTGAAGAGAACGATCAAGACAGGCAGTAAATTGGGAAATACATACTTCCGCAGGATATACCAATGACCGGCACCGATGCTCCGTATCCCTTCCATGTACGTTTCTCCTTTGATACGGAGCACTTCATTACGGACGATACGGGAAAACCCCGTCCATGACGTCAATGTCAAAGCGATGATAATGCGGAAATCATTTTCAGGAAGAATGGCTGCAATGGCAATCATAAGGCTTGTCCCCGGAAGTCCCTGAAAAAGCGCCACAAGGCACTGTACAGATTTATCCGCCAATCCCCCGAAGTACCCCGACACCATGCCCAAAGACAATCCAAGCACCATGGTACAGAATGCGGAACAGAATGCAAAAGCCACGGAAGACCGGGCACCATAAATGACCCGTGAAAGAATGTCTCTTCCCAAGGCATCTGTTCCAAGCCAATGAGCCGCGGAACTGTGTTCCAGTACTTCCTCAGGCGATACGGCTGATGGGTCATAGGGCGCAAGGAGCGGTGCAAAAACGGCGCAGAAAATAACGGCAAAAGCGATAACAACGGCCGTCGTGTAAAGGAGCCCGACGGCATTCTTATTCCCTTTCATAGGGCGCCCCCTTTCCGCACCGACGGATTCAGCATGCCGCACAGGATGTCCACAAGGTAATTAAATGTAAGGAAGACTGTGCCGCTTACAATGACATACCCCTGGATAACGGGATAGTCACGCCCCCAGATGGCGGCCAGCACATAACTGCCCAGTCCGGGAATGGAAAACATATCTTCGATGATGACCGATCCTCCGAGAATCGCACCGAAGAAAGTGCCCAGCATCGTAATGACGGGGACAAGGGCATTGGGCAGTACATGTCTTTTCATGATAAAAGGCATGGGCAGCCCCTTCGCCCGTTCCGTCGTGATAAATTCTTTTCCTGCCACCTCCGTCATGGACGTCTGCTGAAGACGCATGACAGCCGCCGATGTTCCTGCCGCAAGGACAAAAGAAGGCATGATCATCTGTATCATGCTTCCATACCCTCCGGAAGGCAGAAGCCTCCATTCTTCAGAAAAAAGAAGCATGCATAAAATAGCCAGGAAAAACGAAGGAACAGAAATAAAGAAAAGACCACCTGCACGCAGCATCATTTCACCGGCAGTATCTTTTTTCTCCGCCGACCAGATTCCGGCGGGTATGCCGATAACCAGTACCCAGCCGATGGCCCACACCGCCAGATGGAAAGTAATGGGAAACCGGCGGAGTATTTCATCCAGTACAGGTTTCTGTGTAAGATAAGATACGCCCAAATCTCCGCGAAGCGCATTCATAAGCCACCGCCCATATTGCATCCATACGGGCTGATCCAGTCCCATGGCGTGGCGCAGCGCATTCAGTTCTTCCACCGTCGGTTCCGATGTACCGTCCATGGTAAGCAGCGCCAGCGCAGGATCTCCCGGCGAAAAAACGCCTAAAAGGAAGGCGACCAGCGTAAGTCCTATGAGGAAAGGAATCAGCATGCAAAAGCGTCGGAGCGCATAGAGAATCAATTCTTTCATTCTTTCCCTGCTCCTTTCCGCCAATAGACTTTATCCAATGTAATTCCATAAACGGCCGCCTTGTAGCCGCCAAGCTCATGACTGCAGACCGCTATATTCTGATCTTCCAAAAGAGGAACTACCGCCGGTTCTGCCAGAAGCTCATCAAGTATTTCCATGTAGACAGCCCGCCTATCTTCCAAATCATAGACTGTCTTTAACCTTTCAAAACAGGCATCCACTTTCGGATTGTTATAATGGATGCTGCTCGCTTTATTTGTGGCGCCCTTTGAATCAAAAAGTTCAAAAAGGAGCGATGTGGGATCCAGATTGCCAAGTCCCCTCGTACCGATAGACAGATCGTAGTCCCCTTTAGCCATCAATTTCCGTGAAGTCATCCCATCCACCATGACAATCTCCGCATCCAGCCCCAAAGGTTTCAGCTCCGCCTGGATAAATTCGGAAATTGTTTTGTAAGGATACCGCGCCATTCCGTACTGGGGCAGAAGGAACTTGACCGTCTGTCTTTTATCCCCCAGCACTTCTTTTGCCAATTCCTTCGCTTTTGCGGGATCAGAAACCGGCTTTTCCACACGGCCAAAAGGATTGGTGCTGTTCAGAAAACTCATGGTAGGCGTGCCGAATCCGCGGAAATAGTATTTCACGATTTTTTCCCGATCCACCGCCAGGTTGACTGCTTTTCTCATGCGCACATCGCTGAAGGGAAAACGTCCGCCATTTAAAGTGAGATAATGGGAAATCGTGGAATGGGCAGCGTTTACGGTAAAATGCCCGTCACGCTCCAGCTCTTCCGCCATAATAGGCGCGAGTCCTCCCAAATCCAAAACACCCTGTATTTCCCCCGACTTCATCGCCGAGTACCGGGCATCGGAAGACGTGATGGTCCGTATCCTGATTTGTTTTGCTTTTGCTTTCTCTCCATGGTACCCGTCAAAACGCTCAATTACGGCGTAGGCGTCAGGCACCCGCTCTTTAATCATAAAGGGGCCTGTTCCCTTTGCCGTCCCTGTCCACTTTCCCGTGGCGGAATCAAAACACCGGGGACTGAACATGGCGCTTCCCCAGCCTGCCATACGGTAAATAAGCATAGGTACAGGCTTTTCAAAGTATAAATGAAGCGTATTTTCATTATCTGCCTCTGCCCGGAGAAGTCCCGGATAAATACGGGCCGCCAGAAAACCGTAAAACGTAGACGGGCGGTATCCCATATTCCGATAGCGATGGAAATTGTCTATGGCCGCCGCGGCATTGAACGGTTCCCCGTCATGAAAACGGACCCCTTCTTTTAAATGAAATATCCATTCCGTCTTATCCGCATTGCTTTCCCAGCTCTCTGCAAGAACAGGCATTTCACGGCCGTCATCGGAAATGCCCACGAGAGGCTCCCAAGTTTTCAATATAATGGTGGCATAGTACGGATCTTTCTCTCCCTGTACCAGATCGCGCGCCGCGGCAAGGACGATTTCCCGCTCTCCTGTTTCCGCCTCATGGCTACACCCCGTACATATACCCATCAAAAATAAGAAAATCGCTCCACACAGAAAGAGCCCTATTCTCCTCAACGCCTCCCTCCTTTCTCAGTCAAAATTCTGCATATAAAGAAAAGGGGCTGCCGCCTGCCCCTTCGCCTTATCATCTCTTAAAAATGCAGCTTCGCCGTAAAGCTGAATGTACGCGGCAGGGAGAGATATACCTGGTTGCCTCTGGATACCTGCCAGTAGTCTTTATCAAAAACATTATTTACCATGAGAGACAATTCCGCAGGGATTTTTCCCAAATGTGTCTTGTGTGTTACACCCAGATCGAAAATGGTGTATCCCGGTGCCCAGATTTTTTCATTCATAACAGGAGATCTGCCCGTGTAAATCGCGCGTCCCAGGACGCTCCACGCTTCATTCGGATTGTACTCCAATCCAAGAACGGCAGTCCACTCGGAAGTTCCGTTGACACGGATCCCGTCGAGCGTTCCCTTGGTCGTCTTTTCCTGTTTTGCCGACATACGGGAGAACCCGCCGAAAATATTCCATTTATCGGTCAGCTTGCCATTGATGGAAAATTCCAGGCCTTTATGACGGGCCTGCCCATCTTTTGACTGGAAAGGTTTGACATAACCGTCTTTGTAGACGCTGATCAGGTTATCCTGCTTAATATCATAGTAGGCCAAGGTGTAAAGTAAATCATTTTTCCTGTACTTAAAACCGATTTCATTCTGCTTTGTCTTCAAAGGCGGAAGAATATCGCCGAAATTTTCAAAAGTTGTATTTACGCCGCTGCCTGCATCAAAGTTTTCCGAATGACTGGCATAAATGGACATATGGCTGTTGGGACGGTAAATGATACCGTATGTCGGACTCGTGTCATCAGTCTTTATACGCTCGATATAGTTCAATGTATTGTCATTTTTCCACTTATAGCCTCTTGATTCCGCTTCATGCTTGTGGATGCCGAGGATAATATCCCATTTGTTGTAAGTCATGTAATCAACAAGAGAATAACTCTTTACTCGTGTTTTATTATTCCAGCGGGTATCAAATTTCGTAGGCGCCGCCAGTGTCTGATGGATACCCGTGTACAGATCCCCTGTACCGATTGTAAGGAGCGGTCCGTTATTATACGCGCTCTTTCTGTTTCTCCACGCCTGATTATAAGAAAGCGTAATATCATGCTTCACAGCACCCGTATTATAGTGCGCCGTGGTACCTACCTGCCAATAGTAATATTCCTGCGGCGTGGAACCCGGTCTTGCTTTGACGTCAAGTGTGCCGTCATTGTGGAGCGTATATCCGCTGCCGCCGTTCGCCATGACATTTTTATCCAGATCGTTCCTCTGCATGCCGAAGTTGAAAAAGCCGTCCCAATGGTCATTGAATTTCTGATCATGGTTGTAAACGGCAAGCCAGCCGTGGGTCGCCTTTATCATCCCGTCAAACCCATAGTCATTCTTTCCGGAAGGAACAGCAGGCAGTTTATTAACATCACTGCTCAGGATAAACCATCGAAGACCGCGCTGGATATCCATATTTCTATACCCGATAAATAAATTGTCTTTTGATTTTTCCGTCGTCCGGTCGATATTGGCAAAAATGCCCTGTCCGTTAATCTTCGTGCCCTTTACAGATGTACGGCCATTGAGGTTTTCCGTCATAATGCGGACACCCCATTCTTTCTTATCACCAAAACGCTGTCCCCAGTCAAGATATTCACCAAAAAGCCCGCGGCCGGAAATCGTCTGGGTGTAGTCAAAAACACCTTTATCAGGAGCAACTTTTGATTTCACGCTGACAATACCGCCGGGATTCGTCGTTTCATACTGGACACCTGTGCCGTAAATCCCTACGTTCGGTCCGGAAATCAATTCCAAAGATTCGATGGGATAGAGCGGCGTATTAAACTGGGTGAACACGCCGGGAACGTTATTCACATAAAAGTTGGTTCCGTTTGTACGGAATCCGCGGAAAAAGAAATCACCATGAAGAATAGATCCGGACTGGCGCACAGACGGCGAGTTCGCCAAAAGCGCATCCATCGGCTTATCAGGCCCCGTAAAGGTGTCCATCGACTTTTCCGTGAAATGCATCTGGGAAAAAGGAACATCCATCGTATCCTTCCCTGCCAGAAAACTTGTCTGGGATTTCGTGTAAACAAAATTGCCCGGCAAAACATCGCGCTCTTCATCACGGTTCCCGATGACAACCACCTCATCAAGAACGTAAGCGGCATCCGCCGCGCCCGCCGTGCAGATACCTGCAGCCGCTCCGACCGCACCCATGACGGCAGCAGCCAATAATTTCTTTCTCATAAGATTCAAAACCATCCTCTCCTCAAAACAAATGAAACCATAAAGAAATAATTTATGGCTCCGCTTCCATCAAAACCACCGATGCAGGCTTCTGTACGGAAAACGAAAGCCTTCCAAGAAACAGATTTACTTCCCATGATTAAATTATTTTAAATGAATTATATCATTAAATAACTTTTATTACACTCCTACTTTAAAAAACTATTTGCCTGTTCTTTTTTCATTTTAACTGAATCATATCTTATTGCAAAAGAAATTTGCCGTTTTCTCCCTCATCCGCCGGCATACCTCAATATTCCTTCTTTATCTGCCTTACCGGTACAGACAGCAAAAAAGAACGGCGCATCCTGTACCACATTCCAAAAATCAGACTAAAAATCTAATGTCTGGACACCGGTACGGCGCCGCTCTTCTTTTTTAATTCTACGATTCGGTTTTGATTTGTATTACAGCTGCGGGGACGTCCTGCTCCGTCCCAGATCCGCCGTCATGACCAGATCCTCTTTCGGATCTCTGCCGCCGGTGGTGAGGTAGCCGCCCACCATGATGCCGTTAAGGCCGCCGGAAAGCGCGTGGGCCTGCAGGCTTCTCAGATTGACTTCACGACCGCCTGCCGTACGGATGAGGGCTTTCGGAAGAACAAAGCGGAACATGGCAAAAGTGCGGAGGATTTCCAAAGCGGATGGACGTTTATTATCATAAAAAGGCGTTCCTTTTACAGGATTCAAGATATTCAGCGGCACGGAATCAATGTGCATTTCTTTCAGCTTAAACGCCATTTCCACGCGCTGGTCCAAAGATTCGCCAAGCCCAATAATGCCACCGGAGCAGACACGGATCCCTGCCTTCTGCGCCGTGCTGATGATATCTTCCTTGTCTTCCATGGTATGGGTAGTACAGATTTCCGGAAAATAAGACGGAGACGTTTCGATATTGCAATGAATGCGGGTAATGCCCGCTTCCTTCAGCCGGAGCGCCTGTGCAGAAGAAATAAGCCCCAGGGAGCAGCAGACTTCGATACCTACTTCCTTACGGATACGCTTCACGATCTCGATAATTTCTTCAAACTCATTGGGATTGTCCTGATTACGGCCGCTGGTAACAATGGAGAACCGGACAGCACCTGCCGCTTTTGCTTTCTTTGCCGCTTCGATAATCTGTTCTTCCGGCAGCAGGCGGTATACCTTGGCACCTGTCCTGTACCAGCCGGACTGGGCGCAGAACTTGCAGTCTTCCTGGCAGTGCCCGCTTCTCGCATTGATGATGGCGCAGAAATCCACAGAGCTGCCGCCGAATTTTTGACGGATTTTATCCGCCATGGCAAGAAGCAGCATGGTGTCTTCATCTTTTGTACGAATGAGCCTCCGCGCCTCTTCCGGCGTGATCTGTCCGCCATCCATGACCTTTTCCGCCAAGCGGATAATTTCCTGACAAGCACTTTCCATAATAGAACTCCCCTTTTCACGGAATCATTCCGTTTCCTTTATTGTTATCTCGGATTCAAGTATAAAATAAGCAGTTTCTTCTGTCAATTGTTTTTGCATTATAAGTTTACAATATGTTTTCGATATTCATTCCCGGAAATCCACACACAAAAAGCCCGATTTTCACCGGGCTGTTTTACCGATTACCATTCCCACCGGTTCCCGTATTCTCTTTTTGCCTGTTCCGTATATGTCCTGACAAAATCTGTCTTTGCCTCCGTGTATCTGTCCCTGTCATGAGGATACCGTTTCCATAAATGCAGTTTCAATGTTTCATATTCCTTCGCGACGGCAGGATGCGCCTGCAGATAAGAGAGAAAATACAATTCATCATGATCGCAGGGCAGCCGGATATGCAGGTGATACACTTTCTCCGCAAAGCCCTTTTCCGTATAGCCTTTATTCATGGAAATGCGGTTCTTTGAAGTGTTCATGCAGAGCCAGCCGTTATTTTTCAAAATTTCCCATACCTCTGCCATTCTTTTTTTATCCGGTACTTCTAACAGGATATCTATGATATTTTTGGCCCAGATACCGGAAACAGCCGTACTTCCGATATGGCTGACGCGCTTTACCCGCCCTGCGCCCAGCAGAACTTTCAAACGACCTTTTTCTTCCCTGTACCAATCTGCCCATTCTTTTTTATAGGGTACAAGAAAGATGGGAAAGAGCTGCCACAATTCTTCCAAACTCCTGTCTTCCAGTCTTTTCCCCATATATTCCTCCCTCCATTTTCCTCCAGCTTATTATAAACAGCCATGAAACGCAAACTGTTTATGGGCACATAAAAACAGGCCACGATAATGGGGGATTATCATGACCTGTTCCAAAGATGGACGGTACCGGGGAAGTACCGCCCGGAGAGAAAGCATGAATAAACTTTTCAGTATTCCAGGAATATCTTATACATCATCTTCAGTCAATCTGGATACGATGGGGTGCTTTTTCAATTTCCTGCGGGAGTTTCGGCAGTGTAATCGTCAGAATCCCGTCTTTCAAGCCTGCCTTGATGCCGTCTTCTTTGATCCCTTTCACATTGAACTGGCGGCGGAAGACAGAGCTGGAACGTTCACGGCGGATGTAATGACGGTCATCATCTTTTTCCTCCGTCTGTTCCTCTTTCTGAGCGGACAGGGACAAAATTCCGTTTTCATAAGAAATACGGATCTGATCCTTGGTAAACCCAGGCATATCACAGGTAATTTCATAGAAATCTTTTTTATCCTCAATATCCACCTTGGGTACAGACACATAGTCTTTGTATGCAGCCGGAGCATCACTGAAGAAATGATCCAGCGCCGTATCACCGAAAAAACCATCAAAAGGAAGTAAACCACGCATAATCAAAACCTCTTTTCTTTCTTTAAAATATTTATAACATATCTCAGGAGTCCATCTTTTCTTCCTGACAACTGTATTATATCACATTTAGCACTCATGTCAATAGAGTGCTAATAAATATTTTGACTTTTTGATTATTTTTTTAACCATGGATATTTTCCAACGGTTATTTCATAATAAAAGAAATGAAATTCACCATGAAGGAGGCTCGCCATGAAGGAGAAAACAATGGAAACAATAACGGCGGAAGAGCGGGCGGCACATATTATAGACATGTTCCACCGCATGACGGTCCATCACACCCTTTGGTTCCGTGAAGTAGAGCACCAGCTCGGTTTTGAAAAGGCGCTCAATGTCATGGACTACGCCTGGAAGCAGACACGAAAGGCGGCAGTCCGTCGTTTGGCGGCGCAATTTCATTTCCCTGAAAAAGAGGGCTGTCCCGCTTTCCTCATCCGCCTTCCCAAAGAAGAGCAGCTTTCTCTTCTGGACACCATCGCAAAAAGCTGGCTGGCCCAGGATGGCTTCTGGTTTCAGGGAGTGGAATTTTCCTATGGCATCAATGATGCAAAACGGTGCAACGATTCTACATGGGCCCGGTTCTCTCCCTTTGAAGCGCACTCCATTAAAAAACTTCTTGGCATGGAAAAGCATCCCGGGCTGGAAGGATTGGCGCAGGCTTTAAACTTCCGTATGTACAGCCGTCTGAACAGACAGTCCTCCCGCTTTGAAGACGGTTCTCTCATCTTCACAATGGATAACTGCCGTGTCCAATCGGCACGGATGCGGAAAAATTTACCCGACTATCCCTGCAAAAGCGCCGGCCTTGTAGAATACGCCCGCTTTGCCGAAGGTATAGACGACCGCATACAAACAGAATGCATAGGCTGTCCTCCGGACGCCCACCCGGAAAGCTGGTTCTGTGCATGGAAATTCAAGATAAAGTAAGCTCCCTGCAATTCATAAATACTTTCCCCCATCTCCCAGTGAGGTATAATGCATATTATGATTAAATCTATCAAACAGAAATTGTAATATTACTTTTTCATCTTATCAAGTCTATTTTCGGAAAATGATTTTCCCATACACAAAAAGAATGAGTCCTTGTATAATGAAGCCAGATTTAATTTCAGATGACCCGCAAAGGAGGATGCCCCATGAAATTCGGATTTCGAAAGTTAATTTCCCTGACGGCCGCCGCTTGTATGTTTTTTTCCCTTTCGTTCGCAGAATCAGTTCCGGAAGTCCGTTCAAACGCGGAAAACTCAAATTGGCTGGCTGTCACCGACCATAAAATGGAAAGAAAAATGAACGGAAAAGTCATAGTCACCGCCCAGTATCCAATTTATGACATCGCATCCCACGCTCTCCAAAGCCCCCGCATAGAAAATCATCGGAAGGTCCTGCAGTCCCTTCAGGACGAAAGTGCCATGGAACGGGAATTTACACTGAAGAACCTGAAGGAAACGGAACAGCTCATTCACCAAGGATATACAAATCTTATCGGCAATTATTTCCTGACTACCATAGACATTTTCCGTGATGATTCTGCCCTGTTCTCTATCCTAGAACATCGCTATTTCAATGACTTTTCAGGAAAAAGAATCGGTATGGGCTCTCTGAATTTTGACGGAACCACAGGTGAGCCTCTCACCATTTTTGACGTGACTACGCTTTCCAACGCGGGTCTTGCCGATCTGCTCACCGCTGCTTTTCAAAAAAAATATCCTGACGCTCCTTTCAAAAATGATTACTACTCTCTTCACGACTTCCTCTTGAAAATCATCGAAAATTATATGATTTTAAAGCAGGGTCCTTTCACCTGGAGCATGGACGAAAAAAAACTCTCTTTCCACTTTTATGAAGGAGAGATCTTCTCCGATCATATTCCAAGACGGCTTGATTTCTCCTATGAAGACCATCCTGAACTATTTAAAAAGAAATACCTGCCGCCGGAAAAATAACAAAACGCTTCCGCGATGTTTCCCAATATAAAATGACCTCCTTAAAAGAGGTCATTTTATATTGTCCCGTTACTTTTCTGTTATACAAGAAAGCGTCAGCATACTTAATTATAAATTTCCACTGCTGACCGCCGACTTGCCTTTCTTATTCTCCCATCTCCGTAAGGACTTTAGCGCATCTTGCGCAGACGTGTTCATGTTTCGGATCGGAGTTTACATCAGGAGTGCGTTTCCAGCAGCGTTCACACTTTTCAAGAGTGCAGACGGCGATGGAAACTTTCACCGTTCCGTCTTCAGAAGCGAAGGCATTCTCAGGAGCGGCAGACAGATCGCCGGAAATCTTCGCCTGGGAAACGAGGCAGAAATCCGCCAGTTCTTTTTCCATGGCTTTCAGTGTTTCCAAATGTTCACCATCTGCGTAAATAGTAATTTCCGCGTCCAGCGGGTGGCCGATGACTTTCGCCTGGCGGGCTTCTTCCAGCGCTTTTGTCACAACGCTGCGGAGAGCAAGGCGCTTCTTCCACTTTTCTTCCAATACTTTATCCATGTATCTGTCGTTTTCCGCCGGCATATCCGCCATATGGACAGACCATTCTCTTTCTTCCCGATTCGGGAGTGCCTGCCATACTTCTTCGGCAGTAAAGCAAATAACGGGGGCTACCAGCCTTACGAGAGAGGTAAGGATTTCATACATGGCGGTCTGCGCGCTTCTTCTCAGGAGGGAATCATCTTTTTCTGTATAGAGACGGTCTTTCAGTATATCTAGGTAAATGGATGACAGGTCCACAGTACAGAAATTATGGACGGCATGGTACATGACGTGGAATTCATAATCCTCATAGGCTTTAAGAACGGTACGCTTTACCTGTTCCAGACGAAGCAGCGCCCAGCGATCCAATTCTTCCATATCCCCATAAGCCACGCTGTCGGTCTTCGGATCGAAATCATAAAGATTCCCCAGAAGGTAGCGGAACGTATTTCTGATCTTTCTGTATACATCGCTCATGGATTTCACAATCTTATCGGAAAGGCGGACGTCTCCCTGATAATCGACGGAGGAAATCCACAAACGCATCACGTCAGCACCGTACTTATCAATAATGTCCTGGGGCGCGACTACGTTTCCTACCGATTTGGACATCTTCCGTCCCTCTCCGTCCATGGTAAAACCATGGGTCAGAACAGCCTTATACGGCGCGCAGCCATTGACTGCCACACTGGTCAGAAGAGAGCTGTGGAACCAGCCGCGGTGCTGGTCGGAACCTTCCAGATACAAATCGCAGGGATACGCCGCGCCGGTATCTTTCCACACCGGATGAGGATCTTTTAGGACACCATTCCAGGTGGAGCCGGAATCAAACCATACGTCCATGATGTCTTTTTCCTGGTGGAAACGGCTGCCGCCGCAGTGGGGACATTTGAAATCCTTCGGCAAAAGTTCTTCCGCCGGGTGCGCCCACCATGCATCGGTGCCCTCTTTTTCCACGATTTCTTTCACGCTTTCAATCGTTTCGGGCGTAATCACATAGTTGCCGCAGCCGTCACAGTAGAAAGCAGGAATCGGAACACCCCAGGAACGCTGGCGGGAAATACACCAGTCCTGACGGTCACGAATCATATTATACAGGCGGTCATGCCCCCAGGAAGGGATAAACCGTGTCTCGTCGACCGCTTTCAATGCATCTTCGCGAAAATCATTGATGGAAGCAAACCACTGCTCTGTCGCACGGTAAATGACGGGATTCTTGCAGCGCCAGCAATGGGCATACTGGTGGTGGAGGGACTTTTTGCCAAGAAGCATGCCTTCGTGGGCAAGCGCGGAAATACTCGGTCCTTCCGCTTCCCATACAGTCTTCCCTTCCAGAAAGGATCCGGCTTCTGCCGTCATACGGCCTTTATTGTCCACAGGACAGATGACTTCCTGCTTCAGTTTTCCTTCATTTTCATATTTCTTATACACTTCAAAGTCATCCACGCCGTGGCCCGGGGCAGTATGTACACAGCCTGTACCGGCATCCAGCGTGACATGGTTGCCCTCAAGAACATACACGGTTCGGTTATAAGATGCCCAGGGGTGCATAAATTCGGCCAACTCCCATTCGGCGCCTGTCATTTCGCGGCCGGCAAACTCGTAATTTTCAATCTTGCAGTCCGCCAAAGCTGCCGGTGCCAGCTCCTTATTCATCAGATAGTACTCGTCGGCATCCAGATTATGCACCCATACATAGGTGAACTTCGGGTTGACGGAAATATACTGGTTGGCAGGAATGGTCCAAGGCGTGGTTGTCCAGATGACGGCAAAAAGCTTGGATTGATCTACGCCCTCCGGTCCGAGTCCCTTGATATTTTTCGCAGGGAACTTTACATAAATAGACGGGGACTTGCGGTCCTTATACTCGATTTCCGCTTCCGCCAGCGCCGTTTCACAGTGGGGACACCAGTAAACGGCTTTCTTTCCTTTATAGATGTATCCTTTTCTTGCCATTTCGCCAAAAACTTCTATTTCCTTGGCTTCCAGATGCGGATCAAAAGTAACGTAACGGTTATCAAAATCGCCGATAACGCCCATGCGGATGAAATCGGTTTTCTGGATTTCAATCCACTTTTTTGCGTATTCCAAACATTTGCGGCGCAGTTCAAGAACGGACATATTCGCCCGATCCTCTCCCGAATCTTTCAGTACGGCATATTCAATCGGAAGGCCGTGGGTATCCCAGCCGGGGACATAGTTTGCCATGTACCCCGCCATGTATTTGTAGCGGACAATAATATCCTTCAGTGTCTTATTCAGGGCATGTCCGATATGGATCTTGCCGTTCGCATAAGGAGGTCCGTCATGGAGCACGAAGCGGGGGGCGCCTTCTTTCTTTCTTTTCTCTATTCTCTTGTTGTATAAATCCTTATCTTGCCAAAGTTCCACAAACTGCGGTTCCTTCTGCGGAAGATTTCCGCGCATGGGGAATTCTGTCTGCGGCAGGCGCAGCGTCTTGCTGTAATCCATTCCATTTCCTCCTGTATGGTGTAAATAAAAAAATCCCGCCCGAAAAGGGGCGAGAATATTTCCCGTGGTACCACCCTAATGACCCAAAGGCCACTCGGCACAGTTAACGGTGTCCCGTCAGGGCATTTCCTCCCTGAAGCTCAGAAGTGATCCGTCCGCGCCGCCCGCCCCTTCTTTCACCGGCCGAAGGCTCTCTCTGCCGGGCGCTTACGCAAACCGTCTTCATCACAGCTCTTAGTATCTTTTGTATTGTACAGATAATCATGAATATAGTCAAGTCCGCCCGAACTATTTCCAAAGGAAAAAAGCGAAAGCTGCCTGTAAAAGAAAGAGGACGGGCACACCGAATTGAAATACGGCATGGCGCGTCTTATGGCGAAAAAAACGCATAGCAAGAAACGCGCCTGCCGATCCGCCCGCAGCAGCGATAAGCAGAAGCGTCATTTCCCTTATCCGCCGCCGTCCATACACCGCTTTCCATTTGTCAAGACCGTACAGGAAAAAGGCGGCGGCATTTACGGCAAGAAGTCCTCCAAAAAGCAATTCACCTGCTGACATAACTCTTCCTTCATAACCTCTCCGCCGCTTTGACTCCCATGAGGAGCGCCTTATCGCGGCTTTCTTTTCCCCACGCCCGCTGTTCGTGAGATAAATCGTGAAGTGTATCGGCAGTAAAAAGGATCTGGGCAAATACCTTCCCCCTGTATGCCGCACATGCCGCCAAAGCGGCGCATTCCATGTCCACGACGCGGCAGCCTTCCGCCCGCCGCGCTTTTACCTTTTCTTTCGTTTCACGGAAAAATCCGTCCGTCGACCAAGTTACACAGCTTTCACAAGACACATGATTTCCCCGAAGCACTCCTTCTACGATATCCGCCGCCGATTCATCAAGTGTCACAAACCGTGACGGCGGAAGATAATGGTACGACGTACCCTCATCACGAAGCGCCTTGCGTACGACAAAGAAAACATTCTCCGCCAGCTTTTCCAGCGCACCGCAGCATCCCAGAGCTACCACCTTTTCCACACCATACGCATAGAGCCGTTCCAGAAGCAGGACTGCCGCCGAAGCTCCCGCCGGTGCCTGAAGGACGCAGAGTTCTTCCTTATCCGCTTTAATCATCCACAGGGAAAAATCTTTTGTCAGAGAAACAAATGTCCCGACCTTTTCACCGCCCCGGGCAAAAGCAAACCTTTCAATCCGTTTCTCTCCAAGAAAAGCAAAAACCGCTTTCTTCGGCAGGTGCAAATCCATTTTTTCAAAATCCGGAGAAATGATTCCCGGTGATTTATCATACTCCGATAAAATGTTTTCCATTTCCCTCTCCTTCTTACAAGGCGCTCATTCCCCGTTTTCCAAAAACTTCCTTTCCCTCCAGTCCGCAATCGTAAAGACCGCAAGAGCTGACCAGATAAAAGAAAAAGCAGACACCTGTGCACGGGTAAAAGGTTCACCGAAAAGAAATATTCCCAAAAGCAGGGTAATGGACGGAGAAATATACTGGCAGAACCCGAGAACGTTCAGCGGCAAATCATTCGCCCCTATGGAAAAGAGTACGAGAGGCGTCGCCGTCACAGCGCCTGCGCCGATAAGAAACCCTGCCGTACGCAGGTCATCGACAGTGAAATGTCCAATGCCGCCATTCCCAAGAAAAAATACATAGGCAAGGGCAAAAGGAAGAACAAAAAATGTTTCCAGCGTAATGCTATAAAAAGCATCCAGATTCAATTTCTTTTTCACCGCGCCGTAGAGGGCAAATGTCGATGCAAGACCGACAGCAATCAGCGGGATCCTCTCCAGTTCCCAGGTCATCACACCGATTCCAGCAGCAGCAACGGCAATAGAAAACCATTTCATTTTTGACAGCCGCTCATGAAAACATACAACACCAAGAAGAACACTCACAAGGGGATTCATGTAATACCCCACACTGGTATCCACCACATGGCGGTTTGTCACCGCCCAGATGAAGATGCACCAGTTTGCCGTAATAAGAAAAGATGCCAGTGCAAGGAGAGCGCCCCGGCTTTTATCCGCCAAAAGATGTTTACATTCCTCCCAAAACGACACCATCCGTCCCATGAAAGAGAGAATCATGAGCATGAAGAAAAAAGACCAGATAATGCGGTGCGATAATATTTCATATGCGGAAACGGCAGATAGCTGCTTCCAGTAAACCGGCAGAAGCCCCCACAGCAGGTATGAACCCACAGCTGCTGTCAATCCCAGGTTCCTTTTTTTCATAGATGTACTTCCTTTTATTTATAATAAGTCATTTTATCACAAAAGAAAGGAAAGAAAGAAGAAGCGCCCCTGCCGGAAAACGCTCCTTACCATATCAGCCCGTTATTTTTTCTTTGCCGCCTCTTTCACCGCGTCAAAAACATCCATAAAAGGTACTTTATTTTTCTTCGCCAGTTTTTTCACGGCATCGTATTCAGGATAGGCCCGCGTCATCTTTCCCAAAGACACCTGCTTCACAGATGCTTTGCCGTAAACCGTTTCCACTTCTTTTTCTTCTCTATCTAAGACAGAGCGCCCGAGGGGGTATTCGCGGATCCCGATCGTCGTGGTTTCCGTGAAAATAATTTGTTCCAGCTCTTCCACCTGATCTTCCTTGCAGATCACCGTCAGCTCCCAGGCCGGACGGTTCTTTTTCATGAAAATGGGAGCATAATGGACATCTTTCGCTCCTGCCTTGAACAATTTCTTCATGACATACCCGAGAACCTCGCCGGAGCAGTCATCAATATCCGTTTCCAGTTTCACAACTTTATCACGGCCTTCATTCTCCTCCCCCTGGATAAGGAATGCCCGGAGAATACCGCTCCGTTCCGTGTATGCCCGTTTTCCCGCACCAAGGCCTGCCTTCTTGATAACAAAAGACGGCGGCAGCTGATGGCTTGTGGAAATGGCCGCCGCAATGGCCGCGCCGGTAGGCGTCACATACTCCCCTTTCGCCCCGGTGAGCTCCATGGGGATTTTATAAGCGGAAACAATATTCACTGTCGCCGGCACAGGTACGGGCATGACCCCATGTTGGCACCGAACCGTCCCTGTCCCTTCGGTAAGTTTGGGAACGATCACCTCTTTGATGCCCAGGTTGTCAAAAGTAACAGCGGCAGCCACTACATCCACAATGGAATCGAGCGCACCTACTTCATGAAAATGGACTTCTTCAAGGGGCAGATCATGGGCTTTCGCTTCCGCTTCGCCAATAATCCGGAATATCTTACGGGCCAGCGCTTTTGCTGTTTCCGTCATATCACAGGCATCAATTATCGGAAGAATTTCCGCAAGCCCCCGATGGGTATGGTGATGATCTTTTCCCTGACGGCAGCAGTGATGTGCCTCCCCGTCATGCCCTTCCTCATGGCAATGGCAGTGATGTTCTTCTCTGTCCAGTTCTTCATGACAAGAGCATCCCGATCCTGCCGCCGGGACCAGACTTCCGTAAAGGTAGTCCATGTCATGATCATGGTTCTCACAGTCATCATCAAGCCGGACACGGAAATCACAGCAGTCGATGCCCGATTTCTTTACTCTGCCTATCTCTACGAAAAAACCGTCCGCCGGGATAGAGTCCAGCGCTTTTTGAAGAGTGTTCGGATCCGCCCCCAAGTCGATCATTGCCGCCACGAACATATCCCCGCTGATCCCGGATCCGCAGTCCAGGTATAATTTTTTATCCATTGCTTTTACCCCTTTCCGCCAGCCTGTTGATCTGTGTCGCTACATACCCTGCGCCGAAGCCGTTATCTATATTTACCGTCACAATGCCGTTCGCACAGGAATTGATCATCGTCAAAAGAGCCGACAGCCCGTGAAAGCTCGCGCCATACCCCACAGAAGTGGGCACGGCAATGACGGGATTAGCCACAAGACCACCGATTACCGACGCAAGAGCGCCTTCCATACCTGCCACGGCAATGACGCAGTTGGCTTCCCGCACTTTCTTTTCGCAGGATAAAAGGCGGTGGATACCGCTGACTCCCACATCATAAATGCGTTCCACACGGCTGCCAAAATATTCCGCCGTCTGCGCCGCTTCTTCCGCCACGGGAATATCCGCCGTTCCTCCCGTGCAGACCGCGACTAAGCCTATATGCTCCTTATCTTTCTTTTCCAGTTTCAATATGCGGGAAACGGGATCATAAGAAATATCCGGCAGTACGGCGCGGACGATTTCATATTGATGGGCATCGGCACGCGTACCGAACACCTCCCCTTCCGCTTCATATAACTTTCGGAATATCTCCGGCAGAAATTCATCCGATTTCCCCTGGCAGTAAATGACCTCGGCAAATCCGGAACGCCGTTTCCTGTCCGTATCCAGTTTGGCATATCCCATTTCTTCATAGGCGCGGACTCCGGAATGACTGCGCAGATACTTCTCCGCCGCGTCAATTTCCAGCTTCCCGCCTCTGACCTTTTCCAAAAGTTCTCTGATATCCATGCTACACCTGCTCTATATCCATGGACCCCGAGCGGAATCCCTCCAGATCCATCGTTATATACATAAACCCCAGTTCTTTAAACCGCACGGCCACGATCTTCCTTTTTTCCACAAGCAGGGGAAATTCCTGCGGACGGATTTCAATACGTGCCATCCGGTCATGGCTGCGGACACGGAATTGGGTAAATCCCATTTCAAAAAGAAACTGCTCCGCCATTTCTACACGGCGCAGCTTTTTCCCGGTGATCGGTTCGCCATAAGGAAACCGTGTCGCCAGACAGGAAAAAGACGGCTTGTTCCATGTAGGAAGATCTTCCTTTTTCGAAAGCGCCCGTATTTCCTCCTTTGTCAGCTCCGCCTCTCTTAAGGGACTCACCACGCCCAGTTCCGCCAGCGCCTTCAATCCGGGCCGGTAACCGTCCGTATCGCTGAGATTCGTGCCGTCCGCAATATATGAAATGTGATTTTCCCTGGCCAGCTTTCTCAAGAAGGAAAAAAGAGAATACTTGCAGTGGTAGCATCGGTCTTTTTCGTTTTCCGCAAAGCCTTTGATCTGGAACTGATCCTGTTCGACAATTATCTGCCGTATATGTTCCCATTCGCAGAATTCTTTTGCCTCCTTCCATTCACGGAAAGGAAGGGAATCCAATTTCATTGTCACTGCAACAGCTTTCTTCCCAAGAACGGCATGGGCCTCATGGAGCAGAAAAGCGGAATCCACGCCGCCGGAAAAAGCGACTGCCACCGTTCCCAGCTCTTTCAAACGGAATCGCAGGTTCTCCTGCTTCTTCAGCAATTCATTTTCCACGGCAGTCTCCTTTCCCTTTCTTATTCAGATAAATTATACCATTCCTCTAAACAGGCTTTGTATGAAATTTTTCCTTTCCTTTTACAGAAAGCCTTTTTAACTTTTGTTTGTGCTTGCAGCCATATCGCTGTATAATAAATTATTAGTATAATAAGTAATTCTTGAAAGGACTCTATATTGAAAAGAAATCAGTATACCCTCGGAAAACCGATTTCCTTTAAAGGAAACGGACTCCATTCCGGAATTCCCGTAACAATCACGATACGTCCCGCTCCGGCGGGCAGCGGCATCATCTTCCGGCGTATCGATCTTACCGGTGCCCCTGAAGTGCCTGCAAAGAGTGAATTTGTAACAAATACACTCCGCGCAACGACGCTGGAACGGGGAGACGCGAAAGTTTTCACCGTGGAGCATATCCTTTCCGCGCTCTTTGCGCTCCGTATCGACAACTGCATTCTTGAGATGGACGCGCCCGAACCTCCCGTAGCTGACGGCGGCGCCCTTACATTCTCCCAAATGATTTTAGAAGCGGGTATCGTGGAACTGGAAGAACAGACCGATATTCTTACTCTTGAGACAAGCGTAGCCGTATATGAAGATAATAAATTCATCACTGCGCTCCCTTATGACGGCCTCCGCATTACATTTACATCCATCAATCCCCATCCGCTTTTAGGTACGCAAATGAAAGACTTCACAATCGACAAGGAGACATACATCAGAGAAATCGCCCCTTCCCGCACCATCGGATTTACCTGGGAGCTGGAGACCATGCGGCAAATGGGGCTCGGTAAAGGCGGTACGTTGGAAAACGCTGTCGTTTATTCTGAAACGGACTGCCTGTCAGAGTTAAAATTCCCCGACGAACTTGTCCGCCATAAGATTTTGGATATCCTTGGCGATATTTCCCTTGTGGGCCCGCTCCACGCACACATCATCGCGGTCATGGGAAGCCATAAGCTGAATGCCGCTCTTGCGGCGAAACTGAGAGTATTGAAAAAATAAAAAGAAGTTCATGAACAGGAGAGAATCAATTATGGAATTAAATATTGAAGAAATCATGGAAATCCTCCCCCATCGTTATCCGATGCTGCTGGTAGACAAAATTACCGAACTCGTTCCCATGGATTATGCCGTCGGAGTGAAATCCGTCACCATCAACGAACCATTTTTTCAGGGACATTTCCCCGGCCACCCCATCATGCCTGGCGCCCTTATCTGTGAGGCCATGGCACAGGTCGGCGGCGTTGCTCTCCAGTATCCCGAAGAAAATCGGGGCCTCATTCCCATGTTTACAGGCATGGACAAAGTCCGTTTCCGTTCCCCCGTCCGCCCGGGAGACCAGCTTGTAACCAAAGCGGTCATCAAAAAGATCGTAGGGCGCATGGGCAAGGTACACTGTGAATGCTATGTAGGGGAAACTTTCAAAGCATCGGCTGACTTCCTTTTCTACCTCGCTGAACCGGAAATCCCTTCCGGCAAGCAGGATGAAAAATAATTTTTAAAATCTGAAATCAGTTAAAATAAGATGATATTCAAAGAAAAATAAAGAAAAACGCATATATTTCGACAAGACCACTGTTTTATTTAAAAACCGTCTTGCCGATGTATGTATAAAAAGAAATTAAAATCCGGCAGGCAGTGTCCGCCTGCTGTTGAAGGGAAACCATGAGAATGGAATTAACAGTTATCAAATCAGCGGAGCCGCAGATTCATGAAACGGCCGTTGTTGATCCTACTGCCAAACTTCATAAAAATGTAATTATCGAACCTTATGCCGTCATCGGTCCCAACTGTGAAATCGGCGAAGGCTCCATCATCGGCTCCCATGCGGTCATTTCGAAAAACGTACGCATGGGGAAAAACAATCATGTGTATCCGAACGCCGTCATCGGCGAAGATCCACAGGATTTGAAATTTGCCGGCGAATACAGTACGGTCGTCATCGGCAATGACAACAGCTTCCGCGAATTCGTCACCATCCACCGTGCTACGGGAGAAAACTGCGAAACCCGTATCGGCTCGCATAATATGCTTCAGGCATACACCCATGTGGCACACAACTGCAATTTCGGAGACTACATCGTCATGTCCAGCTTTTCCGGAGCAGCCGGCCACGTCACTGTGGAAGACCACGCGGTCATCGGCGGCATGAGCGGTATCCACCAGTTCGTAAAGATCGGCGCCTGCGCCATGGTGGGCGGCATGTCCAAGATCGTACAGGACGTATGCCCATTCGTGATCGTTGACGGCAATCCGGCAAGAGTGGTCGGACTGAACAGCGTAGGACTCGCCAGAAATAATATCACACCTGAAGTGAGGAGCTGGCTGAAAAAAGCGTACCGTACTATTTTCCGTTCCGGTCTGAAGCTGTACGAAGCCATCCATGAAATGGAACAGGACTTCCCGCCGACACCGGAAATCGAGCATCTTCTCCGCTTCCTCCGCAACTGTGAGCGCGGACTTTGCAGAACAAAAGATAAAAGTCAAAAATAAATATAAAAAGGCTTTCCGTTTTTGAGGAAAGTCTTTTTTGTTGCGCTTGTTTTATGCATTTGTGATTGTCTTACTTCCCGGAAGAAACAGCCGTTTCCTTTTTACGCCGGCGGCGCCTCCGCACCCGGTTGACGTGCCGTTCAAAATCCCCATGCTCAATAAGTTCCGCCAGGATAAGCTGATCCAGGACAGGGACGGTACAGGAATAAAACCCCGTCCGCTCCTGAAATTTAGACAGGCGGTTTTCGGGAAGTACGAGGTACGCCACACGGACAGACGGAGCAATCGTTCGTGAAAACGTATTCATATATACCACCGGGCCATAGGGAGCAAGAGAAAAAAGTGTATCTTCCGCTTTGGACAGAAGAGTAAATTCCGAATCGAAATCATCTTCAATAATCAGCCCGAACCGTTCCTCCGCCCAGCGGATATACTCCCGCCGCTTCGAAGCATTTGCCGTAATGCCGCTTGGATAACTGTGGAACGGTGTCACATGAAGCACACGTGCGCCTGCCCGTTTCAGTTCTTCTGTCAGAATTCCTTTGTCTCCCAGACGGAGAGATTCTGTCCGTATGCCATGGGCACGGTACACCTGCCGTATCTTCTCATAGCAGGGATCCTCCACCGCTACAAGCCGTTCCCGGCCAAGGGCCTGCACTACAAGGCTGTACAGATACTCCGCTCCCGACCCGATACAAATCTGCTGCGGAGAAACGATGATATTCCTGCTTCGCGCCAGGTAGTCGCAAAGTGCATTCCTCAACTCCGCCGTTCCCTGATTGGGAGAGCGGGCCAGCACCTTTTCGCCCCATTTGGAGAGCACTGTCCGTGCCGTTTTCGCATAAACGGAAAAGGGAAATGCTTCTTCATCTGTCTCCGAAGGAAGAACAGGCTTCACTTCCTTTCCCCTGTACCCCACGGGAAAAGCATCTTCCTCTTTATAAATGATAAAGTAGCCGCTCCGTTCCCGCGGTTCGACATACCCTTCTTCCGCAAGAAGCGCATACGCATGCTCCACGGTGATGACACTCACGCCATACCGCTCCGCCATGGCGCGTTTGGAAGGCAGCTTGCCGCCCCACCGGTAAATCCCGCCGGTAATCGCTTCACGGACACGGGCATAAAGCGCCATATATGCCTTCTCTTTTACACCATTCTCCATTTTGCCTCCATCTGATTATATTTTTATTTTTATTTTTGGTGATTTTCATAATGCCAGTTTATCATTATACTGTTTTTAAGTAAAGCTGTATAAGGAGGCCCTTCATGACAAACACCAATACCCCGCCGGCAGGAAATATTTCTGCCGCCCCCCGCTATAAAGCCAGATGGCTCACGGTATGCGGCTTTTTAATGGCAATGAATACCGTCCTGTCATCTTTCAGCATCCCCGTCCCCGGCGGACACTTTTACCTGAATGATGTCATCATCGTAGCGGCGGCTCTCTCTCTCGACCCGCTGGGCGCGTTCCTAGTCGGCGGTGTAGGCGCATTCCTGGGCGATTTCTTCTTCTACCCTCTCCCCATGTTTGTTTCCCTCGCCACCCACGGACTGGAAGCCGTCGTCATTTCCCTCTTTGCCCGGCGTTACGGAAAGAAGAATCTTCCCCTCACTTTCTTCGGCGTCTTCTTAGGCGCGCTCATCGTGGTTATCGGTTATTCTCTCGGCAGGGCTTATGTATACAGTACCCCGGAATATTCTCTCATCAAACTCCCCTTTGAAATACTCCAGGCAGGTATCGGTGCCATCCTCGGCGCGTTCATCTGGAAAAATAGAAATATGGGAGATATTATTCGGAAAATCATCAGTAAATAAAATGACTTCAGCCGCCTCACGGCGGCTTTTTATTTCCTTTCCCAAAGAAGCTGTCCGCCTTATCAGCTATTTCCTTTTCTGGTACAATAATACAGAAAGAATATTCACCAGGAGGAACTATGAGAACACTTCGCGATGCGGTATACGGACTGGCGGTAGGAGATGCCCTCGGACTGCCTGTCCAGTTTGAAGAGCGCGGTTCATTCCATGTGGAAAAAATGACAGGTTACGGCACGTATAATATGGCACCGGGGACATGGTCCGATGACACCAGCCTCACCCTTGCCACTTGCGACAGCATCAAACTCATGGGGCGGATCGACCTGGAAGACCTCATGTGCTGCATGACCGACTGGTACAAAAACGGCAAGTATACCCCTGACGGAAAATCCTTCGATGTAGGCATGACCACGGGAGCCGCCCTCAGCCGCGGAGAAGGCCTCTCCGATGAAGCTTCCAATGGAAACGGCTCCCTCATGCGTATCATCCCCCTCGCGTTCCTTCCCGAAGTAACAGACGATGAAATACGGGAAGTATCGGCACTCACCCATGGACACCGCATTTCAAAAAGCGCCTGCGTCACCTATATCCATATCGCCAGGGAACTTTTACAGGGAAGATCCATAAAAGAAGCTGTGGAAACTGCCGTCAATGACGGTATAGAAGAAAGCCTCTTTAAAAACCTTCTTACCATCAGCAGCCTGCCGGTAGAACAAATCAAAAGCACCGGCTACGTAGCAGACACCCTCGAAGCAGCCATATGGACACTGGAAAATACAGACAATTTCAAAGACGCCGTCATGACCGCCGTCAATCTCGGCGATGATACCGACACCGTAGGCGCCGTCACAGGAGCGCTCGCAGGCATCATTTACGGTTATGACGCAATTCCCGCGGAATGGCTGAAAGATTTACGCAGGAAAGACCTCATTGACAAATATCTCTTCCAATGACAAAAGGGCGGTCTTGCGTCCTTTTCTTTTACCAATCGCAAATAAGGAGCTCTTATGCATCAAAATGATACTGTCGGTCTTCCCCATAAAATAAAATGGATTACGCTATGCGGACTGCTCATGGCAATAAATACTATTTTCTCTTCTTTCAGCGTTCCCGTTCCCGGCGGGCATATTTACCTGAACGATATCATCATTGTCATTGCCGCCTTGTCGCTCGACCCCCTGGGCGCATTTCTTGTCGGCGGTGTGGGCGCGTTCCTCGGGGATTTCTTTTTCTATCCCCTCCCCATGTTCGTCTCCCTTGCCACCCACGGTATCCGCTCCATCGTCATGTCCCTTATCGTGGGCAGGTATGGAAGAGACAACTCCCCTGTCGTTCTTGGCGCGACCGTCCTTGGCGCCCTCATCGCCATCGCGGGATACACCTTGGGCAAGGCCTACGTATACAGCACCTGGGAATACGCCATGCTGAAACTCCCTTTCGAAATACTTCAGGCCTTCATCGGATCCGCCATCGGACTCTTCCTCTGGAAAAACAGAAAATGGGGCAAAACGATCCGCCGCTTCCTTGGGTATTAACCCCTTATTCACCCTAACCGGCTGCACGGCTGTGGCTCCATTTCCATCAACTATCTTGCACACGGAAAAAACCGGGCATGTGTCAGAAAGCATTGCCCGGTTTTTGCATAGGGTGTTCCACGGATTATCCGTTATTTCTCTTTTTTATTTCCTCTTTTATTTTCCCAAGCAGCTCTTCTTCTGTAAAGCCGCCTTTTGCCGCGATGGTCCGGAAATCAGCCACCCGGCTCATCATCGCAAACAGCGCCGGATTGGAAAGGGGCTTGTACTTCGGAGAAAGCTGTAAAAGGAATTCCTTCAGGTAAGGATATGTATGGAGCGCCCGGTGGAGAGTGGTATCGCCTGTTATCTCCAACGTATTTCCTTCGTCTCCCTCTTTCTCCGCCGTTTCCGCTTCCACTTCCGTGCCGCCGTCTGCTTTGCTTCCCGTCCAGACAGGAGCGGACTGCGGTTTATTTCCTAAAGAGCGGATATGCTCCACATCCTGCATGGTTTCCAGACAGCCGCGGTACACACCGTTTTCATCACGGACAGCTATATAATTTACAAATATCTGTTTCCCCGGCTTGTTGATAAAAAATTCCGCCGTATCTTTTTCTCCGCTTTTAAAAGAATCCAGTATCCTGTTCACGACAGGCAGTATTTCTCTGGGATGGCAGTTCTGCACTTTCCGGCCTATCACACCGGCGCTCCGGCTGAACACACGAACCGGCGTATCGGTATAAAACTTCACAATATCGTTTTCATCAACAAATGTCAGGTCAATGGGAAGATGGCGGTAAATCAGATTGATCTGCGCAAGAGTGAGCTTCCCTATAGCCACATCCATCTCCGTATCCGTGCCCGCCCCCATATGGTACTTGCTGAGAAGCGCGCTGAAGTCCTTCATAAAGGACGGTTCTCCTCCGGAAGACCGCTCTGTTTTTTCCGGCGGCAGGAATCCTTTCGGCGCCTCCATGTTGGCAAAGCCCACTTCCTCCTCGCCGATGCGCATTTCCCGGAATTCCTCTTCCGACAGAAGCTCCATGGATGTCGGGTACAAAACCTGGGTCTCCTTGAAAATAATATCCTCTATCTTCTCAATCACTTCGGGCTGCATTTTCAGGAACGCCTCTTCTTTATCCATATCCAGATACCTTGCGCTGCGGAGGATTGCTTTTTTCACATGATCATCAAACGTCCACATGATGAGTGTCGGGCGGTCAAACCCTTTCTGTTCCAGATAAGGGAAAAGCTGGTTATGTTTCCTTGTAATATGCTTTATGTATTCTTTCAGCCTGTCATAGACCTCCAGCCAGCGGTTTTTGATAAATTTCCCCGCCAAAAGCTCTTTCATTTCTGCTATCGTGCCGAGGATGATCTGATTTTCCTCCATGAATGAACGGATAGGGTGGCCTTCCGGCAATTCCAGATGCTCCCGTTCCATGACACCATCGAAAAGCCGGATGATGTCATCCATTTTTTCATGCATGGTCTCATCATCAATGCCGTCATCTTTCAGCATCTGTTCGCCGAAAGCAAATTCCTGGGGCGTGACGGAATCAAAACGCTGCAAAATAATTTCACGCGCTTCCTCAAAAGTCAGCTCCCCTTTAATGTATTTTTCTTTTATGGCGACAATTTCCCGGCACTTGGCTTCATCAAGCCCGAGAATATCGTTCATTGTTTTAGTCATATGTCCTCCTTATATAACCGGCTGCATATTGCAATTCTCTGCAAAATAAGTATATCAAGAAAAGTCAATATGCACCATCCCGCCCATACGCCATACCCGCCTGTAAGCCGGCCGGCTGAATGGATACCGGCTGCCGGAAAGCAGAGAGCAGGCAGCAAAGATGAAGAAGGTGACAATTTCAAAAATGACTGCCCGCGAAATCATACTCATCACAAGCGCCTTCCGGAAACCGCATTTTACCGGTGCTGAAATAAACGGAAACAGATCGTATGCTCTTCTGCTTTCCATACGGGACAGCAAAAAAGACTTCCCTCTTCTATGAGATGGGAAGCCTTTTGCTTTCGGGAACGTTTTCACCCGTTTTACTTTAATTATGAATCTTCTTCATCTTCTTCCGGTTCGGAAACCACATCGATGGAAGCAATCCGGTCACCTTCTTCCAGACGCTGGAGGATGACACCCTGTCCGCCTTTTGCTTTCTTGCTGGAAATCTGGTCGGCAGGAATACGGATGGTGATTCCCTGTTCGGAGATACCCACCAATTCATCCCTGTCGTCAGCAGCGACAAGCGCCACTACTTCATAGCCTTTCTTGAAGTTGATCGTCCCCTGTCCGTTCCTGCCCTGCAGACGGTAGGCAGAAGCGGCATTTCTCTTCGCGTTTCCGTCAGCGGAAATGGTAAAGATATCTTTCTCCGCCGCCACAACTACGCCTACCACATCATCCCCTTCTTTGAGACGCATGCCGTGGACACCGGACGCGGAACGGCTGAGAGGCCGTACATTGTCATCATCAATGGAGAAGCGGATGGCCATGCCTTTTCTCGTCCCCATGATGATTTCCTCATTGCCCTTGACCGGAAGCACCGCTACCAGGCGGTCTTCGTCTTTCAGGCGCATGGCGATGAGGCCGTTCTTATTGATATTCTTATATTCTTCCAAGGCCGTCTTCTTGATGTAGCCGTACTTCGTCACCATGAGGAGGTACTTGGTTCCCTCTTCGGAAATATCCAGATCCAGAAGCTCCGTCACGTGTTCATCGGCGCCAAGGGATGTAATGAAGTTGATCATCGCGCTTCCCCTTGCAGTGCGGCTTGATTCGGGAATGTCATAAGCCGTCTTCATGTAGACCTTGCCCTTGTTCGTGAAGAAAAGGATCCGGTCATGGGTGGACGTGGTGAGGATTTTACGGACATAATCTCCGTCCTTCATCTTCAGTCCGCTTACGCCGCGGCCGCCTTTCTTCTGTGTGCGCAGATCAGAAGAATCAATGCGCTTAATGTAATTCTGCTTGGTCAGGGTAATGGTCATGGGCTTGTCGGGAATAAGGTCGGTCACATCCATATCGCCCAGGGCTGCCGCAATTTCCGTACGGCGTTTGTCCCCGAAATTATTCTTTTCGTCAGTGAGTTCCGCTTTGACTACCCCCATGATTTTCTCCCTGCTGGACAGCAGATCGCGGAGGTAGGCGATGGTTTCCTGCACATCCTTGTAATCCGCTTCAATCTTATCTCTTTCCAGACCGGTCAAACGGCGGAGACGCATATCAAGAATGGCGACTGCCTGTTTTTCCGACAGACCGAATTTAGAAATCAGCGCCGTCTTCGCCACCTCATCGGTTCGCGATTCACGGATGGTGCGGATGACTTCGTCAATATGATCAAGGGCAATGAGCAAACCTTCCAGAATATGGGCTTTGGCTTCCGCCTTTTCCAATTCATAGCGGCTTCTTCTTGTAATGACTTCTTCCTGATGTTTCAGATAGTAGTAAAGAATCTGCTTCAGGTTGAGAATACGTGGATGCCCGTCGACGAGCGCCAGCATGATGGAACCGAAATTGACCTGCATCTGGGTATGCTTGTACAAGTTGTTCAGCATGATTTGCGGATTCACATCAGAACGCAGCTCGATAACGATGCGCATGCCGCTTCGATCCGATTCATCACGGAGTGCCGTGATGCCGTCAATGACTTTTTGGCGGGACAGGTCGGCAATCATTTCCACCAGGCGCGCCTTATTCACCTGGTACGGCAGTTCCGTCACAATGATACGGTTCTTCCCGCGTTCCATTTCTTCGATATCCACTCTCGCGCGGACGGTGATGGAACCGCGGCCCGTGCGGTAGGTATCTTCAATGCCTTTATGCCCCTGGATAATGGCCGCCGTCGGGAAATCGGGCCCTTTGATATATTTCATCAATTCATCAATGGTGATTTCCGGATTATCAATCATCGCGCAAAGCCCGTCCACCACTTCCGCCAAGTTGTGGGGCGGCACGTTCGTCGCCATACCTACGGCGATACCGTAAGAACCGTTGACGAGCAGGTTCGGTATACGGGACGGCAGCACAAGCGGTTCTGTCAAAGAGCCGTCATAGTTCGGCATGAAGTCAACCGTGTCTTTATCAATATCACGGAGCATTTCCAGCGTGATTTTCGCCATACGCATTTCCGTATAACGCATCGCCGCCGCCGAATCGCCGTCAATAGAACCGAAGTTGCCGTGACCGTCTACCAGCGGATAACGGATGGAGAAATCCTGTGCCATACGGACAGCAGAATCATAAACCGCCGTATCGCCGTGGGGGTGGTACTTACCTAAAACGTCGCCGACGATACGGGCGGATTTTTTATATGCTTTATTCGGCAGCATCCCCGCTTCGTTCATCGCGTACAGAATACGGCGGTGTACCGGCTTGAGGCCGTCGCGTACATCAGGCAGCGCACGGGTCACAATGACCGACATGGCATAGTCGATGTAAGACGTCTTCATCTGCCGTTCCAACGGCGTATTGACTATCTTTCCTTCCTTCCAGTCCATACATTCTCCTTATTCCAAAAGTGGCAAAACGATTCGCCACGGAACCGTAAAGAAACAAAGCGCCTCTTTTTCACTAAAGCGCTTCTTAACGCTTACATTATACCACAACCTTTTATTTAAAGCCCATTTACCCCATTTTTTAACGATTATAAAACATATTTCTTTTATTCGTTTGCTTTTATGCGTGAATGAAATGCCGGTTCTCTCTTCGAAAATTTTTCCATCCTTTGCGTATGCTGCCTTTGCTATGTTAAAATGAAATAAATTTAAAGTCATTGGCAGGAATAAACCATGAAAAAATATATCATTCTCGGAATCATTATTTTGGCAGTCATCCTCGGCGGCGGCGTTTTCGCCCTTTTTTCCGCGCTCAGCGGCGGTCCGTGGGAAGGTGTATGGTGGGGCGTGCAGGAAGCAGGTATGAATTGGTCCGGCGACAACATCCGCAACCTGGAAACGATTACTTTCACGCGAAACGATGATAAAACGATTACAGTGGATCACCGCGTCCAGCAGGGCAGCAAAGAAGTGGAAGGCAGCCTTTCGGGCACGGGGGCCATTGACGGCGGCCGTCTGATTGTCACCACGAAGACAGGACGGGAAGTCACTTTCTCTTACAGCCGTATCAGCAAACTGATTGAGCTTCCTTTAAAGAACGCGGACAAGACTCCTGTCACAGTAAAGCAGCTTACAGAAGAAAACAATAATGATATGGAAGAAATACGGAGCGAGATCGTAAAAATTTCCCAGAAACCGGAAAATAAAATCGATACCACGTTAAGCTCCACAAAAAGTTAATCCGATAATCAAAGACAGGCAAATACCCTGTCTTTTTTCGCGCGCGAAAATACCGCTCCCTTCCCTGAAGCGGCATTTCTGTCCTTTATTTCATTCCATCTTCTATTTCCTTCTTATTTCTTTTTCAATGTGAAGATCGTCAGTTCGCGGCTTGTATCAAAGCGGAAAGGAAACCAGCCGCCGCTGCCGCGGGACACATAGCCACAGTGCTTCCCGTCGCTGTACATTCCCCTTGTGTACTTGAAAGGCGTAATCATCGGTTTCCCCAAAATGCCGAACTGCGTCCCATGGGTATGCCCGGTGAGCGTGAGGAACGCCCGGTTTTCAAAACCGGCATCAATGAAATCAGAATGATGGGCAAGAAAAATCTTTGCGCTGTCTTCCGGAATGCCGTCAAATGCGTCCCGCACCATCTGTGCCATCAGTTCCACCCTTCCTTCTCCCCGCATTTCAGGATAGTCCACGCCCGCCACATAAAGCAGGGCGCCGTCTTTCTGAAGCGCCACATGGCTGTTGTCTAGTATCTTCACCGATGTTTTGCGGAGTTCATTTTCAATATAATCGGGATCTTTATACAGTTCATGGTTCCCCCGCACATAAATGATGCCGTAAGGGAAAAGCACCGCGCGGGAGTTTAATATCTTTGCCGTTTCAGGCATGACACGGATATCGTCAATCAGATCGCCCGTAAGCATCACCACGTCGGCCCCTTCCGCCTTTGAGCGCTCCAGATCGTTTGCCAGATCGGCATTTCTGTAGTATGGCCCGATATGGGTATCCGTGATTTGCGCCACTTTCAGTCCGTCAAAGGCTTCCGGCAGTTCTTCGGCGGCAATCGTATACCGCTCCGCCTCTTCCTTCATTTCTCCATCCACAGAACCATAAACGCCGATGAATAAAGAAAGCGCCATCACCGCCGCGCCAAAAATCTGCGCATACCTGCGGATAAACCGCACCGTACCGATCATCATCAAAAGAAAGAGCGGCAGTATAAGCATGATATCCGCCGCCATCAGCGCGCAGGCAAAGTACGCGCCGAAGTGTGCCGCCCAGCCATATTCCGGATAGGCAAGCGCATACCACACGTAGTACTGCACTGCGCCGCAGGAAATAAGCGCTCCGGCAATTCCATACAAATAAAACCGTTTCAGCCGGAAGAGCCCCGCCGCAAAAAGTCCGTTCATCAGTCCCAAAAAGGAAAAAAGCAATGTAATGATCTGATAGAAATCCATAAGATCTCCTTTTTATAAAAACAGAGTTCCGTTAAATAAAAAATTGTCCTTTCAATGTCACGGGGCAGCTATTTTCACTCTTCCAGGTACGGCTCTATATACGCCGCCAATTTTGCGTGCGGCCCTGCCAGCGGTATTTCCCTGTATTCTTCGCAGCTGTACCAGCGGTAATCGCCTTCAGGCTCTTTTGCACCATGAAACAGATACGCTTTCATGTGCCAGATGCGGTGCGTGAACACATGGGTATACGTCCAGATTCTTTCTCCCGCTTTCCCGCCGAGAAGCTTCTCCAACATTTTAACACCGTCTTTTTCGCTGTCCGACAAAACCATGGGCAGCTCCCACATGGAAGAAAGCATCCCCTTGGAAGGGCGGAGATGGAAAAGCGCCTTCCCCTCTTGAATCATGACCGCGCAGCAGGCGATGCTTTCCTTCTGTTTCTTCTTCGGCGTGCGGATTGGAAGTACATTTTCCAGTCCAAGGCGGAGCGCCGCGCACTCTCCGTGAAGAGGACATTTTTCACACTTGGGATGCTTGGGTACGCATACCTCGGAGCCTAAATCCATAAGCGCTTCATTGAAATCTCCTGCCCGCGCCGGCAGCGTCTTTTCCACTAACGTTGTGATTTCTTTTCGCCCTGCCGATTTTAAAATATCCGACTCAATACCATAGAGCCTCGCATACACACGGAGAACGTTTCCGTCCACCGCTGCTTCATGCTTTCCATAAGCCATGGATAAAATCGCGCCTGCCGTGTATTCCCCGATGCCCGGAAGAGCACGCACGTCCTTTTTATCCTCCGGAATCGCTCCGCCGTACTTTTCTACCATTTCCCGCGCCGCTTTATGAAGATTTCTTGCGCGGCTGTAATAGCCCAGTCCCTGCCATGCATGCAGTACGTCCGCCTCTTCGGCTTCCGCCAGTGCCTCAATCGTAGGGAAACGGCGTTTCCAACTTTCAAAGTACGGTTTCACTGCTTCTGTCCGCGTCTGCTGAAGCATGATTTCCGACACCCACACATAATAGGGATTCCGCGGCCTGCCTTCCCGCCAAGGCAAATCACGGCGGTTTTGATCGAACCAGGTTAAAAGCTTATGCGGCCATTCCTGTCCCGACTGTATTCTATCCAAAATGAATCCTTTCCTTAAACCATTTCAAAATGGTAATCATAGACTGTGCTCCCGTCTTTCTCAAAATAAATCGTACCGCGTATTTTATTTCCTTTCAAAATCATAGGGAGCCATACGCGGTCAGCCATCCACATTTCGCCGAAAGGAATTTCTTCCGGAAGGAACCACTTCGGCTCCATCTCATCGGAAAGATGCACTGTCCCCGTCCACGCGTAGATAAAGTATACGATGCCCGCATGAGACCAACTGGGATCGGAGGGCTGATGGAAATATAAATCTCCCGCCGCCTCAAAAGCTTTCGGATCAGCAATGAGTCCGCTTTCTTCAAAAAGTTCCCGGGCGGCGCATTCCCGCATCGTTTCCCCGTCTTCCCTTTTTCCGCCGAATCCGTTCCATTTACCGGCTCCCATGCCGCGCCGTTTATGTCCCAGAAGAATCCTCCCGTCTTTCCGTACCGGATAGACAAGCGACGTGTCACGCATGAATGCCCTCATAGCTTTCAAAATACAATTCCCGGAAAATACGTTTCCCCGCTTCCGTTTTATAAAGACGGTTATAAAGCGCGCGGTTTTCCTTATCACTTCGGCCGCTTTCATACTGGTTCACCAGCATATCCGCCTCCGCCAGAATCTGCGCGTCCGGACCGTCTATACTCCCGTAGGAATGATGATGGGCGGCCAGCCAGCAGATGCGGTCAATATCTTCCGTCTCGAATCCGAGTCTTTCCAATATAGGGCGTGCTTCCCCCGGCCCCAATTCCTCCTGTATCTTTCCATCATTCCTGCCGAACTCCATTTCGCCTCGATGAATCCCGATATCATGGACATAAGCGGCCGCTTCCAAAACGAAAAGCTGTTTCTCCGGAATCCCCTCTTCCCGCCCGATTTGTTCGGCAAAAGCATGAACTTTCAGAAAATGATGAATCCGACGGGGATCCCCTTTATCATAAGCAATCATTTCCCTGCACAATTGATCAAGCAATTCCATGGCGTCCTCCAAAAACTTTATTTCTTTTATTATAAAGCCTTCCCTGCCATTTGGGATATAAAAAATAAACCCGCAAAGCAAAAAAGGCCAGAGCTCCCGCGTTTACACCAAACTACCTCCACACAAAAAAGAGACCCCGAAAGGCCTCTTTTTCATTTTAAGATTATTTTGTGAGTTTTGCACCGACTTCAGAAGTTACATCTGTGCCGCCATCAATCACCGCGCCGGCTTCCAGAATGACATCCAGTCCTTTTTCCTGGCGAACCTGCTGGATCGCTTTGCGGATATCCTGCAGAATCGGCTGCATGGCAGTTCTTTCTTTGGCAGCCATATCACGCTGGATTTCCTGGGCGATCTGTTCCTTTTCCTGATCGCTCTTGCCTGCGCTGCGGCTGTTGAAATTTTCCTGTGCTTTCTGTGCTGCCGTTCTCATATCCAGCTGCACTTTTTCCATCTTCGGATGAGCCTGGAGCAGGGCGCCGGAATTAACAAAACCGATGCCTGCCGCTGATGCGGACGCCATGGCGCCAAAAGTGATGATACCAGCTGTAATAGCTGCTGCTGTCTTATTCATTTTCATTCCCACATTCCTCCTTAGAAATATCCCGACATATCATGGGATTTTGGGTATGTATTAATAATAGTATAATCAGTCTTATCTGTCAATATAAAATGACTAAAAGTCAGTTCACCTGTTTTACACTTTTGCTTCAAGCGCTGCGGTTTCCGCCTCTTCTTTCATGGCCTCTTTCGCTTCTTTCAGCGCCGCTTCCCGCACCTCGTTCTTTTTCTCTTTCTTCTTCGTAAAATGGGATACCGCTTCAGGGATCATGTTCAGCACCCTGTCGATCGTACCATTCGGTGTGGCATTTTTAATGGAGAATAATTCGACGCGTTCTCCTTTCATAATCAGAACCGCCGTAGGGCTCATTTTGCCGCCGCCTGCTTCTCCGCTGGATTCTCCGTTTGTCCCGTGATTTCCCGTACCGAAGCCGAAAGAAATATCCACAAACGGCACGATCGTGGCATCGTCCAGATAAATCGGCTGGCCTACAACCGTTTCCGTGCGGATCATTTCCTTAAATTCTTCAAAAATCTTTTTTCTTGCATCATCATTCATCGTGGATTCCTCCCTGTCTGTACCGCCAGAACTGACGTGCCGGCGCGCTTGCCGCCAAGCGCAATACAATGTATACCGCATAGAAGGGAATGATTCTTCCCTGTCCTTTCCCCTTTAGTTTATACGATGGCTCTATATATTTCCACACTACATTTTTCGCAGCTTCCGGAAGAAACGCCTTTGCCATCCCCGCAAGCAGGCCGGTCTGCATCGGATCCCCCGTACCGAACTCTCCGCAAAAATCCCATTTCCGCGGCATGCTGTGCGCCAGAACCGCTGCGAGAGCCTTAAAAATATTTTCCGCCAGTCCATTATGGACAGCAAACCGCAGCTGCTTCCACAGCGGAGGATGTTTTTTCTTTTCTCCTTTCCCTTCGTCTGCCGATTCTTTGTGTTTTTCTGCTTTATTTTCTTTTGTCTTTTCTTCAGGCGCTTTTTCCGGTTCCGTCTCTTCGGCAAGAATCATTTCTGCCTTCTGGGCAGCGGCAGGCCGCTCCTCATCTGCAAAAAGGAGTTCCTCTATTTTTTCGTCCGCATCCGCGGTTCTTTCTCGTTTCTTTCCCGGCAGTTCCATCGTTTTCTTATAAAGCCCGAAAATGAACTCCACTGTCACGGCAAGGTGCTTTATTTCAAGGATGAAACGGTAGCGGATCGGAATCAGCAGAAAAAGAAACAGGACAAAGAAGATCCCAAGACATATTTTTAGTCCCATCATCCACCGCCATAGAGACGGGTCAGGTTTGCTGCCGCTTCTCTTACAGACTTCACCAGCGCAGCCGGCGCCACCACTTTGACAAGCGGCGCATTTTTCAAGGCCCAGGCAAAGATAATCGCCGGAGGCGCTTCTATTTCCACAAGCACCTGTCCCTGCGTGGCCGACACAATAAACGCGGATTTCCCGAAATCTGTCACGATATCCGTCATAAGTTTCCAATCCGCCTCAAAGCGGCACTTTTCCGACGAGCCCGCATATGTACGGCTTAAGACAGAAAGAAAATCTGATACGCGGATCCCCATTTCCGCGCCGGGAATTGTCTTCTGCGGACGCGCCTCTTCCTCAAGCAGGGAGACGCTGTCAAGAAGTTCCACCGCAAACGGTGTAATCTCATCCTTTTCGTCAATATTTCCCAAAAGGAAGTATCGTCCGTCCGATGCGGCCACTACATAGGGGCTCACACGGTATACACGGTCGATGCCGCCTATATCTTTGCCGTGGTACCGTTTCCCGTCAGCCTCATAATGATCGTAAAAAAACTGTATCATCTTTTTATTTTCAATAGCCTCCGCCAAAACTGCCAATGTTTCATCAGGCGGTTCCAGCTGGTTCAGCGCGGGAATATTTTTCACGGCCGCCTTGCCGTCATCAAAAGGACGCATGTATAAATTTTTTAATTTTTGCGCAAGCTGGCGCACCTCGGCCGCAGGAAGATGGGAGAAATATAAAAGGTCGATAAGCGCTTTCATATCCTCCTTTGTCAAGTCGTGATCCCAGTACCAGTCCAGTGAAAGCGGCGCCGGTTTCCCTTCTATTACACGCTCCACCTCACGGCACACTACAGGAAGCCCGCCGCCACGAAGGGCTTCCAGATTCCGGCGCACCGCCTTGCGGTCCATTTCCATGCCGTACCGTTCCCGCAGAAACGCCAATATCTGCTGCTGGGAAAGCGGATGCTCCGCATCAGACTCGCTGAGCAGGATCTGCGCAATATGGACAATCGATATTTTCCTTCCTCTTCCTTTCCTCTCCGCCAATCCGGTCACCTGCTTTTCCCTATGTATAAAATACTGTCAGATAATAAAGACAGGGCTCTTGTCAATTTTTTTATGAAAGCAGCCGCAAAAGGTTTGTTTAATACCCCATGAACCGCCGCGGCAATAGCGCCGCCGCCAAGAATATCCGAAGGATAATGCATCCCCGCAAACAACCGGGAAAAGGCAAGCAGCCCTGCCAGGCATGCCATCCACCGGCATCCGGGCATACGATCCCGCAGAAGCTGAAAGGCCACGGCCGCGCCGTTCATGGCATGATTGCTCGGAAAAGACGCATTCGCTTTGTGCCCTGTAAAATTCCAAATCTGCCGGTCCCGGGTAAAAGGCCGCCCCCGATGCCACAGCTTTCCGACAGCAAGGGAAATCACGGAGCATAGGCAGACTGCAAGGAACGCCGCCACGCAGCTCTCCCGCCGATGTTTTTGATTCTTCCCCGGCGCAAACCAAAGCAACATCCCATAAATTAAAAATGCCCAATGACCGTAACGGGTAATCAGATCCATCACGAAATCCACGGGGCGCGCCTGTCCCGCCAATTTATTGATCCGTCTTACCGCGTCCAATTCGGAATCCATAAAAATACCTCTTGAAAAATAAATTATCCGTCTAAAGTCGGTTCCCCACAGAAACCGTTTCGCCGGGAATTTTGCCTGAATTTCAATAATTATACTTGCATTTTAACATAATCAGCTGATGAATAAAAATCTACACGCTCCTAACGTAAGAGGAATCTCACCCCAAATGCCTTTTCGGTTTTGACAAACAAAAACGGCGCCTCACAAACGCCGTTTGCATAAATATATTTCTCTGTTTTGTTTCTTCCGCCCGTTACTCTTTCTTTGCCCCATCCATTTCTTTCTTCTCTTCCCGTTTCTTCACCGCTTCATTCTCCTTTTCTTTCAGCCTCTCCATGTATCCGCTTCGGCGAAGAATCGTGGATACAAAAGCCACAACGGTGCAGACCGCGATAAAGAGATTCACCAAAGTAAAGCCGTCGACGAAACCTATTTTATAAATAACGTAGCACGCCACGATTACGAGAAAGATATCATTGAATCTGAACATAGCCGCCCCCTATTTCCTTAACCATACAAGAAAGCAAGGTTTGCCGTCAAGATGAAAAAATTATTTTTTTCGGTGATATAATATAAATTATTATCAAATCTATGGGAGGATTCTATGAAATACATCGGTTCCGCTTCTGCCGTTTTTCTTTTATCCGCGCTGCTGCTTTCCGGATGCAATGCAGGCAGGCCTGCCGTCCCGGCCAAGACAGCCGCTGTTGAGGAAGAAAATACGCAAAAAGAAAAAGCCCCCGCCTTGCAAGCCGCCCGCCTGGGAGATACGCTTGATATCTGGACCGCCGCCTATGGCGCGCCTGCCGGAGACACAGTTTATATGAAAAGATTCAATAATGGTACCGTGACGGTCATTGTTTTTAAAGAACATATCGTAAACATCACGCTGTCCGATCCTGCCGGTCCGTCAAAGACACCACAGGACTATAAAGATTTCATTCCGGAAGACAGCATCCTTCAAAACACAAAGGAAGAACAGGATGAAAAAGGCAGCTACAAAACAGAAATGTACACCAGCTTTTCTCTCGAAAAGGCCTTTCCCCTGTCGGAAGGAAAGTTTGCTGTAGTCACAGCGCAAAGCAGGACAGACGGAAAATACCTTGCCACAGTGATTGACTGCACACCGTTGTCCCAATGAATCCATTCTATGCAAATCATAACAGACTGTAACAAAATATTTCTGCATTTTATTACGGCTCTTTACTCATGCCTTTTCAGCAGGCAACTGAAAACCGCTTTCTGCAGTTTGACATAAAGGTCACTACAGAAAGCGGTTTTATTATGTATAAAAATAACAAACCGGTCAGGGAGCCGTTCTCTCGGGATAATCATCCGCCTGCCGTTTTAAATCATCAGCATACTGCGTCAAGGAGCCGTCTGGTATAAACGGTTTTCGGCCGGGTAATCACCTCTTCGGTGCTTCCTTCTTCCACCAGTTCTCCTTCATTCATGATAAGGATGCGGTCGCTTATATTGCTTACCAGCGGAAGATCATGAGTAATGAATAAAATGCTTACGTTACGGATCCTGCGCAGATGCATAAGGAGCTCCACAATTTTTGCCTGTGCGGAAACATCAAGCGCCGAAGTGGCTTCATCGCAAATGAGAATTTCCGGATGGACGGACATCGCTCTGGCTATCGCCGCACGCTGGCATTCGCCGCCGGAAAGCTCATGGGGATATTTTTCCGCATAGTCCCCGGGGAGTCCTACATCTTCCAGAAGACGGGCCGCTTCTTTACCGGCGGTATGCTTCTTTTCTCCGCAAAGACGGCAGAGCGTATCCGAAATGGACTCACCGATTTTCCTCCGCGGATTGAAAGAGCCGACAGCATCCTGAAATACCATCTGCACTTTGGTATACACTTCTTTCTGCGCCTGCCGTTTCAGGCGGACAATCGATCGGCCGTCAAGAAATATATTTCCTCCCGTCGGCTGATACAGTCCGGTAATCAGTTTCGCAATAGTCGATTTCCCGCTGCCGCTTTCCCCGATAATGCCAAGAACTTCATTTTTATGAAGAGAAAAGCTTACATTTTTCAAAGCATGCACGATGTATTCACCATCGTTAAAGGTCATCGTCAGGTTTTCACAAACAAGGATTTCCTCCATCATGCCTCCTTTTCCATGCCATATGCCAGTTTCGGCACGGCGGCCATGAGCGATTTCGTGTAGGGATGCTGCGGGTTTTCAAGAACTTCTTTCGTCTTCCCCATTTCCACGATTTCCCCTTTATAAAGCACCGCCACACGATCCGCCAGATGTCTGGCCACGCCGATATTATGGGTAATAATGATCATGGCGGTATGGAGGGTGTTCCGGAGCATGAGAAGTTCTTCTAGAACCTGTTTCTGCACGGTGGTATCCAGCGCGGAGGTGGGCTCATCGGCAAGAATCAGTTTCGGATGGAGCAGCACGGCAAGGGCAATCACCACACGCTGCGCCATTCCGCCGGAAAGTTCAAAGGGATAGGCGTTCAGTATCCGTTCCACATCGGTCAGTCCGATCCGCTTAAAAACGGAAGCAATCAGTTCGTCCATTTCTTTTTTCTCCATCCGCCTGTGGGCAAGGATGGTCTCATAGAACTGGACACGCACTTTCCGCGTAGGGTTCAGGGAATCGCCGGGATGCTGAAACACATAGGCTATCTCTTCTCCCTGGCGTTTCCTTTTTTCCTCCGCCTCCATATGGAGCAGGTCTTCCCCGTTGAAAGTAACTGTTCCCGTATAGACATCGGTCCTGAGGCCTTTCACTTCCGAAACGGCTTTCAGAAGCGTCGTTTTCCCGCTTCCGCTTTCCCCGACGACGCCCAGTATTTCACCGGGCATCAGTGTAAGGGAAATATCACGGATGACCGTTTTGCCGCCATAACCGGCGCTGAGGTCTTGAATTGTCAGTAATGGCTGCATAGATTTCTCCCGCTTATTTTTCGAGGTCTTTCGTCACCTGGTAATAATCATTCGGTGTAATCAGGTAGCCTTTGACATTTTTGCCCATGCCTACCTGGATCGTATTGAATCCGACAAAATCCATGGCCGCGTCATCAATGACCGCCTGCTGGATCTTATGGACAAGCTGCATCCTTGCCTCGCCGTCAGGCAGCTTCTGCAATTCTTCCAGCCATCCCTGCACTTCCGGATTATTGTAGTGCCCGAAATTGACTTTGCTGTCCTTGTCATAGGCATTGTAGAGGAAATCGTAAGGATCTCCCACCGGCATGGTGACTACATAATAGAGGCCGATATCAAAATCCCCCGGAGCGAAGAACGTTGCTTTTTCAAAATTCTTAATCTGGACATCAATGCCGATCTGCTTCAGCTGGGCCTGCATTTCCGTAGCAATGGGAGCTATCGCGGCACGCTTATAAACAGAAAACTGTACAGTAAGCGGCTTACCGTCCTTTTCCACGATACCGTCGCCATTGGTATCCTTATATCCTGCATCGGCAAGAATCTGTTTGGCCTTGGCAGCGTCAAACATACGGGGTTTCAGGTTCTTCGCACCATAAGCGCTGTCATCGGGAAACGCGCTGTAAGCAGCGGACACAGCACCCTTCATCAATTTTTCTCCAATGTCTTTTTTGTTCACGCCGTACATGATTGCTTCACGGACAGCCTTATCCTGCATTTTGTTCAGATTGAAATACATCTGGTACACGCGGGGCTGTGCCACTCTCTTCACAACAAGGTTGTCTTTTTTCGCGATATTTTCCGCAGCGTCTACGGTCAGATCCTGGGCGATATCCACTTCGCCGCCCTGGAGAGACATGGCAAGCGCATTTGCATCAGTAACTTTGGTGTATTCCACGCCGTCAGACTTGACTTCCCCGCCCCAGTACTTCGGATTCTTTTTCATAACCGCTTTTTTATTGCTCTCATACGATGCCATCACGAATGGGCCTGTAGCAATCGGCGCTTTTTCAAAATCTTTCGTGTTTGCCACGTCAATAATGGTCGCATAAGGATCCGCCAGGTCATTGATCAGGGTAAGGCGCGGTTTTTCCGTCTTAATGACGACAGCATCCCCGTCAACGGTATAGACAGCGGTTTTCAGGAAACCAGCACGCTCATTCATGTCCCCCACACGTTTCAGGGAGTCAATCACTTTCTGCGGTGTCATAGCTTCTCCGTTGGAAAATGTCACGTTCTTTTTCAGTGTGATTTTCCAGGTCAGGTCATCTATCTTTTCAAACTTTTCAGCAAGCCAGGGTTCAATCTTGAGACCATCACCCACTTTAAACAATGTCTCGCCGACACCGTAGCGGACAATGTACCAGCCATCCCATCCTTTTGCCGGATCCATGGACGAAGAGGATACGGATACTGTCCCCGCCACACGGACGATTTTATCCGCCGCCGCTTTCTTGTCATCACCGCAGCCGCTGATAAAAACGGAACAGGCCGTTACCGCTGCCAATCCTGCAGCAATCCATCTCTTTTTCATGTTTTTTCCTCCTAAAAAATATAATTATTTTTCATTTTTCGGATCCAGTAAATCTCTGACCTGGTCACCGAATAAATTAAAAACAAGCATAACGGAAACCATGACGGCACTCGGTGCGAGAGCCACCCACGGCGCATTCTGAAGACAATAGCGTCCTTCGCTGATCATGGATCCCCACTCCGCTTCCGGTACCTGCACCCCGAGCCCGAGGAAGGACAGCCCGGCAATCCCCATCATCATACCGCTTACATGGAGCGTCGCGGTCACGATAAGCGGCCCCGCGATATTCGGCAGAATATGGAGAAATATGATCTCCTTGTCACTGCACCCGCCAAGGCGGGCGGCATGGATAAAGGTTTCCTCCTTAATAGCAATAGTCGAACTCCGTGCCAGCCGGGCATACTGGGTCCACGCTGTCAGCACGAGAGCGAACATGGCATTCAAAAGACTTCCGCCTAAAATGCCCGCCACGGCAATCGCCAGAAGGATATCGGGAAACGCAAGAAATACATCGGTCACCCGCATAAGACAGGCGTCCGTTTTCCCGCCGAAATAGCCGCCCATAAGACCTACGAAGCTTCCCAATGTCCCTGCGCAGGCAATAATGGCAAACGCAGCGAAAATGGAATTGCGGCTCCCCACCATGACCCGGGAAAGCACGTCACGGCCATGGCTGTCGGTACCGAATAAATGATTCATATCCGGCGCGGCAAGGATATTGTCGGAATGGGTCAGATAGGGATCATCAGGTGCCAGGTACGGTGAAATCAAACTAAAAAGAATGATAAACAGGATAATGCCGAGAAGACACCACATACTTTTGGAGATCCGTTTTGCAAAAAGATCCACAGGTCCTCCTATATATCTTTAATTTTCGGATTAAAAACGGTATAAGAAATATCGGTGAGCAGATTGACCACCATGAAAGCAGATGCCATCCATACGATGACCGCCTGTACCACAGGATAGTCCCGCTGGCTGATCCCTTCCATAATAAGGCTTCCGAGACCGGGCCAGGTGAAAACGGTTTCCACGATGACCGTTCCGCCCAAAAGAGAGCCGAGGGAAATACCGGTGAGCGTAATCACCGTTACCATAATATTTTTCAATACATTCTTATACAAAATGGTCGTTTCGGAAAGTCCGCGGGAACGAAGTCCCACCACATACCCCTTGCCCAGCTCATCAAGCATGGCGGCACGAATCTGCCGGATATAGCGGGACGACATGACCAGCGCCAGCGTAAGCGCAGGAAGGATAAGGCCTATAGGCTTTGTCGTCGCCAGCACAGGAATCCACCCGAGACGGTAGGAAAAAATAAACATGAGGCAAAGGGCGATGATAAAGTTGGGAAGAGCATTTCCCACAAACGCCATGACACGGACCACATAATCAAACTTGCTGTTCTGCATGGCCGCCGTGAGTATCCCTACGGGAATCGAAATGCAGAGTGTCAGCAAAAGAGAAGCGCCCGCCATTTTCAATGTATAGGGCAGCGCTTTCAAAATCTGATCCAGCACGTCAGCGTCAGTAATATATGATTTTCCCATATTTCCGTGAAGGATATTCCACAGCCAGTCACCGTACTGTATAAGAAGCGGGCGGTCAAGCCCCATGGATCTCCGCATGGACTCCATGATTTCAGGACTGACGGAAATGCCGCCTGCCGACATACGCACGCTCACAGGATCGCTTGGTGATAAATAGATTAAAAGGAACGCAAGAAAAGTAATCCCCAGCAGTACGGGGATAAATTGCAAAACACGTCTGACAATGCTTCGCCGCATTCGTTTGCTTCTCATGTAAATTCCATCCTTACCGATTCAGCATCCGCTTAATCTGCGAATAAATTTCAATTCGTTCTACAGCATATCATATTTTCTAATTGTTATCAAATAAAAGGTGGTTTTCTTTTATTGTTCCCGCAATAAACTTTTATCATATATTCTAAATGACGAGTAACGGTAAGTGCCATAGTGGCAGGAAACGAAAAACGTCATTCTGAGTATTGGCAAAGGATTAGTTATGAAGATGACGATTAAGGTGAGATGTCATCCTGAACGAATGTGAAGGATCTGCACCCGTGGTGAGGAAAACGGTAAGAGTAATTTTGTGATAAACAGAAAAGAAACCGCACAGTGTCATCAGTGTAATAGATTCTTCACTCCGTGTCACCGTTCTGCTTACCCATTTTCCCACACAGCATTCTTACCCCCGTTCTGAATGACGATTGGGGGAAAGCGTTACTAACGATGGGGAGCGGAAAGCATCATAATGACACTAACAGTAAAGCGTCATCCTGAACGAATGTGAAGGATCTGCCACCGTGATGAGGAAGGCGGTAAGAAGATAAAAGCTATCAGCTGCAAGCTAACTATTCTTTTACGATTTAAATCATTACGACAAGCGAGTATCCTCAATCGCACTGCGTGCGCCAGCAGCTCCTTCTGACGGCCGGCTCCATGATCCTTGTATAAGACGTTAAGGTTTCATAATTAGAGAAACGTTAATCGTCATCTTGAACGAACGTGAAGGCTCTATTGCCGTGGTGATAAACAGTGCTTCCGCAAATGTATTCATAAAATCGTTCCAGCACAAAAAAATCCCCTGAAGTTTCCTTCAGGAGATTTTTTCATCTGTCAATATTTGTCGCCGTATATTTCCTTGTTCCGCTCAATAATGGACATGATGCGGCTCGCCGTCTCTTCAATGGCTTTATTTGATACATCAAGGACGGTACAGTGAAGCTGATGCATAACTTCTTTGGCATAAGCCAGCTCATCTTCAATGCGCTCGATATCAGTGTAATTCGCCGTTCCTGAAAATCCGAGCGCTTTCATTCGTTCCCTTCTGATTCCGTTCAGTTTGTAAGGGTCAATAATGAGACCGATCAGACGATAGGGAGGCACCTGGAATATTTCTTCCGGTATCTGCACTTCCGGCACAAGGGGCAGGTTTGCCACCTTGTACTTTTTGTGCGCCATATACATGGACAGCGGCGTCTTTGATGTGCGGGACACACCGATAAGAACCATGTCCGCCTTTGCGAAGCCTGCCGGATTTTTTCCGTCATCATAGCGGACGGCAAATTCGATGGCTTCCACTTTTTTGAAATACTCTTCATCAAGACGGTGGATGATTCCCGGTTTCATGCGGGGCTGCACCCCTGCCACATCAGTCACCATATTCATCATAGGACCTAAGATATCCACATAACGGACATTTTTTTCATGGGCTATCCGTTCAAAGTCGGCACGGAGTTCAGGACTGACCAGTGTGTGACAGACCACAGCCCCCGCCTGTGCCGCTTCATCAATAATTTTTTCTATCTGATCCGTATGACGGATAAAGGGCACACGATGGATCTCAATATCCGTGTCATACTGGCCGATGGTCGCCTTAGCCACACTTTCCGCCGTTTCTCCAAGAGAATCGGAAACGACATAAACCTGCGGTTGTTTTGCCATTTATTATTTTCTGCCGCCTTTCCCCAGTTCCAAAAAGAGACGGGTGATATTCGTTTTCGATACACGCCCGATAAGAACAAATTTCCTGTCATTTCCCACATTTTTAAAAGTCCCTACAGGAAGACAATCGACTTCATAATCCATCATCTTCTGTGCGATGGATACAAGATCCTCTTTCGGTTCGGCATAAATCATTTTCGAGCGGGATGTCATTACCATGGAAATCGGCACTTTTGCCAAATCATCACGGCCCATGGCCGCTTTCAGAAGATCTTTCCTGGAAACGACGCCCTGTATGTCATCTTTCTTTCCCACGAAAAGCGTACCGATATCTTCGGTGAACAGGAGAACCGCCGCGTCATAGGCATTGGATTCCGCTCCGACAAGTATCGGGCGGGACATACAGTCTTCCGCCGTGCAGGAACGGATTTCAGCAGCCGCAGGATCTTCTCCGCCCCCAAGGTAATAGTAGCCGAGACGACGGCGGGCAGCGATTACCTCTCCTGAAAGAAGAACCGCCAGATCTCCACGCAGCGCGCTCCTCGTCACATGGAGACGCTGTGCGATCATTTCCCCTGTGATAGGACCGTTTTCCCGAACGATCCTCGTGATTTCCTGTTGTCGGCCGGTAAGCTGCATAATTTCCCTTCTCTCCTTCTTCCGCAAAGCGGAACTGTGGCGGAGGACATGTCAACCTTCCCATGCCCTCTGCCATTATTTTAAAATCAAAGTTCGTAATCTTCCTGGTCCGCGACACCTCTGCCCGTCGCCGCATCCAGCATCAGACGCTGCTCGATGCGGGCTACATTCAGCCGGGTACTCTTCACCATATCCGGGTTGACGGATACATAGTCAATGCCACTCTTTACGAGGAATTCCGTAAAGTCGGGATATACGGACGGCGCCTGTCCACAGATGGATACGGTCTTGCCGTCTCTGTGCGCCACTTTGATCAGGTGGCGGATAGCCCTCTTGATGGCCAGATTACGTTCATCAAAGAGAGAAGCTACGGTATCATTATTTCTGTCGCATCCCAGAATAAGCATAGTTAAATCATTGGAGCCGATGGAATAGCCGTCAACAAATTTATTGAAACGGTCTGCCAGGAGAATATTGGCCGGAATTTCCGCCATAAGGAGAAGTTTGAAGTCCGGGCCGCGTTCCAGTCCTTCTTCTCTCATAATGGCCGTTACTTTTTCTGCTTCATCAACGGTGCGGCAGAACGGAATCATGCAGTTCAGATTTTTCAGGCCGTATTCTTCACGGACTTTTCTGACTGCTTTCAGTTCCAGGCGGAATGCATCGGTATATTTTGGATCATAGTAACGGGAAGCGCCTCTCCAGCCAAGAAGGTCGGCCGGTTCTTCCGGTTCGTACTTATCGCCGCCCTTGAGATTTCTGTATTCGCCGGATTTAAAATCGGAGAAGCGGAGAACAACGGGACGCGGAGCAAGGGCACGGCATACTTTGCTGATGCCTTCCGCAAGCATATCTACCACTTTTTCCGGCCGGCCTGTTTCGATCAGGTACAGCGGATGTTCATGAATAAAGGTGGTCCAGATAAATTCTTCCCGCATGAGTCCGATACCGTCACAGGGAAGCGACGCATATTTATCAGCCAGATCGGGATCGCCGAGGTTCATAAGAACGCGGGTGCCTGTAGGCGGGAAATATTCGGCAGCTACTGCCGCTGTACCTGCGGCCTGGGCAGCGGGCGTTCCTTTCTTCACAAGATCGGCAACAATGCCGTCATAAATAATGCCGTTGCGTGCATCAATGGTAATATCCTGTCCTGTTTTCAGCACGCCTGTCGCTTCTACACTGCGGCTCTTGGTCCCGACAACACAGGGGATTCCCAATTCACGGGATACGATAGAAGCATGGCAGGTCATACCGCCGGCATCAGTCACGATAGCGACCGCCTTCTTCATAGCGGGAACCCAGTCGGGAGACGTCATGGTGGTGACAAGAACTTCGCCTTCCTTAAAGGTATCAATGTCTTTCGGATCGGTAATGACATGGCATTTGCCTGCCGTCATACCCGGGGATGCGGGAAGTCCTTTTACAAGTACATTGTGATCAGTTGTCATAACGGTTTCTTCCTCCGATTTCTTTTCTTTATTCTTCTTGGACCAGACCGTTTCAGGACGTGCCTGAAGAATCCAAAGGCGGTCTTTGTGGTCGACAGCCCATTCCATATCCATATAGCAGCCGTAATGTTTTTCAATACGTTTCGCGTAATCGGCCAGCTGGGCGATCTGTTCATCGCTTATAACCTGCGCCTTGGCACGTTCCGGTTCCACTTTTCTTTCTTCCACATCGCCGCCTTCTTTGCGGATCAGTTCGATGGATTTGTCATTGATGCGGCGGGAAGTAATGGTAAGAGAATCTTTATCTACAACAAAATTATCGGGTGTTACGGTACCCTGCACGATGTATTCGCCAAGCCCCCAGGAACCTTCGATCATGATGCTGTCATCAGCGCCGGTCGCCAGGTTGACAGTGAACATGACACCTGCCGCTTTCGCGTCGGCCATCATCTGGACGGCGGCAGAAAGCGCCACATTTTCATGGTCAAAGTTTTTCTTCGCGCGGTAATAAACGGCACGGTCGGTGAAAGTGGACGCATAGCATTCCTTTACTTTCCGGATAACCATATCCCGCCCTGTGACGTTCAGGTATGTATCCTGCTGTCCGGCAAAAGAAGCATCCGGCAAATCTTCCGCGGTGGCAGAGGAGCGGACGGCAACGAAAGGATTCTTTTCGCCCACCTTTTCTGCAAGTTCTTCATACGCCTTGCCAATCTGTTCGGCAAGGTCTTCCGGCATAGTGGCAGAGCAGATGCTTTCACGGATTTTTGTACAGACTTCATGGAGCTCTACGGAATCTTCCACATCCTGCAGTTCCTGAAGCATCTTATGGATTTTCTTATTCTGTCCCGTCTTTTCCATAAAATAGCGGTATGCATTGGCTGTTGTCGCATATCCGTACGGAACAGGCACATCTACGGAAGAAGTCAGTTCCCCCAGAGAAGAGGATTTTCCCCCTACCAGCCCCACGTCCGCGCGGCGCAGCTCATCAAACCACAGTACATAAGCATTTTCTCTTGCGTCCATCATGACCCTCCTTAGTCAATGAATGATATGTAAAAACGTATACTATATTCTTTACATCAGAAATTATAGTATACCACTAATGCAAAAAAGTCAAATAGAAAAGGTTCGCAGAACCATCTTATTTACGGAATGGACATACACATAAAATTCCCATTTTATTCATTTATCTTAGTTCAGCCAATTCCATGCAAAAGAAAAGCAATAAGCGTATATTAAACATTTCATTAAGGCCGTCTTTTACAACAGAAAAAACGCTTCTCCGAAGAAAAGCGCTTTCTACTCTATTATATTATTCTATTTATTTACATACCGAAAATGAAATACCGTGTCTCAAGGTAACACCCTGCCACAAAAAGAGACAGAAGCATCAGAGGAAAGCACCATTTCATAAAAGCGGTAAAGCTGATATTGAACCCTTCTTTTGCCGCGATAGCCACCATGATCACATTCGGTGAAGCGCCAATCATAGTGCCGTTGCCGCCGAAGCACGCGCCGGTTGCAAGCGCCCACCACATATAATCGGCATGGGGCAGATTCATGAGAGACTGCATATCCTGGATCAGGGGAATCATCGTCGCCGTGAAAGGAATATTGTCAACGAAAGCGGAAGCTACACCGGAAAGAAGCAAAATGAGGAAGGTAATCAGGTGGCTGTCGCCGTCCACCATTTCGATCCCCTTTTCCGCAATTGCCGTAATGACGCCGGCATTTTCCATGCCCCCCACCAGAATGAAGAGCCCCATGAAGAACATGAGTGTGTCCAGATCCACCTCTTTAAGAGCATCCTCCGGATTGATGCCGCAGAAGAGCAGTGCCGCCATACCGCCCGTCATGGCGACCGTTGCCGATTCCAGACCGAAATGGGAATGGACAACGAAGCCGAGGACCGTAAGCGCGAGAACCATAAGCGACCGGCTGAAAATAGATTTGTCTTCCACGCCGGACATAATATCAATTTTTTCCAGCTCCTCCGCACTCATGCGGACACTGGAAAAATCATTCTTGAAAATGAGAAGAACCGCAATCAGGATGACAATGACCGTAATGAAAACGACCGGAGCCAGATTCATAAGGAAATCATTGAAATCCAGGTGCGTCGCGGAACCGATCATGACGTTTGGCGGATTTCCGATCATAAGTGCCGTACCGCCTATGTTGCACATCAATATTTCAGAAATCAGAATAGGCACGGGAGACATACGGAGCATGCGGCACAGGGAAATCGTCATGGGCGCGATCAGAAGCGCTGCCGTGACAGAATCAATGAGCGCCGCCCCCACCGCCGTGACGATAGAAAGCAAAATCAGCAGCTCCCGCGGAGATCCCTTTGATTTCTTCAGCGCCCACAACGCAAGTACCTGAAAGAAACCGGATTGCTTCACAACGGAAATCAAAATCATCATCCCCGTCAAAAGTCCCAGTGTATTGAAATCGATAAATTCTGTAATCGCCTGCTCCTGCGTAACGAGACCAAAGTAAATCATAGCGCCGCCGCCGGCAAGAGCACAAATCGTACGATGTATTTTCTCTGACATAATACCCGCATAAGTCATGAGAAAAATAAAAATCGCCAAATAAAACTGTACTGAGCTGCTCATTCTTCCAATCTCCTTTCATCCCCCCGGCGGGTGTCTGTCCGCATCCGGGATGAATCGAATTTTATTTTATCACAACCATCAGAAAAAACAATGATTTTCTTTAGTATGTATTCATCTCATAATCAATAGAAATTAATCTAACTCCCCTTCATCATAGAAAGATGCGGTAACTATTAATATGTAAAAACTGTCGCATAAATTTAAACAATGAAATCTGCAGTCCACAGACAGATACACATACAAAATGCATGTCTACCGGTACAGCGCCGTTTAAAAATACCAATAAAAAAAACGCGGCTGTCCGCGCAATATATTGGCAGGGGTAGGTGGAGTCGAACCACCGATAACGGAGTCAAAGTCCGTTGCCTTACCGCTTGGCTATACCCCCATTATAGAAAATGAATCCTCTCCTGCAAACCGTATAGATTTGTGTAAAAAAATGGGGCGAGTGGTGGGGGTCGAACCCACGCATAACGGAGCCACAATCCGCCGTGTTAACCACTTCACCACACCCGCCGCATCTTGTCATACAGCACCTGCTGTATAACGAAATGTATTATACCATGCTTACCCACAGGCGTCAATATTGCAACCCTTCAAGGAAAGGACCTTTGAATGCGGTAACTCCCTTCCTATTTTATTCTTCTACATAATGATGCTAAAGAAATAAACGACTTGATGATCCTCCACCAATGCGGGCGGAGGTTCAAGCCGCTCATTTCTTTATTAAAAGTATAAGAGATAATGACAAAAAGTCAAATCCGCACGCAACTGAGCACTTTTTTAGTTGTGATTCCCTACTATCTCTCGCTAAGGTATAATAATGCTTGCGAAATCGAATTACAGCGCCATGTTGTAATTCCCTACTATCTCTCGCTAAGGTATAATGTCTCCGGGGAAACATCATCGGCTTCGATTGTTGTAATTCCCTACTATCTCTCGCTAAGGTATAATCTAAGCGCGGGGACACTAATCCCAATGGCTGTTGTAATTCCCTACTATCTCTCGCTAAGGTATAATCATAATTGCTCCTTTATTTTGTTTCTTCCCGTTGTAATTCCCTACTATCTCTCGCTAAGGTATAATCCCAAAGTCCTTGACATAATCAAGAAGTATGTTGTAATTCCCTACTATCTCTCGCTAAGGTATAATCATATGGGCACAGGGTGATAAGCTTTCTGAGTTGTAATTCCCTACTATCTCTCGCTAAGGTATAATATGAAGATTAATAGTATGGCAAAGACAGAAGTTGTAATTCCCTACTATCTCTCGCTAAGGTATAATACCTGCTAAAAAAGACGAGGTACTCACTCAGTATCCCGTCTTTTTAGTATGAAAATTTTAAAAAAATAAATAAATTCTCCTCTTTATTTTTCATTTTTTTAGAAGACAAGCAGTTTACTTTCTTTTTGAGGCTCATCCAAATCGGGAATCTTTTCTCCGCACAGAATTTCCATGGCTTCAAACTGCCTTTCCGTCACGAGGAGTGTCCGCACAGAGCCTTCCTCGGGAAGTTCCCGCAAAAGACGTCCGCGGTGCTTCGTTGCCGCTTCCTGCCCATTGCAAAGGCGCACATAGATAGAGAACTGCATCATATAATAGCCGTCATGAAGAAGAAAATGACGGAACTGATTTGCCGCCCTCCGCTCTCCTACTGTCCCTGTAGGCAAGTCAAACATTACGATGAGACGCATATACTTACTCATAGGCATGGGCCTGTAAAGGCATTAACTCTGGAAGGAGCAAGACTGCCGAAGCATCTTCAAAGCACCGTGATAAACCTTGCACCTCCCGCTCAATGGCATGGTTCACGCTGTGGACTTCTTTTTCTGAACGAATATTGCAGTTTAAAAGTTGGACAAGTCCCCGACGCATTTCTTTTGTAAGATATTCTTCCTCACTTTCCACAAAATGGAAAGCATATAAATCGACAAGGGGACGAAACGGCTCAAGGAGATCATCGGCCAAATTAAAAGCATTCAATTCACTGTGGTGGAAAAGGCCAAGGCTTGGTTCAAAGCCGTAAATCGCCAGATACCGGGCGATGGCGCTTCGAAGAATCATATACCCATAGTTCAGGATATCATTCACCAAGTACGGTGTACGGCGGGTAAAGTCTTCCCCAAAAAGCATGGGAAAGTAAGCGGCTGCTGCCATACTTTCCACATTCGTCGTATCACCGGACTTTACTTTATCTACCAATCTATCCACTATATTTTCTTTGCCGCAAAATTCCAGACAGCGCCCCTGGTTCCGTATTTTTTCCTGCACCACTTGCCGCCAGAGCTGCTTCAGGCGCGGCTTCTTTTGAGAAATTTGACGGCGGATCGTTTTCAGCCGCCGTGAATTGGCGCCATAAGGAAGAAGGACGGATTCCGGCATATGCTTTCCATTACAGAGAATAACCACCGTCCCTCGCGAAGAAAGCTGCTCCAGGCAGTACGTGGTAATGATGATTTCCCGATTGTCCAGAACTACCGTAGCAATGTCTTCCGCCGGCAGTTCATGAAGTACATCTTTTTCGATACAAAGACGATTATTCTTTTGAAATACTTTAGCACCGCTTTCCACCATGATATGTTGGTACATAACTGCCTCCTCTACCGAAAGGTCTGCCGTTTTTCCTTACTTGCAAAAGAAATATTTCCAAGTACATCGATACAGCATTTTTTGATTTCCCTTAAACTTTGTATGCCGATCCCTCTGGCCTTATATGTTTCATCATGATTGACTCCGCTGATGCTCCCTGTTGCAATATCTGCGCCCTTGTAATACATCAAAAACCGGCTCGCCTTTTTCTCAGGATCTAAAGTACTTCCTTTTAACGCTGCCTTAAAGGGAATTCCTTTCCCTGCATCTACAAAAATTAAATCATTGGGATACAGAGAAAAAATAAAATCCTCCTCTTTCATGATCTTCCATGCCTCATAGGGCTTATGAGCAAGCACAGCTCTATTGGGCAATTCTTCTTTCACTGTATCCGCCACGTAGACAGGAATAAAATAGTACTTCTTCTTTCCCTTTTCTTCTACCCGGAACACATCAATCCGCACCATATTTCCATTAGAAGCCAGGCCTTTTCCACCATTGACAGGTATCAGCATGGTGGATTTTTCCATAATTTTCACTTTATTCACAATCGGACCGGGCGTCCCGTCGGCCTTTGGTTTATGGAATGGTTCTTTAAATGCCTCTTTCGCCTTCCCACCATATCTTTGCAATTGTTTTTTCAGCGCTTCATAAAGGAGCCGATCACTTTCTTTATTGTAGTATCCTTTTATTTCCTCTTTATCTTCCGTCAGTTTCAAATCAATCAGCGCCGTTTTCGAAATGGTATATCCTTCTTCTTTCAATCTTCCGCTCCGAATGGTTTCCTTATGTGCCGGGCCATGTATTTTCCGATTGGGCATGTGGGACACAAAAGGTTCTTCCATTTCTGTTATATCAGCAGTTTTCGGGATATCCAGCGGTCTTATTCTGACTTTTTGTTCCAGTTCATAGCGGAAATTCAGCCATGGTTCAGGGAATACATCTTTTGTGTTTTTATTTTTCTTTTGAAGGACTTCTCCTGTTTCCATATCCACTTCATAATCCCACAGCTCCCTGCTCTTGCTGTACCGTGACACCTTATTTACAATACCTTGCGTAGCGCAGGCGATGATCACCGCATCTACGGCATGGTGGAGATCACCGTTTTCCCTGATTTTATTGATTCCTAAACGCTTTCGGAAATAAGCAGTCACCGCGCCATTCACAGGGATAATCCGTCTTTTTCTTTCGGTATATCCCTTAGCCAGTACCAAATGGTGCCGAAGATAATTGTACAGGTACTTACTGATATACTGCGTATCTTGGAGATTTCTCCGTTTCCATTCGTTTTCTGTTGTTTCCGTATAGTCGATTCGAAGCAAGTTTTCTCTCTTACGGCTGTTCCGAATGGTACTCTTCACCCAATGGATAAACCGATTCTTCCGTTCCGGGGCATCTGCCAGATATTCCATGGGTATGCGGTTTCTCTTTTCCCGGTTTTCTTTTGTAAGAACAAGGACTTTATTATTGTAAGAATCATCAAAAGAACGGCTATAGGGAATGATATGATCCACTTCCGCATAAGATGGGTCTCTCAAGAGCTTCTCCATATCGAAATGTTTCTGGGAATACGCGCATTCTCCATTCTGCTCTTCGCAAAGCTTAAATTTCACGATATCCATACCCTTGGGACGAAGTACACCAAATTCGCTTATCAAACATTGTCTGATCTTTTCATTTTTTGCCTGATTTTCCTGCATTCCTTTTTCCATTTTCTTACGATCCCGGAAATTTCTTGCCAGTTCGCGGGCCAGTTCGATATGGACTTCCACCGGATTTCCATACCGGAGGATAATGGCATTGATGACTTTCAGCGTTTGACTGATGGATCGTTTCACCACAGGATTAGGTATATCATCGATATTTTCCAGAGAGCTTTTGCTGAAATCATAACCTGCCCGTTCGCAGGCTCTGGAATAAACTTCTCCTTTTTCAAGAAAAGGAAGAATTTTGTAGCAAGCCTTGAGAGAAAGATGTCCGAACTTGCTGAAACCGGAAAGTCTTTCCAGAAGTGCTTCTCTATCCGCTTTTTCAATTCCCCCTTCTTCTAAATATTTCTCGATCGTTTCTTCATTTTTATATACAGAGAAAGCCGTTGCAATGGTATCCAACTGTTCATGGCTCAATTTAAGGATACGGTTTTTTTCAACTTTATCCAACGCTTTGCGGATACTATGGTAGTCTTTTACCCAACTGAAAGACATTTTCTCCGCTTCTGACACAGGCTCTTCCAGATCTTCCTCTTTTTCCTTTTTCAAATCATACCGAAGTCCTACGAAACGGTCTTCCGGATCGAGAAACAAGACTTCACGCAAACTGCCATAAGTCAGTTTTTCTTTTTTCCATGCTAAATCAGCGATGCGTCGTCTTTCTTCCTCTGTAAGAAAACGCTCGCTTCCTCGTCTGTTTATTTTCAGATGGTTAATTTTCTGCCACAGGTTGAACGCCATGAAAGCATAACTTGCTTTCGGCGCTCTCTTTTCTTTTTTCCCTTCAAGTGTACAAGAGCCAATCATTTTTTCGATTTGATTGCCGGCATAAGGGCTGTTCTCGCCCGGGCCCTCGTCAAACTTACGCTGGGCTGCAAAAAGAATTACATACTCTTCCTCTATTTTTTCATCAGCAAATTTTTGTCCCAGATTCCGCTGGATTTCAAAAAGTGTATGTATCTCTTCCATGAGCATGGCGCGGCTTACAGTGAAATTATAGGCACCGTCCCTGTTCCTTTTCCGCTTCCTGAATTTTTCATTATCACAAAGCATTTCACCGACGGTGCGGTAATTTTTCAAAATCTCCGCATTGGCGGCAATGGCTTTCAACATTTCACCTTCATCTGCATCGCCGCTTGCTTTTTTACGATTCGATTTAAAGCCGCGATGCTTGGCAAAGAATATGAGAAGTCGTGCCCATTCTTCAGCCGTCACTTTTTCCGTGAGCGCTCTTTTTCTCAGTTCATAAATATCTATCGCCGAAGGCACATCATAGAGATGGTCTACTTTTTCTGCCGGCAAAATATTATGTCTTTTAAGATAACTCCGCACTCTCTGCAAACGGAAACGACGGCGGCGGATAACACGGCGAATTCCCCTGCTCATTCTCCGTGGCGCTGCCAGTGACGCACCTGTCTTCGGTACCTCTGCCTTGTCAAAAATACGAGCTCCCAAGCCTTCTATACGTATCGGATTATCTTCCTCGTTCAGTTCCAATACAGCCCACCCTACCGAGGCAATCCCCACATCCAATCCCAATACGTAATTCATGGCTTCTCTCCTTTGTACAAAATATTTACTAAAAATATCCACATGTCTACGGTTAAAAAGTCATATAAAAAGATAACGGCACCCGTGGGTGCCGTTAGAGCTTTACGGTACCAACACTCCTGTTGGACCTTATTGTAATAACCTACTATCTCTCGCTAAGATATAATTATTACATTTTTAGTATATGGTAGGGGCGGTGCTTTGTCAATTATTTTTTCACAAACCCATATTCTCTTTAAATCCTTTTATAATATTTCTTTCTACTTCCCTATCCATGCTATATAATAAAAGCGTATAAAGCATATAGGAGGTCCTATGTCTCTTAAATTTCATGAAATGACGATTGATGCTTACCTATCCGCTCTCGGTTCTACGGCTCCCGCTCCCGGCGGCGGTGCTGCTGCGGGACTCATCGGAACGCAGGCCTGTGCCTTGGGAGAAATGGTTTCCCGCCTTTCTTCCTCCGGAAAGAATACTGATGATTTCCGTGAAAAAGCGGAGCAGTATGTTGCCGTTTTTGAATCGGCCCGCTCTATTTTCCTGGATCTGATGGACGAAGATGCGAAAAATTTCCGTGAACTGATGGCACTTCTTCAATCACCAAGGGATCCTGCCGACACGAAGCGGAAAGAAAATCTGGAAGCGGCTTTCAAAAAATCGGCGGAAGCGCCTTATCAGATGGCGGAAGCCATGAGCGGACTGCTCCCCGCATTTACCCAGCTCCTGCTTCACTGCAATAAGAATGTCATCACTGACGCGGTTATCGCTGCGGAACAAGCCATTTCCTGTATCCGTGCGGCCAGATTGAATGTGGAAATCAACGCGAAGTACGTAAAAGATGAATTTTATACCCGTGAAATGAAGGATTCCTATTTCTCCTGGGAAAACGCCATTTCCGCTATCGACGCGGTACTCACTTACCAGGTTAAACTTTAATTTTCAGGCTGCAGCATCTTCGCGGCTTATTTCTATCGGAAAGATTATGGACTCTCAATCGGAAAAGGCGGAAAGGAAAGAATCCCGCCTGCAGTTTAATAAACAGCTTTTCAAAACATATCTCGCTCTTGATCACTGGCACCGGTTCCGTCTCCGCCTTTTTCTGGAGGGAATCCTCGTCGGAATCGCCGGCGGTCTTTTGATTGCCCTTTTCCGTTTCCTCCTGGGACTGGCTGATACCTATCGCCGCCGTCTGTTTCAGGAAATCATTATCCCGTCTTTCGGGATTTCCGATTTCCTCCCCCTCCTTTGGTGGCTGGCAGCACTTTTCTTCATCGGCGGCGTACTTTACGGCATGTGCCGATACGCCCCCATGGCTTCCGGGTCGGGAATTCCGCAGGTGAAGGGTGTCATTCTCGGTTTCTTCAAAATGAAATGGTTCCGCATTCTCTGGGTAAAAATCACCGCAGGTGCTTTAGGCATCGGCGCGGGCTTGTCTCTGGGCCGTGAAGGGCCGTCTATTCAAATCGGCGCCGTTGCCGCCCAGGGCTTGAGCCGCCTCATGGGACGGACACGCATGGAGGAACGGTATCTCATCACCAGCGGCGCCAGCGCGGGTCTTGCGGCGGCGTTTAATGCTCCCCTGGCGGGAACGATGTTCGCTTTGGAGGAGCTCCACCGCAATTTTTCGGGCGCTGTCCTTCTCCCTACAATGGCTTCCGCTATTTCCGCCACCATTGTGTCCCAGTTCTTTTTCGGATCGGCGACAAGTTTTTCCTTTCCTCTTCTTGTCCATCTGCCGTCGGAATACTTGTGGTGTGTAGTGCTTATTGCCATTTCCTGCGGTTTTGCAGGTATCGTTTTCAATTACGGCCTGCTCCATATGGACGCTTTTTATGGTCTTCCTATCTTCAGAAGCCAATATATGAAAATCATGTTTGCCCTCTTTGCAGCGACGATTCTTGCTTTCACACTGCCCGATGTTTTAGGCGGAGGAAATTTCCTGGTCGATTCGCTGGCAAAAGCACGGTACGGCTTCGGATTCCTTGCGGCGCTTCTTCTGGCAAAATTTCTTTTCACCCTCATCAGTTACGGCTGCGGCGTTCCCGGCGGTTTTTTCCTGCCTCTTCTCGTCATCGGCGCCCTCATCGGCTCCCTGGAGGGGGAACTCCTCATCTCTGCAGGCATTTTATCCGCCCTCTACCTGCCAAACATTATTATCATTGCCATGGTCGCTTTCTTTGCCGCCAGTATCCGCGCTCCCATTACGGGGACGCTCCTCATTCTGGAAATGACAGGTGACTTCCATCACCTCACGGCGCTTGCCCTCGCTTCCGCCGTAGCTTATGTCACAGCGGAACTGCTGAAAGGCCAGCCGATTTATGATTCTCTCTTGAAAAAATCCCTGTCCAATGGTTCTACGCCCGTTTCCGACGAAGAAAGAAATATTCTGGAAGTTCCCGTGGGCAGCGGTTCTATCCTCGAAAACCGGACAGTGGAGGAAATCCCCCGTCTGTCTCACACGGTACTCGTCAATATCAAAAGGCAGGGGGCAGATATGATTCCCGACCCTGATACAAAACTTCTCTCTGGTGATTTCCTTTACTTCCTTACAGAAAGCAGGCATACGGAAGAAATCCACCACCTCTGCGAGGCACAGATTCCCAAAGACCATATCCGGTAAATTGAAAAGCGCTTGGACTGTTTGGTTCCAAACGCTTTTTTTGTCCTAATTTTCATTCAGAGAAACAATGTACCGCTCCACCATCTCCGCCAGATTCCCGTTCGCTTTCAGACCGGGAGCAAGAGAAATGAAACGAAGACTGAAATCCTCATCTCCGCGGGGAGGTATTTCTTTCGGAAAAACCGCCCACACTTCTTTTACAGGGCGGCTGTTCCTGAGAGAATCGCTTTCTTCCATGCCGCGGTAAAATTTCGTATTCATATCGCGGTACGCGTTGAACTGGGTACGAATGCCCGCACTTCTTGCCGCGTCGCGCCACAGAAAAAAAATGTCACGGTATTTAAAATCTGCCACGAGAGAGCCATTATACGCTCCGTTCCGATAGTAGTCCATGCGGAGGTCAGGACGGCGGTGGACATTATTCGTATAGAGGGGATCCGTTTCCCTGTCGGTGTCCGATGCATGCTGGGGCACAGTGCCGTCATAAATGAGACGGATCTTTTCATCATTCCTTGACAGAGTAATTTCCGTTCCTTCTTCCAGGCTGGACAGACGGTACTTCCCGTCTTCCTGTACCACGGCAGGGCCCGTTGCCAGCTCCCACCCCTTTTCTTCCAGCGCCTTGATGAATTGGAGGAAACACCAAAGTTCGTACAGTTTATCCGTCCGCTTCCACTGGAATTGATAGAAAGATGATACGGAAAGACTGTCGGCAGGATTTCTCAAATTTCTGTACAGCCTGTACAAAAGGGAATAACGGGGGTCAAGAAAAACAGTCATGGGCAGTGTTTCGGGCATTCCGCTTTCTGCTTCATGAAACCAAGTCGCCTCTGCCACCATCCGGATCGCATTTCGTATATGCACCGCCCGGGCCCGGTATTTCTCAAAATGAGAAAGCGCATTGGCCCCGTTTTTAAAATCTCGGTTTTTATAGTATCCCGCATTGGCATCCTGTACTTTTCCCAGCCGCCGTGCATGATCGTCAATTTCCTGTACAAAAGAACGGAGATTTTCATCCAGCTTTTGTAAAATAGCTTTGGCAAAACGATTCTCCGCCACATTCCAGGTCACTTCCAAGCAAATGACAGGCAGGACGGGCGTCCCTTCCCGCGACTTTCCCGATGCGCAGCGGATATGGGCGCCTGCGGCATCCCGATTGCTCCTTACGACACCCTGTTTGCGGACAATGCGGGAATTTGCCGTACGCGCCAGTTCCCCCAGCACCTGCACGACACGGTCCGACTCTTCGCTGATGGCATAGAAACGGAGCAGCATGGCAGATTTCAGCCCCAGTTCGCCTTCCATGGAACGGGAAATATGGATACTCCGTTTCATAAAATCGAAGGAAAGATCTTTTATTTCCTCTACCAGTTCCTCACGCATAGCTTGCCAGCTCTGCCGTCCCATGAACTTAGGGGTGATTTCCAAAAGCCCCCGCCATATTTTTCCCGCGCCTGTCACGGTAATCACATAGTAACCGGGAACAAGCGGGAAGTCTCTCCCCTCAAAAAGAAGGAACGGTTCTCCTTTCCATCCGGGACGGAGATAACTCTGTCCGTCAATCTTTTCCGCATGGGGCAGCGTCACCACATCGAGCCCGTCCATGGTAAAACGGAAATCGGGAGGCCCGTCGAAGCGGAGCCAGATATCCTGATTTTCCACGAGACTCACACCGGCGGATTCTTCCAAAACTGCTTCTTCTCCGTTTACAAACCGGGTAAACGGGTAAACACGGCCACTGTCGCCTTTTGTAATGAAAGAAAGCCTGAAGGGCAGTTTCTTTTCACGGCGGTTCCTTCTCCCCGGCGAAAATATCCGGTTCCGTTTTTCTCCTGACCGTTCAGACCGTGTAATCATACAAATTCAGTTCCTGTGCTTTAGCACGCAAGGCACATCGTGATTCCTCAAAATCGGAAAGATCGGAAAAACTGTCAAGCACCTTGACTAAACGCCCTTCCACTTCGCCTTTGTCAGAGAGCGAGAGCAAAGCAGACAGCTGCTGGGCAGAGCCGCGTATTTTGGTAAGTATCCTTTGTACCAGCTGGCAGTCCAGTCCCGCCTCCCGATCAAAACCGTCATTTTCGGGAATATTCTTTAAGTACCTGTCCATTTGGCGCGCCACGCGGAAACCGATACACCCCTGGACACCGCCTTCCCGAAGGGCATCATTCAGCGTATCAAGGAATTCCAATTCCCGCGCCGTGAGTTCCATATCCCCCGTTTTCCGGTAACTTTCAAACTGGGCAAAGGATATTTCCTTCAGATCCGGCGGCTCCGCCTTTTCGGCAGTGAGCCAGTCACTGAATCGTTCCTGATGGAGAGTAATCATGTTCGCGCGGTCGAGGATTTTATCGGAAAAACGGTACGTCGATTCATCCACGTTCACCGTACCGGTGAAAATGACATTTCTTCCGATGGAAATTTCCGCGGGATAGGCGTCTCCATTATAAAGACGCCCCTGGAGCGACGGATTATACAGGCGGATAACAGGATCCTCCTCTTTTTCCAGTACGGAAATAAATTGAGCAAAGTAATGCTCCGCTCTGGCCAGGTTCATTTCATCAAAGCAAACGATATACATTTCCTCCGGATGCCTTTCCGCATCAAGAAGAAGCTCCGCAAGGCCCGTGTCGGCAGGACGGTAAATCATATTTTTCATATCCGCATAGCCGAGGATATCTCCGTCATCCATCCATGACGGGCGGACAGGCACGACGGCGATGCGGTCATCAGGCAATCCCAGGGCTTCGCCATAAAGGCGGACAAGACGTGATTTCCCTGTGCCGCTCATCCCCGACAGGATCGTCAGGCGCGAAGATTTCACAGAAATATGAAAATTGATCAAATCTTTTTCCGCATACAGAAGTCCTTTTGAAGAAGCAAGCGCGGAAAAACGGTTCAGGAATTCATCTTCCCTGTCCGGTCTTTCCTCCGTTTCTTCAGACATTTCTATTTCTTCCACTTTCTCATCGATTGCCGGTCCTTCCTCTCCGGCAGTCACGCTTTCAGAAGTGTCTTTCTCCAAAAGGGAAGGCAGGATATTTCCCAAACCCGCAGGTGTTTCCGCGGCGGACGCAAAAGATACCGCCGGCCTTTCTTCAATGCCGCGGGCGGATAAGATATCCCCGTCAGCCGGCACTTCTTCCATCCCCTCCTTCAAGCGTTCAATATATTCAAAAGGTACGAACCAAAGGGGTGAATTGGCACAGCGGAGAACGTGGCCCGCCATGATTTCGTCAGAGATGTCAATCACTTTGTACCCGAGACGGCCTCCGTGAAAATATGCGCCGCCCTCATCAATGACCGTCTCTTCAAAAGCATCGCCGTCCAAAGGTGCAAAAAGAACAAAGTCGCCCAACTTTCCATCGTGCCGCTCCGCAGCTGCAGCAATGAAGTAGGGCGTAAAATCATTGTTCCAATATTTTTTTGACAGGCCGGGTATAGGTTTCCCCTCCAAAAGATGGCGGCAGAACTTATTAATATCCCCTTCCATCGCTGGCTCTCCCTGTCGTCCAAAAGCAGGAACGGGACGGTAATCTTCATCCTGTTCCATGAAAGGGGTGCGTCCTTCCTTTTTCAAATCATCAAGGACGAAAAACTTATTATTTCTAAGAGCAGGCGTGAATGTCACGAAAGAACCGCCCAGATCTTCCTGCAATCTGGCAAGCGCCTCCTCTTCACCGGCAAAAGCATTGAAACCGTAGCCGCTGCGACTCATAAATCCGGTAAAGCCGAACCGTGGGCCTTCTCCCATTTCAGGCGGCAGCGATGATAAAGGATCGACAAAAAAGCGGTAATCCTTCACTCCCGCCCGCGGCGTGGATCCCTTGACAAGGGAACGGACGCGGCCAAGAACTTTCCCTTCTGCCTGCCGAAGAGGGAAAGCGGAATTATCCGCCGTAACATTCGGGGTAATAAAATAAGCCATATAAATTTCCTCTTTTCTTACATAAATAAAAGGTGCACGAAAATTCGTGACAAATACTAAATGGATCAGCTCATGATCCGTGGAAAGAATCCTTTCCTTTAATGATATATCAGGTCTCCCTGATACATTTTCATTCTACCACAAAAACAATCTCTCCCACTATTTTATTTTCCTTATACGGACACGTCCCGTATACATGGCCACGGTAATCATCCGCCCGTGTTTTCCATTGTCGGTGGTCAGAAATATATTATATTCCTCTCCCGTTCCTGCGAAACCATCTTTTCGGAAACGGAGCGATGCTTTCCCTCCGTCCACACGGATCCCTTTGGGCAGGTGTCCTTTCGGGTTCACGCGCTCCGTTCCTTTCCTCGTGTAATACCGTCCCGTACCGTCAGTCATTGTTTCACAAAAGAAAGTGAGCCCCTCCGACATGGAAGGATAGTCGGCCGACTCATTTTTCGCAAGGATTTCCACCTGCCGTATCGCCGAAGCCACTTCCTCCGCTGCCAGTTCCAGCCTTTTCTCGCTCCGCCATCCAGTGTACAGAGGGATCACTGCCAGCGCCGCAAGCGATAAAATAACCGAAACCAGAAGAGCCTCAAATAAAACAGTGCCACGATGGAAAGAACGGAAGCTGAAATACTTCCGCGCCATATGCCGCCACACCTCCCAACGCGATGAACGGGCAGAAAGGAATCCCATCCCTGCGGGACATTCTGCCAAGGAAAAGAAGCACCATGCCTGCCATAGCCGCGGAGGAAGCGGAAAGAAACAGGAAAAGCGGTACGGAAACCGGCGCAAGCCATAATGCAGCCGCACCTGAAAGAAATATGTCTCCCGCCCCCATGGCATGCTTTGCCAGCAGAAAGAGAAGCCCGTACAGGCCAAGAACAAAAGCGCAGGATATAAAACCATCCGTCAAACGGCTGTAAAAAACATTGTGCCCCAACCCTGCTGCTGCAAGGAAAACGCTCCAATAATCAGAAACATACCCCGTCTTCCAATCCTCCCAGGCAGGCGGAAGCAAAAGAAGCGTCAAAGAAACTAAAGGGCTCCGGAAGAAAAACGCCGAAGCGGCAAGAAAGAAACAGCATAAACCAAGTGGAGAAGAAAATTTCTCTCCAAAAAAAGATTTCTCTTTTCCTCTTTCACTGCAAACCGTTCTTTCCCACTCATCCGCTTCCATATGTCCTCCCGCGCACTGCTCCAATCCCCTGTGTCCTCTCATCATTCTACGTCCAGTATAGGAAATATAAACCGATTATTCAAGCCGCCGGCTCTTCCATGAAACTTGAAAAATCGGGTCAACGTGCTAAGATGGATATATCTATTAAAAGTATTTAACCGTCACACAGGGAAATCATGAATGCAGAAATCATAAAACAAGCGGCGGAAAAAGAAATCGCCTGCCATCCGGATCAAAAGAATATACGATTTAAAATCGATGATACCATTTTCTGGATCAAAAGAAAGTACAGCAATAAAAGAAACCGACTGATAAAGCAGCCTCCGGAAACGGAATTTCTTTTCGAAGTTGCCCGGATTGCCATCGCCGCGAAGGCATGCCCCGAGCTCGTTCCGCAAATCGAAGTACTCACATCCGAATACATGGTCACCCGTGACGGCGGCCCCACGATAGAAGACTGGATGGAAGATCCTGATTTCACCTTTGAAGAAAAAAAGAATCTTCTCTACCGCATAGGCGCGTCTCTTGCCGCACTCCACAATGCGGATGTCATCCACGGCCGTCCTGCGCCGCGGGATATCCTGTGCAGCACCGGCGGAAAAATTACGTTTCTCGACTGGGAAAGCCGGCACTACTGCAGCAGGAAAGAAACGCAGAAAATACAAGATTTCCTTCTTCTTCTCCACGGAATCTGCAGAATAAACTACGCAGAAGAAAGAGACTGGCTGGATGCCATTGAAAAAGGCTATACCGATACAGATAAAAATGGGATAAAAGAAAAAGCGGTCCGCTTCCTCCGCTCCCACCCCTTTATCGGCATGCTTACCAAAAAACTCCACCGCTTCCATATGACAGACGTGGAAGCTGCAGAAAAACTCTACCGCCGTTTTTGCTGAAAAATACATCCTATAAATATTAAAATGCCGTCCTGGCCGTCAGACCTGAATCTGACCTTCAGAGGCGGTTTTTATCCGGCAGAATAATTATCCCTTATACCCCGGACACCTTTTCCGCCCCCAGTTATTCAGAGCAGGAGCAAGAATGCTGTGTGAGAAAGACGGCAGACGAGATAGTGACACAGAGCAAAGAATCCATTACTTTGATGGCGTCTTACCGTTTCCCGTCATTCAGAGCTTTGGCAAAAATGTTTTATGAGAAAAGCGGGAATCAGCAATATGACACAAAGCGAAGAATCTGTTACACTGATGACATTTTACCGCCTTCCTTCTCACGGTAATAGATCCTTCACGTTCGTTCAGGATGACGACTGACGCTTTCCTCATTATGACGCCTTGCCGTCCGCTGTCATTCTGAATGGATGCAAGAATGCTGTTTGAGAAAGGCAGGAAACGGAACAGTAACACTGAGTGAAGAATCTATTACGCTGATAACGTCTTGCCGCTAACAGCTAACAGCTAATGGCTAGCTACTAGCTTCTAGCTGCTAGTTGCTATCTGTCAGCTGTAAGCTGTCATCTGTTATCTGCTGATACAAAAACGGTACCCATCACGCTTGACAGGTACCGCATTTTCATTTTCTCATTTTTATGTCCGGGCTACAGACAAATCATCGTATATGCCGCATCGTCTGCCTGCTGACTTTCAATCACTTCTTCCCTATATGCCTTGCTTTGTAAGCCACCAATTTCGCATCACGAATGGCAAGGTGCTGGAAATACCGCTTTGTTTCCGCGACGACTACACCGGTAAGTCCAAGAAGGGCAATCAGGTTCGGAATGGCCATGAGACCGTTTACAATATCCGCAAGCGCCCAGATTTCTTCAAGCTGCATGAAAGCGCTTCCTGCGATAATGGCGACATAGCACAAGCGGTAAGGAGTAATCCCTTTGACACCCACAAGGTATACGAGGCAGCGTTCACCGTAATAGTTCCAGCCGAGAATGGTGGTGAAAGCGAAAAGTGTCAGAGAAACCGTCAGAAGGATCGGCGCGACAGCACCATAACCATGGCTGAAAGCGGCCTGTGTAAGAGCTGCACCGTTGGTATCCCCCAGCCATGCACCGGAAACAATGATAGTCAGACCGGTCAGCGTACAGATAATAATAGTGTCGATAAAGGTGCCTGTCATGGAAATAAGACCCTGTTCAGCCGGCCATTTCGTTTTTGCCGCTGCCGCCACGATTGGCGCGGAACCCAGGCCGGATTCATTGGAAAAAAGGCCGCGGGCGATACCGCTTCGCATAGCAAGCATAATGCCCGCACCGGCAAATCCGCCGGCTGCTGCCGTACCTTCAAAAGCGCCGTCAAAAACGAGAGCCAGCGCATGGGGCAGTTCTTCCGAAAATATAACAAGAAGAGCCACCGTGATAATAAAATAAAGAACAGCCATGGCAGGAACTATTTTTTCCGCTGTTTTTGAAATGGATTTCAATCCGCCGAAAGTAATAATAGCAACAAGGATGGTAATCACTGCTGCAGAGGGCAGGATAGGAACACCCATGGATGCCTGTAAAGAAGACGTAATAGCATTGACCTGCGTAGTCGTACCGGATCCGAGCATAGCGGTGAGCGTACCAAAGAAAGCAAATGCCAGCGCCAGAGGTTTCCATTTCTTTCCCAGCCCCTGCTCAATGTAATACATCGGTCCGCCTGCAATATTTCCATTTTCATCGATAGAGCGGAACTTAACGGCAAGGCAGCCTTCGGCGTACTTGGTAGCCATGCCGAAGAAAGCGGCTACCCACATCCAGAAAAGCGCGCCGGGGCCGCCCAATTTGATAGCAGTGGCAACGCCTACGATATTTCCTGTGCCTACCGTCGCGGCAAGCGCCGTGCAGAGTGCCTTGAAACTGTCAATGTCGCCGTCGCCTTTATTTCTGGCAAAGAAAATCAGCCGAAGGGCCCTTGGCAGCTTGACCATCTGGAGAAGGCGGAGGCGGATGGTCAGATATACGCCGGTTCCTACCAGAAGAACAAGGAGCCACGGGCCCCAGACAATCGCATCAATTTGGTTTAACAAGTCAAGCATTCACATTCACTCCCACCCTCAAAAACTTCCGTACGCCAGGACATGACGGAACAATATAAAAACCGGCCCTGAAGACAAAAACAGAGCCGGCATGCATGTTTCCATTGCTGCACCGACCCTGTCCTTTTGCCTGAGAGATTAGAACGGGAGGACTACTCTTCCCCGCGCCCCTGCACCTTCGGCGGTCATATACGACACTCTCCAGAGGTTTGTCCGTACACGGTTTCGTGTCCCATGGGACGCCTGATAGTGTTACTCCTTCGGCAGACATTTCTGTCTTTTTCCGTATACATCATTCAAAATTGTGTAAATGTATTATAAGCGATTTGTCTTTAATTGTATAGCCTTTTTCATCGTACTTTTTCTGCATGTATTCCCCCGTTTCATATGCTATTTATGCATAAAGGGAAATAAAGCACCTGCCTGCCGCTATTGAAAAGAGCCCCAAACGAGACTCTCCGTATTATTCTATTCATCTTATTCGTCAACAAAAATCTGTTCCACCGCTTTGTAGCTGAGAGAAATATCACCCGCCTCCGTAGCAAGAAGAATCGGTCCTTCATAAGGTTCCTTTTCTTTTACAGTGACCCGCATATCGGGATGGATGCCTTTCTCCTGAAGATAGTCCATCAGGCTGTAATCTTCCACAATACGGCGGATAGTGGTACTATCCCCCTCCTTTAAATCGGAAAGCGTACGGAACGTAAGCCCTTTACGGCTGCCGTCCGCCTTCGGAATAGGGTCGCCATGGGGACAGTGTTCAGGATGTCCGAGAAACTCATCAAGCCGTTCCGCAAGCATATCGCTCGTCTGGTGTTCCAGACCGTCCGCCTGCTCATGAGCTTCGCTCCAGGAGAAATGGAGCTTTTCCACAAGGAATACTTCCCACAGCGCATGAAAACGGAAAAGCTTGCCCGCTTCCCGCCTTCCCTTCCTCGTCATCTTGCTGCCTTTGTAAGCGGTGTAGTCCACATACCCTTCTTTCTGCAGCTTCATAATCATCTCGCTCACTGACGGCGGCGACACATGGAGCATGTCGGACAATTCCTTGTTGGATACCAGTTCATGATCTTCGCTGATGATGTAAATCGCTTTCAAATAATCTTCTTTCCCTGATGTCATGATTTCCCTTCCCCACTTCCTGTAACTGAAATTTTTTATGGAACACAAAACCTATCTCTTCCCCTGCACATTAATTATTACTTATTTCCTATTATATAAAATAGCTTTCCCTAATTCAATTATTAAATCAGAGTGCCAATTATTTTGCGGCAGAAAATAAAAATCATTCTTAAATGCAAAGAAATCTGATAAAAAGATCCCCCAACCTCCATTCCTTTTAAAATTTTCCTTGACACGCAAAAAAACGCGTGGTATATTTGTTCCAACTTACATAATGACTATGAAGAGAAGAGTAAGCGGATGGAACTGCCAAAGAGAGCTCCGGCGGGTGAAAAGGAGTGCGGGAAAATTTGCTGAACATGGCCTCCGAGTCAGGTTTGCCGAATAATAAAGCAGCCCGGGATCTCCCGTTACAGAGATGCGGTATCAAGGCGCAAGCCGGCGTACCTATGGAGGCCTGTGCGGTGACGTGCAGGTAAAATTGGGTGGTAACACGGTCTTCGTCCCTTTACTGGGATGGAGTTTTTTTTTACCCGTTTCCGCCATTCTTATTTCCGGTTTCCAAATTTATCACAAAATTATTTTTAAAAAAGAGAGGTATGTATTATGAATCTGAAAAAAACTGTCATCATTTCCCTGGCCGCATTGGCATGTGCAGGCTTCATCGCAGGCTGCGGCAGCGATAAAAAAGACGCCGCGTCTGCTGACCCTGCGAAAACAAAAAATGAAATCAAAGTCGGCACGACACCGGGCTACTCGGAACAGGTCGTGGAATTCGTCGCCAAAGAAGCCGAAAAAGAAGGCCTCAAAGTAACCATCGTCCCCTTCTCCGACTATGTCACCCCCAATCAGGCACTGGCGCAGGGCGATATCGACGTAAATTCTTACCAGCACGTCCCCTTCCTTGAAGCATTCAATGAAAAGAACGACACAAAACTTGTTCCCATCGGAAACACTTACCTCGCGCCCCTTCGTCTGTTCTCAAATAAACACAAGACTCTGTCCGATCTCCCCAACGGCGCCTCCGTTGCAATTCCGAACGATCCCTCCAACGGTGGACGTGCCCTCCTTCTTCTGGAGAAAAACGGCCTTCTGAAATTAAAAGAAGGCGTCAATCCTGTCAAAGCAGTCGTCTCCGATATCGCTTCCAATCCGAAAAACCTGAAAATCATCGAACTGGAAGCACCCCAGCTCCCAAGAGCGCTTGAAGACTGCGACGCATCCATCATCAACGGCGGCTACGCTGTATCCGCGGGACTGGATCCGAAGACGGCTCTCGCCCAGGAAGACAATACCAGTCCGTATGTAAATGTCATCGCCGCCCGTGAACAGGATAAGGACAACCCCACCTATCAAAAGTTTGTAAAAATATTCCAGACGGAAGCCACCAGAAAGTACATCAATGATAACTTCCAGGTGACCCTGATTCCGGGATTCTGATTAAACGACAAAAGCGTTTCTCCACAAGGTTTTATCCCCACAGGAGAAACGCTTTTCTAATGGGAAATGTCAATGCCACATGTACCGCCGCTCTTTTTATATTCGTGTTCCTCTCTCATATAACCAATAACACTGCATCAAAACCTGCGGTTAAAAAACGAACCTACACCAGCCAATATAAAAAATATCGCAATTTTTTCAATGCAGAATATCTGATCGCAACTAACCTTTCCACTTTTGCTTCGTTTACCGGTGCAATTATATATGGTTTTATTCTTGAATGAAAAAAGAAAAACTCCAAATTCGATACTCTTCTGCCGGTAAACAACACCATTGTATTCATAAGTTACAAAAAATCGGTAAATCCCCCATGATGTCGGAGATGTCCATACTTTTTTTGCCTCTACAACCTGTAAGGTAATATTTTCAGAGTTATATCTGACCATCTGCCTATAAACCAGAAGAGATACTCCTATAAATATTACTATGATTCTATATATAAGTACCAGAATAGATGCACCCATTGTATCTCCTTATATCTGCTCCTGATAATCAACAAACCGTATATGATCCCCCCTGCACAGATATTTCAGGAGCCGTAGACTTCTATATGCAGGATATAACCATTTGCAGCAGTGGATTCATTATATTTCATGCATGCAGCTATTAATCAACCCAAGACCTTCCAAAAAGTTTTCCCATCATTACTTCAGTAGTCTTTCTGTGTCATTGAAATATATTCCGTATCATCATTTTGTGGTGTGCATAGCAATTGTCCATTTTTCATGTTTATAACATGACCAACCGAAACAATATCCACATGATTTCCTTCTAATGTAAAATAACCTTCTCCATAAAACCTCATTTTTACAAAATATTTACCTTCATATACCTTTATACACTCTATTTCCTGGATTCCTCCCGCTGAAATAACGCCATACATTTTCCTTACATCTATTTCAGCAGGAAAACTAACGTCACTAAGAACCTCTAAATCAGATTCTATAACCTTTTTTGTATCGACATCTATTTTCTTTTCAATTTCTTGAATTTCATCAACGGTCCTAAATTTCCAAACTACTATTCCTATACCAAAAAATATTATTGTAATTATTCCTAAAAATCCTTTGATATATTCAGCCAAATTCATCTTTTATCCCTTTATTCTATTCCTTGAGATGAATCTCAGAACACTACTTTACCAACGCTTGGTGTTCACTATTCCACTAAGTAAAAAACAAAAAATTGCTACATACCCCAAATATTCTATACCCATAAGCCATGCAATACTCCCTGATATCAAGCCGGCTATTCCTAAAGCCAAACTAGGTCCAAAATATTTTTTCATATAATCCTCCCATAGTAGCAGCAAATTAATGATTTATAGCTTATTTTATCTTGTTACAGTTAACCGGCTTTTTGAACTCCGCCTAGTAAAAAAAGGATATTAATAAAAATTAGAATTCCTAAGCATATAAACTTACTATCTGCTTTCATTCTATAATCCCCTCTAATCAGTTATACAATCCTTTATCCGGCCTTCTAATTCTTTCGTAGTTTTAGGACTACTTTCATGCTTATAATCTAACAATGCAACATAAACTATCACAGCACCAGCTAAGGTTCCATATCCGCCATCTACTTTTTTACAAATTTTATACCTTCTAACTTTTGTTTTACTTCATCTGCTAAATAAGGATAATCCCGTATAACTTCGTTCCCTAAATATTCCAGTGATTTTATAGTTGTTCTTTCAAGAATTACCTTCGTTGATATATCAGAAAAATATTTTTTACATCATTAGAAATATTGTCTTCATAATACAAATAAAATCCGTTTGCCCCACCTAAAGCATTTCCCATCCGGGAGAGGTAAGCACCCGTGTGTCTGCCACCTCCTGCCATCTTGGACAGGAGGGGGCGAAGATGCTCTGCACTGTATTGCAGCTCCACTTATATTATTTTTTGTATTTTCTATCACAAAACCTGCTTCTAAAATCCATTTAAAATCAATAATAAGAGGCTCCTACTAAAAGTATAAAAGCCATAAACCATAATAACGTATAATCAAAAAAATATGCAGAAACAGCAATGAATATACTAAGCCCAATTAATTTCCATGCCTTTTTCATCCTTTATACCCTCTTAATCATTTACAGAGTCTTCTATCCATTTATTAAATTCATCTCTCAGATTCCTTCCTCTCATTGCAGCCATTTCCTCATCCAATTCATTCCACTTCGTCCCCATCTGGGAGATGTAGGCGCCTGTGTGTCCGCTCCCTCTTGTCATCTTGGACAGGATTTCTCCAAAGGCAGCTGAGATGTTCTGTACTGTATCAGGGTGCTTAGCTACCCAATTATTTCTTTTTATCCCTTTCAGGTCTTCCATGACATATTCATAATTATGGATTTTTATCAATAATTTAATCACTAATAATGTATTCTGTATCATCCTGCACCGGACAATGTAACAATATTCCATTTCTTACTGTAATTACATGGTTTACAGAAATAGTATCTACCCTGTTTTCATAAAGAGTAAAATAACCATCTCCTCCATTTAACTTGACCCAAAAAATATTATCATATATCTTTATGGTTTTTATTCGAAAATTCCCCCCTCTTAAAGACTTGTAAATTTTTTTCACATCTTTATCTTGCAACATCTCCACTTGGCTCAACTTCATTAAATCATTCTCCACTATATTTCTCTCATTTATAATATCTTCAACCGTGGGCTCTAATTCATTTGCGACATGAAGCCGCCAAAGCGCTCTTACTACATGGAATACAATCAGCAAATAAACGGATATAGCTCCTAATAAATATTCTCTATTCATATTAAACTCCTTTTACTAATCCATTGCGTCAGACGTATTTTCCTTTAATCTATTATATACATCAACCCAGTATGATTTACCTTTCTCCTCAAACTTAATATTTAATTCCTCATATTTCTCATATTGAACGTCCACATTAAATTTTAGTACAGACGCTAAATCTATCCATACCGATAATTTGCCCAAGAACTTACGCCTTCCAAATCTTAATTCGCCTTTAAATGTTTCCCATTATTTCTGAATAATGTTTTTTTCGTCCATTCCGCTAATGCTGTTGCTCCATCAAGAGCACTTTCTGAAAACTTTTCTTTTATATATTCCCGATCATTTCCAGTCATAATTTCACCAATTTTCATTCCCATAGAGCGTGACATTTTATCGGTCTGCTCCTGCTCTTCTTCAGTAACTTCCATCCCAAAAAGATTCCACTTCGTCCCCATCTGAGAGATGTAGGCTCCTGTATTTCTGTCTCCTGTCAGGCTTCCTGCGACGGCTCCCAAGGCGGTGCTGATGGCTTGTACGGTATCAGGGTGGGTGTCCATCCAGTCTCTTCCTTTTGTTTTTTCCATGTACGCCAAGGCAAATTCGTTCACGCTTCCCGATACGGCTCCTGACAATGCGTTCCCTCCGCTCATGGTTCCTGTCAGTGCGCCTATGGCTCCATGGAGAAGGAGTTTTTCCGTGGAGCCATCTTTCCATCCATAGTGATCTGCCGCTTCGTGGGTGCTTTGGTTACCCACTATGTTCATCATGTGGATAAGTTCCTGTTTTTCTTCTACTTTTGTCTTGTTGAAGATTTCTTTGAGTTTGTTTAGGCTGTTTAATAATAAATATATTAATCTGGCATAATCCCAACTAATAGCGCAATAAAGGCAATTATACCAAAACAAATTATTCCAAGTTGAATTCTAAACTTTCTTTTTTCAAGAATATGTTTAACATCTTTTTCTCTATTATCAATATTACTTTCCACAATTGCTTTACTCATTTCGTTAAATAACAGCCGGGTCTCTATCAAATACAAAAGCATCACGCTCACACCCAAAAATATTCGCACTATACCACTATCATAAAAATAAATATATATAAAAATTTCTGATGGCGCTACCAACCATATTAAAAATTTCAAAACGATAATTTTCCAGTTTGTTGGAGCAGATATTGTCTCTATTTCTACCTTTTTTAAAACCCATTTGGCTCCGACAAAAATATAAACTATACACATTAATGTATCTATCATATGCATTCCTTCCGCCGCTCTAATCAATTTCTTTCTGCATATTCTTTATCTCTTTTATCCTTTTCCTCATATGTTATCGGCAGGGAGGAGTTTCATGGATACGTCAGAGGAGCTGACGCGTTTCATTTGTTCCAGCCCCTGCTCCAGACGGCGGATGTTCAGGATGTTTCCTTCTTTGATGGAAAATGCGGTTTTCCATGGGATGAGGGCGCTGTCTTTCCCGTAGATGATTTTATGCAGCCTGCCGAACTTTTCTCCCTGCCCCGATAAAATGATTTCGTCTATTCTAAATACTGGCTCAAGGGCAGCACCTTGCGTCTCTTCTTTTTCATTCAGGCTGCTTCCTATATTTTCTACACGGGCATGCACAGCCGTTCCTGCCGCGCTTCTTCGAGCCTCTCCTCTCCTGTGTAATTTAAAACGGGAGCAGCTGATACCGCTCCCGTCATCATGGTTAAAAAATAAAGGCTGTTACGATTTTCCCCTGCATGATCGTTCTCCCAAAGTAATATTTCAAATGTTTTTCTTATTTCCAATTATAGTTTACACAGAAGGCATTGTAAATGTTTTCTTTGCTGCCCCTCTCCGCTTCAATTTCCTGCTGCGCCTTTTGCCAGCATGACGGAGAGATCTTCTTTTTCTTCCTGCATATCCGTCTCCTTTGCCGCCGCTTTCGCCAGATCATCAATGGCGTAAACGAGGGGTTCTTTTCCTTCATCGGGAGTAAGGAGCATCATCACATCTATATGGTCATTTTCACGGAAGAAATACGCTCTGCCGTAAAAGGGCAGGATGAGTCCATCGGAATCAAAGGTAATTTTCGCGCCCATCGTATAGAGATAGGCTTCGTCGGCTGTCAGTTTGCGATACGGCTCGAAATCGGACAGGGTAATTTTCACGCCTTCTCCTAATTCTCCCACCACGTTCTTTGCCCAGTTCTTCATTACCTCTTCCGCCCCTTTGCGCAGCGGCGAGTCCTCATCCAGAAAAGCGCGGTTCATGCGGGAAAGGCTTCTCCATTCTTTTACGGTCAGGTATTCCCGGAAGAACGGTTTCAATGTATCCGCTCCCGCAGGAGGCAGCTTGGCGGTGACAATATAACCGTAAGCGAATTTTCGGCTTTTTTGAAGCATGACGGAAAGCTGCCCCATGTGATAGGGATAGGTGAAATCGTGGAACTTCAGTTCCTGCTGTTCAGGGATATCCTGATAGGTAAACGCAGGCGGCAGATGTGCTTTCGCAATAGACTGCAAGTCATAAGCAGACGCGCCGCCGGAAATACAGAGAACCGTCATAAAGACTGCCGCCGTTTTCTTCCAACTCATGTGCCGCTCCTTTCCAGTCCGTAAAAGGCATAAAGTAAATTTTTCCCGATTTTTTCCGCCGCTGTATGGCTTCCCTGTATGACAATGAGATAATACATGCCGCCCTGCCTGTACAGATTCGTATAGACCCACATCGGATAGGACAAGTGTCTTTCGTCGGAAATAATCACCCGCGCTTCCTGGGTCCAGCGATAGGTGCCGTCACGATTTTTATAGGCATGCCACGGTGAAAAAGAAACCAGTTCCGCCTGCAGCTTCTGCCTTTTGATTTCATCCAAACGGCCATTCAGCATCCGCTGATATTCTTCTATGCTGATTTTCGGCATGCCGAAGAGGGAGTGCGGCCGTGTCGCATCTTCATGGAATGCACGCTCCCAAAACCGGGCAGCCTTTTCCCCTTTCCCATGGAAGAAGGCTTCTTCCGTTCCTTTCATAACAGAGACGGAAGCGGAGTAGGTGCCGCGGATATCAGATTTCCTGATCTGGTACAGATGAAGGGAGTCGTAAGGGTACGGCGCCCGGTCGGGGTACATGTCCATTCCCGGAGGCGTGGTGAGAAAGTACATCACTGCCGCCCAATCTGTTTTCCCGTAATCTTTCCGGTGTCCCGATTTCTTAAATATGGTTTCCGTGCGGCTGCCCCCTCCGTCGGTAATCTGCACGTCTTCCCCGAAAGACAGTTTCCCCAGTCCGTCGATGACGAGATCCTCCGCATCCGCGTAAAGACAGCCTGCCAGAATGAAAGCGGACAGAGCCGCCATGATTTTTTTGAACATGGAATTCTCCTGTAATATATCATTTATCTTTTCATTGTAAGGAATTAGAGATATTTTCTCAAGTCAGGCATTTCTGTCTCCCACAAAAAATATCCCGCTATGGATTACACAGCGGGATATTTTATTTAAATACTTATTGCACGTCAGCTTGCCCATCAGCGGTTTCCGCCGTCCGGGGTTCCGCGTTATGCTGCACGGAGAGCCTGCGGTAGCGGGCAAGCCCCGTACCTGCCGGAATCAGCTTGCCGATAATGACGTTTTCTTTGAGGCCGAGAAGCGGATCCACTTTCCCTTTGATTGCCGCTTCCGTAAGAACTCTGGTGGTTTCCTGGAAAGAAGCCGCCGAGAGGAAGGAATCTGTCGCCAGCGCGGCTTTCGTCGTACCGAGAAGCAGGTTCTCACCCACCGCCGGTTTCTTTCCTTCATCTTCCAGATGTTCGTTCATGACACGGTAAGCCACGATGTCCACCGTCTGTCCCGGAAGCCATTCGGAATCTCCGGGGTCATCGATTTTGATCTTGCGGAGCATCTGATGGACGATGATTTCAATGTGCTTGTCATTGATTTCAACACCCTGTGAGCGGTAAACTTTCTGCACTTCCTTGACGATATAGTTCTGGGTCGCCTGTACGCCGAGGACCCGGAGAATATCGTGGGGATTGATGTTCCCTTCAATGAGGCGAGTACCTGCTTCGATTTCATCGCCTTCATTGACGGAAATCCTCTTTCCGAACGGAATCTTGTAGGTATCGGATGTCTCTTCATTGGTCACGGTAACAATCTTGATATTCGCATTTTCCGGAGAGTCTTCAATGGTGACTTTGCCGGCGATATTGGAGATGATCGCGTTCCCTTTCGGCTTGCGCGCTTCAAACAATTCTTCGACACGGGGCAGACCCTGGGTGATATCCTCTGCCGTTGCGACACCGCCCGTATGGAACGTACGCATGGTCAGCTGGGTGCCCGGTTCGCCGATGGACTGTGCGGCGATGATGCCTACCGATTCGCCGATTTCCACATGGCGGCCTGTTGCCAGGTTCCTGCCATAGCACTTCGCGCATACGCCGTGTTCAGAATGGCAGGTCAGAATGGAACGGACTTTCAGACGGTCATAATGCTTTTCAATTTCAGCAGCCTGGTCGTCAGTGATTTCTTCATTCTTCGCGGCAATGATTTCTCCCGTTTCCGGATTCACCACATCTTCCAGCGGGCAGCGGCCGGCGATACGGTCAGCCAGAGACTCGATGAGACCCCCGGCTTCCGTAATTTTGCGGACTTCTACGCCTTCCGTGCCTTCCATGCGTACGGAAATCACCGGAATATCGGCAGCCAGAAGTTTTTCAGCCGCTTCCGCCGTAAGGACGGTTCCCTGCGCCAGCACTTCTTCTCCTTTGCGGTTCAGAGCCGGCGTTTCCAATTTCTTTTCAAAGAAGCGGACTGTCACATGATGTTTCACGATACTCTTGTATTCCGCTGCGACATCCTCCACGCCGAAGGTAACGGTTTTCGGTTCGCCCGCTTCTCCTTCCGCTGTGGGAACGGTAACAACAACGGAATCAACGAGGAAACGATTCATAAGGGCCACATCGGACGCATCCAGTGTTTTCCCCTTCACAAGGAGAATTTCCCCGCTGCGCCGGTTCATGACGTCTTCTTCGAGAATGGAACCGTCCAATTCAGCGCGGTGGACATTGTAACGGCTGCGGACAGCCGCCTTGGAAACCAGTTTATTCCATTCACGGTCGAAATTGAGTGTCTGCACATCGCAGTCTTCTTCCCGAATGATGACATCCTGGGAAACATCGACAAGGCGGCGTGTGAGGTAACCGGAGTCTGCTGTACGGAGAGCCGTATCGGCAAGACCCTTGCGGGCGCCGTGGGAAGACGTAAAGTAGTCAAGGACGGTCAGCCCTTCACGGAAGTTTGCCTTAACAGGCAATTCTACCGTTTTACCGGATGTATCGGCAATCAGGCCGCGCATCCCCGCCAGCTGGCGGATCTGGTTATCGTTACCGCGGGCGCCGGACTGGGCCATCATGGTGAGCGGATTCATTTTCGTCATGGACGCTTTCATCGCTTCACCGACATCATTGGTCGCTTTTTCCCAAATTTTAACGACTTTCCTGTATCTTTCGTCATCCGTCATCAGGCCGCGGCGGAAATATTCCTTGATTTTTTCAATCTGCGCTTCACTTGCGGACAGGATATCATTTTTGGCTTCCGGTACGGCCACGTCATAAATGCCGATAGAAATGCCGGAAACAAGGGCATAATGGAATCCGAGTGATTTAATGGAGTCCAGGAGATCTCCTGTTTCTTTGAAACCCAGCTTCTTAAAGCAGTCATTGACAAGTTTGCCCATCTGCTTCTTGCCGATAGTGATGCCGAGACCTTCTTTTCCGTCAGGACGTTTATAGAAGAAGCGGAGAGGTTCGGGAATGGCATAGTTGAAAATCAAGCGCCCCGGGGTCGTGATGACAAGACCGTGCCCCGGTATGTCCACTTTAATGAAATCATGGATCTGTACCTGGTTCAGTGCATAGGCCAGCATGACTTCATCGTAATTGGTAAAGGCGTGGAATTTCGAGGGATCAAGCGCGTCTTCCTCTTCCTTGCTTTCTTTTACAATGGTCAGATAGTATGATCCCAGAATCATATCCTGGGAAGGAATGGCGACAGGTTTGCCGTCTTTCGTAGACAGGATATTGTTGATGGAAAGCATGAGCGTTCTCGCTTCCGCCTGCGCTTCCACGGACAGAGGCAGATGGCACGCCATCTGATCGCCGTCAAAGTCCGCATTGTAACCCGGGCAGACAAGGGGATGCAGTTTGATCGCCCTGCCTTCCCACAGGATCGGTTCAAACGCCTGGATGCCGAGGCGGTGGAGTGTCGGAGCGCGGTTCAGAAGTACGGGATGTTCTTTAATAACATCGCCAAGGACGTCCCAGACTTCAGGGGACAGCTTGTCCACTTTTTTCCGTGCCGATTTCAGATTGCTCGCCAAACCGCGGGCGATCAGTTCATGCATGATGAACGGTTTGAAAAGTTCGATTGCCATTTCTTTCGGCAGGCCGCACTGGTACATTTTCAGTTCAGGACCGACTACGATAACAGAACGGCCGGAATAGTCGACACGTTTCCCCAAAAGGTTCTGGCGGAAGCGGCCCTGCTTGCCTTTCAGCATATCGGAAAGGGATTTCAGGGGACGGTTTCCCGGGCCGCTGACCGCTCTGCCGCGGCGGCCGTTATCTATGAGGGCATCGACAGCTTCCTGCAGCATACGTTTTTCATTTCTGACGATGATTTCAGGCGCGCCCATGTCCATCAGTCTTTTCAGACGGTTATTTCTGTTGATGACACGGCGGTAAAGGTCGTTCAGGTCGCTCGTAGCAAAACGCCCGCCGTCAAGCTGCACCATCGGGCGGAGGTCCGGCGGTATAACGGGCAGCACGGTGAGGATCATCCATTCCGGCTTATTGCCCGATTTACGGAAAGCTTCCACTTCTTCCAGCCGGCGGATGCTGCGGACTTTGCGCTGGTTGCTGCTGCTGTCCACATCTTCGCGAAGCTGTTTTTCCAAGGCTTCCAGATCCAGCTGGCGGAGAAGCTTCTGAATAGCTTCCGCCCCCATCTGCGCCTCAAAAGAACCAGCGCCGTATTCCTGGACGGCCTGCTGGTATTCCTGTTCATTTAAAACCTGCTTGTCCAGAAGTTTCGTTTCGCCTTTATTGATTACGATGTAGGCGGCAAAATAAAGGACTCTTTCCAGCTGGCGGGGGGACACATCGAGAATGAGGCCGATACGGCTCGGCGTCCCCTTGAAATACCAGATGTGAGATACCGGGCAGGCCAGATCAATATGACCCATGCGTTCACGGCGTACTTTGGAGCTTGTCACTTCCACGCCGCACTTATCGCAGACCGTGCCCTTATAACGCATTTTTTTATACTTGCCGCACTTACATTCCCAATCTTTCGTCGGTCCGAAAATCTTTTCACAGAAAAGACCGTCCGGTTCTGCTTTCAGTGTACGGTAGTTAATTGTTTCCGGCTTCGTTACTTCTCCGTGAGACCATAATCTGATCGTTTCCGGAGACGCAATACCGATTTTCATGGAGTCAAATTCATTTACGTCTAACAATTGCTCAGTGCTCCTTTCCGGAAATCAGGCATCCGGGTCATCGACAAGACCCGCTTCAGTTTCTATATCAGTTTCAGTAAAAGCCGCTTCTTCATTTGCAGGAGCCGCCGCTTCCGCTTCCAGCGCATCATTGAAAGAAGCCGTATCATCTGCCGGCACTTCTTTCCCTTCTCCGGCCATGCTGGATTCCATGGCATTTCTGGCTGCGGAAACGGAATCCTCACCTTCCATGGCCGCTTTCACTTCGTCTTTATGCCAGCGTTCGCCGCCATTGGACGGTTCCAGATCGCTTTCGTCCAGCTCTTTCATGACAACTTCCTCTTTGTCTTCATTCAGGACGCGGACATCCAACCCGATGGATTGGAGTTCCTTCATAAGAACCTTAAAGGATTCGGGAACACCGGGGCTCGGAATGTTTTCGCCTTTGACGATTTTTTCATAGGCTTTGACACGGCCGATGACATCATCAGATTTTACCGTCAGGATTTCCTGTAAGGTGTACGCGGCGCCATATGCTTCCAGTGCCCAGACTTCCATTTCACCGAAACGCTGGCCGCCGAACTGCGCCTTGCCGCCGAGCGGCTGCTGGGTCACAAGGGAATACGGGCCGGTAGAACGGGCATGGATCTTATCATCGACAAGATGATGGAGTTTCAGCATGTATTTCCAGCCGATCGTCACCTGTCCGTCCAGCTTCTCGCCGGTACGTCCGTCATAAAGATCGGATTTCGCATTGACCGGAAGTCCTGCAGCAGCAAGGGTGGCAGCCAGGTCTTCATCGCGGCAGCCGTCAAATACAGGGGTCGCGATGTGGACGCCGGATTCTGTCGATTCGGGCATGCCGTAGGTGTCAAAATCATAGCCTGCTTCACGGAGCCGCTTTTCAAGCGCTTTTGCCTTTACGGGATCTGTCTTGGCTTCCTTGATTTCTTCGCCGAGCATATGGCAGGCCCAGGACAAATGAATTTCCAGGATCTGCCCGATATTCATTCGCGAAGGAACACCGAGGGGGTTCAACACCAAATCGACAGGACGTCCGTCCGGAGTAAAGGGCATATCTTCAACAGGCAGGATGCGGGAGCATACGCACTTGTTGCCGTGGCGCCCCGCCATTTTGTCGCCTTCGCGGAGTTTCCGTTTCTGCGCGACGTAAACGCGGACGAGCTTATTTACGCCCGGCGCCAGTTCATCGCCGTTTTCACGGGTAAATTCCTTGACGTCGACCACTTTCCCGAATTCTCCATGCGGCACACGGAGGGATGTATCACGGACTTCTCTTTCCTTATCGCCGAAAATGGCACGGAGAAGACGTTCTTCCGGAGTCAGTTCTGTTTCCCCTTTTGGCGTTACTTTGCCGACAAGGATATCGCCGGGGCGTACATCGGCGCCGATACGGATAATACCGTTTTCATCAAGATTTTTCAAAGCGTCGTCGCTGACGGATGCCAGCTCTCTTGTGATCTCTTCTTCGCCCAGCTTCGTATCACGGGCATCACATTCGTATTCTTCAATATGGATAGAGGTGTACAGGTCATCTTTGCAGAGACGTTCAGAAATGAGCACGGCGTCTTCATGGTTATATCCTTCCCAGGATACGAACGCCACAAGCACGTTGTGTCCGAGAGCCAGCTCGCCTCCGTCGGTGGACATGCCATCTGCCAGTGTCTGCCCGGCTTCGACCTTGTCCCCTTTGTATACGATGGGATGCTGGTTGATGCAGGTGCTCTGGTTGGACCGGAGGAACTTAATCAGGTCATAAGTATCATATTCGCCGTTATCCGCGCGGACGATAATCTGTTTCCCGTTGACAGAGGTAACCACGCCTGACCGTTTTGCAAGAACGCAGACACCGGAGTCCTGGCCGGCTACCCACTCCATACCCGTGCCTACAAGAGGCGCTTCCGGGCGGAGGAGCGGTACCGCCTGCCTCTGCATGTTGGCGCCCATGAGCGCACGGTTCGTATCATCATGTTCAAGGAACGGAATGAGAGACGTACCGATAGAAACGACCTGCTTCGGAGAAACGTCCATGAGATCCACTTCTTCAGGAGAAGCTTCCAGAACATCAGGACCGCGGCGGCAGGCCACATACCGGTTCAGGAACGCGCCGGTATCCGACAGCGGCTCGCTGGCCTGGGCAATAACTTTATTTTCTTCAATATCAGCCGTCACATAGAGACATTCATTGGTCACTTCGTGGGTCTTCGGGTTAATCCGGCGGTACGGCGTTTCAATCAGGCCGTACTTGTTGACAATCCCGTAATTGGACAGCGAGGAAATAAGTCCGATATTCGGGCCTTCCGGCGTTTCTACGGGGCACATACGCCCATAATGGGAATAATGCACGTCGCGGACTTCAAACCCTGCACGTTCACGAGACAGCCCTCCCGGTCCCAAAGCGGACAGACGGCGCTTATGCGTCAGCTCCGCCAATGGGTTCGTCTGATCCATAAACTGGGACAGCTGGGAACTGCCGAAGAATTCCTTGATGGCTGCCACGACAGGACGGATATTGACGAGCGCCTGGGCGGTCATCTTGTCCTGATCCTGGGTAGTCATTCTTTCGCGAACCACACGTTCCATACGGGACAAGCCGATGCGGAACTGGTTCTGGAGCAGTTCGCCGACGCAGCGGACACGGCGGTTGCCGAGATGATCGATATCATCCTGGCGTCCATAGCCCTGGATCATATTCAAAAGATAGTCTACCGCCGCGATAATATCCGCGCGGTCAAGAATCCGATAGCCGTCATCGCGCATCCCATTGGAGCAGATCACCTTGACAGGTGTTCCGTCCTCTTTCTGGGTCATGACTTCCACCATTTCTACCTTGCTGAACACGCCGCTCTTCTTCAGGATCGCGATGGCTTCCTCGTCGATAAGGGCATTCCCCTGGATAATAATTTCACCGGTTTCCGTATCCACGATAGGCCCTTCCGTACGGTGACCCTTGAGGCGGTTTTCCCAGGAGAGCTTCTTATTCAGCTTGTAACGTCCGACCTTCGCCAGATCATAACGGCGGGGATCATAAAAGAAGTTGCGGAGCAAGGTCGTGCCGCTTTCTTCTGTCGCCGGTTCGCCGGGACGGAGCTTTTTATAAATAGCGATGAGTGCTTCTTTTGTATTCTGCGTTTCATCCTTCTTGAGCGTCTCTTCGATATGGATATCATTATTGAAAAGCTCCATGATTTCTTCATTGGAAGAGAACCCCAGCGCACGGATGAGGTACGTCACGGGCATCTTGCGGTTACGGTCGATACGGACGGAAACAACGCCGTTGGCATCGGTTTCCAGTTCGATCCACGCGCCGCGGTTCGGAATGAGCTGGGCGGAATAGATTTCCTTCCCGAAAGTGTCCATTTCCTTTTTGTAGTATACGCCGGGAGAGCGGACAAGCTGGGAAACAATAACACGTTCGGCGCCATTGATAATAAATGTGCCCGTGTCCGTCATAATCGGGAAATCGCCCATGAAAAGATCATGCTCCTTGATTTCGCCGGTTTCCTTATTGACGAGCTGGACTTTGACCTGCAGCGGAGCGGAATAAGTAGCATCTCTCGTCTTGCATTCATCGATGCTGTACTTTTCTTTCTTGAAATAGTATTCGCCGAAATGCAGCGCCCATTTATGAGCACTATCCTCGATAGGAGAAATATCCGCAAATACATCCCTCAGCCCTTCTTTACAGAACCATTCGTAAGATTTGGTCTGCAAATCGAGCAGATGGGGCATCCCCAGAACTTCCTGAGATCTGGCGTAGGTATATCTTTTCTTAGTACCTACCTGGACGGGTCTGAACATTTTGCTGTTAGGCATTCCACGCCTCACCCTTTCCTTCCATATAAAATCTGAATTTCCAACACATGGGAACAGGGATGAAAAGAGGACAAGGCCAAGGAAACACCGATTAAGCCACAAAATATCCTGTACTTCATCAGTGTTCCCGATTTGAGCCGGGCTCCTCTTTTCTCCGCGAGCCTTCTCACTATATATAAATAGAGACTGTAAAATATAATTTTACACGAGCGAAAAACATTCCGCAATATAAATTCATTTTCACCTAAAATATTTTCTCTATATCTTTCTATAAAAATATTTTAGTTATAGATAAAAACTTATTTGCTATTAAAATATTTTATTTTAATGTTTTCCTCTTGCTTTTCCCTGTAAAATATGCTACCGATTTATTCTATCATTTAATTCTCTCTATTGCAACAAAACCCGTTCCTCTATGAAGGCTTAAAAAAATGATCCATAAAAAAACTCCCTCTGCCAGAGAAGGAGTTTTCATTCCTGCAGTTTGTCCGTCACCGATCAGTCTTCCATGATCTCAAAGTCGTCTTTCCCGACACCGCAGAGCGGGCACTTGAAATCGTCAGGCAGATCTTCCCACTTGGTTCCCGGGGCAATTCCATTGTCCGGATCGCCTAAAGCCTCATCATAAATCCATCCGCAAACTTTGCATACATACTTCTTCATCCTTATTCTCCTCTCCACAGTCCGTGCAAATTGCAATACTCATACGCCGCTACAACTTCATCCCCTTCGGCAAGAACGAAATCAGCCACCGGTTTCATGCCCGGTTTCAGATCCACCTGCTGGCTTCCGTTCTTCGTTTCCAGAACAATCCAGGTGATATAGTGGCTTTCCAGCATGGGATGCTCTACAGCGCCGACTGCCACATGCACTTTCGATCCGTCTTTCGTGATAACGGGAACATGCTTCTCACCGGCAGCATCTGTAGTATTGGGAATCAATTCTTCAATCTCCGCATTCCTGCAGAACATGTCTTCCCCGCTCTCTCCAAGAACAGCGACTGCTTTGCCGCACTTTTTACAGCGATAAAATTTCATCATCCGCTCCTCTCCCAGGCATCCGCCTGTTAAACTTTCTTTTCAGGATTCTTCCTGAAATACTCCATTCGTATTATATCACCGCTTTCAGGAAACTTCCCCTCCTTTTCCCATCTTTTTCTGAATCCCCACGCAAAAAGAGTTCTCTCCGTCAGGAAAGAACCCTTTTGTATTTCTATCTCCGCTTTACCTCTTATTCAATCACCATGAGAAGATCGCCTGATTCGATACGGCTCCCTGCCTTCACATGAATCTCACTCACAATGCCGTCCACAGGAGAAGTGATCGTCGTTTCCATCTTCATCGCTTCTGTGACAATCACCGGCTCGCCTTTCTTCACATGCCCGCCTTTTTCCGCAAGCACTTTCACGACGGAACCGGACAGGGTCGCCCCTACCTCGCCGGGAATATCCTTATCCGCTTTCCTTGCGGCCACTGCGGACTCCGCCACATGCCTGTCATGAATTTTAATCTCACGGGGCATGCCGTTCAGCTCAAACTGGATACGGCGGTTTCCTTCTCCGTCAGGTTTCGTGATTCCGTCAAGACGGATAAGGAGCATCTTGCCTTCTTCTATATTCACTCGGATTTCCTCGCCCGGTTTCATGCCGAAGAAGAACGTCGGCGTATCCAGGACGGACAGGTCGCCATACTGATGATAGCGGTCCATATAATCACTGAAAACTTTCGGATAAATACAGTAAGAGGAAATATCTTCTTCCCGCGTGGACATATGCCTGCTCTTCATTTCTGCTTTCACCGCGGCGAAGTCCACATCCTGCGGATGAGATTCCAGATGGGGTTCTTCCCCGCGCAAAATAATCTTCTGCAGCTTTTCAGGGAATCCGCCGTAAGGAACGCCCAGTTTCCCATCAAAGAAATCAACCACGGACTGCGGGAAATCAAGGGCCGCACCCTTCGCATAAATATCTTCTTCTGTCAGATGGTTCTGCACCATGAAGAGTGTCATATCACCGACCACTTTGGACGACGGCGTTACTTTGATAATATCGCCGAACATCATATTCACTCTGGCATACATGCGGCAGACTTCCGGCCAGCGGTCTCCCAGTCCCACCGCAGTCGCCTGCTGGCGGAGATTGGAGAACTGACCTCCCGGCATTTCATGCTGGAAAAGCGTGGTATTCGGACTTGCCATCCGGCTGTCCACCCCCGCGTAGTAAGGACGGATGCCCTGCCAGTAGCGGTCAATCGTTTCCAAGGCTTCAATATCCAGTTTCGGCTGGCGGGGATTGTTCTGGAGCGCATAGTACAGCGCCGTCATAGACGGCTGGCTCGTACCGTTTGAAAGCGCGCCTGTCGCCACATCGACAATATCCACGCCGGCTTCCGCCGCCTTTGCATAGCTGTACAGCGTCAGCCCGCCGCCTTCATGGCTGTGGAGATGGATCGGAAGATCGACGGCATCTTTTAATGCGGCCACGAGAGCGTATGCCGCTTCCGGTTTCAAAAGTCCCGCCATATCCTTGACAGCGATCAGGTTGGCACCGGCATTCTGCATTTCCTTCGCCAGATCCGTATAATATTTCAAAGAATATTTCTGCCGCTTCGGATCCATGATATCCCCGGTGTAACAGAAGCACGCTTCTGCCAGCTTGCCCTTCTTGCGGACTTCATCAATGGAAATCGTCATGTGGCTCAGCTGGTTCAGGCAGTCAAAGATGCGGAACACGTCAATCCCATTATCTGCCGCCTCATCAATGAAATGGCGGACCACATTTTCAGGATAATTCGTATACCCTACCGTATTCGCGCCGCGGGTGAGCATCTGGAAAAGGATATTCGGCGCCGCTTCACGCATCCGGCGGAGCCGTTCCCATGGACTTTCGTCAAGAAAACGATAAGCCACATCAAATGTCGCACCGCCCCAGTTTTCAAACGAGAAGAGCTGCGGCACATGGCACGCGGTGTAACGGATCGCGTTCATGATATCATGTGTCCTCACACGGGTCGCCAGGAGCGACTGGTGGGCGTCACGATAAGTCGTATCCATGATCAGCAGTTCTTTCTGATCCATGACCCATTTGGAAAACTTTTCAGGCCCCAATTCTTCCAGCATCTGCCTTGTACCGTGGGGTACTGTTTCCCCCTCCGCTGAAAGAGGCGCTACCGGAGTGAAATCAGGCTTTTCCTTCGCACCCGCCCCGGCATAGCCGTTGACAGTGATATCCCCGATATAGTGGAGCAGCTTCGTACCACGGTCACTGATTGCTTCAGGTTCATCAAGAAGCTGCGGATGGCGGTCGATGTAATTGACATCACAGAGACCTTCCTGAAAATCCTTCGTGCGGAGCATATTCTGAAGGAAATATATATTTGTCTTCACACCGCTGATACGAAATTCATCAAGGCAGCGGAGCATTTTGTATATCGTATCCTTCGCATGGAGCGAGTGGGCCGTTACTTTGACCAGGAGTGAATCATAGTAAGGAGTAATCACCGCTCCCGTATACGCCGTACCCGCATCCAGGCGGATACCGGGCCCGCCGCCGGAACGGTAGGCAATGATCTTGCCTGTATCAGGCATGAAGCCGTTTTGCGGATCTTCCGTCGTGATGCGGCACTGGATTGCCACCCCCTTGAACCAGATCGTCGGCTGCAGACCGATTGCCACTTCCGGACTATCCACCGAATAGCCTTCAGCAATAAGAATCTGTGTCTTCACGATATCCACATCGGTAATCATTTCCGTGACCGTATGTTCCACCTGCACACGGGGATTCACTTCAATGAAATAGAAATGTTCTTCATCCTGATCCACAAGGAACTCTACCGTCCCTGCATTGAGGTAATTGACATTCTTCATCAGCTTGACGGCGGCATTACAGATATCATCACGCAGCTTCTTCGGAAGCGACCAGGCAGGCGCCATTTCAATCACTTTCTGATGGCGGCGCTGGATAGAGCAGTCACGTTCAAACAGATGAATAACATGTCCCGCTTCATCACCGAAAATCTGCACCTCGATGTGCTTCGGATTCATGATACATTTTTCCACATATACCTCATCGCTGCCGAAAGCCATTTTCGCTTCCGACTTCGCGCGGTGATATGCCTCCTCCAGATCTTCCATGCGATCCACATTCCGCATACCCCGTCCGCCGCCGCCGTTGACCGCTTTGATCATGACAGGGAAACCGTATTTCTCGGCAAAAGCTCTGACCTCATCAAAGCTTTCCACAGCACCGTTTGTGCCGGGAATCATGGGAATCTGCGCCTTTTCCGCCTGGATACGGGCATTTACCTTGTCACCGAACATGATCAGATGTTCCACACGCGGCCCGATGAAAATAAGTCCTTCCTCCTGACAGCGTTTCGCCAGCTCCGCATTTTCCGCAAGGAATCCGTAGCCGGGATGGACAGCATCCACATGATGCTCATTACAGATACGGATAATATCCTCTATATCCAGGTAAGCATCAATCGGCTTATCTCCTTCCCCCACCAGGTACGCTTCATCAGCACGGTTCCGGTGAAGAGACAGTACATCCTCTTTGGAATAAACAGCCACCGTCCTGATGCCCAGCTCATTGCAGGCACGGAATACACGGATGGCGATCTCGCCCCGGTTAGCTACCAAGACCTTCCGGATTTTTCTCATAAGCAACTCCCCCTATGTGTCGATTGCATTCTTTCAGATAAAAATGACATATATATTTTTTATTTTACTAAGCGCCGATGTACATTTCAATAGAAAAAACTACGTCTACACAATTTTAATCTCCCCTTTGTAACTTTCCCTGAAAGAAAATAATTCCTTCCGCCGCTCGGCAAAATCTCTCCAAAAAATCTTTATGTAAAAAACAAGCGGCGGAGCTCTGTAAACACTTCATATTTACTAAAGTGTCATTTCATTAGTTTTAAATTGTGCAAAAATTAAATTTAGCATAGCATAATAGTAATTAGAAATTATTAGTAAATAAAAAAGGAGAGCCTTACATGAGAAAAAAGATATTGTCCTTTTGGGTATTTTTGAGCTTAGTCGGAACAATTTCCGGCACCGCGGCGCCCGTCACTCAACTGGACGAAGTAGTGGTGACCGCTAATCGCATCGAAGAAAAGGGGACAATGCCCGGCGGGTTCGTTCGACAAAATACCAACTTGGGGCTATCAGGCGAAAAAGATATTATGGACGTGCCCTACACAGTCCAGAGCCTTTCACAGAAGTCCATTGCCGCCATGGCGATGCCTACCCGCCAGATCGATCAAGTGCTTGCCAACGTGCCCTCCATCCGCACCGGCACCTCTCCTATCAAGACAGACTTCTCTATCCGCGGGATCGGCGCCAACGGTGCCTCTTTATACCTGAACAATATCCCCGGATTCTTTATCATGTGCGCCGGCCCTGAACCGAATACCATTGACCATGCCGATGTTGTAATCGGACCGGCAGCCACCCTGAGTGGTTCCGTTCAATCGTACAATGGTCCTGACGGCGGTCAGCCCGGCTCGATTTACCTCTACACAAAAAAACCTGCTGAAACCGATTTTTCCCGCTATACACAGACCTTCAGCGGATATGGCGATTGGGGCGAATATATCGACATCAGCCGAAACCATTTGGGCGGTGATCAATCATGGGGCATCAGAATGTACGGACAATATGACCGCGGCGGACTGTCTTCCATCAGTGGCGCCGGTTCCAAGAAGAGAAACCTGTTTGTCGATATTTCTCATGAAACAGAGAGGAACAAAACCAATATTTTTGGCGGTTACTATGACTACCGTATTTACGGCGGAGAACGAAGATTTTCCATCTTAAGAAACGCCTTGCAAATCCCCTCCGCCCCGGACGCATCTTTAAGTTATGACGACCCGCACTACATGCACCAGAATGTCTACGGCTATCAACTGACTGTCAACCATGACAAAAAGATAAATGACCATCTCAGCTGGTTCTTGAACGCCGGCATGAACGAAACTACCGTACGCCGTTTCATCTTCCAAGGCCAAATTATTTTAGACGGAGAAGGCAATCTATCCAAAAATAAACTCTGGTCCCAATATTTCTTCATGAAGAACCGCTACGGCCAAACAGGTCTGAAAGCTAATTTCCAAACTGGCGCTGTGAAGCATGATCTGTCGCTTTCCATCGACCGATCTTACCGTGTCCATTACAATAACAATAAACATGTAAGCAAGCCTGCCGACAATCTGGCGTTTGGAAATATTTATACCGGCATACAGTTTTCCCCCAAAATGTACAGCTGGGATGATTCCAAATCGCTCACCAAAATGTTCATGCTACAGGAAATGGATACCAGCATCAATATCGTAGACAACATGACCATCGGCAAGTGGAATATCTTGGCCGCAGGCACAAGACGTCATGAAAACTTCCGCGGAAAAGCGCCGAAAAACAAGAATAAAGCGGACAGCTACGCTCCCACATTCGGCATCAACTACCACCCAAATAAAGACACCACTTTCTACGCGGCTTACGCCAAATCTACATCCCGAAGCACCCCTGTATATGGCGGCTATGAAAACGACGGTGACCTCTTGGAATCAATGAAACTGACACAAAAAGAAATTGGCGTCAAACACCGGGCAGGCAATGTATTTTACACACTTTCCTACTTCGACATGGATCAGCCCAACGCCATTGATGTAGAGGCAGACGGCAAAACCTATTATAAAATGGACGGCCGCAACCGATACAAAGGCATCGACTTTTCCGTCAACGGAAGTCTTTCTGATAAATGGAATATTTTCGGCGGGTTTGAATACCTCCACGCGCGGCAGGAATCCACCCAAGGAGGACTCAACGATGGTCTTCCCACAGACGGATCCGCTAAATGGAACGCTGTCCTCGGCGTAGAGTACAAGCCAAATGAAAACTGGAGCATTACAGGACGCATGGAATATCAAAGCAAAGGCGTCATCATCGGCACGAACAGAAGAGAACTGTCCTACCCATCCTTTACCATATTCGACCTCTTTACCTCCTATAAAACACAATTCGGCAAAACCCCTGTCACCCTCCGTGCCTCCGTATACAACGTGTTTGACAAAAACTACTGGAGAAGCCAGCCCGGTCAGGGAAATAAGCTGATGCTTTCCATGCCCCGTACCTATGTTTTCTCTGCTTCCTTTGATTTTTGATGCGATAAACAGAAGTCGGAAGATTGTGGTCGGTGATCAGGAGTTGGATGTCGGTGATTGGAGAATTAACAAGAAGCTGTTAGTTTCAAGTTTCAAGAGCACAGCAGAGCATTCCCCTTTTACGTTATGCAAGCAATATTTTTCGCTGACACCCAAAATGACGCTTAGCAATTAGAGGAAAGCTGCTATCCGTTTTCCGTTTGCATTGCCAAGCCAATAGAAAAACGCGGTTCCCTTTTGGCAGGGCCGCGTTTTTATGTGATTAGATACCAGGAATGCAGACGATCCGTTTCGCTTCTTCCACATAGGAGAGACACACTTTGACACGATAAATTTCTTCCAAAGCTTCTTCTGTAATGATGTCTTTCGCGTTTCCCACGGAAAGCTTCCGGTTCGACAAGATCCCTGCCCGATGCCCCAAGTAGAGCGCCTGATCGGGCATATGCGTGGTAAGAATGACGGTGATCCCTTTTTCGGAGAGCTTTTCAATCATCTCCACCACCCGGAACTGGTTTCCGTAGTCCAGATGGTTGGTGGGTTCGTCCATTATGATCAGCTGTGGTTCCTGCACAATCGCCCGCGCAATAACCGCCTGCCGCTGCTGTCCGCCGGAAAGCGTATTGAATCTTCGATTTCGGATTTCATAGAGTCCCATATCCCGCATCACTTCGTCTGCCATTTCTCTGTCTTTTGCCGACGGCTGGGAGAAAAGCCCCATATGGGGCGACCGTCCCATTACCACATAGTCTTTGACCGCAAAGGAGTACGCCGTATCGGAGAGCTGGGGAACATAACCGATGTTTTCCGTAAAAAGTTTCGGTGCCGTATCGGCATATATTTTCTGCCCTTCGTTTTCCAAATACACTTGCCCTGTCTTTGGGCGCAGAAATCCGATCACCGTATGGAGCAAAGTGGATTTGCCCGCTCCGTTGGCACCCATAATAGAAAAAATATCGCCCTTCTCTACTGCAAACGACACGTCTTTCCATAAATCATGTACCCCATCGAAAGAATAGGACAGGTTTTCCACACACAGATTCATCGCAATGCCAGCCTTTCTTTCACCAAAAGATAGAAATAAAACGGTGCACCAATCAATCCCGTCAAAATGCTCAAGGGAATTTCCGCGCTCATCGACGCACGGGAAACGGTATCAATGAAAAGAAGAAACACCGCGCCAAGCACCGTCGACAAGGGAATAAGTTTTTGATTATCCGCGCCCACAAGCATGCGGGCAAAGTGCGGAATCACGAGACCGATCCACCCGATAGTGCCGCTTATGCACACCGAGCAGGCTGTCAGCACAGTAGCTGTGAGGATAATACCATAGCGGAGCCACGCCGAGCGGTTCCCCAGCATATGGATTTCTACGTCTCCTAAGGTCAGTATGTTCATTTTCCAGCGAACCAGAAACATAAAAATAACACAGAGCAGAATGGGGATACCGCTGTACAGGATATTTCCCCAAATCACATTCACCAGCGATCCTAATTGCCAATAAGTGATTTCGGGAAGCTGCGTTTCCGAATCCGCCAAATACTTAATGATCCCCAAAACGGAACTCATAAGCCCGCCTACGATGATGCCTGACAGGACGAGCATGATTATGGAGTTTTTTCCGATGATTTTCGGAATAGACACGGCACAAATGACCGCAAGGATTCCACCGACAAAAGCGCCGATTTGCACAGATATGGAAGGCAATCCCAAGAGAATGGCAAGGGACGCCCCGACGCAGGCGCCGGAAGATACGCCAAGCATATCAGGTGCCACCAGCGGATTTTTGAAGACACTCTGGTACGCCGCCCCCGACAGCGCGAGCGCTGCGCCAATCATCATCGCGGAAAGCACGCGGGGCAGACGAATCATAAAGATCGCGCTTGCCGCCTGATCTGTCCATGTCTGCTCGATGGAGAAAACAGAGCTTAGTACGATTTTTATTACATGGACGGGCGAAATATAAAGCCGTCCCCAGCCTATACTCACCACCGCCATCACCAAGAGGAGTCCGCAAAAAAGAAAGAATGCCGCCCCATATCCCCTGTCCGACAGATATTTCTTTAAATTCAATTGAACGGCACACTCCTTTGATTGGCGTCATCAGCAAAAATCACCGACAAGTCGTCTTCCGTCAAGTTGTATTTCATAAAATCGGAGAAGAAAGCTTTCGTGTCTTCCCGTACATGGATATCTTTGAAAATTTCCGGTTGTAAAAGGCTCGCTATCCACTTCATCATAAGGGGCGTTTCCACACCGGGTGCATCCCAACGGTAGATTCCCATCGGGACTTTGTAAACACGGCGGTTTTTTACCGCTTTCAAAGAGCTCCAATCCTGCCCGGGGATCCGATTATCGTAGATATCATCCGGCACAAAAGAATCAAAATTACTAAGAAGAATCATATCCGGATTCGTTTGATATATTTCTTCCATCGTGATTGTTCCGCTATTGGTTTCCGTCTGCCCCATGGACGCCGTCATTACTTCTCCGCCGCCGATTTCAATGGCTTCTCTCATGAAATTATCATTTCCCTGCAAGCGGAGTTTCTTATTTCTAAGAAAGAGTACGACAGGCTTATCCGCTTTTTCCACTTCACTCTTATGCTTCATGATATCTTTATAAGCGTTATCATAAAACGCGTTTACCATAGCGGCCCGTTCTTCCTTACCGAGCAGCTTTCCAACGATGAGGAAACTCTTTTTCAGGCTGTCTACATTGTTATTGAAAATCCGTACTGCCGGAATCCCCATCTGTCTCAATTTCTCCGCGTCCTTTTCCTGGTGTTTCCACAGAATAACAGCATCAGTTCCTGCTTCTGCTAATCCTTCTATATTAACAGAAAAATCCTGATTGATGTTTTGTGTGCTAATTTTTCCGAAATTTTTATCCATTTTTGAAAGAAAATGTCCCTGATAAGCAGACATCGCTCCCGGATGAATAGCCCCTAATCTTTCCGCCCCGCCATCAATCGCGTACACTACTGATGCCCACGGAAGAGGGGTAACAGCAATCTTATGTACCTTTTGCGGCACTTTCACCTGATCTCCGGCAATATCTGTAATAACCCGAGCTTCTGCCGCCGCTCCCTGCTCTGCCGGCTTTCTTTCATTCCCACAGCCTATCGCTCCACAGAGCAAAAGACACACCGATAAACAGCCTGCAAGCCATCTTATTTTTGCGATTCTCATGTTTTCTTCTCCTCTCTATTTCTATCCATAACCGCCAGACAATGCTTTAGCAATTTTTCCATCTGTATCCCTAAAACACCACTTTCTTCCGTAAGCATCATCCTTCCTGAAAACAGTCCCCACGGAAACGGCACGATCCGTTTCGTTTCTATAACTTTTGCCAGCAAAGGATCCGCCACAACAATATCCTTATCTTCGCACAAAGCGCGTAACACTTCCTTATCCCTGAAAATTTGTATCCTCTCACTACCGGGCGCTCTTTGATAGATCCTTTCCACCTCTTTTGTCCATCCGTAGGCAGCAAGGCATACATTCCTTACACCCTCATGCCAAAAATAATGCGCCATTGCCATTGTATGGAGAGGATCTCCCACAAAAATCATTCGCTCTTCATATCGCATAGGAACCATATTATTATGAATTTGGAGTGTTCGTGTTTCTTTAGTGCCTCCGATCATTTCCGTCACATTTTTCCTCCATGTAGAAAAAGCATGCTCTCCTACCGGAACAGAAATCAACAAAGGCACATTCCATGTATCCCGAATCCATTCTCCTGCCTCTATCCCTGCCGAAGATACCACCCAGACCAGCGAGGGGCGCTCATTTCGTTCCGGTGACTTTCCGGAAAACAGCACTTCATACCCCAACGATTTGATAAAAGACAGACAATGGGCATACTGTTTTTGTCCACCGCATAAAAGAGGACTGTATCCTAGGACTTCCACATATTTTCCTTTCGCCCTATCCGAAAAACTACTCTCCTTTACTGTCATAAGCTGCGCCATAGATACGCCGCTCACAGCATCATGAAATCCGTCTGATGGAAAATACACCGTGCGCTCATCCCTAATCACTCCTGCTTCATCAAATCCCATAAAGGATGGTACAGCGGAACCGATAAGCCCCACATGAGCATATTTCTTTTCCCTGTATATCGTTTCTGTTTGTTTTTCTACAGTATCCTCAAATCCAAAAATATAATCCTCTCCTTTTGTCTCCGTATAATAAACATGCCGCTGCCCCATCTCCATATCCATATCCCGCAAACAACTCCTGCATCCTGCAGGAGTTATGAGAGCATTCGCATATCCATCCACTCGCATCCAGTCGGAAATACCTGCCGCATCAGACATAGGTGGCGGCAAATCTTCTTCATTTGCTATTTCTGAAACCACCGGAGGAAACGACGCCGATAGTTCTTCTGCCGACGCATGGTTTCCTTGATCCGTTTTCGCCAAAGGTCCTCGAAAAAAACATTTCACGATACATCCCGTTTCCACTGCCATCTGTCTTTCAATGTCCTCAAAATCAATGCGAATGAGAATTTCCAGACATGACAGGTACACAATGATAATTTTCACGCCTTTTCGCAAAGCTGCGCGGCGAATCCCGTTCCGTATACGTTCCTCTGCCGTCCCCAAAACATAATCACTATTTGTCATACGCACATAGCTTACTTGATGACATTTTCCAACAGACAGCGCACGGCTGTACACACCGCGAAGGCAAGGGAGCGATCCGGGTACCAGCAAAAGCAAATCTTTTCTCCTCCAAAATTTATCCATCGCCAGTTCTTCTTCCGCAACACCTGCGTAAATCTCTTTCATTTTATCCTCTTTTATGGTTAATTTATTTTATTATAGATGCAAATAATCACTCATTCAATTAGAAGCTAATGAAGTTATTCTTCAATTTTGTCAAAATAAAGAACTGCCGCATACCAACGACAGCTCTTTATTCTTCACTTTTCATTTTTCATCATATAAATGAAAAGCTCCATAGCCGGACTGATCCATTTATTTTTATAATACGCCACCGAGGAAGAAATACAGGCAGACTCCCCCGGTATCACTATTTCTTCCAGAGTCCCCTTATCCAATTCTTCCCGCAAGACGAAATTCGGCAGAAAACACAGTCCCATATCATTTTTCACCAAGTTAATAATTGTCTGGGTACTCCTGAGCTCAATCATATTTCCTTCAGGGATTCCCCTTTGACGGCAGTATTCATCAAACTTTTTCCGCAAGCTACCTCTCTGCGGCTGCACGATACGAGTCACGCCGATACCCTTTTCCCGCCATCCCCTTACCCGCTCGATTTCTTTCTTCATCCGAGGAGACGCCGCTACGATAAGCCGATGCTGTCCTACAGGTTCAAAAATAATATGATCTTCATCCTCATGCTTTTCCGTATAAAGAACACCTACATCGATTTTATCTTCTTTCAGCGCCTCTACAACAGATCGGCTGTTCATTGAGGCGAGAAGGAGAGATGTTTTAGGAGCCTTCTGCTGGAACACTTTGAGAAGCGGCGGAAGAGAAAAACAAAGCAACGACTCCGGTGCGCCGATTCGCAGACGTCCCGTATAATGACTGACTTCATTCTGAAAGCCCTCCATCTTGCCAAGCGCTTGAAAAACATCTTCCACATAAGGCACCAGCTGCTCACCCGCTTTAGTAAGAATCATTCTGCGCCCGATTTTTTCAAACAGCCGAACCTTGAGTTCCCGCTCCAGCTGTCCCACATGAAAAGTAATCGTCGACTGTGTATAATTCAGTTTTCTCGCCGCCGGTGTAAAACCGCCCTCTTTGACAATCGTTCGGAATATATACAGATTTTTCAGTTCCATTTTTATCCCTTATAAACCTATTCTAAAATATTTTCATATATACAGTATACCCTATCTGAAAACCGTTGATTTATTCTCCTTCCTGCCCATACCGCCTCAGACAAAAATGTAAACTTGCAAACAAAAAGACTGCCGCCCCAAGTTTTCTTTGCGGCGACAGCCTTCTTTCATTTTTTTATTTTCTTATTCTTCCAAAATCGCGTCGCCCTTGGCGATATTCGCGCGGATTGTCGCACAGCACGCCTTGAATCGGGTCATTTCCTCTTCCGTCAGATTGTATTCTATAACCTTTTCCACGCCATTCGCACCGATAACAGCCGGCACACCGCAGAAAATGCCGGACTCGCCGTATTCGCCGTCCAGCGGAGCCGAGCAGGGAAGAATACGCTTTTCATCATGAAGAATCGTGCGAACCAAAGTCGCTCCCGCCGAAGCAATGCCGTACTCCGTACACTGCTTGCCGGAATAAGTCACCCATCCGCCTTTAATAGTGCGTTCCTGTACTTCCTCTTTATCAAACCGGAACTTCGGATCACTTTCCATTTCCGACAGAGGCTTGCCGTAAAAAGTTATCTGCGACCAGGGAACAATCTGGGAATTTCCGTGCTCTCCAAGCATGAACGCCGTAAAGCCGCGGGAATCAAGGCCCGTTTGTTCCGATATCGCGTGAATCAGACGGGAAGAATCGAGAAGTGTCCCCGTACCCATGACATGCCCCTTCGGCAGGCCGCTCTTACGGGCGATCAGATTCGCCACCACGTCACAGGGATTCGTAATGCTCACAAAAAGTCCGTGAAATCCGGCGGCCATGACCTTCGGGACATAATCAGCCACTTGTTTCACACTGTTTTCCAATTCCCCGTCGCGGCTGCCGGAAGCGCAAAGCGTGATATCGCCCACAGCGTTCACGATGACATCGCAGTCTTTCAGCCCCGCATAATCGGACGCCTTGTAAATGACATGATTCGGCATGTACATGACCGCATCATTCAGATCCTGTACCTCGCTTGTCACTTTACTTTCTTCCAAATCACAGAGAAGCACTTCATCGGCAATCCCCATCATCCCCAAATTAAACGCTACATGGGCACCTACATGTCCTACGCCGACAATTCCTACCATTCTCTTCTTAATTGCCATAATGCTCCCTCCATTCCTTCCACCGGAACCGTCCCCGACGGACGAGTCCGAAAAAGAACTTCTCTCTCGAAAAGAGATTTGTCCTTAATAGCTTATTGCGTATGATAACACATTTCAAGTCCTCTGAACAATAGGAAAACACCATCAGGGAAATATTTTCTCCCTGTCGGCAGCCGCTTCCGTCCGTAATCTAAAACATGCAGTCATACCCCGGCAAGCTGAAAGGAGCATACAAAAAAGATCGGACTCCTCTGTCATGAAATCCGATCCTTTTACAGGCACTCCTTTTTATATCAGGATTACCCTCTTATGCCGCGCAGAAAGCGGAAGAAATCACGGAGCGCTTCCTCATGGTCTCCTCCAAAACAATCCTTCTCCTTAAACTGATACTTTTTCACTTCGTCTCCGACAGCAATATGAACCCTTCTTGCACTTTCATCAATCTCCACTCCGGAAACGGCACTGGCCGGCACCATTTCCACACCGTCCGCCGAATCACTGCCAAGAATGGTATGGCTGACCAGGCTGCCCAGTCCGGCTCCACGTTCCCCGCTGTACTTCATAATTTTCATCGTCATAGGATTGGGAAGGGCAGGGATAAAGAAAATACTTTCGTCCGTATAAGCGATAACAAAATGATGCTCCGCATTCCAAGGGCAGTCAATCACATGAAATTCTTCCTCAGATAACTGCGGTACCATTTCTTTCACGAACCGCTTCATTTCCTGCTGTGCGTATCCCGGCGCCAGGCTGCCTCTTTTTTTCTTCATGTAAATCATCATGCCAATACCCATGATAAACATAGCTGCCGGTATCAATGCTATTTCCATACCCATAAATACTCTCCTTTACATTTCAAATACATGCAACCGTGCTTTTTGCCAGGGACTCTCCGGATCGCGGAGCAGTCCTTCTGCGATCCCCATGATTCCGCCGGGCATCTGCTTCATACCGCCCCACATGCACCTGCCGATCACATATCCCGAAGCAAATTCTTTCCAGTCGCCATACACTGTGCAGCACTTCTTATGTGCTTCTTCCATATAATACCATGCTTTTTCTTCCGTAATATATCCGCATTCAAAGCAGCAGCGCGCGATCAGCACCAGCCGCCCCATGTCCCACGCAAGAACAGATTGATTTTGTAAATCTGCCTGGGATCTGATATATCCTTTTTCTATCAGGGATTCTATCATCTCCTTTATATTTTTCATATAGCGGGGTGTGTCAAGTCGTTCATCCGGTGTCAGGATTTCATCGGTAATAGACGGCGATATGCCGGCAGAAAACAACTTAATCGCATCAAAGTATACGCGGTGTCCTCGTTCCAGCAGCCATTCCAGCGTATGTAAAGCGCTTTCTTCATCAATAATATCATAGTAAGCCGCTAAATTATTTTTAATTTCCTCTTTCTCAGAGCCGGTTTCCAATGAATCACAGTAAAACATGGTCTGCTCCGCATTCACAGCACCTATATTCAAAACAGACTGCTGCAAAGGAGAAAGTTTCTTTCCTAACGGATTTTTTTGATATTTCTTATGGCTTATTACTTTCAATAATCTCGAAAAAAAAGACAATCCTGCGTTCCTCCTTACATGTAAAGATAATACTCCACACCCGTAAAGCATTCCCGTTTATTATACTTTACCTCATTATCCTTATCAATCCTCCGGTTCCCGCATTGCGGCCGTAAACTTTGCAAAAAAACAAAGCCATCCGCTTCTCAAATAATATGGATGGTTACAAAAGCCTACTGTTATCAGGATATATTCTATTTATAATTCAATCCGATGTCCCGGTTTTACCGTTACTAACCTCGTATCACCCTTTTTAAATCTTTCCAGATAAAAATTATAATCCTGCATAGCCGATGCCGATATAGGCAGCCCATGCATCAATCGACTTGTAAAAGGGTGGCACAACTCTGAAAACAAGGAAATATCATCAATCTCTTCAATAATTCTCCCCTTATCCATTACCGTAATCCCATCTGCAATATAATATGCAGATTCTATACTGTGAGATATAAATATAATAGATAAATGTTTTTTTACTTTTATATCCGAAAGATAATTTAAAAGCTTATTTTCAGTAAAAATATCAAGCCCGCTTAGGGACTCATCCAGTATAAGGATTTCCGGTTCTGCCATTAATGCACGTAATATGCATATCCGCTGGAGTTCTCCGCCGCTTAACTGCCGCGGATACAATCCTGTATATTCCCCTGACAGGCCCACAGCCTTCAACATCTCTACTATCTTACTCCAGATTTCCTCTTTGCTGCATTTAAAAAAGTTTTTAAGCGGCTCTTTCAGTATCTCATAGGATGTCATATACCCAGGCACCGCATCCAAACTGTTTTGAAAAACCATTTGAATCTTATTCCTCGAAATACTTTTCCAATTAATCTTTTCCCCTTTATACCGAACCAGTCCGTCTGACGGCTTTTCAATGCCTGCCATAATCCTGCAAAGTGTAGTTTTCCCGCAGCCGCTCATTCCTAAAATCGCACGACAGGTTCCTTCCTGCAGCATGAAATCTACATCATTCAAAACAGGCCTGTTGACTCCTTCTTCATTTTTATACGTTTGATGAATATTTTTCAATTCAAGTATATTCGGCACAAAGATACTCCTTTAAATAAGATAATCAGGATCCTTCGTATAAACGTTCTTTTTTCCACCTGTTACAAGCTCGAAGGAACGATCGTGTATACAGATCATTGTCTTCATTACCCAACTCTTTTGTGTTAATTTTATCAATAAACTTCCCTTGCTTCATCACATAAGTAATATCCGAAATTTCTTTAACAAAATCTATATCATGCGACACGATGAGCATACTTAAATTTGTATCACGATACACTTTTTTCAATACAGAAATCAATTGTGCTCTTGAATACCTGTCAATTGCTGATGTAGGCTCATCTGCTATCAATAACCTTGGTTTATGAATCAGCCCCATAGCTATGGATATCCTCTGTAATGTGCCTCCGCTTAATTCATTCCTGTAACTTTCAAGTACTCTTTCCGGATCCGTAATCAATAAGTTTCTTAACAACGACATCACTTGCAGCAAAAACTCTTCTTTTTCCCCATCCCTTAATCTGCTGATTTCAAGAAAATGTTCTTTAATTTTTAACCGCGGATCAAATATGCTTAACGAATCCTGGGCGATAAATGCATATTGCCGTCCACAGTTTGTCAGCAACGTAGCAGAATCTCCCGCATTAAAACATTTGCCTTCGATAGCTGCTTGTCCTGTGACTTGCCATGCAGGCGTCCGCAAAAGACCTGCTATCAGTTTTAACAGAGTGGATTTCCCGCAGCCGCTTGTACCAATTATAGACACACGACTCCTTTTGGGCACTGCCAAATTGATTGTGTCTATAATCCTTTTCCTCTGAAACTCGGCAGATACCCCCGTCAATTCCAATAAATTATTCCCCATTACATTTCCCCTGCTTGATATCTTTGCTGGATCCAATCCCCAATCATATTGACACTGAGGCTGATTCCCAAGATAGAGATACTTGGAAAAAAGATAAGTCTCGGATAGGAAATAAATACGGCCTGCGCTTCTCCGATTAATGTTCCCCAGTCGGCCTGAGGCGGCTGAACCCCGAGCCCAAGAAAAGAGTATCCTGACATGGCCAGCAGCGACCCTGCAAAATCCAGAGCCAGCATAGATAAAACAGCCGGTGCGGCAATAGGGAATATGTATTTTATCCATATCCGGGGTGTCTTATTCCCTGCCATACGTGCCGCATAAACCATATTCTTCATTTTTCCGTCAGCAGTTAATTCTCTTACCACACGGGTATATATTACCCAATGCATGATCATCATCCCTGCACAAATAAAAAATATATTCTTTCCGCCCAATCCTGCCAAAATCAAAATAACAATAATTTCCGGAAATGCCCTGAATAAATTACATACATGGTCAATCAACCGATCCACCTTTCCGCCGTAATAACTCGAAATAATCCCTAAAAAGGTTCCCCATATACATGATATAAACACAACCAGCACCGCATAACCGATGCTTATTCTTGCCCCTTGTATGATACGGGAATATACACACCGCCCCAATTGGTCACAGCCAAACGGATATTGGATCGACGGCTGTGCAAATTTCATTGTATAGTCGACAGCATTAGGGTCATGCATTAAAAAAAACGGTTCAAATATCGCCACAAGAAAATAAAAGAATACGATTACCCATAAAAAACATATTAAAAAAGGCGGATATTCCCGATGCAAACCAAAACGGATATTTCCCATTTCATCCCCACCTTCTTCTCACCCTCATACAAACTGTCTCTGCAATGAAATTGCATATGATAAATCCTGTCATTGTCAGCAGAATATACCCCTGTATCACAGGGTAATCCCTTCCATGTATCGCAATAATCACTAAACGCCCAAGTCCCGGCCAGGCAAAAACATTCTCTATGACAAGAGAACCTGCAATAACTCCTCCGAATTCAAGTCCTGCCATAGTCACGACAGGTGATATTGCGTTCATAAATATATGCTTCCAAAAAATTTCCCATTTTTTTAAACCACGGGTATACGCGAACACAACAAACGGTTTTTGCGAAACATCAATAATACTGTTTCGTAAAAGTTTCGTATACACCGCAACATAGCCCAATGCCATAGTTAAAGAAGGCAGGAACAAGTGCAGGAACGAAGACGCCCCTTGCACAGGAAATATATGCAGGTACACTGAAAATACACTGATCAGTAAAAAACCGATAATAAAGGAAGGGACGGAATTTAACGTCAATACGCAGAAACGAATGGAATAATCAGACCGGCTGTCAGGATGTGTCCCTGCATAACAGCCTGCAAGAAGACAAAAAATGATTCCCATTGACATAGAGCTTAATGCCAACAGAAGCGTATATTTAAATGCTCGAAAAAGTTCAACTGCAACTGGTGCCTTCGTCAGATATGAATACCCTAAATCCAGACGGATCACGTTTTTAAGCCAATAAATATACTGCATGTAAACCGGATCATACAATTTCAATTCTTCAGCAACTGCATGCAATGATTCCGGCGTAACAGGAATTCCTCTTGAACTGAGGTATGTGGCAGCCGGATCCCCCGGCATAAAGCGGATCAGGAAAAAGGATATCAAGGATGCAGCCGCAATCAGAATCAATGAGTCTTTCAAATAATTGACTATAAATCTTTTCAATATTTCCTCCTCCCTATCTCTTTGCTATCGATATTATTTAATTCCGCCCACAAGAAATTCCGGAAACAACTTATAAAATTCTTGGGCCTTTTCATCTCGTACAAGTTCATCGATTCTGGGTTCTGCAAATACACGGCGATACCCTAAAGAAATTAAGAATTCCATATCCCAATAAGGCCGATGCTTATCACTCATAAATAGTTTTTTAGAAAGTTCATCGCATTTTTTTGTATTTTTATGTCCGTCAAATATACCATGTCCATATTTTTTACGCAGGTTGTTGTTATATTCTTCAAACACTTTCATACGTTTCTCATCAAAAAGATGTAAATACCAGCAGGCATCAAATACAAGAAGGACGCCCCCTTTCCGCAACACCCTTGTCCATTCCTTATAAGCCTTAACGGGATCCGCAAGTGTCCATGTTAAGTCTCTGCAGACTACAAGATCAAAGCTCTCATCATGATATTGTATATTCTGGCAATCCATAACAGCTAAATCCGCCTTAACCCCGGCTGCGGATATATTTTCTGCAGCCCGCCGGATCATATTTTCCGTAATGTCGATACCGGTTACATGATGTCCTTTTTCCCCTAATAATACAGGGAAAAACCCGGGGCCGGTTCCCACATCAAGGATTTCCAGCTTTTCTTTTTTGGGGGCATTTCCCAGCACTAAATCTGCCCATGCGTTTTTCCCCTCATCATCAAGCGATTTTTTTATGATATCGCTATAAACATAAGACTCGCCTTCCCAATAATCTTTTATTTCATCATTCAGCACCTGACATTCCTCCTTTAATATTGTCGAAACACATGTGTAATATCTATTCGGTCTTTAGCATCCTCCTGCGGTACAAAGCCGCTTATATCATTTCTGCAGACATGAATAATATAGTCATGATAAAGCGGAATAAATAGGACATTTCTATAAAAACTGCCATTGATATATTCCATATATCTCAAAACAGATTCTCTTTCAGGGCTGGAATCCATCTCTTTCATTGCTTTAAATAAAGTTTCCTTGTCATCTGCACCACGTTGAAACATATTAAACCCCGAACCGTCTGTCCTCATCTCTGTAAGAGTGGAATAAGGCTCATAGGCATTCCCCCAAGTTGTATATAAAACCATATCATACTTCCCGTCCCGAAACTTATTTAAATACACCGAAAAATCATCTTCATCAGGAATAAGATCAATTCCGATTTTAGCGTACATATCTTTCAGTATAAGGGCCAAATTCCTCTGATTATGATTTCCTGCAGGATACCCCAAAGAAAGTTGTAAACGGACTCCATCTTTTTCCCGGTAAGGACCCGTACCACGGTGGTACTGCTTATCCAGTATTTCATCCGCCTGTTTTCTGTCAAAGCTGTAATATGGCAAACCAGGCGGCATTTCCGGTAAATTCTCCGTCCAATAATAATGCGCCTCTTTCAATTTCCCTTCTGCCAAAAACTGTATCACCCCTCTTTTGTCCGTTCCCAACGCCAATGCTTTACGGATTGGTATTTCACGTATTTTCTCCGTATTCAAGGCGATTAAAACAATCTGGGACAAAGGGGTTATTCCTACAGAAAACCCCTCCTGCTGTAAATTAAATGCTTCTTCAAAACTGAGCGCTCCATCCTGATCCACATACATATCCGCATCACCGGAACGAAGAGCATTCTCTATCGTTGATACTTCCGGTATGATAGAAACTTTGACATATTTGAACTTAGGCTTTTCTCCCCAATAATTTTCATTTCTTTCAAACAGGGCATATTGATTTCTTATATTCTTTCTCAGTATCCATCTGCCCGTCCCATAAAAGACCTCATTTCCCTCTTTGCCGGATTCGGAAAAATGAATCGTCAACGGACGAGTAAAAGATAATTCATTCAGCAAACTGCTGCATACTTCATCCAATCGAAAGATAACTGTATGCGCATCAGGTGTTTCGATTTTACTTATCTTTTTCAACATATCTAAAAATCCATACTGCTCTCTTTTAGCAATTAATTCAGATATATTTTCTTTCACAATTTGCGAAGTAAGCGGTTTCCCATTTGAAAAAAAGACATCTTTCCGTAAATGAAAAATATAATTTTTACCATCATCGGTAATTTCCCATGACTCTGCCAATTTAGGAACAGCCTTTCCATTTTGCATTCCGACCAGTCCCTCATATACCCAATCCTGGACAAACATCGGAGAGCCGGAATCAAAAGGATCTACGTCTCCTATATCTTTCGTGTAGGCGATTTTTAATGTTTCCCCCTGAAACTCTTCCTTTCTTATATCAAAAAGAGATTCTCCCAGCAATAAAACAAGGAGAGCCAGTAAAAGTTCAAGAATTATGATATTCTTCATCAGCCCTCCTATAATATTCACTTCCTATTTAAATAATTAGAATCCATATCTGAACCCCAACATAAAGCTTCTGCCCGGCTGAGGTTTAGCACCTTTTCCATCATATTTATAGTACATATTCTCATAGCCTTCATTTGTTAAATTATTAACTTTAAGGTACACGGATTTATTGGTATTTATTTTATAATTGACAGACAAATCTGCAACAATGTAATTATTATTTGTAAACGCATCCTTGTCACAGCCGCTGAATAAATTCAACAGCAAACTGCTGTTCCATTTCCCGCATTGATAAGTCACATTCATTGCATAATAATTTATCGGGCGGAGATGGTTAATCATGGCGTCTATATTGGCTGACTGATTGCCATCCCATGAGATATCCGGGTCCAGGATTACCCCGTCTTTCCCTTTAAATTTATCATATAGGTAAGTATAGGAAGCCCCTAAAAACCAATGGTCTCCCAATTTATGATTTAAGACAACATTAAATGATTTTTTATCTTCCCTGGCATTGATCGCTTTCGTTACATAGTCAGATTTTTTCTTGCTGTATACAGAATATTTGGTAACAGAATTACTCATTTTGGTAATCGCATAATGAATGCCCAAAGTGGTATTTGAACCGATTCTGCTCCGCAGGCCGATCGTATACACATTCCCTTTTTCATCCTTTAACGGTTTGTCATCCAATATATCTGCTTCAAATAAATCCTGCTGCTTAATAGGCCTGTAAATATTGGTCCAGCTGAAATAGCCCGCTAAACGGGGCGTAAATAGATACTGCATTGACAAACTGGGGGTAAACTGTGTTCTGCGTCCTGTATCATCATAATCGACCGGATAAATTGTCCCATTTGACCAATCTCTTTTATAAATATGAGCACTATAATTTCCATAATGCGACATGCGGACAGCCGGAGTTATTTCAAATTTATCACTCAAACGGATCTTATCCTGTATATAACCGACAAGTGTATCTCTTTGCGTCTTTCCAACCTTCACTTCTCCGGTTTTATAGTTCTTTTTATAATCATTATTTTCCCCTCTATCATACGTCAAGCCAAAAATGATATCATTATTTTTTATCTGTCTGGCCAATTGTAATTCTATCCCTTTATTCTTTTCCACATGGTATGTATTAATATGTTCTTTTGAGATCGGACCGCCCCAAAGATCCATGAATTCTTTAAACTTATCATAATTTCCCGGCCAGGGCGCCAAAGTAGTCCCATCGGGATAGGTCCATTTATACTTATCAAAGACCTGGTAATGATGATCCTGGTTATACACGCGGACAAAGTTTTCTAAGCCATGATCTCTTTTAAATGTATACGTAATATCCAAATCATTTTTATTATACGCAGTATAGCTGCCGAACATGGAGTCAATCGCATACACATTGCGATATCCGGGATTATCCGTATCTCCTAACTTTCCATTATTTTGAGCATTATCTATAATCCGATTCCAATCCGTTTCATTCCAGTACCTGTAATCAATAGCATCATTGGGGCAACCGTCCTTGCCATTGTTATGATTGAACCATACTCTCAAGCTGTGGTCATCATCAAATTCCCCGTCAAATCTCGCACTTATCCCTTCTTCCTTATAATGAGTATTGTAATACTTATGATTCGCACCAGTCATTCTGTCGTAAAAATACGAATCACCGGACATTTCCCGATTTGCAGAAACAAAGTATGAATATTTATCTCCTACGGGGCCGGACAAGCTTATATTATACAGATGATGCTTCCACGATCCTGTAGCAAGTTCAATTGCTCCACGAGTCACTTTTGTTCCTTTTCTGGTAATGATGTTAATTACACCGCCGGTAGCATCTGCTCCATATACAGATGCGCCCGGTCCTTTAATAACCTCCACCTTTTCCACGTTTTCTATATTTGTAACCTGATCAAGATCTGTCATGCCCTTACTTGCCGATACGGAGCTGTCACCAAACAATTCCGTCGCTGGATTATCTACACGCCGCCCATCAACAAGAACCACAACACGGGTATCTCCATTGATAGAAAATGCATTGCAATAGGCTGCATATCCATACCAGTTCGCCCGGTATCCTGGATTGGAGAATGTCACGCCGGGTATAGACTTAATCGCTTCTGAAATAGAATTATAATGATGATCTTCTATTTCTTTCCTGTTTACCACTTCCACATCTCCGCCCGTTCTATAGTAAGATTGCTCTGTAATAATATTCCCGAATTTGTCTGAATCCAAAACTTTATGCGCTCCGACAACATATACCGGATCCAAAGAATATACCGGAGCCTCGGCAAATACAACATTTGAATACCCTACCGGAATACTCATAAAAATCATTAACAAACTTGTTCTAATCAAATTCCTATTCATTTCCATAACCCTCTCTTTCAAAATCATTAATTTACTTTGTATTATTTTTGAACTATATCCTCATTTTTATTTAATTATTATCCTTTTCTATTATTCTTGTCAATATATGCATATATCCTCTCGTTTCTTCTTATATTTCATAAATAAAATCTTATAGATAGATATTTTATCTTTTCACATAAGAAGCCTTTCTGTACTTATCTATCAGAAAGACTTTTAATCTACTCATCATTGTTCTGAAATTGACCTGAGTACCATTATGTATTCTTAACTTCACCTCCTTATCCTTATCAATCCTCCGGTTCCCCGCATTGCGGCCGCATAGAGATCCGTATCGGATAAAACATCCTTCCCGCCCTTGCTGCCGGTTTCTACAATAGACACGTCAGCGCCATGCAGTATGCTGTCCCCGCCGTCAGGAAAAACTATTCCGCTTCCGCACATGCGCCGTACGAAGCGTTTATCAGGTACCGTTTTGATTTATTGGTATTTTCCATTTGACACCCTTTCCACTTTTAAACAGCAAAAAACAGTAAACCATTATTTTTGATTGACTGTTTCCTGCATTTCTATATTTTTTATCTAACACTTGCTCAAAAACCTGATGGCAGACTGTCTTGCTTTCTCTATCTTTTCAGGCTCCATATTTTCTACAGCAGTTGAAGATATCCATTTTTTGCTGAACAATATTTGCGCTGCTTCTATCATAATCCCGCAGGCATACAAGTCTTTTTCTTCTGTAATGGCTTGAACAAATACTTCTTTTGTTTTCGCCCGCAGCATTTCCCGTTCCACTCTATGAAATGACATCTGCATAAGACTTGCTGCAGACCATGCCCGGCAAAGGGCATCTTTATCCCTGAATATTTGTCTTGTTAAGATATCAATTTCTTTTGATGAGCCTATCCACCCGAAAGCGATGATAATTTTACGGCGAAGAATATTTTCATTTGTATCAATAAGTGAAACAAGAACAGGAATAAGCCGATTGCAGAATGATACATAAAAATCTCTATGCTTCAACTTGGAAAGAGTTCCCGCTATGAGAAACGCGGTCAATATCTTTAACTTTTCATCCCTGACTGTATCCAGCTGTTCAAATAAAAACGCAAGGCCTTCTCTTCCGTGTTGATCAAAGCTGCTTTCTAAATGCAGCTTTTTTTCTTCTTCCCAGTCTTTACAAATAAGCCGATAATGATATGCCGCATCTTTGCAGGCTCCTAAATCAGCAATAAATCGGATTCTTTGATCGTCAGGAAAATTCTGTTCCGCCAATTTACGGTATGATTTTTGTAAATCTTCTTTTGTAAGGTTCAGGCGGCGGATTTGTTCCGCCTCAAGCGCCTGTAATATCTTATCCGTTGAACCGGACATTGCTTTTATCTCCTTGTTCATTACTGTTTTCATGCTTCTTGGAGTTTTAAACTCTCAAAGCATTTATGGCTGCCTCCCCATGATTATAAAGCAAATCATCGCAGGCGTACAAATGAATAAGTTCCAAAGGAAGAAATTCAAAAAGCCGAGGAAATATTTCCCCGGTTTTCCATATTTACCGCTTTCTATAAAACCCTTGTCAGCGCCATGCAGCATGCCGTACCTGCCGCCATGGAAAGAATCATATTTCTCTTCCACACATGAATCGCGACCGTCACCGCGAGAGACAGCACCTCCGGCACACCATGATTTCCCGAAAAGAAATGAATGTCCTTCAGCGAATACACCACAAGAAGGGCAAATACCGCCGAGGGCAGCGCCTTCCCAAGGTATTGGATATAAGCGGGCAGATTTTTCCCGGGCCGGAAAAGAAAAAAAGGAACCATCCGTGTTGCCATTGTTGCCAGAACGCAGACAGCAATCGTGAGAACCTGTTCATATAAAGGCATTTCCGTCATAAAAATCCCCCTGCTTTCTCAATCGGCTTCCGCAAAAGCGTAATCGCCGCCAGGATCAGACCCATGGCCGGAAGTATAAACGACTCCGCGCCGAAAACAGCCAGACACCCCACTGCCGACACGCCGCCGATCATTGCGGTATAATGTTTTTTCTCCCGTAAAAACTGTTCCAGAAAAATAACAACAAAAAGCGCAGTCATCACAAAACTGAGCCCCTTCGTATCAAATGCTGCCAGCGATCCCAAAAGTCCGCCTACCGTAGCGCCGCTGACCCAATAGAAATAATTCAGGAAGGATACCCAGAGCATGAACCAGCCCCGATCCACATCACGCGGCACTGTGGCTGTGTAATTCAAAGCAAATGTTTCATCGCACATCCAAAACATGAGAAACGGTTTCTTCCACCCCATGTTTTCATATTTCTCGAGCATGGAAATACCGTAAAATAAATGGCGGGACTGCACCATCAGCGCCATAACAAAGGCATCCAGCGGGGCAAACGGACTCATAAGCATTGTCACTACGACGAACTCCAGCGAACCGCCGAAAATGAATGCCGCCATAAGGGCAGGATAAAGAAAGCCGAACCCCATGGAATGCATATAAATCCCATAAGAAAACGCTACGAACCAGAATCCTGCGAAAATAGGAACCGTGTAAGGAAACGCTTCCTGAAAAGCCTTCCATGCCCCGCTTTCCCGTTTCTGCTCCAATCCTATTCCCCTCTTCCGACATAAACAGTACACATATACTATCAGCTTTCATTTCATCTTTCAATGCATGGGCAGAAGACACATAAAGGATCATTCCCGATCATATTCCGGAACGCTTCCGTCTGGGGAAATAAAAAAACTGCGGGCAGCCGTGGATCACTCACTCTCAGGCAGATGCCCGCCCACAGCCTCGATATCTGATTTCTGATTTCCGTTTTCTGTTTCCCGTTTTCTGATTTCTGATTTCCGTTTTCTGTCTTCTATCTTCTGATTTCTGTTCTCTGGTTTCTGTTATCTGTTATCTGTTCTCTGATTTCTGATTTCTGATTTCTGATTTCCGTTTTCTGTCTTCTGATTTCTGTTTTCTGATTTCTGATATCTGTTCTCTGATGTCTGTTTTCTTATCACATACTCCATTGGGTAAAAATAAAAAACAGCACATCTCATAAATAAGATATGCTGTCCTTATTGTCAGGCTTTTTCCGGACTCCGGATAGATTTATCCGCCTTCTCGTTTTCCGGTTTCCGCCAGCCGTTATCCGTTTTTATAAGGCAAACAAATCATTCAGCCCTTCGGACATGGTGGGATGCGTGTAGATAAAATCACGGAGCACCGTGTAATCCAAATCATGATCCATCGCTAACTTCACCATATTGATAATTTCGTAAGATTCGGGACAGAAAAGTGCCGCACCGAAAATCTTCCCACTGTCTTTATCAATGACCGCCTTCAGCATCCCCGTCGTCTTGCGGAGAACTTTCGCTTTCGGAATCATATCGGTATTCATCCGCACCACACGGTAATTCAGCCCTTTATCCGCCGCTTCTTTCTCCGACAGGCCTGCACGGGAAAAAGACGGCTCCATGAAGACAGAGTAAGCGAAAGCACCGCGGTTCTCTGTCGTACGGCTTCCATCACCCTGCATATCGGAAAGAATAATGCGGCTGTCATCCAGAGAAATATAGGTGAACTGCAGATTGCCGCACACATCGCCGGCCGCCCAGATATTTTCCGCGGTTGTCCGCAGATGCTTATCGGTAACGACGGCGCCCCGCTTTGTCAATTCCACACCGGCCCGTTCCGCATGAAGACCTTCCGTATTCGGCCCGCGTCCCGTGGCGAGAAGAATGGCATCGCCGTCCAGCGTATCTTCCTCTCCGTTCTTTGTATAAACCGCCGTCCCTTCTTTGATTTCCTTCAGACCGGCTCCCGTAATGACGGACACGCCATAAGATTTCAATACATTTTCAACCGCTTCCGCCATATCCCGGTCTTCTTTCGGCAGAAATACAGAACCGTTCTGGAGGATCGTCACTTTGCTTCCGAAACGGGCATACATGGAAGCAAATTCCAGTCCTATATATCCGCCGCCGATAATCGTCAACCGGCGGGGCAGTGTTTCATTCTCCATAATGGTTTCAGACGTGAACACCAAACGGTTATTTTCCACACCGGGTACAGCAGGAATTATCGGACGCCCGCCGGTATTGATAATCAATTTGGATGCGGAAAGCGTCTGCATCGTACCGTGCGCGCCTTTTACCCCGATCGTTTTTCCGTCAAGGAAAGAAGCCGTGCCGTTGATGACCTGCACACCGGCATCAATAAGCTTATTATAATTGGCCATACGGAGTGCTGTTGTCAGTTTCTTTTTCTCCTGCACCGCCACATGATAATACTCACTCTGCACTTCAAAATCATGGGCAGGCGCCCGCTCCGCCTCCAGCACCAGACGCTTGGAGGGAATGCAGCCCACATTGATGCATGTACCGCCGTACATACGGGCATCCTTTTCAATCAGCGCCACTTTTTCGCCCTGCTTTGCCAGTTTCGCCGCCAGCGTCTTTCCCGCCTTGCCGAAACCGATGACAATCGTATCAAATTTCTGATCCATATATATTCCTTTCTGTCTTACCTGTTTAAATATTTAAATAATACATCTCCCCCTGATCGGGATTTGATCTATTATTCTTTATTTTATCCTATTTTGCAAATCATTAGAAGAATGCAGCGGAAAGAAACCCGCAGATGTGTACATAAGCAGGATTCCTTACTGTCTTCCCGCAGTATATTCCATCCTTATCGGGCCGATTAACAAAGCGGCGGCACATCAGACATCATGACATTCTGCCTGATCAGGACGGTATTGATGTAAGTCCGGAAATCTTCATGAATGCAGTTCCCGAAAGCAGTCCACATCGGCAGATTTTCAGATATCCCCTCCAGCACGGTGGTATCAAGTACATTCAGCACTTCATCATCCGCTTTTCTCCACGCATATTCAACGAAAGAACAAAATTTTTCAAATCCGGCGCGGTCTTTTCCCTCATAAGCCTCTGCCATAGGGATATTTACAGCAAATACAGAAAATACATGGAGCAGAATATGGGGAAATTCTCTTTTATGCTCCCTGTATTTTCCTTCATTTTCAGGAAACCATGTTATATAGGCACTGCAAAACTCTTCCTTATCCATGCCGTCCTCTCCATTTTTATGAAAGCGCCGACCCGTATCAACGGCGCCTTTCTATCCGTATCGGCCTATGCACCTGTAATTCATCAGCAAGAATTTCTTCAACATCTGCAAATACACGGACATCAGATTCATACTCATGGACGCAATACAGCATTCCATTCTCCGCCACATACACCGTTGCAGGATAATAATACCCAATAATTCCGACAGGTGAAACCTCCGTTCCTGCCGTCGCCTTAGCGGCAAGCGCGTCCTCACAGATTCTTTTCCCTGCAGATGTTCCCTCGTCATAATACGCCTTATACAGCTCGACGGCGGCGTCTTCCCCCATATCAGGATACAGGTAGAAATAAAACTCGCGGCTGTCTGAACCGGTTTCAAAAATTATTTCACAATCTGAAAACAGACCGCTGCACCGCTCATAAAACCTTCTTGCCGCCGGAAGAAACGGTACGCCGGCTTTTGCATACAGTGCCTCACAGCCGTCAGAAGATACTTTCCTGCTCCTGCTGTAACCTCCACAGGAGAGCATCTGCCAAACACGCTCCCTGATCGAACCGTTCAAAACCATTCTTTTCTCCGCAATAATGGCCGCTCCTTAATAAAGAGTGTCCGCCTTTTGACATCATGATACAGCAGAAATACTGCTTCATGCTTTCCATGTCCGATTTCTGCGGTTTTCTCTGCTTTGCCGAAAACTCTCTATCCTGCCCCCTGCAGCAGATAAAGCGCTTTCGGTTTATGTTTTTCACTTAAGTTCCCCCAGTACGCCGCCAGTATCGGATACGGCGGATCCGTATATCCTTCCAGGAGATGCAGGGCTTCATCAATGATATCCTCTTCTTCAGGAGACACAGCAACTTTTTCCAGTATTTCCTTCAAATCATTTTTTATGCCTGAAATATCCTGCTTGTAATAGGGATCCATATACCAGTCAAGATAAAAAAGCAGGCGCCGTTTCGCTTCCGTATCCGTCCCCGACAACACCGACCGGACGGCACCCATACCTTCTTTCAGGCATTGCACTTCCCTTTCCGTATACATGCCGCTGTCCATACATTCTCCTTTCAGACAGGCGGAAGAACATCTGACTTCCCATCATTGCGGCACGCCGCTAATCAGCAATACATGGCAAGTTCCATACTGTCCATATACTGCCCCATAGACAAGTTGAAAGATTTATAATCCGCTTCCTTAAACTCATCTGTGGCACACGCCACCCACACGTCCACTCTCTGCAGCTGGTTATAAAACTTGACCATCATCGGCACTTTGATGACTGTAGAAGTCCCCCGGATAACCATATCCCCGCCCTCTTCCAGACACAGCACATATTCCGCCGACTGCAGATCAACTTTTATGTTGTCTACCAGGACTTCCACATTCTCATAATAGGGATACGCCGTTTTCACCGCTTTAGTGATTTCTGTCCAGCCTGTCCCATAAGTCAGATTCCATTGAGAACAAAGCCATCCATTTTCTTCTTTCACACCCATAAGCAGCATAGCCGCACCCGTCCTTTCCAAAACGAATATATCACTCTGTTAAAAATGAAATACCAGGCAGCTTTCCCACTAAGGTTCCTTTTTACTTAAGATTTTTTAAAAGAATATATACCGCCTGCGATAAGCGCCACAGAAAGCGCATAGCCTAAAACGGTAAGAATGAAATCAAAATTGTCATTATTCTTTAAAATTTTCTCCCTGGTCAGAATACCATTCCACTCCTGTCCGAAAAATTCGATACCGTCCACCGTTCCTTCACCCAGAAGCTTGTTCCCTTTTTGAATTCCCACCAAAGTTTTCTCCTGGTTCTCTTCTAAAGAAGACTTCGTATAGGAGATTCTGTAATCACCGTCCAGATGGGGGAAGACCAGGTTTTGTTCCCGATTCGTAAGATAGTGGATCCCGGATTCTGTTTCATGATAAAGAGGGGTTCCTTTATAGGAAACTGTCCGGGGAAGCGAATTTACGTTCACACCGGCGGCAAATTTTTTCAGGAGTGTCTTATCCAGAATAAAATCGCCTGCTTTCACCACGCCGTAAAAGGTGATGACAGGCGGGGCGCTCTTATACATTCGGGCGATATTGGAGCTTGCCATGCTTTCCCAGCTTCTCTTTATGTCACTTCCGCTTCCCTTCTCCACCATCACATGCACATTCCTCCTGATTATGGGAGAATCAAAGGAAATACCCAGTTCTTCATCTACTGCCGGCTTTTCCGTCTTCAGTTTTCCCGCAACAATGACCACCTTGCCCTCATGATCGGGATTGATCTTCCCGTCCGTGATATAAGGCGCATTTTCGATAAGCACCCGTCCACCGTCGGAATCACCGGTCAGCATCATACCACCCAATCCGAGACCGCAGATACATAAAACGACACTTACCCATTTGTTCATAAAGAACACCTCCTCAGATAAATCTGCTTGGAACCCAGGAAATAAAAATAAGAATGAACAGAAAGGAATACACCTATCTTATCTGATTGATTCTGTAAGCAAAGATCGAATCTCACAACCATAGAATATCATCATTCATCCAACATTAATTTTCCCTTTTCAGCTTTATCTTTTAGAAGCATCATTTGTTCTTTTTCTATCTGCTGGATGCTTTTTTCCGGAACAGGCAAATCTTCCGGCATAGTGCCACCAATTTTTTCAATAGCACTTCTAACTTCTTTTCCTACTGAATAGTGAACCTTTGTTGCCGCTTCTGCACCTTCCACCTTGTCTTTCCTTAGCTTTTCTTCTGTCTGTGATATTCTGAATAAATTAGCAATCAATTCGGTGCTTCCCATATAATCCAGAATCTTCTGTCTTGCGGTTAAGCCTTTTCTATCATGTATATCTTTTACATCTAACCCACCATATAATCCCATATATCCTGCATTCTGAAACATAGCAAATTCTTCGTTTGTGATGACCCCTGCATCATGTGCTGTTTCTACCAAAAGTTGATTCCATTGTTTAATGTCTCCACGAACAACAAGTCTTCTTCTGTCTTCATCAAGCTGATTAAAATGGTCTGCTATTTCTTGACGATATGTTTGGATAGCAAAATAGGTTTGTCCAAGTGCAATCACTTCTTTTCTTGGGTCGCCGTTTTGCACGATCAAATAGCAAGCATATCTTGTAAGTTCATAATCTTTTATAGACTTGCTTGCAGCACCTGCTTCCACGATTTTGCTGACCTCAGCAAAATCGTATGTTACTTCATGTCCGCTGTTCTCACAAGCAATCATCGCTCTATCAATTACCTTTTGAAAATTTCTCCATTGAGAATAATCAAGTACATCAGCAAGTTCCCTTGCACTCCAATACTCGCTTCCATTTTTTCTAACATACTTAATATCTTCAAACCTTCTGTATTCTCTTGCTTTTAAATTTGGCATATTCAAGTTCATACCCTTATCTTTATACTCATATATAAATCCTATGGTAGTTGTTCAAGACCAAGCTCTTTCAAAAATACATTATGAGCATCTTTTGCAGTTTTAATTTCACCCTCTATTATCTTCAGTTCTTTTGCCACTTCTTCAATGTCAATTATTTCTTCTTCAGGCGCTGTACTTACGTATCGAGAAACATTTAAGTTATATCCATTTTTCTCAATTTCTTCCATAGACACACGACGTGAGTATCTCTTATCATCCTCCCTACGGGACTGATATGTTTCAACAATCTTATCTATATGCTCAGGTAAAAGAACATTTTGTCTTTTTCCTTTTTCGTAATATTCACTTGCATTGATAAATAATACATCATCAGGTTTCTTGCATTTTTTCAGTACAAGAATGCACACCGGTATCCCTGTTGAGAAAAATAAATTCGCAGGCAAACCGATTACCGCATCAATATTATTGTCTTTCAGAAGTTTTGTCCTTATCTTCTCTTCTGTCCCCCCTCGGAACAATACTCCATGAGGCAAGATAATTGCCATGGTTCCATTCTTGCTCAAAAAATGAAATCCATGCAGTAAAAACGCAAAATCAGCCGCTGACTTGGGTGCAAGTCCGTAGCTTTTAAAACGAAAATCTTCAGCAAGTGTATCATCCGGTTCCCATCGATAACTAAAAGGCGGATTTGCTACTACTGCATCACACTCTAACTTTTTTGCCGGATTCATTTCATTTAACAACGACCAATCATTAAGCAGTGAATCACCATGAAAAATTTGAAACTCCGAATCTTTAAAACCGTGTAATAACATATTCATCCGTGCAAGGTTATAGGTTGTTATGTTTTTCTCTTGCCCGTATATTTGACTGATACTATTCGGTTCAAGATGTTTTTTTACATTGATAAGTAATGAACCTGAACCACATGCGAAATCCAACAAATTATTGATAAATCTTCTTTTTCCCAATTCCGGGTTTTGGCTATCCAATATAACAATTCTGGAAAGAATATTAGAAATCTGCTGTGGTGTATAAAATTCTCCGGCTTTTTTACCGGAACCGGCAGCAAATTGCCCTATCAAATATTCATAAGCATTGCCTAACAAATCTATTTCATTAGTAAACTCAGCAAGTTTTTCAGCAATTTCTGTAATTATAGAACACAGCATCTCATTACGTAATTGATAATTTTTGCCAAGTTTATCCGAATCAAGATTCACCTCTGAAAACAATCCATGAAATGTACTATCAAACGATTCATTTTCAATAAACTTAAAACCAGCTTGTAAAGTCTTCAAAAGTTGATTATTTCGAGTTCGCGATAACTCATAAATATTACTCCATAAGTACTGTGGCTTAATCACAAAATGAACCTTTTTACGCATCTGCTTTTCAAAAAAGGATACTTGATCCAAATTATTGATATACCACAAGCTTAAAGGAATTAGCTTCTGACTTTCAAGTAAACTGGTATATTCATCAACAAGAGTTCGTCTTGCTCTTTTGATAATCTCATTATTTGTCTCATTTTCCTTTACGGGTAACTTACTTACGGACAGCGCATTAAAATAATCCCTTATCTTTAATTTTAACTCTGCTATAAACTTATCTATGTTTCCACTATTTTTTATATCTTCAATTTTTTTCTCACAATCTGTATAGTCTTTACTAAGCTCCTTTTTTGCAGCAGTTTCATAATTGTCAGAAAGATACCTTAAAAAAAGAAAAGATAGCATATAATCACGAAAATCGTCTGCATTCATAGCACCGCGAAGTTTATCAGCAATTGCCCAAAGAGCTGAACCTAATTGTTTTTGGTGTGTATCATTCATTACTCTTCCTCCTGATTTTGAGTTTCCTCAAATAGTTTCTGGTTGAAATTATAATCTTCCAAAAAGTTATTAAGGATGTTTCTAAAATATTCTTTATTTTCCTCTACCATTTCTTTGGGATCAAATAAAGAGTAATTTCCATGACTCAAAAGGTTGACTATCCTTATATATACCGGCTCGTTTTCCGCATCACCTTTTCTAATGCACGAAGAAAAATGAGCGTAACCATGAAATGATGCGGTTTTTTCTAATATGTTTCTCAATATATTAAAATGATAAGTGTACAATATCCCTGTATCAGACGCTTTTTTCAATTCCTTCAATAGTGCAACGTGATGAAAAAACGGTGTTTTAGTAGTATCTTTTAAAATATAAATAGAATTTTTTGTACTTTTTTGCAAAAACAACTGCTCAGCTCTGTTAATCCCATTACATAAAACATTAAAAAATAATGTGTGATGTGATGATACGATAACTTTTACTCCTTCTACTTTCATAAGCGCTGCCAAATGACTAGCTACAGCAATTACGTTATTATCATCCAAAGAAGAAATCGGATCATCTACATAAATATATTTTACCCATTCATATGCCTCCGCTTTGTCTATTACCAATTGGACAATAGCCAAGAAAAAGCACCAAATAAAGATATTCTCCTCCCCTCGAGACACTTTAATATTATCTATTCGTTGCATGCTACCTTCAATAAGTTCTTCTCTATAAAAACTAATTGATGCATTATCATAATTGATACTAAAATCAAAGTCAGCATATCTCTGAAGAAGTGGGCGAATCCTATTATCCATATCAAGATCTTTTAATCCACTAAAAAAACGAGAGCTCTTATTAAACTTTAATACACGCTCTGTATCATTGTCTAAATCATTATCCCAATAAAACAAATCTTCTGTAAAAGCATTGTAATAGAGTGTATCTGCTGTTTTTTCTCCAGTCTCTTCATTCAATTGCTGTCCTAAAGACTTAAATTCACCAGAAAGCCTCGTCTTACCTGTTCCGTTATAAGCAAATAAAACAATGTATTTTTTCTCTTCCAATAATCTTTTAAAATATTTGGCAATTTCTCTAATTGAACTAAATTTTTTATAGCCAATTCTTTTAAAAATAAAATCAATGTTTGCAATTACTTCTCTCGATAACCCTTCTTTCAAAACATAATTTCCGGAAGTTCTATCTTTTTTGTAATTATCTGTAATTATTTTTTTATACTGCTGAAAGGGGTTATTGTCCTGAGGTTTATTTCCCAAGGTTTTATTTGTTAGTTTTTGAAACGCATCTCTTGTGAAGCTTTGTGGGATATTCATACTCATTTCCAAACCTCCTCAACGGTAGGAAATAATCCTTGCATTAATGCTTTTTTATGTTGGTTTAATCCCTCTATCTTATCTTTTTGACTACTTATCAACTCATCTATCCCAGATAAAAAATCAGCAATTTTTTTCTGTTCGGTTTTATTCAGAGGAAATGGTACTATTATTTCTTTTAATTTGCCTAAAGTCAATTTTGGTGGTGCTGAACCTGTAATAAATGGCTGTATATCAAGTTTTATTAAGTAACTTTCTAATAATTTATCATTGATTTTAGTGGGTCTTAAAACATGTGCATGATTATTAACCCAATACTTCCCTTCCACTATAAAAGCAGTATTGTCAAATGCTCCCCATTTGGCTCCATCTTCTCCTACTAAGAGTAGTCTCTCATCAAACAAATAATCATCAATGTAATCTATTATCCCGCTTGCTCCATAATAGGGAAATTTACCTTTTCTTCTATTACTACTTGTTATTGGTTTACGAATATTATTTACTATATCGCAAATATCAATAATTGGCTTCTCTTTCCACTCTCCATCATCTTTGAACTCTGGAAATCTCCATTCAGGAACTCTCTTTCCTTCGGCGGGGAATAACTTTTGCATCCAACCTTTTTTGTAGTCATTTAGCAATAACAATTTCTTTTCTTCAGCAGAAATAAGGTCATCGATAGAAGATAAACAGTCTGCAATTTTTTGTTGTTCTTCCTCATCTGGTTTTGGTAACAAAATGGAAGAAAACTGACTATAACTAATCATCTTCCCATCACGTATACCTTCCAAATCTTTGTTTAAATCTTGAATAAATCTATGCGATTTAAAATAGTATTTATAATATTGATCTATAATATTGGTTTTTTTTCGTAATATTATATATGCAGGACTACAAATTCCATCATACATAGAGTACTCTATCCCCCCCTGAAATGATCTTAGGCTTATAATAAAATCTCCTTTTTCTACAATTTTATAAGCTTTCAGACTTTTTTCCGTTACAGATACTTTATAATCAATCTCATCTCTTGGAATTGCTCCATATTCTTGTGTAATAGCAAGTATAGGTAAATCCGCATGGTGATTTCTATTCGTTATAGGATTAAAAAGAAATCCTCCTGCTACATAATCAATGGAAGCATCTAATGCAAACTCAGGAAATCTATATTTAGGCACCACTGCAACACTATCTTTTTTATTCATATGCTTTTAACCCCACAATCTCTCGTCCATCTGCCATTTTCTTTAATAACGGAACTAATTCATCCATAAGCTCCAATTCTTTTTGTGTTCGTTCTCTCCAGCTAAGATTTAGAGGTTCCAGTAAATCAATCAATTTCTCTCCATCAAAAATCATTCTTTCCATAATTCCATTAACAAAAGTTTTTAAAGACTCAGGCTCAATCCCGTATCTCTGAGATATAGAAATAAGCTCCTTAGAAGATTTTTCAGTTTTAAATTTTTGATATCCCTCCATTACTTCCTTTTCACTTAAACCTTTATTCTCTTCTGAAGACTTAATGAATCGGTCAAGCTCTTCTATATATTCTTCAATATCTTTCCTTTCATCCATTAAATTGGAAGTGGAAGCAATCAAGTCAATCAGTTCTTTTTTTGTCATTTTTTCTTTCTTCGGGACATTAGATTGAGTATATTGAGAAATAAGCGCCATAATGTAATCATAATCAATAATAGCAGATGAAAATAAAACAAATTCAAAGTCCAACCCCTCTACTTCAGGAGATATACTATGAGCTTCTTTTTCCTGCTCAGCTTTTAATCTTCCGGCAATATCTAAATATGCCCCTCTAAATGCTCGAAGTGTATCTTCCGGCAATAAAGCCTCAATATCTGCTACTTGTTCCTCTTTTATATCTGTGTATTGATCAAGCTGTGTTTTCAACCTCTGTATCTTTTTAAATTTATCAATAAATATGGCACGAGCCGTATCGCCTTTCAGATTACTTACTGCTTCAGGCCTACACTCAAGTCCTTGTGCATTCATAAACTGCTCAAGTTCATCTACTGCTTTTTCCAACTTTTTAGTCATGGTAGGAGCCGGATCCACAAGCCAAATTTCTTTGACTTTTTCACTATTTTCTTTTCCTGAAAACAGTCTGATTGCTGCATCAACCTCATCTTCATGTCCTCTAAAATCAATAATATTGCCATAAGGCTTTGTAGTATTAAGCACACGATTGGTTCTTGAAAAGGCTTGGATCAATCCATGTTGCTTCAAATTTTTATCTACATATAAGGTATTTAAATATTTAGAATCAAAGCCTGTCAAAAGCATATCTACCACAATCACAATATCTATTTTATTTTCATGTGGATAATCCGCATTTGGATATTGTTGATCCTTGATCCGTTTTTGTACATCTTGATAGTATAAATCAAAGTCATTGATATTATGATTTGTTCCGTACTTTAAATTGTAGTCGTTGATAATTTTCTTCAATGCTTCTTTTTTCTTGTCCGGCTCTTGTTTGTTATCTTCTTTTTCTTGCACAAGATCCTCTTGCAGTTGTTTCACATCCTTATTACCTTCAGCCGGAGGCGAAAAAACGCAAGTAATATTCAGTGGAACAAAATCTGCATCTAGGTCTAAATATTCTTTTTGTACCTCATCAAATAAACTATAGTATTCTATTGCTTCATTAATACTTGCTGTTGCAAAAATAGCATTATAACGTCTATTATATGTTGCTGCATCATGCTTAGACAAAATAGCTTCTACAATTTTCTTTTTGCTTATCTTTGTATCTGCTTTTGCTGCAATATGAGTATCATCAGGCTTAAAATAGTCAATATGAAAACGTAAAACATTACCATCATCAATCGCATTTGTGATAGTGTAAGCGTGAAGTTCCTTTTCAAAGACATCCTTTGTGGTTTTATAAGAGCCAATTGTTCCATCGACTTGTTTATAATTTGAATTTTCTTCAAAAATTGGTGTACCTGTAAAACCAAACAATTGTGCTTTAGGAAAGAAAGTCTTTATTGCTTCATGATTATCTCCAAATTGCGAACGATGGCATTCATCAAAAATAATAGCCATACGCTTATCCTGAAGCTTTAATAGCCTTTCTTTAAAAGTCAATTCTCCTCTTTTTCTTTTTTCTTGATTACGTTTACTGTCGTCATCAAGTGCAAGTCCAAGTTTTTGAATTGTAGTAACTATCACTTTGTCCTTATAATCATCAGATGTGAGACGCTTAACTAAACTCTCTGTATTTGTATTCTCTTCCACACACCCTTCTTGAAATTTATTAAATTCTATGCGAGTCTGTCTATCTAAATCTTTTCTGTCCACTACAAACAAACACTTTTCAATATCCGGATTATCTTTCAAAAGTGTTGATGTCTTAAATGATGTAAGAGTTTTGCCACTACCGGTAGTATGCCAAATATATCCATTCCCTCGATTTTGCTCAATACAATCCACAATGGCTTTCACAGCATAAATCTGATATGGCCGCATAATCAACAATTTTTGCTCACTCATTACCAGAACCATATATCTGCTAATAAGTTCTCCAATAGTACACTTAGGCAAAAAATAATTTGCAAATTCATATAGATTGGTTATTTTATTGTTATTCTGATCTGCAAATTCATAGATAGGCAAAAATCTCTCATCCGCATTAAATGAAAAATGCTCCTTGCGATTATTGGCAAAATAATAGGTATTAGTTTCATTGCTAACAATAAAAAGCTGAATAAAACAAAGTAGAGAATTTGTATACCCATTCCCCGGATCATTTTTATAATTCACTATTTGTTCCATCGCTTTTTTAGGTGTTATTTGTAAAGTCTTTAACTCAACCTGAACTACCGGGATACCATTAATAAGCAAAATAACATCATAGCGATGGTTACTATTTTCTGTATTAATACGCAACTGGTTGACTACTTCAAATTCGTTTTTGCACCAGTTTTTAAGATTCACAAGCGTATATTGCAAAGGAGTGTCATCATCTCTTTTGAAAGTATTTATTTCTCGGAGCTTTTTTGCGGTCTCAAAAACATTTGAATTTATTATGCTGTCACGCAGCCTTATAAATTCAGAATCACTTAACTTCACACGATTCAACATTTCAAAATGCTTTCTGAAATTTTCTTCTAAGGAAAATTTATCTCTAATATCTTCACGATAAACATACTTTAAATCTATCAACTTTTTGATAAATTCATTCTCTATTTGTCTTTCAGTCTTCATACTTATTATCCTTTATCTATACTTTAATTCATAGACTTTAATGATGAAATCAGTTTTCGGTCTAAGTTTTTCTTTCTGCAAAGTTCCATCAAAGCATATCTTGCTATCTAATTAGGTCTTGACCGGTTGTTCTCCCAACGATTCACCGAACCGAAACCGACATGTAACTCTCTGTCCAACCTCTCTTGAGATAAATTTAATTCATATTTATATTATATATCATATAATCCTGCTGTTTGCATAATAGAGAATACGCACCGGAATGAAGTTCCTTTTACGAAATCAGTCCGTATACTTCCTGTACGCATACTTTCCCAGACGGTTATTGGTGAGATAGAAGAAAGGAATAAGCAGCTTTTTCCACCCCGGCAGCATATGCTTCATCTCATCAGTGAAATTGATACAGTCCAGCTGTTTCCATGCCGGCGCCAGCCGTACCACTTCGCTACCGTCCGTCACACCCCATTTAAACTCCGCCTGCATACGTTTCAATACGTCATGGCGGGACGACCGGTGCACAAGTCCTTTATACAGAAGGTCGAAATGCGCCTCCAGCTCATCGAACCCTTCTGACAGAATCGAAAGGAATTTTTGTACTTCCGCTTCCTCCCAGTACATCATCACGCCTTCTGAAAGGATAAGCAGCCTGCGGCCCTCGCGTTCCACTTTTTCCGTCCATGACGGATCAAACGCCGACCCGGAAATACAGGTTACACGCTCCGATTCCGCAAGGAACTGCTTTCTCAGATCGATCACCTCCGGCACGTCCAAATCATACCAACGCACCTGCCCGTCATCTACGCGGTCAAACCGGGTATCCAGCCCGCAGCCCACAGATACCACCACACATCCCGGGTTATCCGCCATAAACCGCTTTACCTCACGATCCATCAGCTTTGCCCGTGCCAATACTCCATAATATGACATCCATACCCGGTCAAAAGCGGAAAAATCGTAATCCATACAGCTGATTATTTCCGCCGCTTTCCGGTCATTCAGAAAAGTATGGTTGCTTTTCGCATCCTTGGCACGCATATACAACGTAACCAGAAGCGTTTCAGAAACGCCGCTTAAATCAATTTTCATAATCCCTCCTCAATTGATAACATATATCATTTAACTCATTATACCCCATCCTTCCGTCCTGTTAAACCGAAGGCAGATGCTGCATGGAATACGCGGCCCGCACATTTTCCTGTTATTCCTCTTATAGCACTTCCATCTTCCTCTTCCGGAGAAAACATGGTATGGCAGCACATAAAAAAAGAAACCGGCTTAGGCATTCTGCGAATACAACCCTTTCGGCAGCAATATAAAAGGCCCGCGCCATATCTGCAGATAGATACAGCACGGGTCTTTTATATGGGAAATCGTCAGCCAAGGAATTTCTTCACGAGGCCTTTATGAATTTTCACGCCATAGGGAAGCGCATCGTGGTTGAAGTGCATGGCAGGATCATGAAGTCCCGGTTCCGCATCTTCGCCCAATGCGATGAATCCTGTTTTCAATTCCGGTTTCATTTTCGGATACCAGAAGAAGTCTTCCCCTCCCGCGGTGACGATCGGAGGGATGCAGGCTTTCTCACCAAGTTCGGATGTAATCACTTCCCCGATGATTTCCGTGATTTCAGGTGTGATAATGGACGCCGGTGTCTGATGCAGAATGGTGAAGCCTGCTTTCGCGCCAATGGAAGCGGCCGCATTTTCCGCTGCGCCCCGCAGTTTTTGAATCATCAGTTCCATCACATCATTATCCCGGCTGCGGAGGTCGAACGTGATCGTCGCCGTACCGGGAACCGCGTTTGCCACGCCTGCGTCCGCATGAATCTGTGTCGCTTTCATATTGCACACCACATTGGAATTGAAGCGGAGAGCATTGGCGGATTGTACAATGAGGCATGCCGCGTCAAGCGCGCTGGTGCCGAGATAGGGTCGGGCCCCATGGCTCTGCACGCCTGTGATGTCGATCCTCACATGGGTAGCGGCACTGTAATACAAAGCAGGAGCCGCTTCTCCCACACGGCACTCCTGGATGGGACGTCCATGCATGCCGATGAGGATTTCAATATCGTCAACAGCACCGCCTTTCAGCATGGAAAGAGCACCTTCAGTCGTTTCTTCCGCCGGCTGGAAAAGAAGCTTCAGTTTCCCTTTCCTCACCAGCTTCTCTTCCATGATTTCTTCCGCCGCCGCAAGAAGCATGGCCATGTGTCCGTCATGCCCGCAAAGGTGGGCGGCGCCGCCGTCTTTCGTCCCAAGAGCATCCATATCCGCGCGAAGGCCGAGAACAGGTCCCGGTTTACCACTGTCACAGACCGCGACGACGCCTGTCGCCCCGCCGACCTGTGTTTCTACTTCATAACCGAGCTGTTTCAGCACATCCGCCACATAAGCGGAAGTTTTAAATTCTTTCATCCCTATTTCAGGAATAGTATGAAGATAGTTAAAATGGGTAAATACATCTGCCATGATTTCCTCCTTTTCTCTTGCGTAAGACAATCAATTAAAGAACGGCATAAGCAGTTTCATGATAAACATACCGATGAATGCATTGAAAATACTGATCACCATAAGCAGGGGCCAATATTTTTTCGGTACATCGGCAAGACCGAGGAGCCGGCCCATGTACTGGATCTGGGACGCCATCAGAATCAAAGCAGGCATGAGGATCGTCACATGTTCTCCATTGACGATGCCTGACGCATAGAGGGAGGCTGCCACACCTACCCCTGCAGAACAAGACAGCCAGGTGGTCAGAAGAATAACGAAAGACTGTCCCGGCAGGCCGAAAATGCCCATGATGGGCCCCAGCCAATATCCGAGGAAATCCATAATGCCAAGGATGTTTAAAATATAGGCGATGACATAAGCCATCAAAATATTCGGCACAAGGTTCTGTGTAGCCAGGTTCCAGCCTTTTCTGGCGCCGCCGATGAAGATATCAAAAATATTAGGCTTTATTTGTACCGGTCTTGTTTCAGTTGTCATTTTTGAAATCTCCTTTATAAATAGTATCAAGAGCAAAGCGGCAAATCATAGCACCGACAAATTTCATGACCATAATAATAATAAGAGGAAGAATAATAGGACAGAGAATAAATCCGAAAAGCGCGCCCGCGATAGCAAAGTAATTACTGATCGTTCCCGCTCCGGAATACTGCCATGCCGCAATAATGGTCTGTTCTCTTTTATCGATAAGACCGTCATCATATAATTCTTTGGTCAGAGCCGCGCCTGCATCGGTACTCTGCAGATCGGTAATTAAAGCCAGTCCGACGAGTCCGGGTACATCCATCAGCGGTTTAAAGAGCGGCGTCATCAATTTCTGCGCCGCGGAAAGAGCACCGTAATGATCCAGCACGTCTACAACACCGATGGCCAGCATAACGGAAGGAATGAGTGATAAGGCAAAAATAAATCCTCCTCTTGCGCTTACCCCGCCCATACCGACAAAAGTTGCTTTCGCCGGGTCTTTCATCGTACCGAATTTACCGATGAGCGTACTGTAATCAAATGCTTTGAGCCACTCGGCCCCCTGTATCGTAGTAAAAACTCCGGCAAAGAAAAGAATGCCGAAAGCCAAAGCAAGCATTCCTTTCCATCCCACCTTGGGCAATGCGGCAGCCCCGCTCACCTTTTTCTGTTCATCTTCCATAAGTAATCCGCCTCCCACTCTATTGAACTTGAAAAAGCAATTCAGCAAACTAACCTTTTCTTCCGTTCTGCTGCACTCCATTGACCTCCTATCTCCATACTGCCGGAAGAAAAACAAATAAACCTTTAATGGTTAACCAACATTATAACCAATCATTTCCTTTGTGTCCACGCAAATTACAGAAATGCTCCGAAAAGTCCGTTCTTTCGCCTTATTCATTTTCCTTTTTAAAAATCTTGATTTATTCGATAAAATCATCTACAATAATGAAGTACAATTTTATATGCGGGTGTAGTTCAATGGTAGAACATTAGCTTCCCAAGCTAAATACGTGGGTTCGATTCCCATCATCCGCTCCAAATTGGCTCCCTTCGCGGAGCTTTTCTCTTTGAGAAATACAAAACGCGTCTCCTGCTTTTTCAGTTTCAGGACACGCGTTTTTCTATTTTATATACTTACTTTTCTATTCTTAAAATACATCTTTCACTACGATGGTTTCTTCACGGCTGGGACCCACGGAAACAATGCCGATGGGCACTCCGATTTCTTTGGAGATATCCGCCAGGTATTCTTTGCAGAGCGCCGGAAGCCGGTCATAGTCACGGATAGCGCTGATTTTTTCTTTCCATCCTTTGTAGGTTTTATAAACCGGGGTGACTTTGGAGAGGAATTTCAGGTCTGCCGGATATTCTTTGACCGGTTTCCCTTCATATTCATAGCCGACGCAGACTTTGATTTCTTCCAAGTCATCAAGGATGTCCAGCCGGGTAATCGCCAGATAATCGAAAGAATTCAGCGCTGCCGCGTAACGGACGGCACGGGCGTCAAGCCAGCCTACACGGCGGGGACGGCCTGTAACTGTACCGAACTCATGAGCAATATCCCGGATACGGTCGCCGATTTCATTCATCTGTTCCGTCGGAAACGGCCCTTCTCCGACACGGGTGCTGTACGCTTTCACCACACCGAAGATATTCTGCATCATGTGCGGCCCGATGCCTGCGCCTATACATGCACCGCCTGCCGTCGGATGGGACGATGTGACGAAAGGATAAGTGCCGTTGTCGCAGTCGAGCATAGAAGCCTGGGCACCTTCAAAGAGGACATTCTTTCCCTCCCTGACCAAAGTCTGAACAGTGTAGTTCGTATCTTTCACATAGGGTCGGAGCCTTTCCGCATATCCCAGGTAATCAATCAGCATCTGCTCATAGTCGAAGCCTTCCATATCGTAAAGTTTTTCCAGAAGCATGTTCTTCTGCTCCACATTGTACTTCAATTTCTCCGCAAAAACTTCTTTATCCATAAGGTCGCACATACGGATGCCGATGCGGTTGATCTTGTCCGCATAGCACGGCCCGATCCCGTTTTTCGTCGTCCCCAGCTTCCGGCTGCCTTTTCTCATTTCTTCCGCTTCGTCTAAGCGGATATGGTAAGGAAATACAACTTGCGCACGGGTGGAAATCTGGAGATGCTTTGCATTAATCCCCTGAGCCTCCAGCTTTTCCATTTCCTCAAGGAAACTCTTCGGATCGATGACGACGCCTGTGCCGACGACACAGATGGTGCCGGGATACATAATGCCGCTCGGCATAAGGCGCAGCGGATAAGCTTTGCCGCCGGTCACAACCGTATGTCCCGCATTGTTCCCCCCTTGGGAACGGACAACGACGTCCGCTTTCGCCGCCAGGTAATCTACAATCTTTCCTTTTCCCTCATCGCCCCACTGGGCACCAATGACCATAGCTGTTGCCATTACACATTTTCCTTCCTTTTAATAATACAGTGATTCTTTATTATCAGATATCAGCTTACAGTTATCGGCTCATAGCTGTCTTCTGATATCCGACTTCCGGCATCCGACCTTTGTCTTCTGACATCCGTCTTCCGCTCTTACAATCCAAATCTTGCAAATATTTTATCTACATGGACAAGCATGGGTTTGTAATCGAAGCACTCTTTGATTTCTTCCTCAGACAGATATTTTCTCACATCTTCGTCTTTGCAGAGGTTTTCATAGAAATCTTCCCCCTCAAGCCAGCGTTTCATGGCGTTTCTCTGCACCCATCGGTACGCGGTATCACGGTAAGCGCCTTTGGACACAAGGGCAAGCAGAACGCGGGGACTGTAAATCAATCCGCCGGTCATGTTCAAATCTTCCAGCATTTTTTCCGGATACACAAGGAGTTTATCTACCAGATCGGTCGTCTGTGCCAGAATATAATCCAATGCAGTGGTCGCATCAGGAATCATGACACGCTCCACAGAGGAATGGGAAATATCCCGTTCGTGCCAAAGGGGTATATTTTCAAAAGCGGGAAGGGCGTACCCCTGCACGAGTCTTGCCATGCCGCAGATCCGTTCTGATTTGACGGGATTTCTTTTATGGGGCATGGCGGAGGATCCTTTCTGCTTCGGACTGAAATATTCTTCCGCTTCCCTTACCTCCGTTCTCTGCAAATGACGGACTTCCAGGGCGATCTGTGCCAATGTGCCCGCGATAACGCCGAGGATGGTAATGTATTCCGCATGATGATCGCGCTGTACGACCTGGGTCGCTACAATTTCCGGGGTCAGTCCCATTTTTTTGCAGACGTATTCTTCCACATACGGATCAATATCCGCATAAGTACCGACAGCACCGGACAATTTCCCCACCGCCATTTCGGAAGCGGCCCGTTTCATTCTTTCGATATTTCTTAAGGTTTCGCTGTACCACAGGAGAATTTTCAACCCGAACGTAGTCGGTTCGGCATGGACGCCATGGGTACGGCCGATGGTGGGTGTATATTTAAATTCCACAGCCCGGCGTTTCAGGACTTCCGCCAGTTTTTCCAGACCGGCAATAAGCACGTCAGACGCCTGCTTGATCTGCACATTGAGAGCCGTGTCTTTCACATCGGTAGAAGTCATGCCCATATGGATGTACTTCGCTTCATCGCCCACATATTCTCCGACGGCGGAAAGGAACGCGATGATATCGTGATTAATTTCACGATCGATTTCATGAATGCGTTCCACATCAAAATTCGCTTTCGCTTTGATCACTTCCACCGCTTCTTTAGGAATACGTCCCAGCTCCGCATTGGCTTCGCATGCGGCGATTTCCACATCAAGCATGGTCTGCCATTCATTTCTTTCATCCCAGATTTTTGCCATTTCCGGCCTTGTGTACCTTGGAATCATTTACATATCCCCTTTCGGTTTTCCTTCCCTGGCACAGATTTCTCTGCCCACCACCACTCCGGCCGCCGAGGCCTGGACAAGCCCTCTGGTAATGCCGGCTCCGTCGCCGATAGCGAAGAAGTTTCTGAATTTCGTTTCCAGCTGGTTCGTCAGCGCTATGCGGGAAGAATAAAATTTCACTTCCACGCCGTACAGAAGAGTGTGCCTGGAATTTGCTCCCGGCGCTACCTGATCCAGCGCTTCGAACATCTCCATGATATCCTTTAAAAAGCGGTATGGCAAGACTAAAGATAAATCTCCCGGCGTCGCGGACGGCATGGTGGGGCGGACAAGGCCGCGGCGTATCCTTTCTACCGTAGAACGGCGACCGTCACGAAGATCACCCAGCCTTTGGACGATTGGTCCCGCACCAAGCATATTCGCCAGGGATGCGATATATTTCCCGTAAGAAATGGGTTCATTGAAAGGACTGGTAAATTGTTTGGAGACAAGAATGGCGAAATTCGTATTTCCGCTCTTCTTATGGGCAAAAGAATGGCCGTTCACTGTCTGGAGCCCCGCATTATTTTCCGTCACCACGAAACCGTAAGGATTCATACAGAACGTGCGTACCCGGTCATCAAAGGAACGGGAGAAATACACCAGTTTCGATTCGTAACAGATCTTTGTGATCGGTTCATACACTTCTGCGGGAGATTCCACACGGACACCGATGTCCACCGCATTTGACTGTGTCTCCAAACCGAGCGCATGGGCTTCTTTCATAAACCACTCCGCCCCTTCACGGCCGGGTGCCGCCACAAGGTACTTGCAGTGATATGTCTCCCCACCCGCTTCCACACCGAGAACCGTTCCATCTTTGTCCGCAAGAATTCTGTCCGCCGCTGTTTGGGACATAACGGTCACATTGGACGGAAGAGAATCGCGCATATTGGCAAGGATGACGCTGTTCACGTCCGTACCGAGATGGCGGATGCGGGCAGGAATAAACATAATATCCGCTGCGGCGGATTTCCGTTTCAGTTCATGTATTTCCTCGACAAACTCATCGCCATATACTTTTCTGTCGGCGCCGCCGTACCTGCAGTACACCGAATCCACATAGGAAATTAAACCGGCAAGCTCTCCTTTATTCATATAATCATCAAGATTGCCGCCGTAATCCGTAGTAAGCGTCAGCTTCCCGTCAGAAAACGCTCCCGCGCCGCCCCAGCCGCAAACGATATTCGCCCGGCGGTCTTTCGGCGGAGCATTCTTGTCACGATTGAGAGCTATCCGATCACGGATATCCAGTCCCTTTTCAAGGATCAGGACAGATGCACCGGTATCCGCCAGTTCAAGAGCGGTAAAAATACCCGCCGGTCCGGCACCGATAACTACCACATCATAAAATCTGCTCATTGCCTCTCCTTTTCACAGAATACATCTGCATGGAGCTTTTTTATGCATAAAAAAAGCCCCGCCGGGGGCGAAGATATTTTATATATCCCTTTTTTAATTTTACAGGAAGGCCCCTTGTGTGTCAAATAAAAGACCCTCCTGCCATGGTATAATAAAAGAAATATTCCAATTATTTTCAAAAGGAGGTTTCCCATGCCTTACATCAACATCAAAATCACACGTGAAGGCGTTACCGCCGAACAGAAAGCAGAACTCATCAAAGGAGCCACGGAACTCCTCGCCCGCGTATTGAACAAAAACCCGAAAACCACAATCGTCACCATTGAAGAAGTAGACATGGACAGCTGGGGAATCGGCGGCGATCCTGTGGAAATCGCCAGAGAAAAAGGGGAAGCCCAAGACGCCAAAATAGCCCGGCTGGAAGCCGACAAAGAAGAGCAGGAAAAAGAATTGGAAAACCTGAAAAAGCTTCTCCTTCAGGACGGCAAAAAAGAAGACATCCCTCCGCTGCCGGAAGAAGAAACAACAGAAGAAACACCGGTTTTCACGCTGAACAATAACGCACTCAAACTGAAAAAGGAAAAGAAAACAAAAAAGAGTAAATCAAAAAACAAAAAATAGTCCCCTCATCCAACAAATATATGAAACGGTTTTCAGATAAAATTGTATCCGGAAACCGTTTTTGCGTTAAAATTTATATTCCACTATACTCTAAGTAAACGCTCTCAGAAAATGTCAGCATACAGACATTAATATCTGCTCACCTCCGGAATCTGCCTACTGTCATTTCTTTTTTAAGGAGCCTTTATGCATATAGACATTTCCTCCCGATTCAATTATAAGAGCCTTTTCCGTTTCGTCCTGCCCTCCGTGGTAATGATGATCTTTATTTCCACCTACACCATGGTCGACGGATTTTTCGTATCGAACTATGTGGGCAAAACGGCATTCACCGCGGTCAACCTGATCTTCCCCGCCATCATGGTTTTCGCCTGTGTCGGATTCATGTTCGGCTCAGGCGGCAGCGCCCTTGTGGCAAAGACCATGGGGGAGGGGCAGACAGAAAAAGCGAACCGCCTTTTTTCTCTTATCGTCCTTTCCGCTTTCGCCGGGGGCATATTGCTTTCCGCCCTGGGTTACTTCCTCATGCCCTTTCTTGCCTCCGCCATGGGTGCCTCCGGAGAAGTGCTTGCATGCAGTGTCTTTTACGGCCGCACACTTCTTCTTTCTCTCCCCATGTTTGTCCTCCAGCGGGTATTCCAATCGTTCATGGTCACCGCCGGAAAACCTTCTTTCGGTCTTTGCATGACGATCCTCTCCGGTGTGACGAATATCGGTCTTGATGCCCTTTTCATTCTTGTTTTCAAATGGGGCCTCTTAGGCGCCGGCCTTGCCACAGTGCTTTGCGAATACGCAGGCGGTCTTTTCCCTCTGATCTACTTCCTAAAAAGAAATACATCTTCTCTTCAGCTGGTGAAACCGGAATGGGATGGCCCTGCGCTTTGGAAGACCTGTACAAACGGCTCTTCGGAACTGCTCACAAATATTTCCATGTCCTTCGTTTCCATGCTCTACAATTATCAGCTGATTTCCATCGCCGGAACGGACGGGGTCGCCGCCTTCGGCGTGATTATGTATGTGGCATTCTTCTTTGAAGCGATTTTCATCGGCTACTCCATGGGGACCGCGCCTATCGTAAGCTACAATTACGGCGCCCGTCGCGATGATGAACTGCGGAGCATTTTCAGAAAGAGCCTCACCGTCATTGCCTGTGCCGGTCTTTTCCTCACGACCTCCGCATACTTCGCCGCTCCCATACTGGTGGATATTTTTGTCGGCTACGATGAAACTTTAGCCACGCTCACCGTCCGGGGTTTCCGATTCTTTTCCTTTTCTTTCCTCCTGAACGGCTTTTGCATGTACGGCTCGGCGTTTTTTACGGCACTGAACAACGGTTTCATCTCTTCAGTAATCTCTCTCCTCCAGTCCGTTGTTTTTCAAATCATCGCCGTTATAGCGCTTCCGCTATGGCTCGGCACGGACGGTATCTGGCTTTCCGTTTCTATCGCCAAGCTGCTGGCATTTTTCGTGACAGTTTCCTTCTGGATCAGCTGCCGCAAAGAATATCGTTACGCATAAAGAAATATTTCCAACAAAAAAGCATTTCTCCGAAATGAAAAGAGAAATGCTTTTTGCTTTATCGGAAAGAAAACATTATTACTGCATAACCTTATTAAGCAGCTCTTGGTAACTACTATTCACATGGTCATAAGTCATAAGATCGTTCGACAGTTTTACAAACAGCTTCTTAGTGCAGTCAACCTTTGCTTTCTCTTACTTTTTTTAAATCTGTAGTGGCACTACAGATTTCGCAATTCTTTTTTCATCGCCAACTGAAGTAGTATAAAATCTTTGCTCTATACCATATAGAACCATTTTCAAATCATCTTCCGATTCAACCTTAAATTTATGTTCAGATGTTACAAGGCTTGGACAGTAACCACAGATATATGTAAACATCCGAATCTTATCTTTATCCTGCATATTAGAGAGAGTATTCATTGCCATAGCAATCCTTTTACGATTTGCTGTCTTGACTTTGTTAGAAGTAAAATCACCGCCAAGTGCAATAAAATCATTTTCAAGAAACGCAGTTACCTCTGATTCCGTAGCTTCACGATATAATTCAGATATCCCGTCAAATATCCTCGTTATTGACTCCAATCGTTGGAAGTACAGTGTATCTTCTGCTGATATATAAACTGCATCCGGATATTCGTTTATAAAGAGAACCGACATATCATTTTTATAACTATACTCCTCTCCAAATCCAAATATTCCTTTTCTTTTTACAAGCTTTGATTTGCCGACTTTTTGAAAGAAAAAATCATTCTCTATTTGGATAAATAAATAATCCACATGAGCGTACTCGGATATTTGGAGTGAATCGTAGTCTACAGATTCATAATTTGTCTGCGTAATCTCAATAGAAAATTCCTTTTGAGAAAACTCGGAAATTTTGAACCATTCCCCCTCATCAAGATTTGCGCCAGGCGAATACACACAAGATGAGTTGATCAGTTCGTCCGGCGAATGGTAAACTTGCTCTGTGGTAGAAAGTATTTTACGATATTTATTTCTATTACCCCTAATTCTAACCTTCGCAAAAACCTGACTCATCATTGGATGTCCTCCCCGATTGACAAATATGTAGTATCATTAACACGCTTAAATCTTATAAATGACATGTATAAGGGATTACGGATAACCTTTCCTCTGGCAATCACAAATACTCGCGTTCCTTGCGCTGTCAACACATGATAATAATGATACCCAAACAACAAGTATAAGGGATTAAAGTATTGCGTCTGTGAAAGAAAAGTAAATATAAAAATAATCCCATATAAAAACAGCATGGTTACATCATCCGGTACCGATAAAGCCACAAAAAAGTATCCTAAATAAATTGAAATAAATTCATTATCAGCAAGCGTGCTTTCCTGACATTTTGTCAGTGAGTCATCGCCCAATTTTCTCGCAACAGCAAGAGACCCCAAAGAAAGCAAAATCGGCAGCATTAATAATACTACTCCGATCATCCATGAAGGAACGGAACATACACTCCATTTCTCTTTGATGCCATATATTACAACCATCCATAAAGTAGCATTAAGAGTGAGGATAAGCTTATATAACAGATTCAAAATCAAAATGTTTCCCCCTCCCTGTCCAGCAATCTATCCCGTAAATTTTTAAATTCACTTGCCCGTTCAAACTCTTTCTTGGACTTCTTTTCTTTCCCAATTTTGTCTTCCTGCGCAGCGATCTATTTCAGAATCCATTTATTGACGTCCGTCAACTTCAGTAAGCCCAGCAAGATCGCTATCTTCTCATCATAGAATCTATCATCTAGGACATACAAGATAATATCTCTACTTTACCGAAGCCGCCGCGATGCGGTCAGCCGCTTTTTTCACCATTTCATTGGCGGAGTCCGTTGTCAGAACGGAAAAAAGACGGTACTTATCGCCGTACTTCATCACATAGCCTTTTCTGTAAACGGGAACGGCAAACCCGTCGATGAAGAAAACGGCACGGACGGTATCTGGCTTTCCGTTTCCATCGCCAAGCTGCTGGCATTTTTCGTGACGGTTTCCTTCTGGATCGCCTGCCGCAAAGAATATCATTACTCCTAAAAAATATTCTTTTTTCAGCCAGGGCATCCTTGAATACGTGATCCTGAATCGCTTTGCGTGGGAGATGCATCTTCCATTATCAGATGAGATTTAAGCCACCGGCTCCATCGCATGGTAAAGTGATTGGTATGGGTTTCCTGCACATACTGATAGAACTTTGCAATCATGGCCGCTTTCTCATGATAATAAGCGGCTTTCCATTGATTCGGTTTCGTCTTATCCATTTCATAAGCAATGTAATTTCCGCCAAGAAGATATTGGCGCGAGAGAATATCCTCCAGTGATATATCAGGATTTTTCATCATATCATACATAGCCATATAAATCGTAGTACGCCCTTTGCCCGCCTGGCAGTGGAAATGCAGCCACGCATGATCCGGCAGCGTGCGTATGAAGGCGATGAAGTCATCAATATTTTCAGGCGACGGCCAGATATGATCCGTTGCTGCAATGCGGTAGTAATACAGACCATTTTGTTCCACCATCTGCCTTTCACTCATGACCGAACTAATCTTCATAAGTTTGGGATCAATCGACTTCTTCCCTTCATCGAGCATCGTCACAATGAGGCTTTTCCCCTTGGCTGCACACAAACGCCTCATCTCATCTTTTAAAACATCAGTTTTGTTCTTTCCGATGTTGCCCCAATCGCGCGCGCCGAACCAGCTGACGGCATTCCCATTAAATATACCATGCGTTTCTTGCCGTAGATCCACAATATAAATTGGCCCGTTCGCCTGCTTCTTGAGTACGGAAACCAGCTTCTCAAACTCTCCGACAGAGAACTCCGCACTGCCGGATATGTTCAGACGATCCAACCCCTTGCGCGAGGGGGTCATCGTAAATCCTTTGCCTGTTTTTTTGACATCCACATGAGAGCGGAACGCAGAATTCGCAGTACGAAATCTGCGCGGCAATTGATCCCTATCCTTTGCATCGAGACGCCAGATATAGCCATCGTACTTTGTACGATCGGCTGCAGAAACATCCGTCTGATCCGGTGCTTGCTGCAGAGAAACACCACTTATTTCAGGTTCCGCTTCCCAGGCATTCCCTGATAATGGCATGCTGCCAAGTATTATTGCCGCCGTTATTGAGAATAGTATTTTCTTTTTAAGATGCAGCATGAGTGATACACTTTCCCTTGTAAAAAATAATTGTAAATGGACAAATGAAAAAGCTACAGGGTCTACAGACGTATAAATCCATAGCTTTTTCTTATGAGCAAATTCCTCTGACACATTTTATCATCTACCGTTTTCCTTTCTCCTTTTTGAACACACTGCCGCCCGTGATTTTTTGGGAAAAAGTCTGTGATTTCCCCTGTATTCCCTGACGATGAAATCCGGTCACAGAAAAAACAGGATGATTCTACTTCACTGATGCCGCTGCGATGCGGTCAGCCGCTTTTTTCACCATTTCATTGGCGGAGTCCGTTGTCAGAACGGAAAAGAGTCGGTACTTATCGCCGTACTTCATCACATAGCCTTTTCCGTAAACGGGAACGGCAAATCCGTCAACGAAGAAAACGGCACGCACGCCGCTTGTATAAATACGGGGTCTGTCCTGTGCGCGGTGGATCTGCTCCACATTCAGGAAACTGACACCAAGCATGTTGAACGGAATCTTGGGATCCGTCTCAGGCTTTTCATTGATCCGCTTCGCCATTTCCAGAAACATACCATTCAATACGCTTTCCATGCCCAAAAGAGCCACGTTGCAGCCATACAGTTCGGAAACCGATTTCCCCGACAGACGGGGTGCGTCAAAAGCGTCTTTCATGGCTTCTTTACCGACCACAGGAGCAAATTCGCAGTTCATGACGAAAGCGGGCACGCTGTTTCCTTCTTCCGTCACAGTAAGCAGTCCGAATTTTCCATCCTTTCCAAGAGGAGTAAAATCGGTATTCTTTGGAAACTTCACTTTTTGAAAGAAAGATTTCGCGTCTTCCTGCACAATGCCGTTCCATACAGCGGAAACGATATTATCATCTTTAGGAATATTTATGCTTGAAATCGGCGGAAAGCCTGCCATGTTTCCCATATTGTCCGTCATACCGGCAGCTCCCGCACACGTTGTCGTCATGGCACAAAGAATCGAAGCCGCCAGCATTATTTTCATCTTCATCATTTCATCTCCCGTGCCGCTTTTTCTACATAAGGCACAAAGTATGCCCCTGATTTCTGATCACTTGCAAAGAGTGTGTATGTCGTACTGTCACCATCTTCCAAGATGAGCCCTTCCGCAAAAAAGGGGATCAGGCAGCCGCCAGTGTATAATCCGGCTTTCACCTTTGCCAGGCGGTACACTTTCCCCCCGCGTGATTTCTTTTCTTTCCAGCGGGTCTCACCGCTCACATACAGACGGATCCCCTTTTTCCCCAGAAATTGTTTATACGGCTCTCCGATTTCAGCTTCTTTCCACATTTTGCCTGCAAACGGTATGGCAGCGTTCTTTTTATCAGATGCTGCCTGTTTCGCTGCAGTGCTGCCCGCCGTGCCCGTCATTTCTTTTCCCATCAGTTTCACGAAGAGTGATAAACCGTTCTTCTCTTTCCCCGGATTCTTATGATCCACAGAAAAGGAGAGGACGAAGGATTCGTAAAAAGCTTCCGGCGTGTTTGCGCGAAGCTGGTACACCCGCAACTCTCCCAAAGCTTCCGCCGCCAGACGGGATACATCTGGTGCCAGTTTGGACGTCAGGTAAACAGATGTCGGACCGTCAGCACCGCCGATAACACCGATAGCAGCTGCCTGCGGTTTCGATTCCTTTTCAACTGCTTCGTGTTCCGCCCAATCTTTCATCTGTTTTCCAAAGTACGTCTGTCTCCCGTCAAGAATATCGATAGTATCTCCAAAATCCAGCACGTGTCCTTTCGGAAGGGTAAGTGTATCTGCTGAAGCGGAAAAAGTGAGTAAAGCGGCCATGCCGAGCGCTGCGCATATTGTTTTCATAGTGACCTCGTTCCTTTTATATTTCTTTAATTATAGCAGAAACGGGCGTCTGTTATTCTATTATTTTACTTTTCTTTGTTATGTCTTCTGCAATGAAATGTCCGGATGGGCGAAGCAAAAGATCTCGTATAGAAACCCTATCACCGAAGATCTGCAGATGATCCCTGACTGACGGGCTTTTTAAATTCATTTTTGATCCGGCTTCCGGCATATGCTATTGTGTCAAATTTTTTGTATTCGCAATCAATTCCCTTATGATTCTACGCTTGTCTTTCGCAGCGCAAACATAGCATAAGAAGAAATACTTTACAATTTCCTTCCAGACCGCTTTTTCTCAATTATTTCACCGATTTGTAGCATACAAAAAGATCAGAACACATCCAAGAATGAACACGTCTGACCTTTTACTATTGCATATTTTATGATCCCATGGAATAGGAATAAAGAGATTCCCTATCCCACAGACCGGATTCTATCAATCCCGAAATTACAATCCCTGCTTGAAGAATTTCCTGAAAGCAGATACCTCCGCATGGGACTGCGTGACAGATACGGCATACTTGCTTCCGCGTTTGATTCCCGGTTCATAGGTAATCGGTTCAAACTGGAACGTAACATCCGGCTTGGAAGCGGTGCAGTACCCCACCAAGGTGGACTTAATCTGTCCGCCATTCTCTTTATTGAACACAACCGGCTCCTCATGCCCTTTCAGCTCCGCGTCCACAGGCACCACAACCACTTCTCCCGGTTTATATCCTACGATGAAATTACTGTGCGTCGTGACTTTAACGACAACTGCATCCGTAAAATCCTCCATATGGCAGTATATCAACGTATACTGATCCCCTTCCGGCACACACTCGTTGAAAAGCTCTCTCATCCTCGCCTTATTTCTTGCATTTTCCTCATCTGTTGCACCGGTCAGAAGCTTCTTAACGATATCCATCAATCCCATAACAATCTCCTCGTCTAAAAACAATATAAAATTAATTACACTTCACAACTGCCATTTTACCATATATGACAATACCGGAAGAACAGTACATAAATTTACTGACCTTGTAGCAAAAAATAACGCAAGATTATTAATACGAATCTTTGCGATAGTTTTTATCCAAATTCACTTGGTTTTGTACAGAAGTCATTTGCTGTCAGAGTACATCATGGCATAGCGGAGCGCATACTCCAATAAAAATCTTTTCCTCAAAATACCTTCTGTTTGATGCTATATATTTTCCCTGTCTTATGACATCCATTCGTCCATCATAATTTTTTTCGTCCAATTATAATTGATTTTGGACGAAGCATCAAATAGCCGGATGAAAACCGCTGTCCTCATAAGTTAATGAGTAAATGCTTGAAACTTTTCTATTTCCGACATGTTTTCACGTTTCAGTCATTTCCTCGTATCAGCAATGCCACTGTCTCCACATTGTTTGCAAGATGGAATGTATCGTTGTATTCATTCACCATGCTGTTTATCTGATAAGAAAAGCCGGATGACGCAAAATCCTCCGTTCCTGTCGCAGTCCAGATGAAGAAGTCCTCGTCTGTTTACCCAGAGGCTCTGACTACGGCATCAATCCATGAACCGTCTCCCATATTGCCGCTCACAGGCATAAAGTAGCGGAAATAATCAAGGCAATACTGAAAGGTATGCTAGGTATTCACACTGCCCATGGAAAAGCCTCCGAATCCCCGGTGGTCACGGGTATCTTTCAGGTTTTCAGGCGAAGTATTATAGTCCGCCCAGGTATGGTATTTGCCCTCTACAGCAGGGATCAGGTCATTCAGTAACTCATTGTGGAACTGATCTGTCAGCTGCAGGGCAAGGCTGTAATCCCAACTGTCCCGTCCGCTGATGTTGTTATAGGTCGGGCATACCAGGATCATCGGCTTCATCCGGTCGTCTTGAATGGCATGGTCTACAGCATACTTTAGCTCTGACGGCTGTCTGTCCGTTCCGAGGACGGTTTCTTCATTGCTCCAGCCGCCGTGGCTGAGATAAAAGATATTGTATTTTGCGTTTCATCATATCCGCAGGGAAGATACACCCACGCGGTCTTGTTCAGCTTCTGACTGTGCTGCTCATAGGAAAAGGACTCCCATGTCTCATAATTCAGCTTGACAAGCGTTCCTTCCTGTGCGGCAGGCTTCCTATATTCCGCAGATATACTTCCAGTTCTTCCGGTATATCTCTTGCATTTTTTGTAAATGGTTCCATTGTACTTTCCTCCGCCTGCACTGCTGTTTCTTTTATATTCTGCTTAGCTGTATCTGTCGACACTGTAGGTTTCACAGTCTCCTGCTTGCTGCTGCAGGCCGTAAGAGTGCAAAGAACAACAAGGGAAAGCAGGAGTGATAATATTTTCTTTTTCATATCGACATCACCCCCGCCCACCGATTAATCCACATTTATTTTCTTTGCTTCCTGCGAATTCGTTACCATGCCCTTATAAGCAAAACCATACAAGCCGGCAAAACGGGACATGGTAAACTCACATGCTTCAAGCTGCCATTTCTCCGGTGAGGCACCCTGCATGATGAAATACAGATTCTTTCCGCCAAACTCTCCCTGTCCGATCGGTCCGTAGCAACGGTCAAGGAAATTCCTCATTAAACCGCAGATGTTATGCCAGTACAGTGGCGAACCCATGACCACGGTATCCGCCTTGCGGATCGCATCAATAACTTCATTAAACTGGTCATCCGGATATTCCTGACCATAGGAATAGATTTTATAGTCGATGAGATTTAAGGTTGCGTACTCTTTTCCGGTAAGCAGTTCCTTCGCCAGCTTTGCCGTGTTGCCGTTCTTATTCGGACTTGCGTTGATAAACAAAATGCTCATTTTTCGTTTCCTCCATTATTTCCTCACAGGAGAGCCGCCGAATACTGCCGACATCTCCATGTGATTCAGTTTTTCATCAATGCTTATGACCTCTTCCGCTGTCAGGGTGATCTCCACCGCACCAAGATTTTCTCTGATGCGCTCTGCTTTTCTCGAACCGGGGATCGGAACGATATAAGGCTTCTTGCAGAGCATCCATGACAAGGAAATCTGCGCAGGTGTGGCGTTCTTTTCTTCCGCAAGATTTCTGATCAGCGAAAGAAGTTCTCTGTTCTGTTCAAACGCCTCATCAGAATACTGCGGCATAGCACTGCGATAATCCGCTTTATCAAACTGCTCACCCTTTGCAAAGACATCGGACAGAATGCCGTTGGCAAGCGGAGAAAAGGCCACATATCCGATATTCAGTTCTTCCAGAACCGGGAAGAGGTTCTCATGCCATCTTGCCATCATGGAATACCGGTTTTGAATGCAGGTCACAGGACATACTTCATGTGCCCTTCGAAGATATTCCTCATTTGCCTCGGAAATTCCCCAGTGAAGTATTTTGCCTTCTTTTATCAGGCCAGACATGACGACCGCCACTTCTTCCGGCTCTACATTCGGATCGATGCGGTGCTGATAGTACAAATCTACGTGATCCATACCAAGCCGTTTTAAGCTGCCTTCGATGGATGCTTTTATCGTTTCCGGGCGTGAGTCCAGGACAAGCTGGCGGTTCTCATGCTTAACGCCGCACTTTGTGGCAACTTTTACCTGATTCCGATATGGAGCAAGCGCCTTTCCTACCAACTCCTCGTTGTTGTAGCTGATACTCCCATCTGCCTTTTCACCGATATAACATTCAGCCGTATCAAAGAAGGTATAGCCCATTTCCACAGCCTGCCGAATCGCGTTAATGGCTGTGTCCTCATCTGTTGCAGTTCCGTATGCGTGGGAAAATCCCATGCAACCCAGACCAATAGGCGACACCTCCAGGTCTTTTCCTAAGATTCTGTTCTTCATAAATACCTCCATCAATAATCTGTTGTTATGCTGTAGCTTTCTGTTTTCTCCACTTCTGCAAGGCGGCTCTTAAGCTCATCCCGGATAATCCGTACTGCGTCACTGCCGAGAGGCAGTCTCTTTGGAAGATTCCCTGACGATACCAACTCCACGATCAGTTTTCCGGCCTTATCAGGATCGCCCTTCCGGTCATGATTATTTACCATATTTTCAAGGCGCATCGAACCTACAGACGGCGTATAGTCGGAAATCGCCCGACTCGCCCCATGCAGGGAATCATAGAATGATGTGCGAAATGCCCCCGGCTCTACAATCATCACCTTGATTCCAAGATGCTCGGTTTCTTTCTCTACGGCATCACTGACAAGCTCCAATGCAGCCTTCGAGGCGGAGTAAAAGCCGTTTCCGACTGCTGCCCTTACTGCACCGATAGAAGAAACATTTATGATGATTCCTGAGTTATCCTCCCGCATTTTGGGAAGGCACAGATTCATCAGCTTTACCGGGCCGAATACATTCGTCCGAAACAGCAAATCAATCTCTTCATCTTCACTTTCCTCAATTGCAGCACGATAGCCATATCCTGCATTGTTGACGAGAACATCAATCTTGCCGAATCTGCTGTATGCCTCCTTCACTGCATTCTCCATGCTGTTCCCATCCGTCAGGTCAAGAGGTAAAGCCGCACAGGTATCCGGGTATTCCGTTTCAAATTCCTGTATTTTGGATATATCTCTTGCTGTAACGACAGCCTGATCGCCGGAATGAAGCACTGCCTTCGCTATGCCTCTTCCAATTCCGGTAGAGCAGCCTGTAATAAGCCAGGTTCTCATATTCCCACCTTCGCAAGCCATCTGCTGACTGCCGCCTCGCATCCTCTTTCTGCAGCCTTCATTTCAACAGGCAGTCCTTCGAGAACCGTTGCATTCGGCTCAAGCTCTCGGATGGTCTTATAAGTGCCGCCGTCACCCGAACCCATGTGAGTATTGAATGGAACAATCGTCTTACCGCTGAAATCATATTTGTCAAACAGCGTATAGATGATCATAGGGAACGTATACCACCACATGGGATAACCGATGAAAATATTGTCATACGCTGCGATATTTAATTCGTTCTTGATCGCAGGACGCAGGTTCTCATCATGTTCCTTCTTGGCATAGGCAGCAAGCGCGTTATAGTGATCTCTGTTACTGTCGTAAGGAGTCTCCGGCTCTATTTCAACAAGGTCAGCACCTGCCTGCTTTGCGATCTCCTCTGCCACGGCTTTTGCAGTACCGTAAACGGAAAAGTATAAAACGAGATTCTTTGCCATGATGCACCCCTCCTTAAAGATCCTCTTTCAACTCCATCGTCTGATATGCCGCGATCATCTCCGGTGTTGCCGTATAATAGCGGACTCCCTTATCCACCTTTGCGATTTCTGCCATATCCTCATCAGTCAGCGTAAAATCGAAGATGTCAAAGTTATCACGGATATGATCAGGATTCTTGGAGCCAGGGATCACAACATTTCCGCTTTGAACATGCCAACGAAGAATAATCTGGGCATTTGTTTTGCCGTATTTCTTTCCAAGCTCTCCAAATACAGGCTGTTCAATAAGAGTCTTGTCACCGTGTCCGAGAGGATACCACGCCATAAGTCCCATCCCGGTTTCGGCAAGAATCTTCTTAAGTTCGGTCTGCGGGAAGTAAGGATGCGCCTCCACCTGCACCACCTGGGGCTTAATCTCCATAGTTTCGATAGCTTCACTCAGCAGATCATTCGGGAAGTTGGAGAGACCGATAGCCTTGACCTTGCCTTCTTTATAGGCTTTTTCGATCTGCCTATAACCCTCACGCCAGTTAGCTGTAGGCTGGTGCAGGAAGAGAAGGTCAATGTAATCGGTACCCAGCCTTTTAAGCGTTTCATCTACCGCTGTATCCTTTTCATAAACAGTCGGCCACAGCTTCGTTACAAGGAAAATGCCCTCTCTTGCCACGCCGCTCTTTTTGATACCTCTGCAGGTGCCGCTCTCGTTCATATATCCGTTTGCTGTATCAATCAGCCTGACGCCGCTTTTCAGTGCGCTCTCTACTGCGCTTTCCGCCTCTGCGGGACTCATCATAAACACGCCGATGCCTGCCATCGGCATCTTGATTCCATTGTTCAGTGTAAAGTATTCCATTCTGCTCCTCCTTGATTACTTGAGTTTATTGTACTGTTCATCATCCACCGGCTCACACCATTCAGTCCCGGTGCTCTCTCCGGAAATTTCCTGTGCGATATGCTGGAACCAGCTGTCCTTTGCCGCACCGTGCCAATGCTTCACATTTGCAGGAATATTGACTACATCACCGGGATACAGCTCACGCGCCTCTTTGCCCCACTCCTGATACCAGCCTTTTCCGTAAATGCAGATAAGCAACTGTCCTCCGCCATTGTCCGCATGGTGGATATGCCAGTTGTTGCGGCAGCCAGGCTCAAATGTTACGTTGAAGGTCGGTACCTGCTCCATCGTCAGAGGCTTCAGATAGCTTTGTCCAACAAAATACTGTGCAAACGCCGTGTTCGGCTCACCGATGGGGAATGCAAGGTTCGGCTTCGTATCTTCCTCTCCCCAGACCTCTGCGATCATCGGGAAGGTACTCCAGGCCTTCGGCCACCCACAGTAAAATGCCAGCTGTGTAGCAATTTCGATTGCTTCTTCCTTTGTCACGCCATGCTCCTTGCCAAGGATCAGATGGCTTTTCAGCTGCGGGTACAGCCCTGCGGAAAAGAGTGCCGCGATCGTGATCATACTGCGGTCACGGAGCGACAGCTGTGATTCCCGCGACCATACCTCTCCAAAAAGGACGTCGTCATTTAATTCAGCGAATTTAGGAGCCAGTTCTCCCAAATGTTCTCTGCCTGCTGTTTGCTTTTTCATATATAGAATTCCTCGCTTTCTTCTGTGTCACATCTGGTCTTCCCAAAATGCCACGGCATCATCGATCCATCCCTCGGCAACAGTTCCTGTTCCAAGTCCGAATCCATGTGGCAGCCCGTCGTAGGAATGGAACTCCGTGGGAATGCCCATCTCAGACATGGTATCCAGTCTTGATTTCATCGTCCGCCAGCTTGCGATACCGTCGCTTGTCCCTACGGCGCTGTAAGTCGGTGGCTCGTAGCCTGTCACTTCCGAAAGTCCGGTGTAATTTACGATGATAGCCGCAGGATGCGGATAGGCTTTCTCTCCGAAATACTCCGTACCGTATGTTCCTACCCAGTCTGCCATTCTTCCGCCTGCCGATCCGCCCCAAAGAGAGTAGCCATCCGTATCAACCTGAAGTTCATCTGTATGCCGGGAGATAAAGGCGATCGCTCTCGAAAGATCCTCGCAGGCCGTCTGTGCGCCGGGACGATAAATCAGCGCAAAGGCATTGTATCCCATCTTGGAAAGTTCCAACGCGTGGGGAAAGCTGTCGTGCATCGCACCAACGTAGGCAAAACCGCCGCCGGCGTTTACGATAGCGAACTTTGTGCCGGGATTTCCCTTAAAGAAGAACAAACCCGTATCTTTTTTCGCCGGATCTGCAGCCTTTTCCTCTTCCGTATAAATGTCATAAAAGATGGTGTCCCCGTTTTCCGCCTGATTTCTCATGTAATTGCAGATCTCCACTGTCTTATCGGAATCTATGTAGTTGTACCAGGTAAGCGACAGATTGCCGAGTGTGCTACCGCCATAATAGCCGGAGTCCACCGGAAAAATCAGTCTGCCGTAATCGCCAAAAACGGGATCGTTTATCACATCTTCAATTTTTGTATTCGTTGTATAGTGTTCTGTCATAGATTGTTCCTCTGTTTCCTTCTCTGTGTCAGGCATAAGGGACGCTTCATCTGTCTGTACATCCTCATTCAGTCTCGGAACAACCTCTACATCCTGCGAAGAGTCGGCGCAGGAAGAGAAACTGACAGCTAAAACCATCATGAATATCAAAGCCAATACTCTCTTCATGCGCCTGTCCTCACTTTCTTACAGGTTCTTTCCGAAGAATGGAATAATATACTCAAATGCTTCGGAGACAAACGGAGCCAGATCGTACATATCAAAGTGGCTTGCCTCTGGGATTACATACATTTCCTTTGTATCTGTGGGAACGGCATTGAAAATTTCTTCAGAGGATGGCTTTGACCATGCATTTTCCGCCGTAATCACGCAGTAAGGTTTCTGCATATCCTTCATGATATTGGTGACATTGTACTTCACCAGCTCCAGCTGGCTCCATGCAACGACCTGATTTGACCAGCGGGGATGTGTGCCTCTTGCGCTGTAATAATATGCTGCACCCTCGTCAAAGGCTCTGGGCATGAAGTTCAGATACACCAGCCCGCCTTCGCCCTTGTCATAGGCTTCCTTGGCAGCCTTTACTTCCTCTTCCGGCTTAAAGAAGCCCATCATCGGGGAGGTGGAAATATCGGAAATCGCAGGAACAATAGCTGTAACCGCCTTGATACGAGGTTCCTTGACGCCTGCGACAGACATATAGGAGCCGGAGCCACAGATACCAAGTCCGCCGATACGATCCTTATCCACATAAGGCAGACTGCAAAGATAATCCACTGCGCTCTCAATATCACTTTCCTTGACTTCGGGCAGTTCCTGACCTCTCGGCATTCCTTCGCTCTCGCCAAAATAAGTGCCGTCAAATACCAGCGTCACATATTCGGCTTCTGTCAGTCTCTCGGCATAAACCGACTGCGCCTGCTCCTTGATGGAGAGCATGGGGCCGGTAAGAACGATTGCAGGATAGTCCTTGCTGAGATCAAAGCCATCCGGCAAACGAAGCAGTCCCGCCATCCTTGTGTTCAGTTCCTTGTTTACGAATACGACTTTCTGAGTGTTCATGAGTGTACCTCCTGTTATTGTTTTGATTTAATAATTAGGTGGCTGTCAAACCAATTCGATATCTTGAAGTGAGGTGTCGTCATGCTCCTTATTTACCCGGCTTGAACGGTCTCTCCAGTTCAGGTCATCATCGGAGTAAGAATCGACAGGAACAATCTCAAAGGTGTCAGCTTTCAATTCGTCTGCAACAAAATCTGCAACTCTCTTCGTATTGCCGGAGCCGGAATAATAAACCACAATTGCTTTTCCGGTAAATTCCGTTTCGCTTTTTCTGGCAGATTCCGAATTGTTGTTGTTTGAAGTTCCACACGCCACCAATGTAAGCATCATTACGAATGCGAGAATTACAGCGAAGAAACTTCTTTTATTTTTTACCATGCCTTTTTCTCCTCCTCGCTCCTATGCTTGGTCTTACGCTCCTCGACCGTCTTCACAAACCACTCCACCATGTTAGGGTCATAGTGTGAGAAGAAAGAGCTCTGTTCCTTATCAAGCGAGGAGATCTTCGCCATATCCTCATCAGTAAGGGAAAAGTCAAACACATTGATGTTCAGAATCATACGTTCATAATGCGTGGACTTCGGAATCACCACCGTATTTCTCTGGATATGCCAGCGAAGGATGACCTGCGCCGTGGTCTTTCCGTATTTCGCACCGATCTCTGCAAGCATCGGATCCTCAAACAGACCATTCCTGCCCTCACCGAACGGAGCCCATGCCTCGTGCTGGATCTGATACTTATCCATCCACTTTTTAGCTTCTGTCTGCTGATTATGCGGATGGGTTTCCACCTGATTCACCATCGGAGCGATACGGGCGAAAGACGCGATGTCTACCAGTCTGTCGGGATAGAAGTTGGAAACGCCAATAGCACGGAGCACGCCTTCCTCATACAGATCCTCAAGGGCATGCCATGCGCCGTAGTAATCCGAAAAAGGCTGATGCAAAAGCATCAGGTCAATATAATCGGTTTTCAGTTTCTTCAGAGATTCTTCTACAGACCTTTTGCAGGCATCATACCCGTAATGCTCCACCCACACCTTGGTGGTCAGGAATATTTCCTCACGGGGAACGCCGGACTTCTCGATTGCCGCACCGACCTCTTCTTCATTAAAATAACTCTGAGCCGTATCAAGGCTGCGGTATCCTGCTTTCAGCGCATCCAGTACGCATCTTTCGCACTCATCCTTTGTCACCTGATATACGCCATAGCCTAAGATCGGCATCTTGATTCCATTAGAAAGTGTTACATATTCCATCGTAAAGTCCTCCTGTCAAAAATAGCGGTTTATTCCTTAACCTTGTTTTAAGTATAAGAAAAAGAGACCTCAACCAGAAGTCTCTCTTTGGAACGAAGTTTGTACCAAAAAGTATAAACTTAAACGATCTCTTTTAATGCTGTTAGGAATTGTTTCACTTTTTTATCCGGGGTTCTGGAGTACATCAAACCGTATGGCATATCATGCTTCCAGCCCATGCGGACAGTCTTTAGGAGTGGGTGTACTGTTTTCCATCGCTCAGTGGTAATAAGAAGCCTGCCGCCGTTCTCACATTCATTGAAAACACCTGTGTTATAGAGCGGAAAATCTACGATTTTTACCTGCGGATGATTGGCGACAAGGTATTCACGCAGTGCATCCATGCTGCCCATACTGCCCGGGGAGAGCATCATTAGTTCCTGCCCATACAGATCTTTGATTGCCAAGCGTTTTTTCTGTGCAAGAGGATGATTAACCGAAAAAGCCACGCATAGCTTGTCCCGGGTCAGTTCAATGCCATTACATTCGCGGTACTTTAACAGTTCCTCATCGAACAGACCCGCGACCACATCGATGGTTTCGCCGAGATTTTTCAGGATCATCCGGGCATTCTCAGGCGTATTATCGAAAGGTACAAGCTGGAATTTCAGCCCCGGCAAGATCTCGGACAGTTTCGGCCATAGTTCCACAAGTACTTCAGCAGGTGTCATAGGCGACGTGCCGATGCGGATAATGTGTCCGTCACTCTTCATAGAAGAGATGGCTCTTGATACGGCTTCACGGCTCATCCTGATCAGTTCCGGCGCATCCTTCTTTAAGGATTCACCGGCTTTTGTCAGCTTTAACCCTCTGTGTGTTCTTTCAAAAAGACGAACGCCAAGTTCATCCTCTAAGAGATTTATCTGCTTGATGACCGCAGACGGCGTGATGTACCTGGCTTCGGCCGCTTTGGAGAAGCTCCCAAGCTCCGCCACCTGCAGGAATAAATCCAGATGTGGATCATACAGCATCGATCTCACCTCGTTTCTTGTTTTTTCGATTCACTATATGTGGAAGGAAGGTCACCATACACCCTGCCAGAATAACTGCAAACATGGTAATCGGCGGATAAACAAAGATCGCAAGAACAATGCCAATCGCCTTAATGATCAGGTCAGCCACAACGATTTTCCGGGAACTATAGTCCAACGCGCTCGTCGAACCATTAGCCCTTGCGACCGCTCGCCCAAGCGCCATGTTGGATAGTGAAACGCATATCACTACCACGCTGTAAAACATCTGTGCAAAAAGGCTTGTGAAGTGGTAACTCACAAAGGATGTCACATACGGGAAGAAAGAGGCAAAAAACAGCATGATGATGCTCCACCAAATCACCTTGTTGTCTATCTTCTCGATCCTGCTCCACTGGTTATGGATATTCACCCACATAGCGCCAAGCCAGAGGAAGGAAACCGTATAGGAGAAGAAATCCGACCTGAGTGCCCAAAACGATGCCCAGTCAGCTGCCTCCGGTTTCTTAAGTTCCAGCACCAATATTGTCATGATGATCGCCAATATCGCATCCGTAAATGCACTGAGTCTTTCTTTGCTCATTTTTCAGCAGCCCCTTTCTTCTTCACATAGACAAGCTGGATGTCGTAGCCCAGCTTATCGAGCATATCCACAAAGACCTTATTGATGATGCCCTCTTTCTTGTTTATCAGCCTACTAACATACGGTGCGGAGGTGCCAACCATCTGCGCCAGCTGTGCCTGTGTGACACCTTCTTCCAGACATTTTACTTTTACATCGATCTCAAGATTGTTCTTAATCATATCTTAGTTCCATTTCGTGCAATCTTATTTCACCAATCAGACATTTTATTATATTATAAATTCATGAACATTTCTATCCTCAAGCAAGAAAAAAGACGATAGTTGTTACCATCGTCTTTTGCCACCACTAATGAAATTTTTAGATTAATTTTATCCCTTTGTTGACCACATGGAGAAACGCAATAATACTTGCACCAAGCATCGGAATGCCATAAGGACTAAACAAAAATCCTAAAAACAATGCTTCTATGCCCAGTATAGTTTTATTTTGGATAAATGAAGCTATCGCTCCAACAACGCATAATATCAAGAGAAAGTATAGCAATACCGTTCCTATACTAAGCAAAAAAGTCATAAAAGCTATTAGGATACTTAATAACAGGCTAATTGGAAACAAAAGTATCTTGATGATCCATCTTAACATTACTTAGTCCTCTCTTTCAAAATCAGTCTTTGTGTCTCCATACACCATATCAATACAAACATTCACATCGGTATAATTTTTGAGGAGCTTTTTTCTTCCTCCATCAGCATCTTCTACGAAGACGAAATGCTTGTAAAACTGCCTAAAATGGAGGATTTTCACGATTCCTCTTTTTGTAGCAACGCTATGGTCTCCACATGCATGGTCTGCGGGAACATGTCCACCGGCTGGATTTCTTTGATTTCGTAGCCTTCCGATTTTAAAATCTTCGCATCTCTGGCAAAGGTGGCGGGATTGCAGGAAACGTAAACGATGCGCTTGGGATTCATACCTGCTGCCGCCTTCAACACTTCTTCGCTGCAGCCCGCTCTGACGGGATCCATGACAATCACATCAGGAACCAGTCCTTTCCGGTAAAGCCGCGGCATAAATTTTCCTGCGTCGGCCGCATAAAATTCCGTATTTTCCATGTGATTCATTTTCGCATTCTTTTTGGCGTCTTCTATGGCGGGCTTTACGATTTCTATGCCGATGACCCGCTTTGCCTTTTTCGCCAGGCAGAGGGAAATAGTTCCCGTGCCGCAGTAAGCGTCTATGACGGTTTCTCCTCCTTTCAGATCGGCGTATGCCAATGCTTTATCATAGAGAATTTCCGCCTGCTCTTTATGCACCTGAAAGAAGGAGTACGGGGATACTTCAAATCGCAGTCCGCAAAGAGAGGCAGTGAGCGTTTCTCTGCCCCAGAGGTGTCGGATTTTCGCGCCCAGTATCGTATTTCCCGGCTTGGGCTGGATATTGTGCCAGAGGGAAACTGCTTCGGGCAGTTCCTTTTGTATTTCTTCTATCCACCGCTTTTCTTCCGGAAGGGTTTCGGAAGCGGTCACAAGGACAACCATCACTTTTCCATCATCGCCCACGCGCCCCATCACATGGCGCAGGCTTCCTTTCCGTGTCTCTTCATCATAGACGGAAATCCCGTACTTCTCTATAAACCGCCGGGCAAATTGAAGCAGGCAGTTATTTTCTTCTTTCTGGATAGCACAGGAGGAAACCGGTATGATGTCATGGCTTCCTTGCCGGTAGCAGCCGAGCGCCGCTTTTCCCTTTACAAGGCCTGCCGGCACGGCCATTTTATTTCTGTACGCGAAAGGATGCGCCGCCGGAAGCACAGGCCTCACCAGATCTCCCGATTCGCCGGCGATACGCTCTATCACATCTTTTACACGGCGATATTTCACATCCAGCTGCCCCTCATAGGTGAGATGGGAAAGCTGGCAGCCGCCGCAGTTTTCATAAGCGGGACATTTCGGCACCGTGCGGAAAGGGGATTCCTGCTCTATGGAAAGCAGTTTTCCCAGAGCATAAGATTTTTTCAACAGAGTGATTTTCACGGTGACCGTTTCTCCGGGAAGCGCCCCGGGAACAAATACGGTGAATCCGTCCACACTCCCAATCCCTTCCCCATGGACACCCAGATCCCTGATTGCCACCGTGTATGCTTCATGGATTCTGACCTGTGCCTGATCGTATTTCATACCGGCGTCTCCCGATCTCCTGTTTTTCATATTGCCAGATCCGCCACTTCCTTATATCGGTATCCAATCCGATGTACAGCGTCTGCTGCTTTGTCCCTATCCGCTGTCCGATGGACAAATATGACGTATTCATCACATTCCACATCTATAAAGCCCAGCTGAAATCCTTTCCTGCGCAGGGCATTGTCATAGTCGGCAAAAACAGAAGGGGCGGAAATTGACTTATTTCCATATGTTCTGAAATCCGGCAGGTCGGCAAACACACCGAAATTTCCCGTAAGCGTGCTTTCGATCCGCCATTCCAGCGTTTCCACATCCTGCTTCCAGTCAAGACCCATCAGAAAAGAAATATGACTCTCTTCCATGTATTCCATCACACAATGAAGCGTGCTGCCATATTCCCAATCCGGCCCCGCATCTGAATAATCTTTCAGCGTTCCAAAAAAGGGTGCCAGCTTCTTCTGCGTTTCTTCCGTCAGGCAAAGTCCCGCCAGCGCTATATACCCTTTTCTTTCTGTTTCCGAAACAAGAGGATAGTCTTCCTCTGTCCCAATTTCTTCCTGCACTTTCATCCGCACCGGATCCGGTTTGACCAGCCGCCTCGACCAGGGAAGTCCGGTGAAGGTGCTTTTCAGATACAGGTATATCAGCGTCCCTCCGCCGATCAGCACCCACTTCGCTTTGGGGAATCCGATGGTGAACCAGACTGCAAAAGCAAAACACCACGCGATAATAAGAACAGCATAAAATATTTTTTCTCTTCGTGCGATCCGATGGTATTCTTCTTCTGTCATGATTCCCTCCATGCCCTGTCTATAATCGGCCTTATCCGCTGCGGCTGCTTTCCCGCTCCTGACTTTTACTCTATTTCATTATACATGAGGAATGAAATATAAAAAACGCGTACCGATGCACCAGTAAAACCTTTCTCCCGGCAATCTTCCCCGGATCCATAAAGCGAAAAAGAATGGCCGCATCTTTTCAGGTACGGCATATCAAATCAAAAAACTTCTCACCGCTCTTTACAAAAAGAGTTTCTTTCTTCTATTTCCGCCAAAAGTGTTCTCAGCCGTATTTTTACGGCTCCCGTATTTGTTCCCTGATCCAGGCTGAGCACCGTATAGAATTTTCCTTTTTCTTTCAATTTCTTTTCCACTTCATCTGCTGCCTCTCTATCCAAGCCGCAGCTGACGGAACGCAGCGCTACGAGTTCTAAACCGTGTTCCCGGATCACTCTTTCGCAGGCTTTCCGCAGCAGGTAAGAGGATGACCGGGCTCCGCCCGGCAGGCGGTCTTTCTCAAGAAGTGCAAGTCCTTCCCCGGACAACACTGCCGCACCTAAAGTCTCTGCCATGTAAGGAACACCTTTGTGGATCTGCACATCTCCATGGAAAGGTCTTCCGGTGAGTACAACCCCTGTCTTGTGATTCTCCTTTATCCACAAAAGTGCTTTTTCCGTTTCTTTTTTATATGCGTTTTCATACCGTGCTAATCTTTCATATCCCGCTTCTACTGCTTTTTCTATATCCTCTTCCGAAAATTGCGGCAGTCTCCGTACAAGAACTTTTCCCAGTCTTTTCATACCGAACTCCGGAAGCGTGGGATGAAGATAGGGAATTTGGGCTTTCGCAATTTGTTTTTTCATAAATTTTGCCAATACATGGCCGTAGAGTGCATGCCGTTTTTCATCGGTAAATGAATTGTGCCACGCTCTTGTATGTGCGGGGAACCAGATCATATCCGGTTTCCGCCGGATCAGATTTTGCAGATGCCCATGAGCCAGCATACAGGGATGACAGTGCACGCGCTGCGGAATGGTCATCGCCGCCTGTCTCGCATCTTCTTCATTCCATTCTGATGTCATTACACGATATTCGAGGCTGTTCCAAAATCCCGCCCAAAAAGGAAAATCCGACCACATATCCAAAGCGGCGGGTATCCCTACGATTCCCCTGCACTTCCCTTCAGGCGCTTCTTTTTTAAATACATGATCTTTTATCCACTGGTACACATCCGGACAGGATGTCTTATTTCTTTCTCCGGTCAGTATGATTTCTCCCGTTCCGCATCGATTTCCCGTCACAAAAATTTCACCGCCGGAAAAACGGCGCACACTGACAGCGCAATGATTGCCGCAGCCGGGGCAGGTCCGGTTTTCCGTTTCCATATGGAACGCTTTTATTTCCGCAGCGCCTGGCAGGGAAGAAACATGCTGTTCTCCAAATTGATCTTTGGCTTTAAGTGCTATTCCATAGGCACCCATGAGACCCGCAATATCCGGACGGATGACTTCCTTTCCCGTCAGACGTTCAAAAGCGCGGAGTACCGCGTCATTATAAAAGGTACCGCCTTCCGCCACGATATGATCCCCCAGCTCTTCAGCAGACTCCAGCTGAATGACGCTGAAGAGCGCATTTTTGACCACCGATACGGAAAGCGCCGCCGCAAGATCTGCCAATCCCACACCGCGGTTCTGCACCTTTTTCACATAAGAATTCATAATAACCGTACAGTGCCTTCCCAGATCGGGCATCTTCTCTGCCAATGCCGCCTGCCTTGCAAATTCCTTAATATCCATGTGAAGATGATCTGCAAAAGACTCCAGAAAAGAACCGCAGCCGGAAGAGCAGACTCCATTTAAAGAAATATGGTCTATCCTTCCATCTTTTAATCGGCAGTACTTCATATCCTGTCCGCCGATATCCAAAAGTGCCGTCACTTCCGGGCAGAAAAATCTGGCAGCCCGAAGATGCGCCATAGTTTCCACTTCCCCTGTATCCAAACAGAACGCCTTACGGAGAAGTCCTTCCCCATAACCGGTAACTCCGACACCTGCCAGGCAGCACTGAGAAGGCAGCACCTCATACATAGCAAGCAGAATTTCTTTCGCCCGGGAAATCACATTTCCCCGATGACTGCCATACCACTCTCTGAGTATCGCACCATCCTTGTCGATGAGTACAGCCTTTAAAGTCGTCGATCCGGCATCTATGCCCATCCACACAGCCCCGGTATATTCTGACAAAGGATATCGTTTGACCGCGGCAGCGGCATGTCTTTTCACAAAATCTTCATACTCCTGCGGAGAAGAAAAAAGACCTTCCACCATTTCCACAGAAGAACTGGAGTCCGCCCTTTCTTTTTCCATATGCAGTTTCACATTTTTTAGATCGGCCGATTTCGATTTTTCAGCTGAAATAGCCGCGCCAAAAGCAAGGTAATATTCACTTTGGGGAAGAAGAACCGCACGATCCCCGTCAAGAGAAAGCTCTTCCGCAAAACATTTTCTCAGTATCGGAAGGAATGTCAGCGGTCCTCCCAGAAAAGCGACACGTCCTTCTATCGGCCGGCCGTGGGAAAGTCCGGACACGACTTGGGCAACCACGGCATGAAACAGGGATAGTGCCGCATCCGCTTTTTCTGCTCCTTCATTCAGCAGCCCCTGGATATCCGTTTTTGCAAAAACACCGCATCTTGACGCGACAGGATACACTTTCGTCCCTCTGCCGGCAAGATCATTAAGTCCCATGGTATCTGTTCCCAAAAGCTTTGCCATATGATCCAGAAACGCACCCGTACCGCCGGCACATATCCGATTAACCCGCTGATCCACCACCGGATGCAGATAAGTGATTTTCGCACTTTCCCCGCCAATCTCAATCACTGCATCCACATCTCTGCCGAAACGGGAAAGATAATTCGTCTGTGCAGCAATCTCCGGTATAAAGGACACGCCAAAGCGTTCAGCGATGTCCTCTCCCCCCTGTCCGGTCATGCAAAGAAATGCTTCACTTCCTTCATACACAGCCACCAGATCGGTCATCACCCGTTCCACAGTCTCCATCACACGGCAGTCATGATGAATATACTGCCGCCAAAGAATTTTACCGTCGGTGTCTAAAACGATGCATTTCACTGCCGATGCACCTACATCCATTCCGACATGTATATGTTTTCTCATCTTCTCTCCCGTCAACAGCCTTGAAGCACAGTAAACCCTTTCTGTATTTTCATTTTGTGCTCACACAAAACACATCTTTCCCTATTATATACTATGAACTTTTTATTTCTTTCAATGAAAACGAAAATAAGCCATCATGGATCTATCTTTTCCATAATGGCTTTTTTCATTTCTCCTGTCAGAAATTAAACTGCGCGGAAACGGCAAAGGTTCTTGGTGCACCGAGGCCGATATTATTGCCTCCAGCTGCATACCAGTAATCTTTGTTCAGCAGGTTATAGCACCAGGCGGACAAAGTCACCGGCTGTTTTCCGAAGCGGGTATCCCAGGAAATGCCAAGATCTACCAGTGTCTGTCCGCCAATTTTCAGCGGCTTTGCATAGCTTGCTGTATTCCTAATCAATGCGGATCCGGTATAACTCAGCCGCCCGATAAAGCGTAAATCATCATTGGGTTTGTATACAAGCGCCAAATCACTGCTCCACTTCGGCAGCGCATCTACTCTTCTTCCGTCATTCATCCCTTTATATGTTTTGGTCTGTTTGGAATCCAGATAAGACACGCCCCATACATAGCTCCACTTTTCTCCTATACTGCCGGCGGTGGAAAATTCTATCCCTCTGTTGCGCTGCTGCCCATCCAGCTTATACGTTTCCGTTCCGTCAGCATTCAGGACGCCGATCCCGTTCGCCTGTTTAATTTCATAAAAACTCAAAGTATGGAGTAGATTTCCATCCTTATATTTGAACCCGAATTCATTCTGTTTCGTTTTACTTGGCGGGATCGTTTCCCCGTGATTGGTATATTTATTTCCAACCGTGCTGCCCGCCGTAAAATGTTCCCCATGGTTCGCATAGAAAGAAAACCGGGGAGTAAATTTATAAATCAGCCCCAATACCGGAGACGCGGCATGAGATTTTATATAACTCTTATTTACATAATTCGTGGTTTCCACTTCATGCCGGTGTACACCGAAGGTAAACATCAGCTTTTCATCAGGAGAAGAAATTGTATCCAATACGGCCAGACTGCGCATCATCATCTTCTGATGGGGTGTGATCGGATCCCATACGATTGTCGGTGCGGGGGAGGTATTACTTTCATAAATATTTCCATCTATCTTGTATGTATTTTCTGCCGACCATAAATTATTTCTATCTCTGCTGAACCGTGTCCAGTCTATACCTGCGCTCCATTCATTTTTCCATTTCCCCATCATGAATGTGCCTTTGAATCCGGTTCCGAAGTAGGTGTAATGATGGAACACGGGCGTCTCCTGATAAGATCCGGTATAGTTGCCCGCCAGATCCTTAAGGGTACGGTTCCCCCATAAATCCTTCGAGTAATCCTCCCAGCGCCAGCCGAAATTGGCGAACCATGTCAGATTATCGCTCAGATACTGCTCGTGATTGGCGATAAACGTATAGTTTTCATACTTTTCATCAATCCAGCGGGGCGCCAGATGAGTCTTATTCTTCGGCACGGCGGGGAGCCGATCCAAGGTTCCCAAACTGATCGTGTTATTCCGTCCCCACTGTTCATCATAGTCATAACTGAAGAAAATATTGCTCTTGCTCCGTTTCGCCCTGTGATCAATATTAATCGCTATATCCCGTTTCTTATCTCTCGTACCGTCAACCGCCAAATCGCCGACGCCGTTCAATACGTTCACGCGTACGCCCCATTCATGATCTTTGCCGAAGCGTTTTCCCCAGTCTATGGTTTCCGTGAAATAAGAATCACTTGCCCAGGAGAGTCCGGCACCGAAATTCGGTTTATCCTGCGCTTTCTTCGTAGTCACACTGACGGTGCCTCCCACAGAACCCGCCATAAAAATACCGATCCCGTTCACGCCGATGTTCGGACCGCCGAGAACTTCTACCTTATCAAAATAATTGGTAGGCATGGTCATCTGGTGGCTCATGCTGGGCACGCCGTTCATGATCCAGCTGCCGCCTCCGGCAGAGTAACCTCGGATTCTTATATTGGTATCCAGCGACCCGTGTGTGACCGTCACGGAAGGCGATAAAGACAAGGTATCCATCAGACTGCGCTCAGGTTGGGAAAACGTTTCTATGGCCTGTTTGGTAAAAGTCGCCTGCTGGAATGGAACGTCAAGCACGTCCTTTTTCCCCAGGGCGCCCACTTCCTGGATTGTTCCGATCAGTCCCGATGCTATCGGCGCAGTCTGCGCATTATCCGCATCATACCGGTCCCCGACGACATTGACTTCATCCATCTGCCAGACGGCGGAAGCGTCCATTCCCCCGCACAAGGCTGCGGATAAAGTCAAAATTATGCCTGCCACTAACTTTTTTCTTTTCATGATGGTCATCCTCTTTTCTGTTTTCGATCTATCCGGATCTGTTTGTTCCTATTATAAAGTAGAGGGTAACCCTCAGGTCAATACTTAATTAACAAAATATTATAAATAACCCCGTTTTATCCATTGTATTTCTAAACTGTTTTTTATTTTCCCCCTGCTTACAAGCAAGCAAAAAGCAGGCCTCCCACCTGCCTGCCGCTTTACTGCTATACATCCTCCGGATAAAGTCCCCTGTAAAAAATATCAACGGCATCACTGACGCGCACCGCCGGACATCGGATAGTATAAAAAGGAATGGTATACACCCTTTTATTTAAGACTGCCGGTACCTGTCGAAACGCCGGATGGTCATACACCCCCTGCAGTACATTTTCATCCCTCTCCGGCGCAGATTGGATAAAGATTACGTCCGGATTTTCCACCATCAGACTTTCAAAGCTGAGAATTTCCGCATTTCCCACGTCTTCCGCTTCTTTGCCGATCACATCGCCGCCAAGCCGCGTCACAATATCTCCGGCAAGAGTACGGGGCGTATAAATGTAAAGTCCTTTAGAAAGGGAATTGATGATCAGAACTTTCTGTCTCTTCGGCGAATCCTTTACTTTTTCCATTTTAATCTGTAAATCCTTTTGTATCTTCCCTATGATTTCTTCTGCCTTCCGGTTCTTCCCCACAATCTTTCCCACATCGTAAATATATTTCAGCTCATCTTCAATAACATGTTTTTCCGAAAAATCCGCCATATTAGTCAGCGTCATGTATACCGGCACATTTCTTTGGTGCCAGAAATCCCAGGTCCCGACAGAATTGGCTTTCCCTGTAAAATCAAAAAGCCATCCTAAAATAAAATCCGGATTCATGGCAAGCGCCTTTTCCTGCCCAATTGTCCGCGGCACTGTCATAGGCAGCTGCCTGAATAAAATCCGGTTTTCTTCCGTCAGATGTCTTTCGTCATCAATGCCGGTCGCTGCAATGATCTGTTCCCCCGCCCCCAGTTCAAGCAGTGTTTCAATGGAGTTCTGCCAGAGTGCAATAATGCGTGTCGGCGGTTTTTGATAAACAGTGCTGACTTTTTTACCTTCGCTGTTATAATTTTCAATCGTTACAGGAAATTCGGCATTAACAATTCGCGCAGCATGATTTTCTTCCCTCCCCGGCGCAGTATGTATCCCGCATCCGGCAAAAATGGCTGCCATGCCTGTGATCAGAACAGATAAAATCAATTTGCGGTACAAACGCATCACATCCTTTCCCATATATCCACATCTGCCCTGAACAGTTTTTCCCACTCATTTCCTTTTGAGTCTTTTCTTTCTATTATGCTATTATAAAGTAGCGGGTAACTCCCAAGTCAAACCGGCCAGGAGGTTTTATGAAAAGCGGACGAAAATATCTGACTATACGTAAATTCAGCGAATTGACGCACACCACCGTAGACACACTTAAACACTATGATGAAATCGGACTTTTGACCCCTGCTTATATTGGAGAAAATAAATATCGCTACTATCTTCCCGAGCAATCTCTGATACTGAAGCGCATTCTCTTCGGCAAACATGCCGGCATCCCGCTGAAGGAGATCCGGAGTTTTATTCACAGCGGCCATCATACGGACGCTATACAGAAGTATAATGAAATCATAAATGACCTGCGGGCCCGCGGAAAAGAAACCGATGCCATAGTCAGCACCATAGATAATCTTCGTTATTATTACAGCTTATCTGAAAAACATCCTCCCAGAACTCTGTTTTCCCTTTACCTTCCGGAATGGTTCATTCTCTTTTCCGAAAAATCAAAAATCGACGCCGCCCATGAATCCTCTTCTTCCGATATCGCGAACAATCTCTTTTTAGAAGGATTTAACGGGCAGAAATGGCCACATTACCTCTTAGGCGCCCTTCTTCCCGAAGAGAATATAAAGACCAGGAATTTCTCTGAAACGAAATATTTCCTGAAAATAGATACACCCCAGCTGTATGACAAAGCAAAAATACGATTCGTCCCTAATGGAGAATGGCTCTGTATGCTCTTTTACAGCAAAGGAAAAGGGCTTTCTGAAAATCTCGGTTTCTACCTGGATACTCTTGAAAAAGAAAAGATATCCGTCAGCGGCGATATATTTATCATGGATGTGGTAAACAGCCTGATTACTTCCAATCCCGACAATTACTGCACGATGATCTACGCACTCAAGGAACGGCAGACCCATGAACAATTCTGACAGCACAAAGATCTTTATCTCCCTCAAACTGATCCCGCAGCGGCGGGACGGCACATTCTTCCCTTTCGTCCACTTCCAGGAAGCATGTTATATCTTTTTGCAAAAACTGTATCCGCTTTTTCAAAACAGTAAAAACCCGGAAGACATCCACCCCCTGCTGGGCGAAATACTTCTTATCCTGTCCGCCGATACGGAAAAAGATTACCTCCACGCGCTGGATTTGTTTTCTTCATGCAGGCAGATCCTGGAGCTATGCAACGAAATATGCCGGCAGGCAGACTGGAATTTTTCTCTTGACCTTGCGATCGCTGCCGATGCAGGAAGAGCGGAAAAACTCATCATTCCGGGATCCGGCCCGTTTCCGGACGCCGTTGCCTGGACAGGAATCCATGAAGAAAGAGCCTCCCGTATCAGCCACGCCATGGAAAAGGGAGTCCATAAAGATACCCTGATCACCCACTCTTTTTATAAACACCTGCCTGAAAAAGCAAAAGAAAAATACGCCACCCTTTACTATCTCCATCATATCTGCTGCTATGCCGAATAATAAAAAAAGTAAAGTGCCTCTTCCAAAACACACTTTACTTTTTTATTTTACATTCGATTCATTTCATCTAAGGTAAGGGCAAAACTGCCGGCAAAGTGTTCCAGGAACCAGTCCACTTCTTTCAGGTGCAGATTTTTTAATTTATTTTCCGTTGTGCGGAGAGCCTCCTCAAATTCGCTGTTCCCTGCCTGTATTTCTTCGGCGCATTTCAGGTATGCCGACAACGTGTCCGCCGCTTTCGCCAGCGGCCATAAAGGATCGTTTTCCATGTCCAGAATATAGGGGCGGTAGGTGTCTTTCAATTCGTCGGGAAGCGTTTCCAAAAGGCGTCCTCTTGCTTTATCTTCTATCTCTTTATATTTATCATGCAGATCCTCTGTGAAATATTTCACGGGAGTGGGCATATCGCCTGTAAAGACTTCTCCCGCATCATGATAAACAGCCAGCATGGCGCAATGCTCCGCATCGCAGTGTTCATGAAAAATTTTTTCACGGATCACTGCAAGTCCGTGGGCAATCATGACGGTCTGCAAGGTATGCTCCGCGTCATTTTCCGGAAAGGAATTCCGCATAAGTCCCCAGCGCTGTATATATTTCATTCTTGCAAGGTACGCAAAAAAAGTGTGCATATTAGCCTCCATGTGTCTTACAGAACCAGAAATGACGAACCGGGCCGCTCCCCTGTCCGATGGTTTCGTCTTTTGCCGCCTCGATAGCGCCGGTGAGGTACGCTTTTGCTTCCGCAGCAGCCACCGGCAGTGTTTTTCCTTCCGCCAGTTTGACGGCGAGCGCTGCGGAAAGCGTGCAGCCCGTACCGTGGGTGTTTTTCGTTTTAATCCGCTTTCCTTCATAACGATAAAATTGTTTCCCGTCAAAAAGGATATCTACCGCATCATGAACCAGGTGCCCGCCTTTCACAAGAACCGCGCGGCAGCCGTATTCCATTATTCTTTCCGCCGCGTTTTCCATATCCTTTTCCGTTTTTATTTCCAGTCCTGACAATACTTTCGCTTCGGGAATGTTTGGCGTGATAAGATCCGCTTCAGGAATCAAAATATCTTTATACGTTTCAATGGCTTCTTTTTCCAAAAGAACAGCGCCCGTGGTGGCAACCATGACAGGATCAACGACAATTGCCGGTCCTTTGTGTCCGCGGAGAAATTCCGCCACTGCCGAAACGATGGCAGGGGTGCTGAGCATGCCCGTTTTGACTCCGTCCGGAGGAATATCGCTGTATACCGCTTCCAGCTGGGCGGTCACCATCTCCACGGGAGTATTCACCACCATGGAAACACCGGTCGTATTTTGCGCGGTGAGTGTGCAGATGCAGCTCATTCCATAGGCGCCAAGAGCAGCAAAAGTTTTTAAATCCGCCTGTATCCCTGCACCGCCGGAGGAATCTGAACCAGCAACAGTAAGCAGTTTCTTCATCAGTCTTCCTTTTTCAATTTTTTCAAAGCCGGAGTGAAATAGGCAATGAGTTTTCCCTGTTTCCACGCCATATCATAGTCAACAACAGAGATGGACGCCAAATCAGGCTGAATGCCCGCCCCTGCCGCTTCAAGAAGGTAGGACTGGAGGAAAGGATGGTGTCCCACTAAGGCCAGCGGTCCTCCGTCCGTTATGAGATGATTCTCAATCCGCCTGAAATCGCCCTGTAAAAGTTCTTCCGTCAGGTGGAGCCCTTCGGCAAAACATTCTTCCGATAAAATCCTCGCCGTCTGGCGGGTACGCATGAAAGGGCTGGCAAAAATGCGGAGCGGCCGGTCTTTCAAAAATCGGGCAAGCATGCGCGATGTGATCCGCACCTGTTTCTTTCCTTCTTTTGTCAGCCGTCTTTCTCTGTTCGGCACATCTTCCGTCTGAGGAACAGCTTCCCCATGCCGCATAAAAATTAAGTACATCGCTGCCTCCTTATTCCGACTAATTATCCGATTCTTTACCGTTCTTATCCATATCAGCAGCGGTAAAGAATCTTTTTTCATTATACTGGTCTTTTTCGTCTTTGCTGGTCGCGTATTTCACAGATAAATTTTTCCCGACGGTTGTAAATATCTGTTCCACAGGCCCGCCATTGGCAAGAACTCTGGAAATAGCAGCACGTCCGTCCTTCACCCTGACAAGTGCCGTAATTTCATTCTTCATGGCTGTTTTTGTTTTTCCATTGTCTTCAGGCACCTGTACCCGTTCGGAAAGTTCCACGACGGACAGTTTCTTCAGCTGCTCCGGCGCCATGTACATGCGGTCTGCCGGAAAATTGAAATATACGGTGCCATCCATGATGCGGAGTGCCCGCGTTTTGATATAACTTCCGCTGGGCTGGGCAGGCTGGGCATGATCAAGGATAAGCGCTCCCTTCTGCCCCTTACGGATCACCAGGTAAATCGTTTCTCCTGTTTCCGGTTCCCGCTCTCCTTCCCACTTCGTTTCTGTTATGGGTACGTTCACCGCTATGTAATTCCTGTCATAAAAGTTCCCATGGAATTCGATCGCCGCCGGCACCTCATATTCCTCTCCGTCAAGAAGGGTGGAACGGTAATCCGCCCTTGTCCATACCAAAAAGGCAAGTTCAAAAACGGCAGTGATCAGGACGAGAAGCAAACTGTACTTTCTATTCACGGCGTTCCCCTCCTTCCTCCGTTTTCCTTTCCGGCCCCGTTTCCGTCAGATCGGACAATAACGCCGATTGATCCGCAGGTGCTGCCGGCTGCCGATCCCGTCGTACAGTCTTCCTTCCCGGTTTCCGCCTTATCTTCTTCACGGCATGGGGAAGGAAAGTCAGGCAGCACACAATGATAGCAGCCGCGCCGATGACGAGGAAAAATATTCCTCTTTGTCCGAAGGAAAGCGCCGCATCAAGGACACGCACAGCACCTGCCGCAGCCAGAAGACATCCGCCGACCCATTTCAGCAGGTTGGAATCGCTCCGGTACCCCCTCCCGATAACTGCCACGGCAAGAAACGCGGTAAAAATGGATACAAAGATGGCAGAAGACACACCGGTTGTTTCAAAAACGGCAAGAGATGCCGCCACAAGCATGACAAAAGGCGTAAGACCTCCGAGAGCAGCCAGCCGGTTCCGTTTGATACCCATCCGGGTAAGCAGGACAGCGTCAATAGCAAGAATGACAAAAAACAAAACCAATAAGATCCAATTTCCTGAAACGCCTTTCCACACGGAACTCCAGGAGCCCTCCAGCAGAACACCGAACACAGCCGCGCCGCCAAAGAGACGAAGCGCCTCCGCCGCTGCGCCCCAGGAAGAAAGCATACTGCCCGCCATCCAGGTAAGCGCCGCCGCAAGAGCAAAAAACATCGTCTGCCATAAAAGGTTGGACGCCGTCCAGTAAATAAGGAGAAGTACGCAGACTGCCCAAAACCATGAGTAACAGACGACCGCTTTATGACGCCGTTCTCCCAGAAGCCGCACCAGGAGGGGAAGCGCCAAAACAAGAAACACCCATGCCGCCGCTTCCGGCCATCCCCGGTACGGTGATAAACGGTACACAAGAACAGACGACGCCATATAGACCATACCGAGTCCTGCTGTAGGAAACGCCCAGCTCATCAGAAGAAGGAATACGCAGGACACCGCTGCAAGAACAAACCAATCCCACGACAGCTTGAAAGACTCATTTACCATCCATACGGCGCACAAGACCGCCACGCCATGAAAAACACCGGCCGCCTCCCGAATAACATCAGGCACGCGGTGGCGGTAAGAAACGGAAGGAAGAAAAGAAGACAGATCTTTTCCCTTATTTCCCGCCGCGGTATTTTCTTCGATTCCGCTTCCGGCAGAAACCGTTCCCCCTGTTTCCCCGGAAAGCAGCTCTGCTGTGTTTTCAGCTTCTTCTAAGCGGACGCTTTCTGCCGGAATTCGATCCATCACAAGACGATCCTGCCACAAAATCGCCGCAATAATAAGAATGGACAGCACCAAAGGCACAAGAGCCATCATAAACTGCTCATCCTGAGAAAGACCGTTCCATACGCCGGCGCAGATGAAAATCAGACCGGTGAGGAAACATACGGCAGCCAGCACGAAAAGCCCTTCGCCATGAGAATGGCGTTCTTCATTCCTGTATAAAGAAATAAGAGAATCTCCCGCTTCACGGGTAATAATTTCTTCCTTCACCCAACGGGGTATTTCTTTTTTCAGCCATTTAAAGTGAGTCATAACTTAACTCCCGCCTGTCAATAAAAAAGCAGTGATGAAAAGAATTTCGTTTCCACCACCGCCGAGTCTTAAATTATTTTACGATAAGCACGGGGTACTTGCCCCGGCTTACGATATAGCTGGAAACCGATCCCATGAAAATGCCCTTCAGCGGACCGAGTCCCCTGCTTCCCATGACGATGAGGTCGCACCCTTTATCTTCAGCAATACTGAGAATGACCGGTCCGGGCGAACCGATTTCAAAAACCGTTTCATGCGCCACACCTTCAGGAACCATAGCGGCAGCTTCTTTCAAATCGCGGCGGCACTGCGCTTCCAGATCCTCTGAAAGCTTGGAAGTAAGGCAGCCTTCCGCAATGGATACCTGGTCAAAATTGCTCATGGCGGAAACCATATTGCACACGGACACGATGTAAAGCTTCGTACCCTCGCCGGCAGCCGCCAGATCCGCAGCTTGCGCCATCGCCTTTTTCGCGTGGGCAGAACCATCATAAGGAACAAGAATATTCTTATACTTCAACATAGAAATCCCGCCTCTCTTTTCTTTTGAAGGATTTTATTTTTTTCATTATACCATGAATATTCCTGACTGCGTATTTCTTTTTATTCATTTCTCTTATAAAGAAAATACATCAGACTCCGGTTTCCGGTCTGTGCTGTGATAAGGAATAATTTTTCTGAAATGATTTTTCCCGGCAAGCTCCCACATTTCCTTTTCCGTCATATGGTTCGGCCAGAGAACAAGTTCCGCCCTGCCGCTTTCATAATAATCTTTCGCTTTGCCGTAGCCATGGATGCTGCCTGTCATGAGCAGCGAAAGTTCAGGGTGCCGGTCGATGAGTTCTCTGCTCTCCGACCGTGACAGCTGGGCATCGGTAAGGAAATAAATCCCATTGTCATGGATCGTTTTTCCGTCCCATAAGGAAAACGTTTCATTGGGAAGGGCAAGCACTTCCCGGCGGGCGAAGTATTTTCTCCGCCCCAGACGCAGCCATTCGTCATAAAGTCCGGGAGCCATATGCACGGGAATCTCCATACTTCCTTTATTACGGAAATATGCCGCGATGGAAAGCCCCCTGCCGAAATGCGGCACAGGAAGAAGAAGCGGTTTCCCCCGCCACACCAATTCCAATATTTTATCAAGAACCGACCGGCGCATATCTGCCCCCGTACGATCACCCGGATATGCTGCATCAAGGACGGCCACATCCGCCATTTTCCCTTCCGCATCATCACAGACATAAAAAGGGTCATCGCTTCGGTAATCCCCCGAAAAGAACAATTTTTTCCCTTCACAGGAAATATCGTACCACACGGAACCGGCACAATGGCCGCTCCGCCCCCAGCGGAAACTGAAATCCCGTTCCAATTCCAGTTCGGGCGCTGTCGAATCAAGAATCATCGTGTTCCCCGGTTTTTCTTTCATCTGCCGGTATGTCTGGTTCGTCAGAAGCACGGATCCCGCAAAGCCGAGAGACTCGAAATATCCGATCGCCCCCGTATGATCCCGGTGCGAATGAGTGATGAAAAGGTATTCTGCTCTTGCCGCCTGCTCCGCTGTGAGATCAGGTACCCGGTCCAGTCCGTCCGTTGAAGTTCCCGCATCCACGATAAAAGCGTGGCGCCCTCCTTCAACAAAAAAGCAGCTGCGTCCGAAATCACCGCAGCCGCCTGCAATTGTTATCTGCATATCCATCTCCATTGACGTTATTCTTCAGTTAAGCGCCACGCATGGCTGCACCCAATATACCATATTTCAAAAAAAGCCGCAAAACTATCTTGAGCCTGCCGCGATAAGGGCGCAGATCACACCGGCAATGGCAAAAATGATGTATGCCGCGCGTTCATAATTAAAACCGCCGCTTTCTTCATCAGCATCACTGCGCGTTTCTTCTTCCATCATGGGCGCTTTTATTCTTTCGTGAATTGCCGGCGGAATCAGGCCGCTGTAAAAACGGTTCAGGTACCTGATGTACCCGTTCATTTCTCTGGTAAAAAACCAAAAGGACGGCGCCGATAAAGATATTTCATTCCGTATGGCGATTGTAGAAAGGCATTCGTCAACAATACATTTCATAACCCGTTCCGGCGTGTCTTCCCTTTCTTCATACCTCCGTGAGATACTGTCAAAAAGTTCAATCGTCTTCCGCATGCCGCGCTCATCATAGCGTCTCCGCAGATCAGGCGGCAGAAACTTTCGTTCCGCGCCATGGCCGGGTGCTGTTTCCCGTTCCATAAACAGGGAGAATTTCTTTTCCACTTTTTCAAAACCGCAGAACAAATCCAAGAGCGGCGCATAGGTTTCTGCATATCCGGCAAGGACATACTTCGCCACATAGATACGGAGCAGGATATAATCCGTAAGGAAAGCGGCCGCCTTCGGCTTCTCCGCCTGGCCCATATCCATACGGTTCACTTCGAGGAATCGGATAAATACGCGGTGGATGCTGTAACTTCCCTCCGGCTCGGTCGTATAGGAAAAGAAAGCGCGCCGGGCCGCCCGGACACCCATGCTTTCAAGATATTCTTTTCTTCCCACAATCCGCCTCCTCTTTTACCGCGTGCCATCAGCAGCGGATTACCGCCGGTTTTCAATTTTTCCGCCGCCGGACCGCCGATTCCTTTCCCCGGGAACCATGCGGGAGAGATTCTTCCGTACAGCGCTTCCCGCTTCAATTCACCAGGGGAGAATGGGGAGACCTCTCTTCTTTTCTGTATTCATCAGCAAGCGCTTCCAAAAAGGACGCCACATCCCCCTCATGGAAATCAGAAATGCCATAAACGGCACATACCGCGCCGGCAAGCATTTCCTTTGTTTCTTCGTGGGGCAGCGTCGTATTGATTTCCAATTCTACCGTGCTTCCATTGTCTACAGCAGTAATTAAAACAGTCTCTTCTTTATTTTTCATCATACACCTCGCTGACTTCATCGTACAAAAAAGAGAGTTCCCCGCAAGAAAAATATTTTTCTGCGCCTCTCTTATAAATTCTTTCTTGCTGTATGGTTCCATCCCTTATTTGTGAGTATCTCCGCGTCTTTTCCAAGAAACGCTTTTGCCGCGTACCGATCCCCTGCCAGCTGCCAGCGGAACCATGCCGTCACATAAGCGTCCGCTTCGGCCTGCACATGGCTGTGGTCCGCATGGGAACGCCGTCCCATGACCATCGCTGTCTTTGCCTTTTGAAATATCTTCTCCATATCCGGAAGCGGTGTAATGAGACGGTCATCCAGCCTGTCGCCGCTCACCATGAACCACGGCACATTGACCGCAGAAGCGTCATACTTCCAGCTGTTCATTTTTAATTTGTCCGCAAATGATTCCGTCACTGCCGAAACAGTGACGACCGTTTTAAAACGTCCGCCGCCTTTTCGGAATAAAATCGTTTTCACCGCGCCGACGCCTCCCTGGGAGTGGCCGCCGATCCCCAGATTTTCCTCATCAATCTTTTGAAAAAACACGCTTTTTCTGTCCGCCGCCAGCTTGTCCATGAGTTCCAGTCCCCATTCCGCCGAGTACCCGAGTCCCGTATTCCTGTCCGTATTGCCCACGACAATAAAGCCCCAGCTGGCAAGATGTTCAAAAATCGGCTCATCAAGATCACAGGTCGAGGTCGTCCCGTTCAAGAGAAATACCATGGGCCATTTCCTGTTTTCCGTTTCCAGCCGTTTCGGATACCACACGCGGTAAGTATAATTTCCGTACTGTTCTTCTTTTCTTGAAACGGTCTTCTTTGCCACTTCGTATATACCGAGGCTGCGGTAGCGCTGTTCAATCTTCCCCCGATCCGCCGTCGTTATCCAGTATTCATCAGTAATGGCCGTTGCCGCGTCCGCCATGGAAAAAGAAAGGAGCCATACCCATACATATAAAATTATCTGCAGTTGTTTTTTTATCTTTTCCATATCCGCATTATACCAAAAATGAATAAACAATTAAATTTTATTCTTTGAAACGAACCACGAACAGGAACCGGCATCCTTTACTTCGCCAGGGAAAGAAATTCTTTGCGCAAATCCCCGTCTGTCCTGAACCGTCCGGATGCGGAAATCGTCCTTGTAAGCGTCCCCGGTTTTCTGATCCCCCGTGCCGTCATACAGGAATGCTCCCCTTCCAAAAGAACGATCACATCCCCTGCACCGGTAATCCGTTCCATGATATCCCGTATATCCGCTCCTATCCGTTCCTGGATCTGAAGACGTTTAGAGACGGCATCGACGATGCGGGCAATTTTCGACAGTCCGATGACGCGCCCTCTGGGAATATATCCCACAGCCGCCTTCATATTGTACATGAGGGCGATATGGTGCTCGCAATGGGAAAAGAGGGAAATATCTTTCACCACCACCATGTCACTTTCAGGAGAAGAAAATGTCTTATCGAAAGCGCGGGCGATTTCTTCATTGGGCACCGCCGCATAGGCCAGCTGCTCGGCCACCATTTCCGCAAAGCGGCGGGGCGTTTCCAAAAGTCCTTCTCTTTCGGGATCTTCCCCGACTGCTTCTATAATCAGGCGCGCTGCCTGTTCCAATTTTTTCTGATCCATTTCAGACCCCTCTCCTGTCCGGCTCCCAGATAATCTTATGGAGCTGTACCTGCACGCAGACTTCTGCCAGTTTTTCTTTTCTCACATATTCGACCAATTCACGCGGCTCTATTTTCCCCCACACGGGACTCACATAAAACTTCGGACCGCCCCGGGGAAAATACTTTATAATGATTTCCTTCATATCCTCCAAATCCGTTTTCGAGGAAACGACGAATTTCAGAACATCGTCCTCCGTCAATTCCTTTAAGTTCGGCAGCCGCATGAAAGACTTCATTCCGCTGTCTGTGCATTTGTAATCCATCGTATAAAAAAGATTTGGGGAACGGTGCGCCAAAAGCGGAACTGCTCCGTTCGTTTCTATATTAATTTCATAACCCTCTTCCCCGAGGATGTCGCAGATTTCCTGCAGCGGCTGAAGCAGCGGTTCTCCTCCTGTAAAAGTAATCCGCTTCCAGAGATAGGAACGGATACGGCCTAAGAGTTCCTCTTTCGTAAGAAATTCTTCTGCGTCGGACTCTTTTAAAGCATACGCCGTATCGCAGTATGTACAGCGGATATTGCAGCCGGCAAACCGGACAAATACCGCCATATACCCTGTCCGTTTTCCTTCGCCCTCAATGCTGTCAAATATTTCCGCTACGGGAAACTTATTTTTCATATACTGCTGTATTTCCTTCCGTTTCCTGCACCGCCACACGGATACAGTGGGGAATGCGGTCGCAAAGCCATTTCGCCATATTTTCCGCCGTGGGATTCAATCCTTCCATGATATCGTTGGCGCATCGGTGGTCAAAAAGGTTGACGATATCCTTAATCTTCGTGAAATCTACCACCATGCCGTTCTCGTCAAGAGTATCATTCTGCACGGTAACAGTCACGATCCAGTTGTGCCCGTGCAGTGAAGTGCACTTGCTTTCATAGTTCAGACGCAGGAAGTGCGCTCCGCTGATTTCCATTCTTTTCGTTACTGTAAACATATTATCCTTTCCCTCCGTTCCACGGGTCTTCCACCCCGTTTTCAGCAAACGCTTTCGCCCTGTCTATGCAGGTCCCGCATTCGCCGCAAGGCGTGTCTCCCCCCTCATAACAGCTCCATGTCAGTTCATAGGGCGTCCCCAGTTTCAGCCCTTCCGCCACGACGCCGGTTTTATTTTTATCGGCAAAAGGAAAAACCAGATGCACCTTGCCGTATGTGCCGACAGCAACCGCTTCCCCCATGGCTTTCAGAAACTGGGGCGAGCAGTCGGCATACGCTTCTCCCGCCGCATCATCTCCATGGGCGCCGACATAAATATCCGTCTCTTCCTCTTCATAAATGCCGGCTGCCAGACTTGCCGCCACAGAAATCATGAGGCCGTTCCGAAAAGGAACATACGTAGATACCTTTCCTGCCCCCTTTTCCGCAATCTGCTCACCGTAACTTTTGTGTACAATACTCTCCGTCGAATGGGACAAAAGAGAACAATTGGAATACTGCATGATCTGCGCCAGATCAAATTCATAATGAGGCACATGATAATATGCCGCCACCGCTCTTGCGGCATCTAATTCCTTTTTATGCTTCTGTCCATAAAAAATAGAAGCAGTGCTGACATTCTCTGCTCCCAGTGCATTTACAGCCACGGAGAGACAGGTCGTCGAGTCCACACCGCCGCTGGATAATATAATTGCTTTTTTCATATTTCCTCCCGTTTTTTATAGTTGGTGCTCAGAATGGACAACTGTCGGAACAAATTTCCGTTTCGTTTATTAGTTTCGTTTATTAATAGATCAACTCATTATAGCACAGGACAGAAATAAGACAAACAAATATAGTATAATAAAGCTGTATTATTAAAAGGAGGCATTATGAAGGGCGGAGACGCGGACGAATTTATCGATTATCTCATGGACGGCGGCGCCAGTGTACGCCACAAAGGATATGTCTACCATTTTTCAGGATTTGTGTACCATCCCGGCCAGCACAAGTGGCGGGTGAGCATAGAAAAATACCGCTGGACAAAAGAACCGTTTGAAGATTTCATGGAGCTCGTCTATTATTACACATCCGATGAGGAAGAAGACTGTATCAATCACCTCACCGAAGACATCCTTTGGGGCGGGAAATCTTTCTACCAGCTGGAAAAAGCTCTCACCTGGATCGACTGGTAAGAACCTCCCCAGTCATCATCTGACAGCCCCATCAGTGCCGCTGCAGCCATGCGGTAAAAGAACCGCCAAGGTACGCATGGCGCTGGTGCTACATCAACAGTATAAATCATACGGGACTGCAAAAAATTGAATCATGTGCTATAATTGATTTGTCCTTTTCAGGGACTGATTTTCATGGGGACGTAGCTCAGCTGGGAGAGCGTACGGTTCGCATCCGTAAGGTCGAGAGTTCAATCCTCTTCGTCTCCACCATGCCCTTTGGGGCCAGGCAAAATATAAGCAGGCTTGCCGCGGCAGGTCTGCTTTTTTATTAATGTATTTCAACTGCACCCGTACGCTGCCGCGGAAACCGCCCCGCAGGAAATACCGCAACGCAAAATATATTTCGCAGACTATTTTTCCGCTTGACATCTGCCGAAAGAAAATGCTATAGTAGGCACAACTTAATCACAGGCAATGAGAAGAAGAGTAAGCAAAACGAATGTCAAAGAGAGCTTCCGCAAGGTGAAAGGAAGTACAGGAAGTTTGCCGAACATGGTCTTTGAGCCGGATATGCCGAATCATTAAGCAGTCCGGGCGCTCCCGTTACAGAGCTGCGGTATCAGGATTTCCCTCGTACCTACAGAGGTTTGCACGGTGACGTGCAAATGAACTTGGGTGGTAACACGATCTTTCGTCCCTTATTGGACGGAAGATTTTTTATTTACAATTTTTTAAGCAAGAACGTCAAAGGAGGAATTTTTCATGAAATTCAAAAAGACAATCATCGCATCCGTTGCCGCATTGGCACTCACAGGTTTTATCACAGGCTGCGGCGATGAGAAAAAAGCGGCGGCTCCCGCTCCGAAAGACAGCAAGGCGGTCACTCTCAAAGTGGGCGTGTCTCCCGTCCCCCACGCTGAAATTCTCGGCGCCGTAAAAGATAAGCTTGCCAAAGAAGGTGTCAATGTGGAAATCATCGAATTTACCGATTATGTACAGCCGAACCTGGCGCTGAACGACAAAAACCTTGACGCGAACTACTTCCAGCACAAACCGTACCTGGATGAATTCGCCCGGTCAAGAAATCTGAAACTCGTTTCCGCAGGAGCGATCCATCTGGAACCGATG